>Ga0209013_10002583_pt1 | contig 16346 bp, 18 predicted proteins | sample Cruoilmetagenom2_FD_187291 | JGI IMG/M metagenome (GOLD analysis project Ga0209013, IMG submission 187291) | Oil polluted marine microbial communities from Coal Oil Point, Santa Barbara, California, USA - Sample 2 (SPAdes) (version 2) | ecosystem: Environmental > Aquatic > Marine > Oil seeps ...
GCTACCGCAAAAACCAGTCCCAATTTTAATTCAAGAAATGGGTTGCCGGATAACGAAAATCGGCGGTATTAATACTGGTTGATGGCGAGGGTATTGTTAATACAAGTCTTTTATTTTCTCTCAATTCAATCACCTAAGTCACCAAACCCCGCACATAGCGATTTTCATGCCATCCCCCTTACCGCCACGCTCAAGGTTGAATTCATCAGTTACCACGCCAACAATGCTAATGTAAGACTGCCATATTGATCGCATGGGTTTTGTACCATTAGCAATTTGGTCGTCATGATACTTAAACCTAACGACAAGTTCCCATTCTGTTCGTTAAGTGATCTTGCTATGCCACACAAGACCACTCACCGATAATGATGCAATGCCCCCGCACGTCACCACCTGTGAGCCCCCTAACCAACACCAACCCTCGCCCTGAGCTCGTTCATCCGGTCACGAAGCCAGATAGCCCTCTCGAAATCGAGCCTGTCCGCAGCTTCCCTCATCTCTGCTTCGACCTCGATTAACAGATTCGGAATATCCTTCTTCGGGATGTGCTTTGCGTCCTTTATCTCGACCTGTTTCTCCTTTATCGCCTTCACAATCGTCTCAGGAACGATTCCGTGCTCTTTATTGTACGCAATCTGAAGCCGCCTCCGTCGCTCGGTCTCGGCGACTGCCGCCTTTATCGAATCGGTCTCTTTATCAGCGTAGAGAACCACAAACGAGTTCACATTCCTTGCAGCCCGCCCTATCGTCTGCACAAGACTTTTAGTGTCACGCAAGAATCCCTCCTTGTCAGCATCAAGGATTCCAATGAAGCCGACCTCGGGTATGTCGAGTCCTTCCCGAAGAAGATTTATCCCGACGAGTACATTAAACTTCCCCAACCGCAATTCCCTGATGATCTCGGTTCTCTCAAGCGTTTTGATGTCGGAATGGAGGTATCTCGTCTTTATCCCGTGTTCTGCCAGATATTCTGTCAACTCCTCGGCGAGTCTCTTCGTGATCGTTGTGACGAGCACCCGGTCGCCGCGTTCTATTGTAGCGCTGATCTCTCGCATCAGATCATCGATCTGTCCGGCAACGGGTCGCACAAAGACCTCCGGGTCAACGAGACCGGTTGGTCTGATTATCTGCTCAACCACCTGCTCCGACTCGCGTCTTTCGTACTTGCCCGGCGTTGCCGACATGAAGACCACCGTATTCCGCCGCATGTACTTCTCAAACTCCTCGAATTTGAGGGGGCGGTTATCGAGCGCGGTCTCAAGCCTGAAGCCATAATCAACCAGATTCTTCTTTCTTGCGTAGTCTCCGTTGTACATTCCGTGCAGTTGTGGGATCGTCTGGTGGCTTTCATCGATTACGATCAGAAAATCGTTTCCGAAGTAATCGAGAAGTGAATACGGTTTATCTCCCTTTTTCCTCCAGTCAAAGTGGAGTGAATAGTTCTCAATCCCCTTGCAGTAGCCGGTCTCCTCGATCATCTCGATGTCGTAGAGTGTTCTCTGCTTCAGCCTGTGAGCCTCGATCATCCCGAGGTTTGGCAGGTTGTAAGCGAGTTCTTCCTTTATCGAGTCTATTGCACCCTTGATCTGATCCTCTGGGATCACAAAATGCCTTGCCGGATACACAAAGAAGTACTTCATCCGCTCGATCACATTACCTGTTATTTTGTCAATCTCGGCGATCGTCTCGATCTCGTCGCCGAACATCTCCACACGTATCACGTTGTTGAAGTAGCCGGGCATGAAATCAATCGTGTCGCCCTTCACCCTGAATCGCCCCGGCGCAAGCTCGATATCGTTTCTTTCGAACTGGATCGCAACAAGCCTTCTTAAGAATTCCTTTCTTGGAATCTCTCTTCCGACCGCTATCTCAAATCCCAGTTCCCTGAAGTTTTCAGGAGCCCCGATCCCGTAGATGCACGAGACCGACGCAACGATGATCACATCCGCCCTCGACGAGAGCGATGCGGTTGCGGCAAGTCTCATCTGCTCGATTTTGGGATTTATCTGAGCGTCCTTCTCGATGTACTGGTCCTTTGCGGGAACGTATGACTCTGGCTGGTAGAAGTCGTAGTAGGAGACGAAGTACTCGACACGATTCTCGGGAAAGAACTCCTTAAACTCGTTATAGAGCTGCGCTGCGAGCGTCTTGTTGTGAACGAGAACCAGCGTTGGCTTCTGAACCGATCCGATGACATTTGCGATTGTGAACGTCTTTCCCGAGCCTGTAACGCCGAGAAGCGTCTGGTAATTGTGACCCTTCTGCACGCCTGATGTCAGCTTATCTATCGCTTCTGGCTGCGAGCCTTTTGGCTTGAACTCTGATACCAGCTTAAATTTCATTTCAACAACTCCTTGCTGCGAAGTAATCGGTTGTAACTGATCGCAAACCTGTGCGCTTCATCCCGGATCCTCTGAATCAGTTTCAATGCGTTGCCCCTTCTGTTGAGCGCCAGCGGAAACGCAATTCCTGGCATATAGACCTCGTCAAGCTTCTTTGCAATGGATATTACCAGAATTTTGAGACCGAGTTTTTCAATCTCTTTTCTCGCCGAATTCAGCTGCCCGATTCCGCCATCGATTACGATCAGGTCTGGGAGCTCCGAATGCTCCTTGATGAGCCGTCTGTACCGCCTCTGCACGACCTCAGCGATCGCTCTCGTGTCATCGATCCCATCGACCGTCTTGATCTTGAACCGCCGGTAATTGCTCTTGTCTGGCTTCGCATTCCTGAACTGCACCATCGAGCCGACCGTGGAGGTTCCTGAGAGGTGCGATATGTCGAAGCACTCGATTACGAGTGGCGCATCCGCAATACCCAGCGCGCATTTGAGATCGTCCAGCTTCGCAATCTCGCCAAAGAACGACGCTTCTATGTTCTTCATGACGAGATCCAGCAACTGCTTCTTCTCCCCGATCTTTGGCACCCTGATGGCTACTTTACGCCCCCTCTTCTCTGTTAGAAACGATAACATCGAAGAATCGATCTCTTGCGGGAGTATCAGCTCAGCAGGGACTGCGTTTTCCGAATAATACTGAACCAGGAACTCTTCGAGGAATTCGTCCACATACTCGAACTCAAACTCCTGCTTATTCTCAAGGGTTCCTCTGTAGATATTAAAGAGAATAAGATGGACTTTACCATCTGAAACAACGTAGTTGATTATGTCTTCGTCGTATTTCCTTGAGAGCTCCATGTTCTGCCTTTCCTTGAGCCATTCGATCGCTTCAATCTGGTTACGCAGTTTCAGAGCGTGTTCAAAGTCCAGTTTGTCCGATGCCTCTGCAATCTCACGTTTTTTGGATTTGATTAGATCGTCGGTCTTTCCTTTCAGGATCGATTCGACCGCACGTATCCTCTCTGAATACTCATCGCTTTTGATCCCTCCGATGCATGGCGCCTGGCACAGATCGATGTGATGCCTCAGACACGGCTTCTTTGGCATCCTCTTGCAGGTCCTGATCTGAAACGTCTTCTTGAGCGTCGAGAGGATGCGATCACGGGCGGTTGCCGAGACGAACGGTCCGAAGAACTTCCCACCCCCAATCTCATCTCGTCTCCTGGAAACGAGGAGACGCGGGAACTCCTCCGCGGTTAACTCGATGTACGCATACCGCTTTGAGTCCCTGAGGTCGATGTTGTACTTCGGGCGGTTCTTCTTGATCAGGTTGTTCTCGAGGACCAGCGCCTCGACCTCATTGTCGGTCACTATGAAATCGACAGAATCGATGTTTCGGATCAGTGCCTCGGTCTTCGGATCGAAATCACTCTTCTGAAGGTAGCTTTTGACCCTCTTCTTGAGATTCTTCGCCTTTCCGACGTAGATCACTCGTCCTGAGTCGTCTTTGAAGAGATAGCAGCCCGGTTCGTCAGGAAGTTTGGATGGGTCGATCATGGCATCATTCATCCCTTCCGCCCCCCCTTGCCGCCCTTGCCTCCTTTTTCCTCCACCTCCTCTCTGACTTCTCTCGCCCTGCGCTCAACATCCCCTTTACCGAATACCTTTGCAACCAGCTCGATAGCCTCAAGATTCCGTGCGACGTTGTCCAGATACTCCAGAACATCACCGGTGTAAGCGTAAACTCCGTAATATCCGATCCTGTGCACGATTTCCTTCGGATCAAGCCCATCACGACGCAGTTCGATCAATCTCTCTGAAAAGGCGCGTTCAGGGCATCCGCAGTACGGAGAATCCTTGCACGAACACGTCATGAAATCGGTTACGAATGCGATAATCTGGTCACGGATGTCCGAATCGAGAGCCGCAACCGATTCTCCTGTGAAGACAAGGTCATACGCTGCGCCCTGGAAGACTCTTGTCGGCACATGCATCTTCAGCGCAGCAGAGATCCTCGGAGCGTTCTTGAAATAGACCGAATCGAGCGTTTCGAGAGCGACAGCAATATCAATCGGAGACTTGCCTTCTTTGATCGCATCCCGGATCAGGAATGCCTGGTCCGCGCTCAGGAAGTGTGTCGCAACGATTCTGCCAAAGCCGGTCTGTCTGGCAGAGGCTGTGAGAAACCCGTACGCAACCAGCTTCTTGAAGAGATACTCGAAGTCTCCGCCTCCGATCAGGAGATCGTTTAGACTGCGGAGTTCGGATTTGCTTGTTGATAGTGCAGATGACGCAAGCAGCTCCTCGATCTGTTCAGGATCCTCGTACGTGATATCAACCGGCTCAATCTCCTCTTTCAACAGTTTGAATGCGATCTTGTCCTCAGTCTCGGTTCCGCTGTGGTATTTCCGGTCAGGTTCTGCGAGCAGCGCGACTCTTCCGAGATCGTGGTAATCCGGTCTCCCGGCACGTCCTAGCATCTGGTGGAACTCGTGCACGGATAACCAGTCGATACCCATCGCAAGCGATTCAAAGATGACCTGCGACGCAGGGAAATCGACACCAGCAGCAAGCGCCGCTGTCGTCACGACCACCTCGAGCTTACCGTCTGCGAATGCCTGCGATATGCGCCTGCGCTCCTCCCGCGACAAGCCCGCATGGTATGCGGCGGCACGGATCCGGAGCGATTCTGCGATTTTGTGGCATCTCTGGCGTGAGTTCGTGAAGACGATCGTCTGCCCGCGATAGCCTTTCGATGATGTTGTGTTCCATTCCTGCCGCGCCAGCCTGTCGATTATCCGTATCTTGTCACGTTCGGTTGCAAATAGCAGATGCAGCTCGATCGGAACCGGTCGCTCCTCGTACCTGACCAGCTTTGCGCCGAGCCTCTCTGCGAGCGCGGCAGGATCGCCAACGGTTGCCGAGAGGTATATGAACTGCGCATCCGGAGCGATATACTTCAACCGTGCGATGAGACCGTCCAGCCGGTGCCCGCGCTCCTCGTCAGCAAGGGTGTGCACCTCGTCAATCACGATTGTTCCGATTTTCCCGAGCCGATCAGCTTTCCCTGCCCTGAGCAGGTAGTCCACACCCTCATAAGTGCCGACCCAGATCGTGGTCGATTTTGTCGGCGACTTCCTCTGCTTCTGCCGCCCCGCACTTATCCGGCTCACGCCGACCTGTGGCACAGTCGTGATCCCCATTGCAAAATAACGCTTCGAAAAATCTGTTTCCTTCTGATTCGCAAGCGCAACCAGAGGAACGATAAATAGAACATTTCCCCGCCCCTCCAGGATGTTCTTTATCCCTGCAAGCTCGCCGATCAGCGTCTTTCCGGTTGCGGTCTCTGATACGACGAGCTGGCTTACACCTTTGAGCAAGCCGTTCTCGATTGAGAGCGACTGGACCGGAAGCAGTTCATCGATTCTTTCGGAAAGATTGTTCTTAAAACGTTTTGGTAGTGGGAGATCGCGTACCAATGTTTTTTTTACGGTCGCAGGTCCTGTCGCCTCGATTGTACGGTACAGCGTGAGGTCGTGATCAAGGCGTTCGAAATCGAGCATGCCGAGTATGCGGTCAAGGTCTCTTGTCTTGAGAAGCAGCCTCTCGATTCGCTCGGCGCCGGGTCCGCCGAGTTTCATTGCGCGGAGTTGCTTGCGCAGCTCTTCGAGCGCACAGTTCTGACATAGCATCTCACCTTTGTACGCAATCGACTGTTTACCGAGCGGACTGCACATATCTTCGAGCAAGCAGTACCGACAGACGCGTATCCGCTTGCAGGAGAGCTGATACCCATGTAGCATGTCCAGAAAATCCTCGCTCATCTTCTGATCTCCAGGTGCAAGCAGGATCTGATCGGCACCTCTCAACATATCGATTGCCTCAGAAGGTGTTCTAAAAAGGTTTTCCGACATGAACTTCTCCGGTCGCATCCCTTTTTTGGTTTCCGTGAGCGTGAGCGTGCCGCAGAACAAAGGAGTCCTCTTCCCGACCCTAACCTGCATGAGGGTGATCTTCGATTGCTGCGGATTCACAAGAACGAAAGGCGGCATATATAACCCAATATAGATGTATTGTACATAACGCTTTCAGCAACAGAACCGAAACTCCGGGACATGTCAATATGATCAGCAGAGACAGAGACCAACAGCAACATAAACCACCGAATGCGACTCGCCCGAACCCGGACGACTTTGGAATCCATGACGGGATATCTGAAATCATCGCAACGACAATATCAAGGTCGGGTATCCCGAATGCAGCGCCCATTGGGATCATCAGGAACCAGAACCGCGATCAGATCTGTGTGCGGCTCTTTCCGGGGACGCACACGCGGCAGAACGTAATCGAGACCGGCGAGATCGCCGCAAACATCATCCATGACCCGGTTGTGTATGTGGAGTCAACATTTGGGGACCTCACTGGGGATGTGTTCGAACTTCCGGATGGTGCGGGGTGTCCGGTGCTGAAAGGCGCAAGTGCGTGGATGATCTTCAGATGCAGGCAGTTGAAAGGGAATTTATTTGAGCTGACACCTGTGCGCGGGGAGATTCATGACACGCCCGTGCTCTGCACAAACCGCGGCTTCAATGCAGTGATAGAATCGCTTGTGCATGCCACGCGGTACCAGTTGAATGGGGATGAGAGATACCTCGATCTGATCAAGCATTATGGACAAATCGTTCAGGTGTGTGGCGGTTCTCGTGAGAAAGAGGCGATTTCAAAGCTGAATACAATCATAAAGGAGATATCATGAAGTCAAAACTCGAATGCATCCCGTGTCTTCTGAAACAGTCGCTCAATGCCGCAGAAATGGTAACGGATGACCAGGTGGTGCATGAAAAGGTGCTGAAATTGGTTATGATGGAGTTGTTGGACGTCCCGCTCGGTCGCAGCCCCCCAACAATTGCGCATACCGTGTATTCCATAGTACATGATGTTACCGACTGTGACGATCCGTATAAGGATCTGAAAGTGAAATACAATGAGATTGCGATGGGTATGTATCCCTGCCTCAAAGGTATCGTGGATGATTCGGAGGATCGGCTGTTCACTGCGGTAAAACTTGCGATTGCCGGAAACATCATCGACTTTGGAGCGAATATCCAGGTCAACATCAAAAAAACGATAAAGGACACCCTGGCACGAGATTTTGCAATAAACGATTACCCTTCGTTTGTGAAATCGCTTGAAGACGCGGAGAGCATACTTTATCTTGCGGACAATGCCGGGGAAGTGGTATTTGACAGGGTGCTCATCGAAGAGATCAAGGAATACGCAGATATCATTTACGCGGTGAAGAAGGAGCCGATCATAAATGATGCAACGATGGAAGATGCGATATTCTGCGGAATCGATTCGCTTGCAGAGATTGTGACGACCGCGGACACGCCCGGAACGATTCTTGAGCGGTGCGATCAGGAATTCGTTGATACGTTCAGGTCGTCCGATATGATCATCAGCAAGGGTCAGGGAAACTACGAGTCGATAAGCGAGGAACCCGGAAACATCTTCTTCATGCTGCTTGCGAAGTGTCCTGTGATCGCAGTCGATCTCGGCGTCAAAATCGGATGTGCGGTGATTAAGCGCGGCACAGGTGCGGTGAGGATCTGAGACGGTAGATGCCAGAGTAGCGTGCATGTTGTGTTGCGGGTCAAGCGGTGCCGGTATAGCGAGGTTGCATGATACTGTTCTTATGTACCGGAGTGGTTACACCACCCCCATGATGCTCGCATACCTCACCCGCTCAGCACTTCGAACATCCCCTTGAAACGCGAATCAAACGTGGTGATCTTTTCGATATTCTCCTGCTGCATCACTGCCATGGTGGTCGCATCAGTAAAACGTATCCGCTTATCAAAAAGCCTGAAAAACAGTTCCCTTGCCTTATTGAGAACGGTAATATCAATGATTATCATCTACAATTGCGCGGTGATAGCATAACATCGGAGATATCCTTTGCCACAGTCTTATTTCCAGTGCGCACCATCGCCAGTGTCAGGGTCTCGTCATAGGTGGAATCGGTAGTGAATATGGCGCCAAACTCCCCTTGCAGGGCGCGTCGCAACAGGTCATCCGCCTCATTAGGGTGTGTCTTTTTTTTTTCATATATGCCATGAATGCGCCGGTGTCACTAAATACAGCCATCCCCCCGCCTCATTGATGCAGTTATTCATTTACCTTTGAGGCATCGGTCTCTTCACCCCAATCCATAGCCTCACTCCATGCCGGGTCATCCTTCAATGCGGGCATTTTTGTTATGAGTCCATCTTCGTGCAGCAGGGCATAATCCAAGATCATACCAAGCAAGTGTTCATCTGTGGCTAAAAGCTTTTATCAGCCACAGATTTTACATATAGGCACAGATTAAATGTTATTTTCCCAAGATCTAAATTCATTCAAGAGATTTCATACGGTATTTGGGCTTATCCGACCGCACCACCGACGAGGATATTACCCAAACACCACATAATGTGACAGCTCCCGGGGCGGAAACGCTTTTATACCTTAATGTTATCCATATCTAACATGGAGTTAGAAATAAGTAACTTTAACAACAGAAACAATATCGGAGGATGAAACCAGATGAAGAGACAGACAAAACAGATAGCAGTAGCCGCAATCGCTATTGCAGCCGTCCTGCTCACGGGATGCGTCGATCAGGCGTCTGAGATGTCAGTAGATGAGATCACGTCCATGATGGAGGCTAAGCAGGCAGAGATTACGGACTTCTCAGCCACGATGGTCATGACCTCGTCGTATGACGGAGAGGGTATGACTATGCAGGCGACAATGGTGACGATACCGCCAGACAAGAGTCGCGTCGAATACATCGAGCCAGCCGAACTTGCAGGCACGGTGATGGTCACAAATGGCAGCACGATGTGGACGTATGACCCTGCAAAGAATCAGGTGACGAAGATGGCGCTTCCGGAAGATATGCCATCTGAGATGGATTATACCGAACTCGTCAAGAACCTTCTGGACAAGAACGACATATCCCTCGAAGGCATCGAGGACGTTGGTGGACGGAGCACTTATGTGATCGAGGCAACGCCCAAGAATGAATCTAATCGTGAATTCATCTCCAAGACGCGCGTATGGGTCGATCGTGAAAACTGGATGCTGCTCGGGACAGAGATGTACGATGCAGACGGCAATCCCATGGTGAAGGTAGAATACAGGGATATAACGTTCAACACAGGAATTCCAGACCGTGAGTTTATATTCGAGGTGCCTGCTGGAGCTGAGGTTGTGGAGACGTCGCTTGAGGATATGATGCCCAAGGAGATGACGCTTGATGAGGCAAAAGCCAATCTAACGTTTGATCTGAGGGTGCCGTCGTACCTGCCGGATGGATACGGATTCGACCGTGCAACGGTCTTTGGCGATCTATATGGCAACGGACAGGAGATGGTGTCGCTGCAATACACTGATGGATCCGGGGTACTACACCTCACAGAGCGGGTCAGCGATGATTCAGACCAGTCAGAACCTGCGATGGGTGAACCCAAGATTGTGAGTATCAACGGGACTGCCGGAGAGTTTACGTCAATGTTCGGCATGAACACGCTTCAGTGGAGCGCAGATGGCATCGATTATTCGCTGTCGTCGGGTGAGTTTGAGAAGGACGAGCTGGTGAAGGTGGCAGAGTCGCTTGTGTGACTCTGAACTTTTTTTTATTTATTTATGCGAGGTATGGGGGATGAAGAAAGAGGCGAAACAGATCGCAGTAGCCGCAATTGTCCTTGCAGCCGTCCTGCTCACAGGATGCGTCGATCAGGCGTCTGAGATGTCAGTAGATGAGATCACGTCCATGATGGAGGCTAAGCAGGCAGAGATTACGGACTTCTCAGCCACGGTGATTAAGACATCGTCGTATGGCGGAGAGGAGACTATGGAGCGAGCGTTGATGATGAACAAAGCGCCGGATAAGGGTCGCACAGAATACATCGAGCCAGCAGAAGTTGCGGGCATGGTATCAGTCAAAAATGGCAGCACGATCTGGACATACGACCCTGCAAAGAATCGGGTGACGAAGATGGCGCTTCCGGAGGATATACCACCTGAGATGGAGTATACCATGATAGTCAAAGGCGTTCTGTACGAGACCGACATATTCCTCGAAGGCATCGAGAATATCGATTCTCGGAGCGCATATCTACTCAATGCGACACCAAAGGACGGATTCAAGATTGGAATCTTCACAGGGATGCGCGTATGGGTCGATCGTGAAAACTGGATGGTTCTCGGGATTGCGTGGTTCGATAAGGACGATACTCTTATCATAAAGGTGGAATACAGGAATATAACGTTTAACACCGGAATTCCGGATAGTGAGTTCATATTCGATATTCCGGAAGGCGCCGAGGTTGTGGAGACGTCGCTTGAGGATATGATTCCTGAGGAGATATCGCTTGAGGCGGCGAGAGCCAATCTCACGTTCGATCCGAAGACCCCGTAGTACCTGCCGGATGGATACGAATTCGACCATGCGATGTTGCTTGGATATCACTATGACAGCGAGCAGGAGATATTATTGCTCAGCTATACAACTGGATCCGGGATATTGCGCCTCAAGGAATGCGTCAGCGATGGTTCAGGTCATTTAGAACCTGCGATGGGTGAACATGAGGTTGTGGAAATCAACGGCACGGACGGGAAGTTTACGTCAATGTTTGACATGAACATGCTCTGGTGGGGCTCAGATGGTATAGATTACTCGCTGTCGGGTAAGATTGAGCAGGACGAGCTGGTGATGGTAGCGGAGTCGCTTGTGTGACTCTGCACTTTTTATTTATGCAAGATGGGGTAGGTTGGATGAAAATAAGAACAGATGAAGATGTGAGAAATCGTTTGATGATGAGCATGGGATTAATAGCAGTGGGTTCAGCAATCCTGATGCTTGGTTTTGATATCGGGTATGGATGGATTCTTGCAGGGTTGATCCTGACACTTGGCGCATTATACAATGCTGCGAAGCCAAAGGAAGATTTTATTGAAGATGAACGTTCGGTAAGAAACAAAGAAAAAGCAGGTTATCATGCATTTAATACAATGTTTATGTTGATAATTATCTTCACTGTAGTGCTTTATGAAACGGTTCGCAGGCTGTGGAAGGGGTGCAGGTACAGTAGACGAGATAGAATTTGATGAGCGAACAAACATGATCACAAAACAATCGTTGAGCGTCTCATGGTGTCTCACATTCGTGACTGTTGGGACTATGGCGTTCGCATGCATATTCAGACCGGAACTGTTGACTGCCCGTCTGGTTATCGCCGCCGTTTCCGGAGCGATGATCGGGAGTTTTCTGGTTGCGCATTGTTACTACGGCAGGATGGGGGATGTGTGAATGAATATACGAGACGATAAAAAGATTATGTTTGTTATGGGGGTTAGTTTGAGTGTGATCGTGCTGGCTATCGCCATACTGGCATTCGGTACGACTTCCAGCGCACAAGTCTTTCTTAGTCTGGGTTTGATCGTTGCCGGGCTGCTCATGTTTGCTATATTGTTACACACCGCAACGAAACCGGAAACAGAACTCGTGGCGGACGAGCGGGTTACGAGAGTCAATGAAAAGGCAGGCAACTCTGCGTTCTGGCTGGTTCTGATATCGATAACCATCCTGTTCTGGTCGGATCGGGTATGGTCGATTGGAGTCGAACTCGTGGATCTGTACTATGCGGCGATGGTTGTCGGGACAATTTCGTGGAGCGTACTCAGGTGGTATTACAACAAAAAGGATGTTGTTGTTGGATGAAATTCAGAAAAGACAGATATGTCCTGCGTTTCTCAGGCATTGCTGCACTTTTAATAATAGTTGGCATCTTTATGACGAGTCTTCTTCCCGGTTCCACTTATTTTGGGATTGGTTTTGCCATGATCATCATGGGGCTTGTTGCAATCAGCATAGCCATCATTACAGCGGCAAGACCAAAAGAAGACCTGATACGGGATGAACGATCTGAGAGAATCAAGGAGAAGGCAGGTTATCATGCGTTCTTGATTCTGCTTGTGACCATGTCTCTTGTTCAACTAATATCCATGTTCGGAAGACTAAATCTTGATTATAGGAGTGTTTCGCCCAATCTCTTCATTGTCGGGATCTTGTCGTGGATTATACTCAAGTGGTATTACAACCTGCGGGGCGACGCCCTGTGAATACCCGAATCAAGGAACTGCGGGCACGGTATAACCTGACACAGGAGGAGCTTGCAAAGAAGGTCGGGGTGAGAAGGGAGACGATTGTGTTTCTCGAGAAGGGAAAGTACAATCCGTCGCTCAAGCTGGCGCATGATGTCGCAAAGGTTCTGGAGACGACGATTGAGGAGTTGTTTATCTTTGATGAGGATTGATTGCCCCTGCTCCTGACGATCTCCACTTAGACCAAAAAACCCTGCACTATACGAAAGTTCACAGCCCGGCAGCACAATCTTTATTGTGTCAGTACCAGAACAGAACTGATATGATAATCTTTTCAAAGGTACTGGCAGACCGTGCCACGGTCTGGGAGGCGATCCGTGCAAAGGAGATCTCGTGCGCAGAGGTACCCGACGACCTCATCCGATTCTCTTCAGAGATCAAGCCGGTCATCATGTGGAACATCACACGCGAGTGCAATCTCGCATGTCAGCACTGTTACATGGATGCGAGGACGAAACACCCCGACGAATGGACGCTCGAGGAAGGGATCCGGTTCATCGACGAGATGGCGTCACTCGACATGCCGATGCTGATTGTTACCGGTGGAGAGCCGCTCATGAGCAAAAATTTCTTCCCTTTTGCGTTCCATGCGAAAGAAAAGGGGGTTCGCATGGTGGTATCCACCAACGGAACACTGATCACGCCCGAGGTGGCAGCACTCCTCGCAGAGGCTGAGATCAGGTATGTCGGAGTGAGCGTGGATGCGGCGACCGCGGAGAGGCATGATACATTCCGGGGAGTCAAGGGAGCGTTCGATCGTGCGATGGACGGGATAAGGAATGCGCAGGAAGCCGGGCTAAAAACCGGAATAAGAATCACGATACACAAAGAAAACTGGAAGGATGTGCCAGCACTCCTCAATCTCTGTGTCGAGAAGGGAGTACCGCGGTTCTGCCTATACCATCTTGTTCCGACCGGACGTGGGGAGCGGATGATGGATATGGACGTCACAAAAGAGGAGCGGACCCAGGTGCTGCAACACCTTTACGACAGGGCAATCGAGTTGAAAGACGAGGAAATTGAGATTCTGACAACAGACTCGCCGATGGACGGCGTGTACATCCTCGAACGCCTCAAGAGGGAGGATCCTGAGCGGTTCGACAAGGTACGGGAACTTCTACAGATTTCGGGCGGCTGCTCGATCGGAAACAAGGTTGCAAATGTGGACTATCTCGGAAACGTGAATCCGTGCCACTTTACACCACAGATGTCGGTTGGCAACGTGAAAGAGCGCCCATTCAATGAGATCTGGAACAAGAGTCCCGGCAGTCAACTGCTCGAGATTCGCGAGCGCAGAATGACACTTGCTGGCACATGCGGACGGTGCGATTACATGGACGTCTGCGGAGGCTGCCGGCAGAAGGCGTATTTCTACGATGACGATTTCTATGGTGGCGATCCGACCTGCATCTACGATCCCGACAAGAAACGACTGGAATACGAGTTGTTTTAGAATCATTGTAAATGACAAATGACCATGACCACGAACCGGCAGATAGCAGCAGGCGCAGAAGCCACAATCGAGCGCTCAGATGACCGGGTCATCAAGCGCAGAGTGGTAAAGAACTACCGCATCCCCGAGCTCGATACTCGGATCCGGGCATCGAGAACCCGAAATGAGGCGAAACTCATATCAGAGGCGCGCAGATGCGGTGTGCCAACACCAATCATCTACGATGTCGATACCGCCGAGCACACAATCACAATGGAGTTTATCGAGGGTCCCCGGTTAAAAGAGGTGCTCGATCTACGCCTCTCTGAGGAAATCGGCGAACTCGTTGGGAGGCTGCATAGCTGCGGCATCATTCACGGCGATCTCACGACCTCAAATCTGATCAAAAACGATGACAGGATCTGTTTCATCGACTTCGGACTCGGCTACTTCGAGAAGAGCGTGGAGGCACAAGGCGTCGATGTGCACGTACTCTTCCAGACTTTCGTGAGCACGCACAACGACTCCGGGCTTGAGGAGGCGTTCTCTCACGGATACAAGCGGACGTTTGCTGATGCCGATCAGGTGCTTGCACGCGTGCGCGAGATTGAGGCGCGGGGCAGGTACCTGTGATCGACGCGGTCTGAAAACCTGATGATGGTCAAGATTTTCACTCTATTGTCTGGCTTTTCATTTTTGTTGCAGACAGAGGGTCTGTCGCGGCATTGTGATGATGGGGTGATTTTGAAACTGTTGATTCAGGTCTATCATCTGCCGCCCCCGGGTTTCGGAGAGGAGGAGACGCGTTTGGTTTTGATATGGCCGCGATAGCAAGGCACTATATGACATGGCTCACTGTTTTTATATAATTCGTACTAAGATATTCCGCAAGATTTATCGTGGGTTGCGTTCATGGTTAGCGCGCATGGAGCGTAATGAACTCCGCCATGATCGGCATACGGATTCACTACGGACTGACCATACGGTCTACTCGCCGAAGTATCGTGGGAATATTCTGGTTGGAGATGTCGCACTTGCGCTTGATGGGAGTATTCGTAAGACGTGTAAGAATCTTGATATCGAGATCATTGACATGGCAGTGAACGCGGATCATGTTCATCTGTTTGTGAAATATCTTCCAGAATATTCTGTGAGCTATATAGCTAAGAGAATAAAAGGTGGGTCAAGCAGAGAATTACGCAAAGCATTTCCACATCTCAAGCAATGGTGTAGCAAAAGTCTCTGGGCACCATCATGTTTCCATGGCTCGGTAGGTCATGGCGGGGAGGTTGTGGAGAGATACATACAGAATCAGGAGAAGCCAAATGCGAAATCGCTATGTACAGGATCCGTACTTAAGTCCGGGGTTTAGTGACTTCGGGAGACTGACATGGTGTATGCCCGAGGTCGGGGCGGATCGTGTGGGCGGAAGGGTTTTGTGGGGCGGAAATCTCAAATCGGCACCTCAACAATCTTTCCTTCGATGATCTGTTGCTGCACATCGGCGAGTATTCCATAGAGGCATTTCATCTCGCGGTCAAGTTCCCAGATACCAAGGTCAGTGTTCCAGCGGCGGTGCCACGCTATGAAAGTGTCGAGAGTCGGTGCATCTTTCGGGGGCGGCGCAGGGTTGTGGTAAAGCTGCGCAATCTCCGCCTGTTTATCATCGGGGAACTTTGGGATGCGTAAGTATTCAAAATACTCCGGTGAAAAATGCCCACCTGACCCGCCAACCGCCATGAGATCGATCAGACGCATGCTTCGATACCAATCGAATACGCAGCGAAAGAAGATCGATTTCTGAGTATCGCCATCCTCACGCCGTGCATAAAGCCCATGAGCATTTGTGGTGCAATTCTCAATACCTTCTAATAACACAATGGAACGACCCTTTTGAAAACCAGCCTCTCCAAACACAATGTCGCCTTGTTTTAAGATTGGTAATTTCTTCCCTGTACCAAGATATGGTAAAGCATTCAGCGTTCCATAGTTTGAGATGTTGGTTGGAAGAATCAGTGCGTAGAAACCCGGCTTATACGTTTCCGAATCGATTCGCGTATGGATGATCTTGATTTCCAAGCTCGGGCCTGGAATAACAGTAAATCCATCTGCTTTTGGAGTTACGTATCCATGCTTATAGTTTTCAACCAACCAGATCTTGGACTTATATTCACGGTCATAGATCGCAGCATCGAATCGCCAACAGTTTTTAATTTCATCTATGCGCGGATAATTGAAAACAAACTCGCTGTTTTTTTGGTTCTTTATGAGTTCGTTTTGAATGAGATTATGAATAGTATCTCTATGCTCCCTTATCGCCTTCTCCTTCTCCACAATTGCCTGCATAAGTACGGAAACATATTGGAT
>Ga0209013_10002584_pt1 | contig 16339 bp, 19 predicted proteins | sample Cruoilmetagenom2_FD_187291 | JGI IMG/M metagenome (GOLD analysis project Ga0209013, IMG submission 187291) | Oil polluted marine microbial communities from Coal Oil Point, Santa Barbara, California, USA - Sample 2 (SPAdes) (version 2) | ecosystem: Environmental > Aquatic > Marine > Oil seeps ...
TCAAACAACACATCAACTGCTGGTCGGTGTCCCGCTCTTGGAGGCTCGACATCATCTAATAGAATGGAGTATGTACTACCAGTTTTTGTTAATCGCATATGATACCCACCTGGAGCAATATACGCTTGTCCATCTCGAAGAATATCACCTGTTTCTGCTTCTTTAACAGCAATTTCAGATAGTTGATCTAATCTTTGGGCCAAAGATTTTGTGAAGCCAGCAGGCATATGCTGAACGATTAATATTGGTGCTTTGATATCCTTAGGAAATTTTGTAATTACTTCTTGTAGGGCTCTAGGACCTCCAGTTGAAGTACCAATGAGAATCATTTTCTTCTTTAACTTATTCCAACTTTCTACTTTAGGCGTTACTCTAGTTACAGTCTCCGTTTTGCTTTTAATAACTACTGAATCGACAGAATTAGTTAGACTTTTTATAATCGGTTTCTCCATAATAGAAATTTTTACAGTTGCAGCATTTTCTACTTTTTCAACAAGTTCACTTTTTATTTTATGTAAATCTAAAGATATGGTACCACTTGGTTTAGCGATGAAATCTACTGCTCCATATTCCATAGCAAGTAGCGTACTTTCGGAACTTTTTTTTGTCATACTAGCGAGCATCACAACAGCAACTGGTGTTTCTTTCATTATTTGCTTTAGTGCATCTAATCCATTCATTTCTGGCATTTCAATATCCATAATCACTACATTTGGTTGAAGTAATTTAATCTTTTCAATCGCATCTCGTCCATTACGAGCGATACCAACTACTTCAATCTTTCTATTATCTATAAAAAAATCTCCTATTAATTTTCGCATAAAAGCAGAATCATCTACAATCAACAACTTCTTTTTTTGTGAGATATCCAACCTTTTACACCCTTCCGGAAAATATATTTTTCAATTTGGCTATAAAATTACTTTTTTGAGGTAAGTGTTCTTGTGCCATTTCAGTATCAGAAAACTTATAAACTATTCTTTGCAGCTTTTTCGTAATTTCTGATTCTGGAAATAATAGAGAAAAAGGAACTTGTTGTTTGACAGCAAGTCTTACTACTTTGTCTTCTGGTAATAATCCAAGTATTGAAACTTCTTTAGATAAAAATTTTGACATAGCTAATTTTAATCGGGTTGAAGCTTCTATACCTTCTTCCTCACTGAAAACTCGGTTACATACCACATACATTTTTTTATCTGGATCTTTCAAATGAATATATTTCATCATTGAATATGCATCTGTAATGGAAGTCGGTTCAGCTGTTGTAATAACGATTATTTCATCGATCGATACTAATAATTCCAATGATTGACTAGTAGCTCCTGCTCCCATATCAAAGACAATATAATCATAACTTTTTAGTAGATATTCAAAAGCCTCAATTAAACGGTTAAATATAGGCTCTGTCCATTCCAAAATACCTGAAAGACCTGAACCACCTGAGATATATTTTAAGTTGTTTGGACCTTCGAACATAACTTCTTCTAGTGACTTATCACCTACCAAATAATCTTTTAAACTAAAAGAAACTGATTTACCTAATAAGATATGAATATTTCCCATACCAATATCCATATCAATTAAAATGACTTTTTTTCCTATGCCACTTAAAGTTGTAGTAAAGTTCATCGAAAAATTACTTTTTCCCACCCCACCTTTTCCACTAACAACAGCTATAGATTTACCTAACTTATTTTGACTTCGAAGCATTAGCATTCTTAGTTCTTCAGCTTGATCTCTCATGAGGAATCCCCTTTAAGAATAAATTGAGCAATTCAATTAAATTAGCTTCTACTATATCTTCCGGGACTTCTTGACCATCTGTATAGTAAGCAAGTCCCTTCTTGTATTTAATCATTAAATTAATAATAGCGCCAATAGAATTAGTTTCATCTATTTTTGTAAAGATAAATTTCTCAATTGGAAAATCTCGGAACTGTTCGATAATTACTTCCATGTCTTTTTGCTTAGACGTTGTTGAAAGAACAAGAAATGTCTCTGTATTTCCCTCAAAATTAATTAACTTCTGTAAATCTCGAACAAATTTAATTTCTTTATAATTTCTACCAGCTGTATCGATAAATACAACATCCAGATCTTCAAATTTCCTCATCACTTCTTTTAAATCATGTTCATTGTATATAATTTCAATTGGTGCTTGTAGTAAACCTGCATAAGTTTTCAGTTGTTCTATTGCTGCAATTCGGTAAGTATCCGTAGTAATAAACCCTACTTTTTTCTTTTTTTCTAAAACTGCTCTAGCAGCCATTTTAGCAATTGTTGTTGTTTTACCTACACCTGTAGGTCCCAAAACATTAATAAATTTATTAGAATAGGATATTCCACCAAAAGGAACTTCTTGTAATTTTGCAAATAGCAAATTTTGTACAACTTCTTTTTGTACTTCTAATGGTATAAGTGTTTGATTATTTTGAAAATGTGCGAAAAGCTCATCACTAATTGTTGTGATAAGCTCCTCTGATAGTTCTTGGTCTGCTAAATAATTTAAAATAATGTTAAATTCTTCAGGAAATCCTGTTCCCACTTGAGAATGTTTGATAGACTTCACCATTTTTTTTAAGTCTTCTAATTCTTTTTTTATTTCAGTAGAAGTTAAATCATTTTTTACTGTTTGGGTAGTATTACTACTTAAGCTATCTGGTGTTTCAACTGAATCCATCCCAGCCAATACTTCAATCGTTTTCTTTTTAAATAATCCTAAGAACCCTTTTGAATATACGACCTTAGAATTTAATATAACCGCGTCTTCGCCTAAATCTTTTCGAATAATTTTCATCACTTCAGGCATTGTACTTGCAGAATATTTTTTCATTTTCATTATATATTCACCACCCCAACACTTTGTACCTCAATGGAAGATTCTAATTCATTATATGAAAGAATTGGAACTTGAGGGAAATATCTTTCTGTCATTTGGCGTAAGTGCATACGAACTGCTGGAGAACACAAAATAATTGGTGTTTGTTCCATTAACGATGCTCGTTCGATTTCTTTAGCCATAGACTCTAAAATAGTTTGAGAATCATTTGGGTCAATAGATAGATAATTCCCATTATCTGTTTGTTGAATATTATCAGCGATCATTTTCTCTACTTTTCCTGATACAGTTACTACTTTTAATACTTGACTATTTCCTACAAATTGAGTAGTTATTTGTTTTGCCAATGATTGTCTTGTATATTCTGTTAAAATATCAATATCTGAAGTCATTTTGGAATAATCGGCAAGTGTTTCAAAAATAACTGGTAAATTCCTTACCGATACACGTTCTTTTAGTAAATTACTAAGAATTTTTTGTATTTCTCCAACAGTGAGTGGAGTAGGTGTCAACTCATCAACAAGTATTGGATAAGTCTCTCTTATGTGATCAATCAATTGTTTCGTTTCTTGACGACCTAATAGCTCATGAGCATTATTGCGAATAATTTCAGTCAAATGAGTTGAAACGACACTAGGTGGATCTACAACTGTATAACCGAGAATTTCAGCTTCTTCTTTAACAGATTCTGTAATCCATTTTGCAGGCAATCCAAAAGATGGTTCAATTGTATCGATACCCTCAATTGAATCATCATCACCAGGACTCATTGCTAGATAATGATCTAATAACAATTCTCCTCTTGCCATTTCATTTCCCTTTATCTTGAGACGATACTCATTCGGCTGCAATTGAATATTATCCCGTATTCGAACGACTGGAATAACAAGACCTAACTCTAAAGCGAGTTGCCTACGAATCATCACAACTCGGTCAAGCAAATCACCGCCCTGTGATGCATCTACTAGCGGAATAAGTCCATAGCCAAATTCAAATTCAATTGGATCTACATTTAGTAGATTAATAACATTTTCAGGACTTTTCATATTATCAGTTTCTAATTCTTCTTCAAAATCTTCTAAGTCTGCAGGATCTTCTTTACTCGCCCTGTTCAACATATATGCCCCGGCTATAAGTGCAATTGAGATTGGAAATGTTAGAATTATTCCAATAGGAGTAACAACTCCAAGAAGTGCAATTGTACCGGCAGCAACATAAAGAAGTTTAGGCTGATTAAATAATTGACTGGTGATATCTTCACCAAGATTACCTTTAGATGCTGCTCTTGTAACAACAATACCAGTTGCCGTTGAAATCAGTAGTGCAGGAATTTGTGATACAAGCCCGTCCCCTACAGTCATTGTAGAAAAAAGGACTGCAGCTTCTCCGAAAGGAAGCCCAAATTGTACAACACCAATGATAATACCAAATACTAGATTAATAAGAACAATAATAATTCCTGCAATGGCATCCCCTTTTACGAATTTTGTTGCACCATCCATCGCACCATAAAAGTCGGCTTCTCCACTAACTTTTTCACGTCGTTCTCTTGCTTCTTTTTCAGAAATCATCCCAGCATTTAAATCTGCATCAATACTCATTTGTTTACCAGGCATCGCATCAAGTGTAAAACGTGCAGCTACTTCAGATACACGTTCTGCCCCTTTAGTAATAACAATGAAATTTATAATTACTAAAATTGCAAATACTACTAAACCAACTAACATATTTCCACCTGTCACAAACGTACCAAAAGTTTCAACTACAGTACCAGCATCTCCATCGGCTAAAATTGCTCTTGTAGTGGAAACATTAAGTGCTAGCCTAAATAAGGTTACAAGTAATAAAAGAGTTGGAAAAACGGAAAACTGTAACGCCTCTTGCATATTCATAGCAGTCATTAAAATTAATAATGCTATTGCAATATTAATGATAATTAAAAAACTGATTAACCAGTGAGGTAGAGGTATTATTAGCATTGCAACAATCGATATTACAGCTGCTAATACGGTTATATCGCGGACTTGCATATACTCCCACCTCAATCTTTACATTTAAATTTTTTGCTTAATCCGGTATACATAAGCAAGCACTTCTGCAATTGCTTTAAAGAATTCATCTGGAATTTTCTGGCCGATTTCAACTTGATCATACATTGCACGAGCTAATTCTCGATTTTCTACCATTACTACATCATTTTCTTTTGCAATTAGTTTAATTTTTTGAGCGACAAAGTCCGCTCCTTTTGCTACTACAGTTGGGGCATCCATTGATGCATCATCGTATTTTAATGCAATGGCAAAATGAGTTGGATTTGTAATGACTACATCTGCTGTAGGAACTTCTTGCATCATACGACGCATAGCCATCTCTCTTTGTCTTTGGCGAATACGTGATTTTATGATAGGATCTCCATCTGAATTTTTATGTTCATCTTTTATATCTTGTTTCGACATTTTAAGGTTTTTTTCATAATCAAAACGTTGATAGAAAAAGTCTAAGACAGAAATAAATAATAATACGAACGAAGCAGCTATCCCCATCATTCCAGTTAGCCAGCCTATAGTAGAAAGTGTATCCCAAGCTGATTTAAATGATAAAGAAAGTACTTGTTCGATATTCATCCATAGTATCAACGTTGTTACAGAGCCAATAAACGCTATTTTCATAATTGATTTTAGTAATTCGACAATTGCTTTTATCGAAACAATTCGTTTTAACCCTTTTATTGGATCTATTTTTTTCAAATCAAACTTTAATGGTTCGGTTGTAAATAGTAGACCAAATTGAAATAAATTACCTGCTATCGCCGCAACTACAGCAACTAACATAATTGGCAATACGATAACTGCCATTTCAATAAGTATATCTGTAAAAATCAGTATTACAGATTCAATTGTTAACGTTTCAACTAGCATATATTTTGTAAAAGCCACACTAAAAAAAGAATATATTTCCGATCTTAAAAATCCTGCAAAAAAGAATAAGAAAAGAAAAATAGATAATAATACAATCGCACTAGTCACATCTGGACTTTTTAAAACTTGCCCTTTTTTTCGTGAATCTTGCCTTTTCTTAGGCGTAGCTTTTTCTGTCTTTTCTCCCGCAAAGTACTGTAAGTCTATTCGGAGCTTAAACAATTTAGCCACCACCTAATATAATCATTAAATCTCGCATTGCAATTATCATAATTTCAAACATTTTTTGCATTACCGCTACTAATACCCCCATCATAATAACTAACACTAGAAAACTAACACCAATCTTTAATGGGAAACCTACAACGAAAATATTCAATTGTGGTACTGTTCTTGCTGTTATACCTAATGCAATATCCACTAAAAATAGGGTTGCAACAATTGGAATAGACATTTGAAATGCAACAGCAAAAACTCCAGCAAATGTTTTCATAATAAATTCAACAAAATTTTCTTGTCCGAAAGGTGGCAATGTGAGCTCCATTGGGACAAATTGATAACTATAAAAAATACCATCTAATAATAAATGATGTCCATTCAACGCAAGAAGTAATAATAAAGCAATTGTATTTAAAAATTGTCCAATAAGAGGACTTTGAGCACCTGTCTGTGGATCAATAACATTTGCAATGGCAAATCCCATTTGAAAATCAATAAATCCACCAGCGATCTGGATAGCTGACATGATGATATAAGCAAGGAGCCCAATGAACAAGCCGATAATAACTTCCTTCATGATTAATAATATGTAATCACCATTCACTTCAAAAGGTGCAACATCTAACGTATAATACATCATCCAAGATATCACTACTGCGAATGCGATACGATGCGTACCGGGTATTGATCTATGTGAAAATAGTGGTAAAACAACAAAAAATGCAGATACACGTGCAATGATAAGTAACAGAACAGTTAAATTGGGTAGTATTTCTTCCATTGACTCAACCAATGTATCTTGTCAGATTTTCAAAAATATCAGCTGCATATGAAGTTATTTGTGAAAGCATCCACGGTCCAAAAAAAACGAGACCTACTAATACTGCAATTATTTTCGGAACAAAAGCTAGCGTTTGTTCTTGAATCTGTGTTGTAGCCTGAAAAATACTTACTGCTAAACCAGTTATTAATGCTATTAATAGTAGAGGACCTGATGCAAGAAGAATGACCCAAATAGCACGTTCTGCAATCGAAATTACCATTTCATTACTCATTACGATCAGCTCCTAAAAACTTTGTAAAATAGATTTCATTACTAAATACCAACCATCTACTAATACGAATAACAATATTTTAAATGGTAAAGAGATCATAACAGGTGGCAACATCATCATACCCATGGACATTAAAACACTGGCTACAATCATATCAATAACTAAAAAAGGAATAAAAATCATAAATCCTATTTGAAATGCTGTTTTTATCTCACTAAGTGCAAATGCAGGAACCATTACGGTTAATGGGATATCTTCCAATGTTTCTGGTCTCTCTGCTTCTGAATATTGTAAAAACAATTCCAAATCTTTTTGTCTAGTGTGTTTACTCATAAATTCTTTAAATGGAGCAGAGGCTTTCTCATATGCCTCATCTAATGTAATTTCTTCGTTAAATAGAGGTGTTAACGCTTCTTCATTTACTTCTTGTAACGTTGGAGCCATGATAAAAAACGTTAAGAACAGAGCCAGACCAACCAGTACTTGGTTCGGCGGCATTTGTCCCGTGGCTAATGCTGTTCGAACAAATGATAATATAATAATGATTCGTGCAAATGATGTCATTAATATTAAAATACTAGGTGCCAATGATAAAACCGTAAGTAAAAGCATTAATTTAATAGACGTGGACACATTAGACGGATCACTGTCCGAGAAAAACTGAACAAAATCATTCATTTTTTTCGCGCTCCTTTGTCTTCCAATCCTTTAATACTTCACTCCGGTCCTTTTTCACTTCTTGTAATTTAGTTTGAAAAACTTGATCAAAAGTGGAATTCTTCTTATCATTCTTTTTCGTTTGAGAAGTTATATTCGCTTTCACACGACTAATAACTTCAGCGATATACGGGACTGCTTTACCTATGTCTTGTTTTTCTTCATAAATTTTTGTAAGTATTTCAATTTCAGCAGGATCTGTAATTTCTTTTAGTACTGTAATGTCTTCTCCAATACCTACTAATATTAAAGTGTTCCCTACTTGAAGCAGTTGTGCTGACTTTCCTTGACTAAGTCCAACCCCACCTAAATTTTGAATGAGTTGGTTTTGTTGGAATGTTTTATTTCTACTATTAACAAATCGGAGTAAGCCATACAAAAGTAGAATGACGAATCCTAAAGCCAAAATCATTTTTACATAATCCCAAATAGTGATGGATACATTATCTGTCATTTCAGAATCAGTTATCTCTGAAAGTGGACTTTCTTCTGTTTCCGTTTGTGGATTATTTAGGTTTTCTTCTACAGTTACATTAGGATCAGTTTCAGCATATACTTCTAAGTCTAATGGCAGAATTAGAAAGAATAAGAGACTTGCAAAAAAGAGGGAAAATTTCCTCATCTTCTACTTACCCGAGTGCTTTAGAAATTGCTTCAATTACACGATCTGCTTGGAATGGTTTAACGATGAAATCTTTTGCGCCTGCTTGAATTGCATCGATTACCATTGCTTGTTGACCCATAGCGGAACACATAATAATTACAGCATTTGGATTATTTACTTTAATTTCTTTTAGTGCAGTAATGCCATCCATTTCTGGCATAGTAATATCCATTGTTACTAAGTCTGGTTTCAATTCTGCATACTTTTCAACTGCTTGTATACCATCTGCAGCTTCTCCAACTACCTCAAATCCATTTTTCGTTAGTATATCTTTAATCATCATTCTCATGAATGCTGCATCATCAACTATTAATATTCTTTTCGACATGTTACGTCTCCTCCATTGCTTATCTTAAATTATGAATCCGTTGTGCTTGACTAAGAATATCTGTTATTCGAACACCGAAGTTTTCATCAATAACAACCACTTCTCCTTTAGCGATATGTCTATTATTAACTAGAATATCTACTGGTTCTCCAGCTAGTTTATCTAACTCAATAATAGAGCCACTTGTAAGCTCTAGTATATCTTTTACAGTTCTCTTAGTTCGGCCTAATTCTACTGTTACTTGAAGTGGTATATCAAGTAGTAAATTTAAATTTCTAGACTCATTTTGTGTTAAATTTGACGGTTCAAAACTAGCAAACTGAGCTTGTTGCACTTCTACTTGCTGAACTTGAGCTTTAGGCTGTGAAAATTGCATTTGTTGCGTATTATTTTGATTTATTGATTGAGTTTCTGCAGGTGGTGGTGAAATTTGTACTTTTTCCTCTACAATAGTTGCTGCAACTTCTGATTCTTCTTCACCGATTAATGATTTCACTAAACCTAATCCAAATTCTAACGGAAGTAATTGCATAATATTTGAATCAATTAAATTCCCTATTTTCAATCGGAAAGATATTTTTATGAGTAAATCATTTGGAATGGCTTCTGTTCCTTCATTATTTGGTAAATTCATTAAATCGATAGAAGGTGGTGAAATGTCTACTTTTTTATTGAATAAAGTTGACATGGATGTAGCAGCTGATCCCATCATTTGGTTCATCGCTTCTTGAACAGCGCTTAACTGAATTTCACTCAGTTCGGGTTTTGGGTCTATCCCATCCCCACCTAACATTAAGTCAGCAATAATGGCCGCATCTGATTGTTTAATAACGAGTAAGTTCATCCCTACTAATCCTGCAGTATACTTAACTTGAACTGCAACATAAGGGTGAGGAAATTCTTCTATTAACTTATGACTATTAATCATGTCGATATTAGGCGTTGTAATGTCTACTTTTTGACCTAAAAGAGTGGATAATGCAGTAGCAGAACTTCCAAATGAGATATTTCCTATTTCTCCAAGAGTACCTTGCGTAAAAGAGTCTAAGTAATCATCTACATTAATTTTTTCTGATTCTGTATTAACTTCATTGTCTTCAATTAGAGTTCCTCTAAGGAGAGCTTCAATTTCTTCTTGGGAGAGCATATCATCACTCATCATCATCCTCTCCTCCTTTCACCGTTTCAATGACTTGTACAGCCATTCTATTTTTTAGTTTACCTGGTTGTGCTGTAAATTTCGGTATACCCCCTACTTTTATAAGAAGTGGATCTACAATTTTAGTATTCAATTGAATAACATCTCCTAATTGTAAATACAACAAGTCTTCAATTGAAATATCCGTTTCGCCTAACTCAGCAACTATTGAAATTTCTGCAGATTTTACACGTTTTTCTAATACTTTAAGCTGTTCTGGCGAAACTTCTTTTTTGTTTGATTGCATCCAATATCTTACGGACAGATTAGGAACAATCGGTTCAAGAACTACATGTGGAATACAGATATTAATCATTCCACTAGTTTCACCAACAATTGTATTAAAAGAAATAACAACAACTGTTTCATTCGGAGAAATCATTTGTAAAAATTGAGGATTTACTTCTAATTCCGTTAATATTGGATCTATGTCCGCAATATTAGCCCAAGCTTCTCGTAAATTATCAAATGAGCGTTCAAATAGATTTGTCATTATTTTCATTTCTATTTCTGTTAAACTATCAACTTTCGTATATGCTCCACCTTTTCCTCCCATCATCATATCCAGCATGGAATAAGCAATATTCGGATTAACCTCCATTAAGATATTGCCTTCTAATGGGGGAACTTCAAAAACATTGATGAGTGTCATATGTGGAATCGAACGAATAAATTCTTCGAAAGGAATTTGATCCACTGATACTACGGATATTTGTACATAAGATCTTAATTGGGCAGAAAAAAATGTGGTTAATAAACGAGCAAAGTTTTCATGTATGCGAGTTAAACTACGTATTTGGTCTTTAGAAAATCTTAACGCACGTTTAAAGTCATATACCCTTACTTTTCTCGATTCTTGTTCACTTTTCAACTCATCTGCAGTCATTTCCCCAGTTGAGAGTGCACTTAACAACGCATCTATTTCTGATTGAGATAATATATCTCCAGCCAATCTGCCACCTCCATTCAAAAAAATTTACTTTACTGAATAATATAAGAAGTAATATACACTTGCTGTACTTCTCCAGAATCCATTAATTCATTTATTTTAGTCTTTAGTGATGATTCAAATGCCACTTTTCCTTCTTTTCCATCTAATTGTTCTGGAGTCATTTCAGAAAGTTCTGTAATCACTATATTTTTTACTTGAAAATCTCTTTTTGTCAGTTCTTCCGCAGCTTCTAAACTATCGGTTTGTACTTTCAAAGAAATTCGTATGAAGTTTTCTCCAGCTAAGTTTGTTGTAATTTCAGCTATATCTACGGAAGATTCAACAATTTCATCAATTGATGGTTTTTCTTCCTCATCACCTTTGTTTAGTTGAGATACGATAAGCAAAGCAATTACACCAATTAAAGTAATACACACTAAAATAATCATCATAATTGTTAATAGTTTATTTTTATTCTTCATGACCATCACCTCTTAAGTGGGGATTCGATAAAATATGTATTTGATTATAAAATTGGGCAGTTTTTCTGGATACCTCTTCTCGAGTTTCTAACACAACGTATTTGTTACTATTCGTCAGTGATATTGTTGTATCCGGAAAAGATTCTACTTTCTCTATGTATAATGCATTGAGTGAAAATTCTTTACCATTTAAACGGGTTAAATTTATCAATATATTGGGCCAGACCATACAAGGAACGGCCCAACCCTCCCCTACCATAAATTTATGATACTTATCAATTCCTTCACAGCATTAGATTATCGTTTTAGGTTTATAAGCTCTTCTAATATGGAGTCTGATGTAGTAATGATACGAGTGTTTGCTTGGAATCCACGTTGCGCAACAATCATGTCCGTGAATTCTTCTGATAAATCTACGTTCGACATTTCTAGGAAACCAGAATTGATAGTTCCAAGACCTACTGTTAATGCTACACCAGGAGATGGATCACCTGAAGCAGGAGATTGTCTATAGTAATTTGAACCTTCCTTAGTGAGTCCACCATTATTCGGAAATTTTGCTAACTGTATTTGACCTGCATCTATAAGTTCTCCACCTTCATCAACATAAGTAACTGTACCATCTTGACCAATCGACATACTTTGAGCATCTACAGGAATGTTAATTTTCCCATTAACTCCTACTAGGTATTTACCGTCTGAATTAACTAAATCTCCATTACTATCCATATAGAAATTTCCTGCTCTTGTATATAATCTGTCATCCATATCATCGCCATCAGCTACTTGAAAGAATCCATCGCCTGAAATTGCTAGATCAAGTGTATTACCAGTTGTTTGAAGTGAACCACCAGAGTGAATTGTGTCAATTGCTGCAAGTTGAGATCCTAAACCGATTTGTTTTGCATTAACTCCAGCTCGAGTTTCTGTAGGAGCTGTTGCACCTGCAGTCGTTTGTGAGATTAAATCTTTGAAAACTGTACGACCTTTTTTAAATCCGTAGGTGTTTACATTTGAGATGTTGTTACCTATTACATCTAATTTTGTTTGAAAGTTTTTTAAGCCTGAAATACCTGAATACATTGAACGAATCATTTATTGTTTCTCCCTTCGATTTGCGTGCTAGCTTCAATCAGTCCACTGCACATAGCATCCTTTTAAGGTCCTGCTATTTATTAGTTCAGCACAATCGTTCCGTCAATATTTGTAAATAATTGATTTTTCGCTTCTGTTCGATCCATTGCCGTAATTACCGTTGCATTTTTCGCACTTACGATTAATAGCGCTTGATCCATCAATACTAATGAGTCATTCACACCTTTAGAACGAGCTTCTGATACTTTTTCACTCACAAGCTGCCATTCCGCATCTGTTATGTGTATGTTTCTTTCGTTAAGACGCAAAGAAGCATGTTTACTTATCTTCAACTCTGTTTTTATAGTTGCATCTTGCAAATGCTGTATAAAAGAATTTCTTGGAGAAGTAACTTGTTTAGATGAGATTGATGGACGAATAATTGGTTGCAGCGGACCGCGATTTATAGATATTTTGTCCATTGCATGTCTCCGTTCTTATTTAATTAAGTTAATTTGTTCAGCGGTTATAGAAACGCCACCAGCTAAGTTATACACGATGTTGCCTGATTTTTTAGATACTGACTCTACTCGAGCAGTACTTTCTGTTTCTTTACTTGTATACGTAACTGTTTTTCCAATCACCATACTTGCATCTACTAAACTATTAGAATTTATATCATTTGATATAACTTCCGAAATATTACCTGGTTTAATTACTTTTCCATCGGCTAAAGTAAATTCTGCACCACCATCCACAAATTTTATAGCAGAAATTGTACCAGTTCCTTCAGCGGTAATTGGGTTGTTTTCTTCATCTAATTCTTTCGTTAATTCATGCCATTTCACTTGTTTTCCAACGAAATTACTGTATTCAATCACTTGGTTTTGTTCTTGCACTTCTGCAAATTTTTCAAATGCAGTTGTTAAATTTGTCATTTGCTCTAAAGAAGAGAATTGTGCCATTTGTGCAATGAACTGAGAGTCATCCATTGGTTTTGTTGGATCTTGATTTTGAAGTTGTGCCATTAAAATTTGTAAGAATGCATCTTTTCCAAGCTCACTATTGCCAGTAGATTTTGTAGGAGTTACTTTTGAAGACAAGAACATACTATCTGTAATTGCGGTCATTTCTGCCATCTTTTAAAGCCCCATTTCTTTTAAAAACTCTTCGAAACTAGAAGTTTTTTCCTGCTCTTCTTCATTCATTTCTTGTTTTTCTTGTTGTTGCTTTTGTCTAAATGATTCTTGGAAAGATTGATTTCGTTCTTGACGATTTGTGTCTTGTAATGCTTGCGTTATTTCTAACTTATCCACTTGGATATTTTGGTTGACTAGTCCTTGTTTTAATTGATTCGAGTTTGAATCTAATAGTTCTTTTCCGAGAGCCGTTGAGGCAAGTAGTTTAGCAGTAAGCATCCCATCTTTTTGAATCAATTCAATTCGTATCGTACCGAGATGTTCTGGATAAAGTTTAATTACTAGTCGATTTGCTCCACCAGTTTGTCCAAATTGAGCACGATTCATTGCTTTTTGTAAATCTTTCATGAGTTCTTCAGAAGTATTATGTTTAACAGTTGGTAGAGTCATAGATACTGTTTCAACTTTTGAATGTACTACAGTTGATGATTGACCTTGACCATCGGTAGTTATTTCTTTTGTTTCTACAGTTGTTGTAGCATTAGAATTTACATGCTGAATAACTTGTTTCATAGTTTGAATGTTAATTGTACTTTTATTTTCAGATGGTGTTACTTTTAACATGACTTCTTGTAAGTCATCTACTAACTGATTCACTTCAAATAGTGTAGACTCCTGATTCAAAGTTAAATCTGTTTTTCTTCCAATGAGTTGCACAATTTTCAGTAACTGTACTGCCTGTTTTGCTTCTACTTGAGTGGCTGGGCCTTGTCTACTTAAAGACTTTACAATCGAATCTGTTATTTGACTATATTGTTCTCCTATGCCAGCTAGTAAATCCCACATATTCGTTTCATCCAAATCAAGATTCACATCTTCTTCATTACCTAAAAGCTTATTTAATAAATCGTTCATTTCTTTTGTACTTACTGATAAATCATCTGACCCTAATATTACTTCCGCTTCTTCTAGTGATTCTACCTCTAAGAAAGATAGGAGTTCTTGTAGAATATTTTGTTGAGATTTATCTACTGTTTGGATCTCTGATTGTTTTACTTGTTGATTGGAAATTATTTGACCAAAAACATGTCCAAATATTTGTTCGCTTTGCATAGATGGTTGGTGCTGAGCTTTTGGTAGCGCAGAAATATTATTTCCCATATTTGTGACTGTAGCGGTATTCACTTTTTCACCTCCCTTCAATTTTACAAAAATCACTGTTTTGACATTAATTCTGTGTATTTTGCAGCATCTTCAGGTAGCATTTTTTCGAAAATCTCGGCTACAGTTTCTGGCTTTAAACTTGTGAGAATACGTAAAGCTTCTGCATCACTCATTTTTACAATAACGGGAGCTGAAGTTTTTGCAGACATATTTTCAAATGTCGATACAATTTCACCATACTCTCTTTTAGTGCTTTTTTGTTCTCTCTGCAGTGTGTCTATTTCATCAAGTAATCGTTCTTGTTCGATTAACAAGGCTTCACTCGTTTTAGCAGATTCATCTATTTCTGTTTGTAATTGATCTATTTCAGCTTCTTTTTCTTGAATTTCCGCTTGTAAATTAACTACCTTTTCTTCTAATTTAGTATTTTGATCTTCATTCGTTAATGCCTCTTCTCGATTCCACTGAGTTAATTCTTTCGCTTTTTCAAACACATTAATGTCAGCAATCTGGGTAACGATTAAAAGCAACGCTAAAGCAAATAAGAAAGGAATAATAAATAAGTAAAGAAATACTTTTATTTTACCATTTTGTTTTGACTCTCCGTTAACTTCATCAAGTTTCATAGTCGATTTGTTTCGTTTAGCCATACTGTTACTCACCTAATCTCTTTGTTTTGAAACTTCAAGGCCGAAATTTCATCTAACTGGATAGTTTCAATTCTATTCTGTTCTCGTTTAAAGAACTCATAGTCTCTTTCCTTTATTTTTTCATATTTACGAACTTCTAGTGTTCTATCTAAAAGTTTTTCTTCAAACCAATTCATTTTAGCCCTAGCTTTATTAACTTCTTTTTGCAATTGTTCATTTCTTTTTTCTAAAGTTTCAAGGTATTTAGAATAATGATTCATGTTATTAATAGATAACCCTTTTTTAAGAAGTTCGTTTTGTGTATTAATCGTCTCTTCTTTTTTCTTTAATAGATTGTATAAATCAGTCGCGATCTTTTCAAAGACATGAATAGACTCTTTAAATGCAATTTCAGTTTCTGCTTTTTCTTGTTCTCGTATCGTCAATACTTTAGCAAATTTATATTGATATGCTACCATTTTTATACACCACCATTTGATAATGACACTAGTTCATTAACCGTGTCATCTAGTGACACTTTGTCTAAATAACCTTGTTTAAGGAAAGCAGTAATAAGTGGCTCATATTTAATCGCTTCGTCAATTTCTTTTGAAGTTCCCCTTTTATAAGCACCAATATTGATCAAGTCCTCTGATTTGTTATATGTAAAGTATAAATCTCGCAAACGTTGTGCTGCTTTTTTATGGTCTTCTTTTGATATATGATTCATTAATCGGCTAATACTTTTTAATACATTAATCGCCGGAAACTGACCTTTATTCGCTAGAGATCTATCCAATACAATATGGCCATCCAAAATCCCTCGCACGGCATCTGCAATTGGCTCATTCATATCATCACCATCTACTAATACCGTATAAAATGCCGTAATTGTCCCATGCTCATTTGTTCCGGTGCGTTCAAGTAATTTAGGTAATATAGCAAATACGGAAGGAGTATATCCTCTCGTAGCAGGCGGTTC
>Ga0209013_10002585_pt1 | contig 16338 bp, 18 predicted proteins | sample Cruoilmetagenom2_FD_187291 | JGI IMG/M metagenome (GOLD analysis project Ga0209013, IMG submission 187291) | Oil polluted marine microbial communities from Coal Oil Point, Santa Barbara, California, USA - Sample 2 (SPAdes) (version 2) | ecosystem: Environmental > Aquatic > Marine > Oil seeps ...
ATTATGTTTGCATTAGGATTAAAAATAATTGCATTGCTACTCATTATTCCAGGATGGTTAACTTTATGGATTGCTATCTTTGCAGATATGGGGGCTACATTATTGGTAGTGCTGAATTCGTTAAGACTAATAAAGATAAATAAATAACAGGTACGGAGGCGAGAAAATGAAGCTTACGGAATGGACGATGGAAGAACAAGAGCAGCTTATCCACTTTATGACGACAAATAGTTGGCCGTATCATGGAAACTCACACCCAGCTAGAGAGCTTATAGAAAAGACGATTGAAGAGGGTGGATATCAATCAGATGAGGTCAAAACTTTTTGGATCCAAAATGAAGTAGATGAAAAAGTTGGATTCGTTAAAATATATGATTTGCAAGATGAGATTCCACTTTTTGACTTGCGAATTGCAGATCATGCTAGAGGTAGCGGCTATGGACCGAAAGCCTTAAAGCTTGTAGCAGAGTATGTATTTCAATTGCCAGAAGCGAAAATTCGTTTAGAAGGGCATACAAGACAGGATAACTTTGCGATGAGAAAAACTTTTGAACGTGCTGGATTTGTCAAGGAAGCTCAGCTTCGACAAGCGTGGTTTTCTCCTAAAGAGAGTTCCTATTACGATGCTGTGACATATGGTCTGACGAGAGAAGATTTCTTGAAAGGTACAGCAACTCCAGTTAAATGGGACGAAGACTTTCCTAAGTCTTACCCTGCTAAAGAAGAGCTAACATTTCCAGAGGAGTTTTACACAGAACGTTTGTTGATACGAGCACCTAGAGTGGAAGATGCAGAGGAAATTTGGAAAGCGGTAGTGAATTCAGACAAAGCATTAAAAGAATGGATGTCATGGGCACAAAAAAAACAGTCGCTGGAGCAGATTACTACTAATTTACGCCAAGCCGTAGCAGATTTTATAACTCGTAAGGATTTAAGACTTCAGCTGTATTCAAGAGACACTGGCGAATTTGTAGGTACTTCCGGATTACATCGAATTGATTGGAACATTCGAAAATTTGAAATTGGCTATTGGATTGATAGTAAGTTTGAGGGGAAAGGCTTAATGACAGAAGCATGTGAACGTGTTACTCAATTCGCATTTGAGGAACTGCAGGCCAATCGAGTAGAAATTAGATGTGATAGTGAAAATGTTCGAAGTCGCTCTGTAGCCGAAAGAGTTGGATTTATATTAGAGGGTATACTTCAAAATGATTCTTTATCTGCGGATGGTGAAAAGTTGAGGGATACTTGTATATATGCCCAAGTTCGGCAATCTCAAAACTCCATTTAAGAGATTAAGTTAGATATAAATAATATATAAAAAAGGTGTTGCTGTTTAGGCAACACCTTTCTTTACAGTGATCGTTTTCCACTGATTAGTTGAACTACAAATATGATACCTGCAATGATTAATAGTGCGTGAATAAGTCCTCCGCCAATCTTTAATACTAAGCCAAGTAGCCAAAGTACGATTAATACTACGATAATTCCCCATAAGATTCTACCCATGTTGCATCATCCTCTCTATAATTTTATTATCAAGTCATGTTGATATTAAAATTTTACCCTTTTGGGTATAGTATTAAACATACTTCACTTTATATATGCATGAAAGGAGTGTTATCATTGCTTACAAATGTGATGCAAGAAATAGTTCATAGCCTTGTCAGAGTAATGATGAGAGGATCCGAATATCAAACCTTTTGCAAATGTGAACAATGTGAACGTGATATTATCGCATTGAGTTTAAATACATTACCGGCTCATTATGTTACAACAGAAAAAGGAAGAACCGCTGTTTTCGAGCGCTTAAATACAGCAGAAAACTTAGAATGGATCAACAAAAGAATTATCCACTCCATTTATGTTGTGGGTAAATACCCACATCGTAATTAAAACCTTATCTATATGATAAGGTTTTTCATTCTGTCCGTTTTTAATAAGTAAATGCTCTAACGCTTCTCGATTCTGGACGGTATCTGCCTCCTTTCTTAAGATAAATAGGAAAAAATATCTAGAATTGTGATAGGGTCTTTATTGTAGTAAAATATATAGTGTATAGATGAAAGGAAGATATATATGCCAACACCAAGCATGGAAGACCATATAGAACAAATTTATTTGTTAATCGAGCAGAAAGGATATGCTCGAGTGTCTGATATTGCAGAAGCATTGTCTGTATTACCATCTTCCGTAACCAAAATGGTACAAAAATTAGATAAAGATGGCTTCTTAATATATGAAAAGTATCGTGGGCTAACTCTTACCGCAAAAGGGATGAAACTTGGTAAAAAATTAGTGAAAAGGCATGAACTTTTAGAAGATTTCTTGCGAATTATTGGTGTGAAGGAAGAAAATATTTACAATGATGTAGAAGGAATAGAACACCATTTAAGCTGGAATTCTATTGACCGTATTGCAGATTTAGTATTATTTTTAGAGGAAAACCCAACATTGCAGTCAAAGTTGATGGAATTACAAGAACCAGATGGTGAGTAGTTTTTGTGAGGCTTTAATAACAAGTGCCATACATACAACCTATGAGAAGGATTAGGGTTGAGGTTTTACTAAAAAAAGATGAAATATAATCTTTTGTGTTTATAAGTTTAGAATATTGTTTATGTTTTATATGAATCGGATATAGGGAAGTAGCATAACTTGTGGCGCAGTCTTATCACTTTATATATAATTCAAAAGAAACAAGTAAAGAACGGTACCATATTTGGTTAGAAGGAGAGCGGTAATTTTGATAGGAACAGCATCAGGAGAAATAGTAAAGTTACAAGTGAAGGAACAGGACGGATCGAAATGGATTTTAACATATGATGGAATGGATATTCCGTTAAATGCATCTGAAGCACCGGAAGATTTAGAGGTGGGCGGCACAATCGAAGCATTCTTATTTGTGGACAGACGAGGTAATCTATCAGCCACAACGCAACTTCCATCTATCCAAAAAGGCACATATGGTTGGGCTCGTGTCATTAAAGTAGCAGATAGAGAAGGCGTTTTTGTGGATATTGGTACTTCCAAGGAAGTTCAGGTAAAAGAGGACGATCTACCGAAAATTAAAGAACTATGGCCAGCAGTCGGTGATCATTTATATATGACCCTTCGTACAGATAAAGATGGTGAGTTATTCGGCCGTTTAGCAACCGAGGACCGAGTAGAAGAGCTATATATAGATGCTCCAACGACGTTATTCAATCAGAATCTTCAAGCAAGAGCATACCGTTTACTTCCAGTAGGGACTTTTTTGTTAAGTGTTCCGGAAAGCTATCGGATTTTTGTTCATGAATCAGAACGCCTAAATGAGCCCCGCTTAGGTGAGGATTTAACGGTACGAGTTATTGATGTGAAAGAGGACGGGTCTTTGAATGGGTCCCTTTTACCACGTAGACATGAACGTTTGGGAGACGATGCAGAGTCGATATTCCGTTATTTGAATGATGTCGGTGGAAAAATGCCATTTACAGACAAGTCAACTCCAGATGAAATCCAAGAAATGTTCAGTATGAGCAAAGCAGCTTTCAAACGTGCCTTAGGAAAACTGATGAAAGATAAAAAAATTGTTCAAGAAGATGGTTGGACACAATTAAAAATGTAGTTCATACGGAGTAAAAAGAATCGCTTAGTCGGAACTTTTTACTCCTATTTTCGTATTAGTGAGGGAATGGAAGAGAAAGGAAAGGGGTTAATAGAATGAAGAAATTATTATTGCCGTTCATTACAGCAATGTTAGTAATAGGGATGGTCATAGCACCTACTTATTCACTAGCAAACTCAGATGGCTCCACTGAAGAAGTTGTAAATGAAAAATTTGGTGCACCCATCGTCGTATATGGTGGAAACTTAACTGCAGAACAAAAAGAGAGTGTCAAAAAAAGTTTAAAAATAACAGATAAATCAGAGGTTCAGGAGATAGAAGTAACTGGAGCGGATTTAGCAACGTATTTACAGGACGGAGATTCCTCTGCAAGAATGTTCTCATCTGCTAAGATTACTCGAAAAGATGCGGGTAAAGGTCTAGTGATAAGCATAGTTACACCGGATGATATTACTGAGGTAACATCCGAAATGTATGCAAATGCAATGCTTACAGCAGGTATTAAGGATGCGGTAGTAGAAATTGCTGCACCCAAACCTGTAACTGGTCATTCAGCATTAGTGGGGATATATAAAGCTTATGAGATTTCAGGTGAAGAACTTGACCCAGAGCGCACAGATGTTGCCAATGACGAACTATCTATTGCTACTAATCTTGCAAAAGATGCAGGTATTGATGAAGCAAAAGTGAGTGAGTTACTAACAGAAATTAAAAAACAAATTGCAGAACAAAATCCAGTTTCTCGTGAAGAAGTGGAAAAGATTGTTTCTGAGCAATTAGCCAACTTAAAAATTGAGCTTTCGGAAAAAGATCGCCAGTTGTTAATCGATTTAATGGATCGTATTCGTCAATTAGATATCGATTTCAGTCAATGGTCAGATCAACTGAATGATTTAAGTAAAACAATTGAAGACAAGATTGGAAAAATCGTTGACAATGAAGGATTTTGGACAGGTGTCAAAAACTTCTTTAACGATTTAATTGATTCAATTCGTTCTATTTTTAACTAATGCATGAACCCTCCTTCTAAAATAGATAGGGGGGCTTTGTTTTGTTCAAGATTAAGTATATAAAAATGTTCGATGAACACTGGGTTCATAGGAATGGAAGAAATGAAGAACACTGCTGATTGTTCGGTGGGTAATGTGGTGTTCGAGTGGTAATTTCATAAAGTCTTATACACTTTGTTTGCACAAAATATAAACTTTTGTTATTATAGAAGAAATATATCTCGACTTCAAGATAAAATATTTGGGAGGTAGAAAAATGAAATTAGCAGGCATCCACCACGTATCGGCAATTACCGCTGATGCTGATAAAAATCATGACTTTTATACAAGAATATTAGGAATGCGGTTAGTGAAGAAAAGTGTAAATCAGGATAATCCTTTTTCTTATCACCTATTTTATGCAGATGCTGTAGGTACACCAGGAACAGACATGACGTACTTTGACATACCGCATGCAGGAAGAACATATCCTGGTGTATCGAGTATTAGCAACACGGGTTTCCGGGTAAAAAGTGAGGAAGCTCTACAATTTTGGAAAAGTAGATTTGAGAAGTTAAAGGTACCACATGATTCCATTATTAAAAAATTTGGTCGTAACACGCTTTACTTCGAGGATTTTGAAGGCTCACGACTTATGTTAGTGGTCGATAATGGAGCTGGAATACCTTATGGTGAAGCGTGGGTTAAAGAGACGATATCTGCCGACAATGCAATTGTTGGTTTAGGTCCCATAAAACTTACAGTTCGAAAGTTAGCGCCGACTGAAAAAGTACTAATTGATATACTAGGATTCGAGCCAGCTGGTTCTTATCCATCGGATGTAGTGGGAATGCCAGATATTCAAGTTTACACGACAGGAAAAGGCGGTCCAGCTGGAGAAGTTCATATCGAGACTCGTACTGATTTACCGATGGAGCGACCTGGACGAGGTAGTGTACATCATGTAGCTTTCCGAGTTCCTTCAATGGAGGATTATCCAAAGTGGGAGGAGCGTTTGCGTGAAAACGGCTTTACCACATCTGGATTAGTGGATCGATATTATTTCAAAGCAATCTATTTCAGAGAACCAAATGGGATCTTATTTGAACTTTCTACTGATGAACCAGGATTCGATACGGATGAACCCTTGGAAAGTTTGGGGGAAAGATTAGCACTACCACCTTTCCTAGAAAATAGAAGAACTGAACTCGAAGCTAAGTTGCGTCCGTTGTCAATCAATAAATAAATGTGCTAAAATTCAGAAAAGGAGTGGTTGAAGATGGACTTTCAATTCAAAGAATTAGGAAATGATGTATATGCATATCAATATATACAAGGTGGAGAAAGACTCGGAGAAATTACTTGGACGTTACTTGGAGATGTCATGGTAATGGATCACACATATGTATCTGATCAATTGAGAGGCCAGGGAGTTGCAAAGAAATTATTAGATAGCGCCGCTTCTTATGCGAGAGAGCAAGAGTTAAAGATGGAGCCTGTTTGTTCTTATGTAGTGGCAGCCTTCTCAAAATCTGATGAATATAACGATGTAAAAGCATAAAAAGGTTACACAGTTAGAAGCGAATTGAGAGGTTTAAAACTAGAGCAGGGCAAAGAATGGGGAGAAATCTTTTTATTTTCCTCTAAAACAAAAAGACAATCCGCTTCTATGGAGCAAGGGATTGTCTTTTTATAATAGCTTCATTAAATTTGTGTAAAAAATACTAAGATTCCAGTTAATGCCGATGCACCTGCTAACGTATAAAGGAAATCAGCTTGGCTAAAAATAATCTTTCTCTCCATAAATTTCATCCTCCCTTTATGTAATGATAGTTTAATATTACCCACGTTCAAGAACGTTTAAACAGGTTTAAACTATTTTATGAAGGGAATTTTATAATATACGAAACTTTTTCTTCTTTATATCGTAGAATGAAAAGAAGTGAAAAAAAGAAGGGACTGAATTTGATGTCACGTACCGGAGAAATAGTATTAGGTGTTATTAGTGCAATTATGACATTACTTAGTATTATACTGGTAACTGTTTTAGTGGTAAGTGGAAGTAGTATATTGAAAGAGGAAGCGGTCACCGACCAATTTCTGAGCGACATTGCCAGTGACCCCAACATGACGGAAACGGACGTACAATTGATAAATGATAATATGGATGTAGTTATTGATGCATTTAGTTTATTTGGTTGGGTGTTTATAATTATTCTTGTCATTAGCCTAATCTTAAACATTATCGGAATCATGTCTATTTCCAAAAATAAAAACTCGAAGTTAGCAGGAATTATGTTTATCATAGCAGGTATCTTTGCTGGAATCATATCACCGACTTCTATTCTATTGTACATTGCAGCTATCATGTGTTTTGTTCGCAAACCACCAGTTCAAGTACAAGAAGAATACTATTCTACTGAAAAGTCACTTTAACAAACAAAAAAACACCGGCCCCTAAACGGCTGGTGTTTTCAATAGATATACATATTTAGCAGTAGATAAAGGATGTCCCTCAAAGTATTCATCGAATTCTTCTAAACACTCGAAGCCAAAACTCTCATAAAAATGACGAGCGTTGTTATTTTCACTTTCCACGTAAACAAATAATTGTCGACCTGCTGGCATTTTGTTAAGCCCAGCTAATAATAGTTTTTTTCCATATCCAATTTGTTTATATTCAGGTAACACATAAATTGCTGTTAGTTCTGCATCTCCATCCTCATCCGTGTAAGTAAAGTTAGCGAAACCGATGGGATTACCTTCATATTCAGCGATTAAGAAGATAGTTTTCTCTATTCTCTTCATAATCATCATAGGGGAATAAGCCTTTTCTAAAAAAAGAGTTTGTATGTCGTCAGGTATAATATTTTTATATGTATCGTTCCAACTGATCTTTGCGATCTGTTGAATCATCGAAATATCATCTAACGTAGTCGCCCTAATCATTTGAAATCACCTCAGAATTCTTTTTGTAATCATAACAAAAATAACTATAATCTTCTACACATATATATAATTAAAATCATTTAGAAATCAAACTGTAATATAAAGAAGTGATCTCTCTAACAAATTAGTTTGTTGAATAGGTGTGAACTTATTAAGTATTGGGTATATACATTATATACATAAAACCTTGGAGGTAATTAGGATGGCAAAAAACAAATCACTATTATTAGCGGGATTAGCAGCAGGAGCTTATGCATATTTCAGTAAAAAAGAGAATCGGGATAAAGCAGTAGTAGCCTTTAATAACACAAAATCTAAAGTGAATGCCTATATAGACTCGCAAAAACATCAAAAATCTGACTTAACGGTAACGGGGCATCCAGATCCACACGATACGCCAGATAACAATATGGTGGATGAAGGAGCTCTTACTAGCGTCCAGTACTATAATGATGAAGTACAGGACAACGCAAAGAAATCTTCTAAAGATTCGGAAGAGGTAAAAACTCCGTCTAATCGTACTGATCAAATCACTTTATAAATGTAACAAGACAGGAATGTGCCAACAAGACACAATCCTGTCTTATTATTTTATCCAGCTAAAAGCCAAGATAGACACTATTAACAATATGATTCCTGTTATAGTAAATCCACTAGTGGCATCCAGTTCAAGAAAACCAGTAATACTCGATCCCGCAACTACTCCTATGGAGAAGAAAGCATAGAAATAACCATAGGCCTTTCCCCGATAAGACTGCTCAGTTGAATCTATTAATAATGTGTTAATAGAAGGGAAAAGAAACGCAAATCCTATGCCATACAACCCCATCCAGATATAAAGTAAGTTCAGTGAATTTGTATGTCCAAGTAAGAGCATACTTAATCCCATAACACCCATGCCGAATGTAAGAGTGTAGATGGGCTTTACTCGGTCAAATATTCGATTAACTGGTAGTAAAAATACTAAAATTGCGACAAAACCAAACGTACTTAGAAGAAATCCACTTGTTTTAGTATCATAATCTAAATGCATGATCTTTAAAGGGAGCATATACGCTAATACCCCTTGCGAGAACATTAAGAAAAAAGCACCGGTAAATGACTTTACTATCCCACTCTGTAGAAAAATGGAACGAGCTGAATGGAAAGAAACATCCTTAACTTGTCTCTCGATTACTATTTTTCTTAGCAAAAATAGGGACAGTATACTTAAAATGAGCATAATAGATCCTGTCATCCCTAACACAAATACCTCATTTTTTTTACTTGCCAGAATCCCACTTATTGCGGGACCTGCAATTGCAGCAAGTCCAACAAAGGCACCAGATAGTGCAACTCCCTTCCCACGTTTGTCCTGCGAGGTCTTATTCGCTGAATAGGTAAAAGCTGCAGGTACAATTAGCCCGGCTACTAAACCATGTAAAAAACGAATTGCTAATAATTCGAATGGATCGCTAACAAATTGGTAGAAGAATAACGAGAAGCTCGTTGCAAACAAACCAATGATCAATATCGGATAAGGTCCTTTTCTATCGGTTAGGAATCCAGAAATTATATTACCAAATGTATTAGACAGGGAATACATACCTACCACTAACCCGGTTATAAAAGGAGTAGCACCAAAAGACTCTGCAAAAGGACTCATAATTGGTAGTTGAGAAAATAAGTCGAAGAATGAAATGAAGATTATAATATAAATATATAAGTGCAATACTGCTCCTCATTTCTATAGTAATGTGTACTCATAGTATAAAGGTTTTAAAAGTATCGTTAAAGGGAATTTGGAACAAAACAAATTTGTTAGGGGGAAGTCTTATGAAAGCAATGTTTATCTATAATCCGTCTTCAGGAAAAGCTGATGCTGAGCAATATAAAGAAACAACAATTAATGTGTTAGAAGGCTTGGGGTATGAAGTTATTATTAAGGAAACGAGTAAACAACATGATGCCACCCTTTTTGCTGCACAAGGGTGTGCTGAAGAGGTAGAATTTTTACTAGCAATGGGTGGAGATGGGACGATAAATGAAGTTGTCAATGGTCTCGCTGAACAACCGTATCGGCCTTTATTCTCGTTTATTCCGCTTGGAACTGTAAACGATTTTGCTCGCGCACTAGGAATCCCACTGGAACCTGAACTTGCTATTGAAGCATTAAAAATGACACATACAGAATTAGTAGATATTGGTCAAATAGGGGATAAGTATTTCATGAATATAGTAGCTATTGGTGAAATAGCTAGTCGTGTTGCGGATACAACCGTTGAACAAAAAACAAAAATAGGCTCTCTTGCTTATTTATTAGAAGGTGCTAAAGCTGTTATTTCGAGTGAAGAAATTGAAATGACCATAACGCATGATCAAGGGATATGGAAAGGGACACCTATGCTTATACTTGTGGCTCTAACAAATTCCGTAGGTGGATTTGAAAAAATGGTAAATACAGCAGAAGTAAATGATGGAAAATTACATATTTATATTATAAAACAAGCAGGATTAACTTCTATAGCTAGAATGGGGGCTAAAATACTATTGGGTACACTAGAGGAAGATGATGGAGTAGAAGTTATCGAATCCAGTAATGTGCTGATTGAATCTGAAAACCCTCTATATTGTAATGTAGATGGGGATGAAGGAGATTGTACACCATTGAAAATACACATATTGCCAAAACACTTAAAAATGCTAATACCTCAAAAAAATTAAGAATAAAAGGTTGAAATAAAATATAATTTCCAGGATAATGATGTATACTAATACAACATACCTAAAAGGTTTTGTAAACAATAAGACCTAGCGTGGGAAAAAGAGGGACATATGAACACAGTAGAGAAGAAGTTTTTAGAGAATTTTTCTAGAGTATATAATAGAGAGATAAGTGTGACGCCAAAAGTAGAGGGTTTAGATTCTTTTCTAAAATTAGAAGAACAGCTATTTCAAAAAATGTTTTCCTTCGAAATAACGGAAGCAAAACAAATTCTAAGAAGCATGATAGACCTAATAATAGCTCGAACACGTAAGAATATGATACTAAATGTGAAGTATTACTACATCCAACTAACAGCCGTTATGGGTAGAAAGTTAAATGAAAGTCAAGTGCCACCAGATAAAGTGACCGCTTTTAACATTGCTTGCTTAGAAACGATTGAGACGAAAATGAGTGACGCGCAATTTTTACTATGTGCGGATGAATTGGTAGAGTTTTTTGTGATGGTCATAACTGAAAGGAAGAAGCCATCATTTGGACATCAAACGGTTAACAAAGTAATCCTCTATATTAATGATGAAATTGAGACCAATCTAACGGTAGAGGATATTGCTAAACGTTTTGCGATAAGTACTAGTCATCTTTCTCGTATTTTTAGAGAACACACGGGTGTGACACTTGTAGAATATTTAAATGTTCGTAAAGTAGAAGAATGTCAATATTTTTTAAGAACTACAAATAAGGCTATATCTGATATTTCTAATAGTTTTCATTTTTGTAATCAAAGCTATTTCACCCGCATATTCAAGAAGTATACAGGACTAACTCCGAAGCAATATCGCGATAACCAGGATTATCCAAGTTTCAAATATAATTTTCCTAATGAACAACAATCGGTTTAAATAATTCGGATTAAATTTGATAAATAGCTTCATAGTACGGTATACTTCTTTATAGTTTGATGAGTGAAGGTGAATTGATGAAAAAGAGGATTAGTTTATTTTCTATTCTTGTATTTGCAGCATTAGTGCTAAGTGGATGTTCAGGAGTAGAGAACAAAGAAGGTACTTTTTATAATATTTTTGTTCGACCTTTTGAATTTCTTATACATTTCTTTGGAGAAATGTTCAATGGTAGTTACGGATTAGCAATTATTGCAATTACCGTAATTATTCGTCTTGTTCTTATGCCTTTAATGCTTAAAAATTATAAAAACCAACAAGGTATGAAACAAAAAATGGACAAGTTGAAACCAGAAATGGACGATATCCAAAAGAGACTAAAAGAAACAAAAGATAAAGAACAGCAAATGGCGTTACAACAGGAAATGATGGGATTATATCGTAAGCATGGAGTTAATCCACTTAATATGGGTTGTCTACCGATGATTATTCAGATGCCCATTGTTATGGGATTATACTTTGCAATTCTGTATTCCGACGAAATTAAAGCACATCCATTTTTATGGTTTAATTTGGGAACCCCAGATATTGCAATGACACTTATTGCTGGAGCAGTTTATTTCATTCAAGCAAAAGTATCATTATGGACAGTTCCTGAACAACAACAGAAACAAATGAAAATGATGATTTACATTTCGCCTATTATGATTATGTTCATTTCCTTCAGCTCTATGGCAGCACTGCCAGTTTATTGGGCTGTCGGTGGATTATTACTAATATTCCAAACATATTTAGGGCGTAAATTCTACGCGAATCATCCAGAAAAAGCAGAGGAATCTGTATAACACGAAAAACGAAGCACTTGCTGCTTCGTTTTTTTCTTGAGAGGTTAAGGTGAAATATATGAACAGAAATTGGATTTTTGGTCTACTGATTGCAGCAGTGAGTGTTACTGCATTGGTATTTATTATTAAAGGAAATATTAATATGGCTGTTTTGTTTATGACGGCAATCTTTGCACTCAGTAACGGCTTCCGAGCGATAAGTTTTAAGGAAAAAGGATACATTAAAGAGGCGAAATGGATGAAAGGCATGTCCATTTTGTTTGCAGTATTATTTTTTGCAGTCTTATTATTATTAATTTTTTAAATTGAAGAGCGAATATGCTCTTGCGCATGTGCTCTAGTTTCAGTCCTAAGGCCATTGCGCCTTTCTTATAAGAGCGTATTTACCTATCATGGGTAGATACGCTTTTACTTATTTAGGAGGATTCTTTTATCGCTTAGGATGGGTATAATTATTTTGTGAAAGTTCGATTTACAATTAGAGAATAGTTTTTAGAAAAATGGTAAACTAGAAATAACGTAATAAGAAAGAAGGAAGTCCAAAGATATGCAGTCAAGATATAATCTATTACAGAAAAAAAAGAAGAAAAAATGGCCATATATTGTTTCCGGAACTATTGCAGGGCTACTAGTAGCTGCAACGGTAGCGTGGGTAGGAATGAATGAATGGAATATAGATAAGAGTATAGAGGCACTCCGTGATCTGACAGAAGTTAAACAAATGGTCGAAGAGGATAAAACGGACGAAGCTAAAATAGAGCTAGAGAAACCTATTGTAGAAGAACCGAAACACGAAGTTCCAGTAATGGAGGAGCCAGTTGTGGAAGAGGTAGATATGTCTGGAGCAAAAGGTTATATTGGTAATGAAGTGTTACCTCCGCAACCTACAATAGTAAAAGGAGTAGTAATTGCTAGTAAACGCTACCCTCTCCCTTCCACTTATGCACCTGGTGAAAGTAAAGAAGCAAGAACGGCATTTCAAGAAATGGCCGCTGAGGCAACTTTGTCTGGGTATGACCTGGTAGCTTTCAGTACGTATCGATCTTTTGACTATCAAACGCAGTTGTATGATCGCTATGTAACGAATGATGGGCAAGAGGCTGCGGATCGTTATAGTGCGCGTCCTGGGTATTCTGAACACCAAACGGGTCTAGCATTTGATATCGGAGAGCAACATTTTGAACAACATTTTGCAAGAGAGAGCTTCGGTGAAACGGAAGCCGGTAAATGGGTTGCGGCCAATGCTCATAAGTACGGGTTTATCATGCGATATCCTAAAGGCTCAGAAAAAATTACAGGTTATATGTTCGAACCCTGGCATTTCCGTTACATTGGAAAAGAACTAGCGCCTCAAGTATACGAAGCTAACGAAACGTTAGAAGAATTCCTGGATCTCTAAGAGAATGAATTAGAATACAAAAAGAGGCTTCTAAAAAAATGGAAACCTCAGTTTGAAAAGATAGGAAAGCATATAGAAATACAGCATGAACCCTGGTTTTGCAAATCTTTAAAGAAGAATAATACTACTGATTTCCGTACCTGTGGAGAACAAAGGCTAAGAGCGATTCTTCTAATCTAGTGGTAAAGAGAAATAGTAAGTAATCCCTAAATAAAGAAGCGAACGAGCGAACGAAATAATATCTTCGGGCCCGCACGATGTGGGTCAGGCAGTCGTTGCGACACGATGTCGCGTACTTAGACTGTCATCATCTGTCTAGTTATCCAAAAATGAACTAACCCTATTTCTAAAAGTTGTAAGAGGGCGACGGACAGTTAAAAGCCATAAGAATACCGAGAAAAAAGAGGCTAGTCGTGACGTCAGTCACGACTAGCCTCTTTAAAAAATAAAACGGTAATCTTATAGCAATAAATCTGTCCAAAGTCCTTCGAAAACAATAGAAATAGGTTTTGAACTTAAGATATTAAAGTATTGGTGAAATCAGACGAGCTAATGATTCTTTGAATTTAATCATGGTTGATCTTTTTTGATATATTTCTGCGGTCAACTCTGTAGATAACTTCATATCCTCTTCAAATAACTCTGCTAACTGATGAGAAGTTTCCCGATCATATATAAATGCATTTACTTCAAAATTCAATTTAAAACTTCGCACATCAATATTTGCAGTTCCCACTGTAGAAGCTTCATCATCGATAACGATCATTTTTGTATGCAAGAATCCATTTTCATAAATATATACTTTAGCTCCAGCTCTAATTAACTCTCCAACATATGAATATGTTGCCCAGTAAACAAAAATATGATCAGGTTTATTGGGGATCATGATTCTAACATCAATACCTGAGAGGCATGCAATACGTAACGTATCCATGAAACTAGCATCAGGGATGAAATATGGAGATTGAATATAAATATACTTTTTGGCCATCATAATTAACTTAAGGTATCCATTTTTTATCTGCTCCCATTCAGAATCGGGTCCACTTGAAACAATTTGCAAACCAACGGAACCTTTCATCGGAATAGCTGGGAAAAATCTATCTGAGTACTCGATATCATGCTCTGCAGAGGCTTGATTCCAATCGAGGATAAAACGGGTTTGAAGGGGATGTACAGAACTACCCTCAATGCGTAAATGTGTATCACGCCAATATCCGAACTTCTTTTTTAAACCAAGATATTCATCGCCGACATTAAATCCTCCGATATAACCGATCCGTCCGTCTATCACAACAATTTTCCTGTGATTCCGGTAATTCATCCGGGGATTGATTAGCGGAAAGATAGAAGGGAAAAACGCCTCTACACGACCACCTAACGCAATGAGTTCATGAAAATGTCTTTTTCTCAAGGAGCGTGATCCAGTATCATCGTATAATACTCTTACTTTAACCCCTTGTTTTGCTTTTGCTAACACTGCTTGATAAATTTCCTGACCTAGGGAATCTAGTCGGAATATATAGTATTGAATATGGATATGATCCTTTGCGTGTTCGATATCGTGAAGGAGAGCATCAAACTTTTCTCGTCCATCGGTGAAAATTTCTACTTTATTGTCTTGAGTTAAAACGGCTTGGTTATTATGTAAATGCATAACAATTAACTCTTTATAATGCATTGCATCATCTAAACGAAAATCAAAAGAGTCATCTTCAATTGCTTCCATTTGAAATTCAATGAGTTTATCGATACCAATTTTGTTTTTTCCTTCCCAACGGAATAACGTTTTTCTGCGTAGCTTTCGACCAAACAACAAATAGATACCAAACCCTATAATAGGTATAAAAAATAGGACTAGAATCCAAGCCCAAGTAGCGGAAGCATCTCGACGTTCTAAAAATATAAGGGCAATTGCCAAAGAAATATTTAGTATGAGAATGCCAGAAACAACAATACCATAAAAACTTGCTATCAAATTCCCACCCCCGGTGCATGTCTATTTATTCATTTATTATTTATTTCTAGTATAGCTGATTTGTCTTAAAGAAAGTAGGGAAGACATATATAAAATAGAAAGTAATTCCTACTTGACCGATAGGGATAAAAGTATTAATATATGATAAGCGCAAAAAAAATGGAGGTCTTTATATGAATATATTATTTATTATACTAAACATAGTTGCTTTACTTCTTTTAGTTGGAGTACTAATCATAATGCAAAAGAAACATATTTCGTTTTCAAAACGTGTGTTTACAGCTTTAGGATTAGGGATAATACTTGGTTTAGTATTGAATTTAGCCTATGGCGTAGATTCGGAAGTATTAGCAGAAACTGTACCTTGGTATAATTTAATTGGTACTGGTTATGTAAAACTATTACAAATGATTGTTATGCCTTTAGTATTCATCTCGATTTTAGGGGCATTTACAAAAATCACAATTGGTAAAAATTTTGGTAAAATGGCAGCTATTATTTTAAGTTTCTTGATAGGTACTACAGCCATTGCTGCAGTTATTGGAATTAGCTCTGCAGCAATATTTGATTTGAATGCAGATCAAATTATTCAAGGGGATGCAGAAACTGAACGTGCAGAATACTATGAAGGTCGTTCGGCAGAAGTTGCGGACAAAGCACTTCCTGACCAAATACTTGACTTGTTACCTGCAAATCCATTCTTAGATTTCACAGGAGCACGTCCTACATCAACTATTGGTGTAGTTATTTTTGCAGCATTTTTAGGATTCGCTTATTTAGGGATAGCTCGTAAAGAAAAAGAAACAGCAGCAACGATTAAAACAGGAATCGATGCAATTTACGCATTAATAATGCGAGTAGTTAAGTTAGTACTTCGTTTAACTCCATACGGAATTTTAGCAATTATTGCAAGAACCGTTGCAACATCAGATTTTAGTGCCATATACAATTTAGGTAAGTTTGTT
>Ga0209013_10002586_pt1 | contig 16336 bp, 11 predicted proteins | sample Cruoilmetagenom2_FD_187291 | JGI IMG/M metagenome (GOLD analysis project Ga0209013, IMG submission 187291) | Oil polluted marine microbial communities from Coal Oil Point, Santa Barbara, California, USA - Sample 2 (SPAdes) (version 2) | ecosystem: Environmental > Aquatic > Marine > Oil seeps ...
CATGAGGGTTCCGTCGAGCAGCCAGGCAAGGCCTCCCCACTGGAAGAACTGGGCGAGAGTTTCAATGTCACTCGTGACTCGGGCAACGAGTCCTCCGCGGCGCTCGTCACTGTGATCGGCGAGACTCAACTGGTGGATATGACTGATCAAGCGCACACGCAGGTCGCGCAGAGCAAGCTCACTTCGAACCCCCAGACGGAACGCAGCCTGCCTCAGCGCAAACCCAGAAATGAGAACGGCCACGGCCCCGAGGACCGCCATCTTCACGATCAAGTTCAGATCGACTTCATCGGTGCCGACGATCCCTTTGTCAATCGCCTGCTGGATCAGAATCGGCACAACTACGCGTCCAGCGGCACCGATCGCCGCGAATAGCCAGGTCACGCCGAGACCCTGGCGGAGGATCGGCGCAGTCTGCAGACCGCGTCCGATCGTACGCATGGCGGAATCCTGGCTCGGAGCGGTCAACGTCCCGGCGCGTAGGGCCAGTGCTGGATCGAGGGAGCTCATCGACTTGCCTCATGTGACTCGGTGAAACCCAGACCTTCCCGGCCTCCGGGTCCATCGGTGCGGTCGGTTTCGAACGCTTCCAGAAGCTCCCTGTATGCCGACTGCGTCGCCATGAGGTTGCTGTGCGCTCCGTGAGCCGCAACGTGTCCGTCGAGAACGAACACCACATCGTCTGCCAATGCAATCGTGGATGGACGTGATGCGACGATGAGGACCGAGGTATCGTCGAATCGGGACCGGAGATTCTCCAGGACCACCGCCTCCGTGCTGGGATCGAGAGCGGACGTCGTATCGTCGAGAACCAGCAACTTCGGTTCCCGCACGAGGGCGCGTGCTAGGGCGAGGCGCTGGCGCTGGCCACCACTCAGGCTGACCCCGCGCTCACCAACCAGAGTTTCGAGCCCTTGTGGCAAATCGCCCACAAATTGATCTGCGGCGGCCAGGCGCAACGCCTCCCAGATCTGACCGTTGCCGAAAGAGCCTCCGAACACGACATTCTCACGGACTGTGCCGGAGACGAGGAATGCCTCCTGAAACACGATGCAACACGTTCCGGGTACCCGTAGCACCTCGCCGGCACTCGGGCCGATGAGTCCCGCCACCAGCAGTGCCAGTGTGCTCTTTCCCGATCCAGTAGGCCCCACGAGAGCAGTCACCCCGCCCGCCGCCAGTGCCAGGTCGACGCCCCTGACGGTCGGCGGACCGTCACCCACATGAGCGAACGAAACACCGACGAACTCCACACTCGTACCCGGAGCCGCCCGGTCGATCCGCTCAGCGGGATCCGGCTGGATCGGATCGGTCACAATCGCCTGAATGCGCCGCCACGCTGCGATCGACCGCGGCAGTTCGGAGAGTGCGTATCCAATGAGCCGAAGAGGAAACACGAGCAAGGTGAAGAGGAAGATCACGCTTGTGAATTCACCCACGGTGACATCGCCCGAACGCACCCGCACTGCGCCGATCACGACGAGCAGAATATTGGTCAACGACGGGATTACTTCGAGCAACGCTTCGAACCAGCTCCTGACCCGCATCGCCTTCACCCGAGAGTCCCGAACCCTGTCGGCCAATACAGCCAATCGCTCTGTTTCGCGCTGTTCTGCTCCGTACGCCTTGACCAACTGGACGCCTTCGAAGCTCTCGTGGACTCCAGCCGAGAACTCACCGAGTTGGTCTTGCGCGCGAGCGAAGTGCGCCGCCACGGAATGCTCGTAGATCACATTCGTGAAGATCAAGACCGGAAACACGATGACGGCGACGAGACCCACAGGGATGTCGATGATCAGCAGCCAGACCGTCGAAACAACGATCATGATCACCGTGCTCATGGCAAAGGGAATCGGAGCCAGAACGCTGACGGAAGTTTCGCAGTCGACCCCGGCGCGGGCGAGGAGGTCGCCGTCCGCTCGCCTGCTGTGCCAGCTGACCGGTTGACGAACATATTCGTCAACCACCTGATTCGTGTATGTCTGAGCGACCCGCCACATAGTGGTCGAGGCGTACCCGCGGCGAACAATGACTGCCGCAGCACGAACCAATCCGATACCGATGATCAGCCCAACACCGGCCAGAAAAGTGCCGACAGCGACTTCACCATCGTCGAAGCGCGGCAGAATGACGTTGTCGATCATCCACCCAATCGCAATGCTCGATGCGATCGTGCTGAGTGCAAAGACCGCCGCTCCGGCAACGGCCAGCGAGAAAATGCGCGGATGAAGCCGGACCATCGAGAAGATGAAGGTGGCATTTCGACGAGCGCGTTCGAAACGGCCCCCGATCGATTCTTCAATTCGCCCTTCGACTTCCACGGTCCGCGTTTCTACCAGGGTCTTCGCCACATAGCGTCGTACATTGTTATGACAGGCTCCGACGTCACCGACGATCACGAACGAGAGGATCGATACTGGACTCCCGTACGCGAGTCCCCGGCCCGCTCTGTTCTTCTCCGATCCCTTTTTGTGCTCGGGGCCGTGCTGTTCGCGTCATTCTGGATATGGGCACTATTTTTTGCTTCGAAGACGGCCGTCAACAAGATCGACGATAGGGCGTGGGCTGAACGAGCCGAGTCGATCTGCGCCGAGGTCAAACCGCGGATTCGGCGGCTCGATCTGCAGGCCTCGCCCGATCTCGACGTACGTGCCGACCTCGTCGTGCAGTCGACCGACATGTTGTCGGTCATGCTCAATGACATCACTGCTGTCAGCCCCGAGGACCCTAAGGGCCAGGCGATCGTCCCTGATTGGGTCGCCGACTATCGCACGTTGTTGAATGATCGCTACCGATATGCCGAACGGTTGCGCGACGGCGACAACGTGGCGTTCGCCGAGACCGCAGTCAACGGCGTCCCCATCACAGAGCGCATCGAAACCTTCGCCGGCGACAACGAGATGCCCAGCTGTGCACCACCACGGGGTTCCGTGGTCTGACGGGCCCAGTCGCCCCTATTCGAGGATTCGGATGACGCGGGCTGGCACTCCGGCGGCCACACAGTTGTCAGGCAACTCACCGGTGACGACACTGTTGGCGCCAACTACTACGTGTCGACCGATCGAGGCTCCGGGCAGCACCACCGTGCCGTGACCGAGCCACGAACCATCCCCGATCGAGACGGGCTCCTCCGCCATCACTTGACGTGAGATGGGAAGGCTGAGATCCGAATATCCATGGTTCTGGTCCGTGATGTAGACGTGGTGACCAGTCCAGACATCGTCGCCGATGGTAATTCGCATGTGACCGACGATGCCGCTCCCCTTACCGATGAGGCACCTGTCACCAACTGAGATCACGGTGTCGGAGACCATCTCCTGGCCCGGCACCATGCCTGCCGACAATGTGACGTGAGGTCCGAACATCGTGCCTTCCCCAATACGGATGTACTGCTCGTTGAACAGCGCTGTGGGTGGAAAGCAGATGACGCTGCCACTACCAAATGCTCCGAACCTCTTCCCGCGTCGCGTGTCAGGACCAATGGCTCCGAGTTCGATGGCCTTCTCCCATCCGCGAATCACGGCCTCGCCCGCGGCGCGTTTCGCGGCTGTCATCACGCGCTGTCGACGCGTGTCGGGGACCACTGAGCGATGCAGCACGAGGGTCGACAATAGCCCGCGCATCGAAGCTCGGCGAAGTGTCCACCGCCCGCCCAGGCCAAACAAGGCCGTAACGTGCACTCATGAATTCCACCGAGCCTGGCGTGCTTACGACCTGTCCTGCCGGAACACTCTCGGGGATCGATCGCGGTTCGACCAAGGTATTCAAGGGAATTCGATTTGCCGAGGTTCAACGACTTGGGGACCCAGTCGACGTGGAGGGCTGGGCGGGCGAACTCGATGCAACCGCCTTTCAACCTCAGGCACCTCAGAATTCGGGTTCGCTCGAGCGGATGATCGGCGGCTCGTCGCTACCGACCGCTGAGGACTGTCTCTATCTCAACGTTTACACACCATCGTGTGACGGTGCTCAGCGACCCGTTCTGTTCTGGGTACACGGTGGAGCGTTCCTCACCGGCGGCGGTGCGATGCCCTGGTACGACGGCTCACGCCTGGCGGCAAGGGGCGATGTGGTCGTCGTCACCATCAACTACAGGCTCGGTGCCCTCGGATATCTCGGTTCCCGCAACGGCGGCACACTCGATCAGGTCTCGGCGCTGCGCTGGGTCGCCCGCAACATCGGAGCATTCGGTGGCGATCCCGGAAACGTCACGTTGTTCGGAGAATCAGCGGGAGGGTCAGCAGCCATTGCCTTGATGGCAACACCCGCTGCAAACGACCTGTTCCACAGGATCTGGGCGATGAGCCCTTCACTCCCACAGCTCCGAAGCGCTCGACACGGTGAACGATTCGAGGAAGCATTCCTGGGCGCACTCGGCACGACGTCTCTCGAGTCCGTTTGGACAGCACCAGTGTCCGACCTTCTCGCCGCTCAGACCGTGATGGAATCCTCGGCCGACGCCGGGCTCAAGATATTCGCCCCCACCGAAGGTACATCGTCAATTCCCGGCCCCATCCTGGATGTCGCCTCATCCGATGCTCGGCCGATGGTAATCGGCACGACGCGCGACGAGTCAGCCCTCTTCACCGCGTTCGATCCGTCACGCGCCGGCTGGACCGATGCCGACGTCGACCGTGAGTTTGCGTTCAGGTTCAACAGCCATGCGCCGGAGTCGGTCGAGTCATATCGCCAACACCATCCGGAAGCATCCGCGAATCAGCTCGTTACCGCGATGCAAACTGACCACGTCTTCCGTTGGCCGGCCTGGAGTCTCGCCAGCGAGCGAGCATCGGGTCCGTCTGAAGTATCGACATGGATGTATGCATTCGACTTCGCGACGCCGTCGTTCGGTGGTGTTCTTGGTTCGTGCCATGGGCTCGACATTCCATTTGCCTTCGACAACCTCCACCGACCCGGCGCGGAAACGTTCACGGGTGATGGTGGGGATCGACAAGGTGTGGCTGATCAGTTTTCGAGTGCGATCATCGCCTTCGCCCACGATGACGACCCCGGTTGGAATAGGTACGACACCAGCGATCGGGCGACTCAACGCATCGGTCCCGAGCCCGAAGTCGTCAGCGACCCGGACCCCGGACTGCGAGATCTATGGGAACGTCGTGCCGGTTCACGGGGCGATGAGTCGTCGTGAAGCCAGAGGCAAGACGGTCAGCGACGGCACAGGCAGGATCAATCACCGATGTCGCAGGAATCCGCGTCGGGCACTACCAGCGCATGGGGCGTGGTTGGCAAACCGGCACCACGGCGGTCATCATCCCAGACGGCGCGGTCCCGGGAGTTGATGTTCGTGGCGGTGGGCCCGGGACCCGTGAAACAGATGCCCTCGCTCCGCAAAATCTCATAGAATATGTTCACGGGGTGTGCCTGACCGGAGGGAGCGCCTATGGACTCGCTGCTGCCGATGGCGTCATGGCCTGGTTGGAAGAGCACAACCTGGGATTTCCCATCGGGTTGGGTCCCGGCAAACGCGGGGTTGTCCCGGTCGTGCCGGCAGCAGTCGTTTTTGATCTCGGGCGAGGTGGCACCTTCGCCAATCGTCCCAACGCCGAGTTTGGACGACGCGCGGCAAGAGCAGCCCGCGCTGTGCAGCCGCTATGGGGCTCGGTTGGAGCCGGGACCGGAGCGAAGGCGGGCGGCCTGCAAGGCGGTGTCGGAACCTCCAGCAGGGTCGTCTCCATTCCCCAGCAAGACGGTGTGCCCGATCTCGATGTAGTCGTCGGCGCTCTCGCCGTGGTTAACGCCAACGGCTCTGCGATTGACCCGGCCGCGGGTCTGCCTTGGGAACCAGATGGATTTCGATTGCGCCGGCCCAGTGCCGCTGAGCGTCGTTCCTTGCTCGATGTTGTCGAGGGGCAGACAAACCCTCGGCTCAATACAACCATCGGAGTCGTAGCGACTTCAGCGCAGTTGACAAAAGCGGAGGTTTCCAAGCTCGCCTCGGTCGCTCATGATGGGCTCGCAAGAGCGATACGACCGGCACATTCGATGTTCGATGGTGACACGATCTTCGGGCTGGCTACCGGAACTGACCTCCTCACATCCGAGTCGACAACCCTCCGAATCGCCGGCTCACGAAACGGCGCCCTCAACCAACTGTTGACGGCAGCAGCTGAAACCTTCAGCGCCGCATGCACACACGCGGTTCTCGCGGCCACGACCATCGGCGAGTTCATCGCATACAGCGACCTGTGCCCATCGGCATTCCGGGACTAGTGGTATCCATGCACACCATCACGACCCCCTCCAGCATGCGCGAGTGGGCGAATGCTCAACGACAACAAGGACACACGATCGGGCTGGTGCCGACGATGGGCGCACTTCACGCGGGCCACCTCGCGCTCATCAGTGCCGCGAAGGCAGCAACCGACATCGTTGTGGTGTCGATCTTTGTCAACCCGATGCAATTCGAGGGACGGTCTGATCTCGACAATTACCCTCGCCCGGTCGAGGGCGACATCGAAGTGTGCGCGTCAGCCGGGGTCGAAGTCGTCTACGCGCCAACCGCCGAGTCGATGTATCCGCCCGGATTTCAGACACGTGTCTCCCCCGGGCCACTCGCGGGAGTATTGGAGGGCGCCGCCCGCGCCGGCCACTTCGAAGGTGTCACAACCGTTGTGACCAAACTCTTCAATGCGGTTCTGCCTCACCGCGCGATGTTCGGCGAGAAGGACTACCAACAACTCGCGATCATTCGCCAGATGACCTCCGACCTCGACCTCGGTATCGAGATCGTTGGCCATCCCACTGTTCGCGAGCCAGATGGACTCGCCCTGTCGAGCCGCAATGTCCGGCTCAGCAGCCGCCAACGCAAGGCCGCGATCTGCCTCCCGCAAGCGCTCGCCGCGGCCACAGCCTTAGCGGAGCAACAACTCAGCTCGGTGCCCGACATGATCGACGCGGCAAACAGCATCATCAAAGCCGAGCGGGAGGCCCGCCTCGACTACATCAGCATCTTCGATGCCGTGACGCTGCAGCCAGTCGTCGATCTTGCCTCTGATCAGCGACAGACGGGCCGAGTACGAATCGGCGCGGCGGTTCTATTCGGCGATATCCGGCTGATCGACAACCGCGACCTCTTTGCCAAGTGACAGCATTTGGCTGCCGAGATCATCAGAAGAGTCCTGGAGTCGATCAGCAACCCCTGTGAGCAACAACACCAAGATCACGCTGTTGAAGATCGCGTGGGCGACAATCGTCGGGCCGATGCGCCGGAAAAGGTATGCCGCGATACCAAACGCCAGCCCGACCCCTGACAAGACCATGAACAGTCCAACATTGCCTGCTCCCCGCACCGGATCGATGTGAGCGCCTCCGAACAGCATCGCCTGCAGAACGATCGCTACAACCGCTGGCAGTTTGCTATTCAGCCCGCGCATGACGACCCCGCGGAAGACCATTTCCTCCACCAGTGGGGCCGCAATCACGGCGGTCACCACAATTGAGACCACATATGTACGATCAGCCTGGAGTTCGCTGATCCCATCGGTGTTGTTGGCGATTGGAATCCCGAACCCGATGACGATCGCCGCGAATGCCAACTGCATCCCTATTGCGCACACCCATACGACAGGGCCCCAAGCAACATCTGACCACCGCGGAGTCAGCCCGACATCTGGACCGAAGCTGCCGGTACCCCACCGCTTGCTTGCATACCAGCACCACCAGACCGAAGGGCCGTAAGCGATCAACGCGAGCATCGACACGTACACCACCACCGGCCATTCAAGGTCAAGCAACGCATCGAGTACGTACTTGGAGACCAACAGCGACGCCGTGAGCACGACTATCGCCCCGATCGCGGCAGCGATCGGCAGAGTCGGATGCGGAGCCGCGCGGGGCGCCAGAGAAGGTCGCAAAACGTGATCGGCCCCACGTGTCGTCGAATCCAACGGCTGAGCCGTGGCGAGCGGCGGTCCGAGTGGTGGGGGGAGAGTGGTCATCGTGGAAATGTTGCCGCAGCTGCCGACAACAACCCCATGGTACGCCAGAAACTCGCTCTGAAATGAGGGTCAAGGATTCGTCAAGACACCAAACAAAACACTTCAGAACCTCTGCCGTCGCACCGATGAACACATGAACCGCTCTCGAAAGAGTGGTCATCGTCTCTGACTATATCGGGGCCCCATGCTCACCACGTCCAACAACTCAACTCAGCGGGCGAAGCGGCTTGTTGCGAGTTTCCTTGCCGCCGGAGCAGTCGCCGCGACGCTCGTACTACCCGCGCTGACACCTGGTGTAGCCGAGGCCACTGGACCGGCGGACAGCGATTGGGTGGGCATCGTCAATACGTATCGAGCTCAGTCAGGACTTTCTCCGGTTACCGAGAACGCGTCGTGGTCTGCCGGGAGTGTCGCTCATTCGTGCTGGATGTTGCTGAACGGAATTGCTCATGACGAAGCACCGGGCACCCCGGGATACACGACCGCCGGCGACCAGGCTGGCAACAGTGGCAACGTTGCCGTCTCGAGCGTTGCCAGCGCCACCTCGCGGGACCACATCGACCTTTGGATGGCGGGCCCATTCCATGCGATCGGCATCTTGCGCCCTACGCTGACTGAAGCGGGATACGGCTTGTGTTCCAGCCCACCAAATCCTTCCACGACGGCTTGGAAATCGGGGGGCACTCTCGACGTTGTGCGCGGAAACAGCTGGGGAGCCCCCAAGCCGTCCTCGCCGATCGTGTTCCCCGGTAACGGTTCGACAACGAGCTTGACCCGCTTCGTGGCAGAATCTCCCGACCCTCGTACGTTCTGCAACTGGAGCGGCCAAAAAGTCGGCCTACCTCTCATTGCGCTCATGCCGTCAGATGTCACGAGCGCTACCGCCGTACTGACGGGTCCGTCAGGACCGATCCCGACATGTGTGCTCCACAAGTCGAACACGTCAGGCGTGGCGAGTTCAATTCTCGGTGGCGACAACGCCGTCGTGGTGATCCCCGCCGCTCCCCTCAGCACAGGGACCTACACAGTCTCCGTCGATTCGAGCGCAGGCCCTGCCAACTGGTCGTTTAATGTTGATCCCAACGCTCCTCTCACCGTGGACGTGCCGGACCTGGAACCTGCAGCCCTGGGATCCGCAGTTCGCTTCCAGTCGGTCAACCCTTTTCGGTTCGCCGACTCACGACTGGGACACACGACCGGCCGGCTGCCAGCGAATCAGAAGGTCAGGGTCAAGGTCGCCGGGAGGCAAGGCATCCCCGACGATGCCACGGCCGTGAGTGCGAACTTCACCATCGTGAATGCGGATGGGCCGGGATATTTCACCGCCTACGACTGTGCGGGCTCGGTACCGTCAGTATCGACTCTGAACTACCAGGCGCTCGATGTCGTGCCGAACCAAGCGATCATCCCCCTGGATCAAGGCGACATGTGTCTCTTTTCCGTACATGGAGCACACATCATCATCGACATCAATGGGTACATGTCTTCCAGTGCCTCGCTCGAATTCGTCCCTGTCGATCCTCGACGACTGCTTGACACGAGACCCTCGCAAGCGCTCGTGGCAGGAGTCGTTCGCCGACTTGATGTCGAAGGGGGCGCGAGCCCCGCTCCGGATGGCGCAATCGCCGTAGCGTTGAATCTCACCGCAGTTTCCCCGAGTGAGAACGGCTGGATTCGAGCATTTCCATGCGATGCCAAAGAACCCGACGTCTCCTCTCTCAACCCCCGCTTCACACTGAACAGGGCGAATTCGGCGATCGTTCCGACTGCCGGCGACGGCACAATCTGCTTGCGCTCGAACGTAACGACCGACGTGATCGTCGACATCACCGGATGGTTTGGGCCCGGCGACCACCTCGAGTTCGTTCCGGTGAAATCGATCCGGATGTCTGATACCCGATCCCTTCATCCCGACCTCAATGCGAAGCGCGACGGCCAAATGCTCAAGGCTGGGGAAGTGCTGAAGGTGCATATTGCCGGAACTCGCGGTGTGACCGCTTCAGCAGAGGCAGCCACGATCAATATCGTCGCCGCTGGTGGTTGGGGCCCGGGGTGGCTCCGTGTTGTCCCATGCGGGACGAGTTCGGATGTCTCCAACCTGAACTACGAAGGGCCGCCGGCGGTCGCCAATGGCGCCAACGTCAAGCTCGACTCGAGTGGTTCGATCTGCATAACGACGAGTACAACGACACATGTCGTGGTCGACCTCACGGGTGTGTGGACTTGATCTGGCGTCGTCACGTGTCGGACCAACGAGCTACCGATGCAACGAGAAATCGGTGACACTGGCTCGATAGCGCACCGTGTGGGCACCCTCACCTGACAGGATGGCTCCCCGGCCGAGGATGCGGCCAGACTGCCAGTTCGACAGCCCGAGTTCTGGGGCATCGAGCGCGTACTGACCATCAACCCATCGCGTGAATCCGTTGCCAACGAAGGGTGCGTCAATCGCCTCGTAGAACGCATCATGCTCTGCGCGTCGATCACTGATAAGCGAGGCAACGAAATGCGGGCTGTAGATGTTGCACATCTGAATTGCGTGCTCGACTGATTCGACGACCACCAATGACACCTCGGGCGAACTCTCCCACTCCCACTCGACAGCCAGCTCAGCTTGCTCGATAGTGCTCGCGGCGGGCTCTTCGTGGGACCCGTCGGAGCGTACGACCAAGTTGGTAGTCGCGAATATGGCGGGTGGCAGCCATTTCTCCGACCCGGATACCACGTGCAGACGCCCATGCTCAGAGCGTGCAGCTGCCGCCGAGTTGAGTCCTTCGAGGAACGCGGGAACCAGCTCTTCGGCCCGTGACCGTACAATCGCGCAGACATTGAGCGTGTTACACACCTTGCGATCGAGCGATGCCTCTACTGACGCCCGCAGTTCGTCGGCCGATGCGTGCTCTCCGGCAACCATCCAAGCGCCCCCAGTCCCGTGCAGGCTCACGGGAACACCGGATTGTGTCGCAACCGCCCCCAACTCAGCCACGGCAGTTCCGGATCCACGCGCCACGGCTAACGCAAGCCGATTATCGCTGAAGAGCGCGTGACCGGCCGCATGTGCCGGGGAGGCCACAAGTTGGACGATGCCATCGGGCAGGCCCGCTTCTGTCAATGCCGGCACGAGTGCATGGGCCACGATCGCCCTTGCCGTGCCAAGAGCATCTGACCCGATCCGGAACACCACCGCGTTCCCGGTTCGTACTACACCGCACGCATCTGCGAACACGTTTGGACGGCCCTCGAAGACGAACCCGACGACCCCGAGCGGTGCCCTACATGCTTCGACCATCCAGCCGTCATGATCGACGCGACTCACCACCGAATCACGCCGGCTCGGCGAATCGCGCCATCCACGGAGACCCGCGATCATTCCAGACCGCATCGAGGTGGTCAGCTCGAGGCGGGTAGTTGACCGACCGCGCTCGAGTGCTCGCTTCATGTCACTGTCGTTTGCCGCCGCAATGGCAGCGAACCTGGCGTCGTCTTCGAGCATTGCCGCGAAGCGATCGTAGAAATTGGAAATTGCGTCATCCGAGCACGAACAAAGCTGTGTGAATCCGTCAACGGCCGCGGTAACTGCCTTGTTGACCAGGACATACTCCGCGTCCGGGATGTGGAGCAGGGCGCCGGTTGATTGCACGACAACGAGCCGATCACCATCTCGAAATCGCTCGGCGAGATCGGGGTCAACATGTGTGACACGATCTCCTCCGAAGACAATCGGTTGTCCCGGGACCAACTGGGCAAGCCGCCCGATATCCGCAGTCGTAGACATGGCAATTAGCGTAGGCGTGTGACTTCTTCTCCGCTCTACTTCCGCCAACTGCTGTCCGGTCGCGATTTTGCAGTCTCTGACCAGCTCGCTTCACAGATGGTGAACTTCGTCTACGCCATCGGAGATCGCGAGTCTGGCGAATGCGTGCTGGTTGATCCGGCATACGCGGTGCGCGAGCTGATCGATGTTGTAGGAGCCGATGACATGAATGTCACGGGGGTGCTCGCAACCCACTATCACCCTGATCACATCGGTGGATCCATGATGGGTCTTACGATCGAAGGCATCTCGGAATTGCTCGAACACATCGATTGCCCAATCCACGTTCAACGCGACGAGACCGAATGGATCACGAAGTCGACGTCGGTGAGCGAGGACCATCTCGTTGCGCACAAGTCTGGCGACGCTCTACTGATCGGCTCCGTTGAGATCACGATGCTGCACACCCCCGGCCACACTCCGGGAAGTCAATGCTTCATGGTCGATGGTCGGCTTGTGGCGGGCGACACCCTCTTCCTCGATGGGTGTGGGCGCACCGATCTACCCGGATCAGACCCTGCTCAGATGGTCGAGAGCCTGCGGCGGCTCGCTGAAGTTCCCGGCGACACGATCTTGTTCCCCGGACATCGGTATTCGCCCGCCGATAGTTCCACGATGGACATCGTCAAACGAACAAATTTCGTCTATCAGTGACGCCCGGCGGCGCGATGATCAGCAGTCAGCCTTCGCCGGGATGACTATCTCGAGCCCCACATAGAAGGAGTTGTAGCCGCTCGTGCGGCTGTTCGCCGCCTGCAACGCAGGAACCGTCACGTCGAATTGATCAGCGACCTTCTGTGGGTAATCCCCATCGACGATTGTGTAGCTTCCAGCGGCGCAGTTGTCGCCGGCATCCGGAATGGTCACGACCGTTACGTCCGGATCCCCGTCACCATTGCCTTCTGCGATAACCGCGGCCGAGTCACCTTCTGCATCGGTGACGGCCGCGACTGCAGTGGCACCTGGTGGGATCTTGATCGTCGTACCGATCCCGGGAAATTCGTCAGCACTCCCCCATTCGTTGTACGCAATCAGATCGTCAAGAGACACATTGAAGTCCGCGGCGACCTTGAGCGGATAGTCACCGGCCTGGATCACGTACTCCTGCTCTTCAGTCACCACGACGGCCACGCCGTCGACGGTGAGGACCGGCAAGGTTGTGGCTGGGGGGCGGACGACAAATGCTGTCGATGCCTGGCTCAGATCAATTGTTGACTGCGTAGCGCCGGAGTCGGACGAGCCACCGCACGAGGCCAGCAACATCGCTCCGACCACGACTGGCCCGGCGATCACACCGACACGAGGGATACAACTCGATTTCATACCGTAGAGCGTACGTCGTCGACGGGGGCCCGTACCGTCACCCGTACTCGCTGCGACCAACGTCACGCTTGACGGTCGCAGTCACATCAGCGGGCGATCGGTTGGCTTCACGGGGGCCGGGAGCCGGGATGTACCCATCAGGAAGGCGTCGACTCCGGCCGCGCAGGCTCGACCTTCGGCGATCGCCCAGACAATGAGACTTTGTCCGCGACCCATGTCACCCGCCACGAACAGCCCGTGCTGATTGGTCATGTACGAAGCATCGCGTACGACATTCCCGCGCTGGTCGTACTCGACACCGAGCGAGTCGAGCCAGGACCCCTTTTCGGGACCGACGAATCCCATCGCCAGGAAGACGAAGTCGGCAGGTATCTCGTGGTCAGTTCCCTCGATCTTTGTGAACTTGCCATCGATCATCTCGACCTCGTGCAACTTCAGCGATCGAACTTGGCCTGCGCCATCGTCGACGAAGCATTCGGTATTGACGCTGTACATCCGCTCACCACCCTCTTCGTGAGCTGAGGTCACCCGATACACCGCTGCCCACTGGGGCCACGGGTTCTTCGAACCTCGCTCCTCCGGCGGTCTCGGCATGATCTCGAGTTGCGTCACCGAAGCAGCACGCTGGCGATGCGCAGTACCCAAACAGTCGGCACCGGTGTCGCCACCGCCGATGATCACGACATGTTTTCCAGCCACGTCAATCGGCGCCGTTTCGATGTCGCCGAGTTGCACCCGGTTCGCTCCGGGCAGGTACTCCATTGCCTGGTGAATTCCCGCAAGTTCCCGGCCGGGTATCGGCAGGTCGCGCCATTGGGTCGCCCCACATGCGAGCACGACCGCGTCGTGCGATGCTCGGAGAACCTCCATATCGACGCTTTCGCCGACCGTGGCGTTCGTACGGAACTCTGTGCCTTCGGCCTCCATCTGAGCAATGCGGCGATCGATGTGACGCTTCTCCATCTTGAATTCGGGGATGCCATAACGCAATAGCCCACCGATCCGATCGGCCCGCTCGAGCACCACAACTTCATGGCCGGCGCGGGTCAACTGCTGAGCGGTCGCGAGGCCGGCCGGCCCGGAGCCGATCACGACGATCCGCTTCCCAGTATGAACCGACGGAACTTGTGGAGTGACCCAGCCCGCGTCCCATGCGCGGTCGATGATCTCCACCTCGACCTGCTTGATTGTCACAGGATCCTGATTGATGCCGAGCACACACGCGGACTCGCACGGCGCGGGACAGAGGCGGCCCGTGAATTCAGGGAAGTTGTTTGTCGCATGAAGCCGCTCGATGGCTCCCTGCCAGCGATCGCGGTAGATGAGGTCGTTCCAGTCAGGAATCAGGTTCCCCAGCGGGCACCCGTTATTGCAGAAAGGAATACCACAGTCCATGCACCGCCCGGCTTGTTGTTGCAGCTCGGCCGCGTCGAACTCTTCGTAGACCTCTTTCCAATCGCGTAAGCGAATTGGCACTGGACGCCTGGGGGGCAGCTCACGGTCCCACTCCAGGAACCCCGTCGGCTTACCCATTCTGGCGCCCTTTCTCGTTGGCCTCTACTTGCTCACTCATGCTCGGGCTGCTTTCATGACTTCTTCTACTGTCTCTTCTTCGGAGAGGCCTTCAGCTTCCGATTTCTCGATGACATCGAGCACGCGTTTGTAGTCAACCGGCATGACCTTGCGGAACGAACCGATCTCAGTTTCCCAGGATTCCAGAATGCGGTTCGCGACGGTTGACCCTGTGAACTCCCGATGCCGTTCGACGGTGTCACGCAAGAACGCTCGATCGCCTTCATCGAGTTCCTCCAGGGCCACCATCTCGCAATTCACTTCGGCAGCAAAGATCGCGGCAGGGTCGTACACGTAGGCGATTCCGCCCGACATCCCGGCACCGAAGTTCCGGCCGGTGCGACCGAGGATGACGACGCGGCCACCGGTCATGTATTCACACGCATGGTCGCCAACCCCCTCGCTCACTGCGAGTGCTCCGGAGTTACGAACACAGAAGCGCTCACCGACGACTCCCCGAAGGAATATCTCGCCCCCGGTCGCGCCATAGGCAATGACATTGCCGGCGATGATCTGTTCCTCCGCAGCAAAGGTGGAAAACGGGTGCGGATGGATGATGATACGCCCGCCTGAAAGTCCCTTGCCGACGTAATCATTGGCATCGCCGACGAGGCGGATCTGGATGCCCGCGGGCATGAAGGCTCCGAGACTTTGGCCCGCCGAACCTGTGAATGTGATATCGATGGTTCCGTCAGGGAGACCCGCCCCCTTCCATCGTTTGGTGACCTCATGGCCGAGCATCGTGCCCACTGTCCGGTGAACATTTCGGATGTCGAGATCAATCGAAACGTGGTGCCCATCATCGATTGCTGGTTGAGCGAGCCTTATGAGCTGCTGGTCGAGGGCATCTTCGAGTCCATGGTCCTGACCGACACTTTGAATCATGGTCTGCCCGTACGGATTCTGTGGCGTCGCGAGCAGCGGACTCACATCGAGACCAGACGCTTTCCAGTGTGAGATTGCTCGGCGCGCATCAAGCACCTCTACGTGGCCGATCATCTCATCCATCGTTCGGAACCCGAGTTCAGCCATGAGTTCACGGATTTCCTCGGCAATGTACTCGAAGAAGGTCTCCACGAATTCCGGCCGGCCCGTGAATCGGGCGCGTAGCTCAGGGTTCTGTGTGGCTATCCCGACCGGGCACGTGTCGAGGTGACAGACCCGCATCATGACGCATCCGGACACGATGAGCGGCGCCGTCGCGAACCCGAACTCTTCTGCACCGAGCAGCGCGGCCACGACAACGTCGCGCCCCGTCTTCATCTGACCGTCGGCCTGCACGACAATGCGGTCGCGCAATCCGTTGAGCAACAGGGTCTGCTGTGTCTCGGCCAGGCCCAGCTCCCATGGTCCACCCGCGTGCTTCAACGAAGTGAGAGGACTCGCACCTGTCCCGCCGTCATGCCCAGAGATGAGTACCACGTCAGCCTTCGCCTTGGATACTCCCGCGGCGATGGTGCCAACACCGGTCTCCGCGACCAACTTGACATGAATCCGTGCCTCGGGATTGGCATTCTTGAGATCATGGATCAGCTGCTTGAGATCCTCGATCGAGTAGATGTCGTGGTGAGGTGGCGGGCTGATGAGACCGACGCCGGGCGTCGAGTGCCGAGTCGCCGCGACCCACGGATACACCTTGTGGCCCGGCAGCTGACCGCCTTCGCCGGGC
>Ga0209013_10002587_pt1 | contig 16335 bp, 19 predicted proteins | sample Cruoilmetagenom2_FD_187291 | JGI IMG/M metagenome (GOLD analysis project Ga0209013, IMG submission 187291) | Oil polluted marine microbial communities from Coal Oil Point, Santa Barbara, California, USA - Sample 2 (SPAdes) (version 2) | ecosystem: Environmental > Aquatic > Marine > Oil seeps ...
GATTGCGGTTCAATCGACCCGTAGTCACGAATCCATCCATGTAATGCGCGGTGAACCGATAACTGCAGCTGAAGTTGCAATGGCCATGCGCCACTTGGAATCGAGAAAGCTCGTGAAACAGTGAAACGAAAAAAGAACTGGAGAATTTCTCCGAGTTCTTTTTTTGTGTTTTATATTAGGGATTGGATGCGATCGGCAACTTCCCTTGGTTTTACATCGAGTGATGAAAGAGATTCTATCTCTACCCACATTGGCTGATAGGTGCCTCTGTCCCGGCTTTTATCAAGGTACTCTTCACCTTGCCCGGTGCCGATGATTCCTTCAAGTATTTCCGCCAAAAAGAAGTACTGTGTCCCGTCATTTTCCAATTTATTGATGCACTCTTTAAGGTGGACTTTTACGCCCAGTTCTTCAAAGGCTTCTCTTTCTGAAGCCATTTCAGGTGTTTCTCCGTCTTCGATGCCACCGCCGGGGAAAACGTAGTAAATGGAACCATTCCTGTTTCGTTTAATCAATGCCACTTTGCCCTCTTCTATGATAATTACTGAACCTCTGTTTCTCACATGTAACCTCCCTCTTGCTTGAGCAGCTCAGTGATTATCCACTAAGGTATCTTAGAAGTATTTAAACAAGATACTTTTATAACCTTTATTTCTATGTAAGTGCCTAAAAACCTTTTAAATTGCCACCCAACTACATACAATATGTGGGGTTATTCTGAATTTGTACGAGGTTCTTTCTTGCTCAATCATATATACTTCGTTCAGAATGACAGTAAGATTAAGCTTGGAGGAATTGACAATGAGGGTCGTTACTCGCATTATGAAACGATTTTTTGCGGAACGGTTTTTTGATGAAGCGGCTCAAACTGCTTATTATCTTCTATTATCCGTCTTTCCATTTCTGCTCTTCATTCTGTCACTCGTCAGTTTTTTCCCGGTAGACGAGCAGCAGTTACTTAATTTCCTGAGACCTTTCGCTCCCGGCGATTCCTTTGCATTCATCGAGGACAACGTGACGAATATTTTGAAGGCGGACAAAGGGCGCGTGCTGTCGCTCAGCTTGCTCGCTTCATTTTGGATTTCTTCCATGGCTGTCCAGGCGATTGCCCGTGGGCTGAATGAGGCAAATGATATCAAGGTTACACAGCCCTACTGGAAAAACTTGATCCGGGATCTTGGCATTACACTATTGTTCATGATGCTTGTGCCGCTCTCCTTGTTCCTACCCTTCATTGAAGACGGCTTGCACTGGCTTGTATCAAAAGCGGGGTCCATCGAAGATTGGCAAGGCTGGATTTACATTTGGCCAAAAGTGAAGTGGGGACTGGGATCCATCTTCTTGTTCCTGTTTTTCCTTCTTTTCTATAAAATCGTCCCGAACAAACGCCTTACATTCCAGGATGTATGGCCAGGTGCACTACTCTCGGCGGTCGGTTGGCAGGTCGTATCGCTCCTGTTTGCCGATTATGTAGCCCAGGTGAACTATAGTCGTTTGTACGGCCAACTCGCGGGGATCATCATTCTTGTGTTGTGGTTTTACTTGACCGCGACAGTAATTTTACTGTCAGGACTGCTGATTGCGGAAGTGAGAAACTATCGCATGGCCAAAAATAGAAGAAAAGTTCTTTAAACTGTAAAGGGTCGTTTTGTCGCTTGGAGAAAATATCAGATAAAATGGAGTCATGATACTTCAAGGGAGGAAATAGCTATGCAGAAGAAATTAAGTTTAAGGTTGATACGACTTTCGGCCATTTTCGGGATTATCGGGGCTTACTTGGGATCACATATGGCAGGGGCAGGCTCCTATGCATTCCGTCCGATACATGCACATATTTTAGTGGTAGGTTGGCTGTCATTATTTTCCTGGGGCGTATTCTATCGTTTATTCGCCATCAAATTCCCTAAGCTCGCAATCGTGCATGGGTGGACGGCCATGATTGGTGCGATCGGTCTTACGGTAGGAATGTGGTTGCAATTCATGCAGCCATTCGGCATCAATGAAACCTTCTCGCTTATTTTTTACATAGTTGGAGGTTCGACTTTGTTACTTAGTTTTGCTCTGTTCGTTGCAGTCACCTTCGCAATTGACGAAAAAAAATAATGTCTTGAAAGCTCATCGATTGATACTGGTGAGCTTTTTTCTATGTTTCCGAAAGGCTTACTGTGGTAAAGAAAAGGGTAGATGTTTTACTCAAATAACTTTAGGAGGCAACGGAATGGGAAAAAATCGCAAAGATGAACAACTGGAACAATTTCGAGTAGATGATAGAGGCCAAAAGCTGACAACGAACCAAGGTTTGCGAATCTCGGATGATGAACATTCCCTGAAAGCGGGTGTCCGTGGTCCGACATTATTGGAAGACTTTCACTTCCGTGAAAAAATGACGCACTTTGACCATGAGCGGATCCCGGAGCGAATTGTCCATGCCAGGGGTTTTGCGGCACATGGTGAGTTTGAGTTATATGAATCGATGCAGGACGTAACGAAAGCGAAGTTCCTGCAAGACCCTTCTGTCAAAACCCCCGTTTTCGTGAGATTTTCAACGGTAGCAGGTTCTCGCGGATCCGCTGAAACCGTTCGTGACGCCAGAGGGTTTTCCACGAAGTTCTATACCGAAGAGGGGAATTATGATTTAGTCGGAAACAATATCCCAGTGTTCTTCATCCAGGATGCGATGAAATTTCCTGATTTCGTTCATGCCGTCAAGCCCGAACCACACAATGAAATGCCACAAGCAGCAAGTGCTCATGATACATTTTGGGATTTCGTTGCGAATAACCAGGAGTCGGCACATATGGTCATGTGGGCGATGTCCGACCGAGCCATCCCCCGAAGTTTCCGAATGATGGAGGGGTTCGGGGTTCACACATTCCGTTTCATCAATGCAGAGGGCCGTTCACACTTCGTGAAATTCCACTGGAAACCGGTTCTTGGCGTCCATTCGCTTGTGTGGGATGAAGCGCAAAAGATTGCCGGGAAAGACCCCGATTTCCACAGACGCGACTTGTGGGAATCGATTGAAGCGGGAGACTATCCGGAGTATGAGCTAGGTGTCCAGCTATTGGCGGAAGAGGATGAGTTCAAGTTTGAGTTTGATATCCTGGACCCGACCAAAATATGGCCTGAAGAAGACATCCCTGTCAGAATCGTAGGGAAAATGACATTGAACCGCAATGTTGACAATGTCTTTGCGGAAACAGAGCAGGTGGCATTCCATCCGGGACATGTCGTTCCGGGAATTGATTTTTCAAATGACCCTCTGCTACAGGGACGCTTGTTTTCCTATACAGATACACAGCTCATCCGGTTGGGCGGACCGAATTTTCACGAACTGCCGATAAATCGACCGGTGTGTCCTTTCCATAACAATCAAAGGGACGGCTATAACCGGATGACGATCAATAAAGGTCCGGTGAGTTACCATAAAAATTCACTGGCGGATAATACACCTTCGACATCTTCCGAAGAGGAAGGTGGATACACGCATTATCAAGAGAAGATCGACGCCAAAAAAGTGCGTGGAAGAAGTGTAAGCTTTGATGATCATTTCTCGCAAGCCACCCTTTTCTGGAATAGCATGAGTCCTCCAGAAAAAGAACATATTATCGAAGCTTTTAGTTTTGAAATCGGGAAAGTCAAAAATAAGTCCGTTCAACAGCAGGCGGTCGATATGTTCGCGAAAGTGAATCTGGACATGGCCGTTCAAATTGCGGATGCGGTTGGTGCCAAACCACCGATGAATGGCGGGTCGGACGTGACAAAAGCTTCACCGGCACTCAGTCAGGAAAATACGGCGAAGAAACCCAATACGCGAAAAATAGGGGTCATCGCAAGCCATATGGGCGATTCCGTTGAGCTTCTACAAGTCATATACGCCATGAAGTCAGCTGGCCTTAAACCTGAGATCATCAGCAATAAACTGGGTTCGCTAGGTGAACTGGAAGTCGACCATACATTTATGACTGCCGATCCGGTCTTATTTGACGCAATTTACGTGGCAAGCATCAATGAAGATAAAGCGTTCATGAAACAAACGGGACGCTACCTGACCGAGACATACAATCATTTCAAAGCACTTGGTGCAGCGGCATCAGCAGGGGACATGCTACTTGGAATGGATGGCCCGGGAGTTGTGACGGGCAATGGAGGCGATTCAATTAACAGTTTCATTGTAGCGGTCACTGCGCATCGTCACTGGAATCGAGTGGTATAAGAAGAAAATCGCCATCCCAATGAGGAATGGCGATTTTTTATTTTACGGTATAAGTCTTGATTACATGATCATGAATGTCTTCACCTTTTGTGACGTGAACCTGAATGTCATAGGAACCGGACTCCGTGAAGGTAAACTCGGTTTGATAAACACCCGCCTGTTCTTCAGGAGCTTCCAGCCATGTGTGATGGTCGTCATCACTGCGGTAAATTTCATAACGGACACGTGCTCCTTCAAGCGGTTTGTCAGATAGGGAGACACTGGCCGTTAAAGTGACGGCTTCGCCGACTGTCGTCGTTCCTTCAACGAACTCAATGCTAGCGTTGTTTCCATGGTGATGGTCATCCCCATGTGAATGTTCCTCCGTTGCAGCCGGTGTCTCTTCGCCGCCAGTGACGGTTACTTGTTTCGTGGGCATCGTGTGCATGTCACGTGCAGTCACGTGTGACGTAATGTCATAAGTACCGTCTGTTTCAAACGTATACGATATGGCATATTGTTTTTCTTTATTTAATGAAGCTTCAACCATTTCTTTTTCGTTCGTCGCCGTGTTCAAGATTTCGAAATCCACTTCATTCGCATCTTCCACGATTTCTTCACCTTGGGTAACTTTTGCTGTAAAGGCTACTTCTTCGCCCACAGTTGCGGTTTCAGGAACAGTCAACTCTACTTCCACTATTTCAGGCACTTCATCTGCCGTTGTTGATTTCTTCGGTTCTTCATTTGCCCCGCAAGCACCCAGTGCAAAAACGGATAGGACAGTACATATCGATAATAATCGTTTCATGTATCTAGCGCCTCTTTTCGGTTGTTTGATGACATTGTAACAAATAATCCCGAAAACAGCTGTGACAGAACACGAACATTAAAGCCTTTTCACCATATGATGAAATGCTCCGCCATAAATCGTCCACGGTTCTGCCACTCGGTAACCGATTCGTTCGTATAACCGGATCGCTGTCTCCTTTTCTTCCTCCACGTTCAACGTCAACTTTTCAAATCCAACATTTTGTGCGACCTTTTCAGCATGGTCCAGTAATAGAGTTCCGATACCTTGTCCGCGGAAGTCAGGATGGACACAGACGGTATCGATATAAAATTCATCACTGTGCGCTTCTGGAGGAATGTCGATTTGTTCACCGGTCTTGCTTCGCAGCCAATGGACTAAATTGGCATCAAGAGCAATGGCATGTTTGCCAGAATAAAGCACCATGACACCAGCGACGGCACCTTCAAATTGTGCAACTACTGTATTTAGATAGGTGTGGCGGTTGTCTTCTCGTTTGAACAAATTGATCAGTTCCTGTTCCACAGTTTTCGGGTCCGTCTCGCCAGTCATTTGTTCGGCAATGTTGCCAATCGCGTCGATTATCAGGGGGACTGCAGCAGGTGCATCCGCCTGGACAGCTTTTCTTATATGTATATTCATTCTGGTCATCTCCTCCACTCCACTATAACAAATTTTCAAAATTCTACTCCAGGCCGCAGTTCATGGTAATCTAGTACTAATAACAACTTAGTAGGAGGATAATTATGTTGCATTCTAATAAAAAGCACGTCCTCACATATGGGGATGCTTTTGTCGACTATATTGCCAATGACCAATCAAATACCTCATTCTCCATGTTTTTGGGAGGGGCGACAGTGAATGTAGCAGTTGGCGCTGCCCGTTTGGGTGTGCCGTCCGCCTTCATTACCATCACGGGAGATGACGCTACCTCTGAATTCGTGCGTGGGGAATTTGATGCAGAGGACGTAATAATGGATTACTCGGTAATGGAGCCGGAAAAACGCGTGAGTGGAGTCTATGTTCATTTAACGGAAGACAATGATCGTATTTTCCATCGATACATCGACGAAGCTCCCGAAATTCAGGTGAAACCGGTTGACTTGAAAGAAGAGGCTTTCGAAAAAGCGTCCATTTTAAATATGTGTTCAGGAACACTTTTCCAAAAGACTGCACTTGAATCTTCACGAAAAGCCGTGGAGTTTGCGAAAAAACACGGTGCGCTGTTCTCGTTTGACGTAAACATCCGCCCGTTGCGCTGGGAGACTGAAACGCAATGCCGCGAGACCATCTCGTCATTTTTCAAAGACGCGGATATCCTGAAGTTCACGGTTGAAGAACTGACTTGGTTGACTGAAACGAAATCCCTTGAAGAAGGATTGGCTGCATTGGCGCCTTTGGGCATTCCGATCATCCTCATCACGGACGGGGCGGAAGGAACTTATGCCGTTTTGAATGGAAAAGTCCAGCACGTATCGGTCGAACCAGTCATCCCGGTGGACACAACGGGAGCGGGCGATGCTTTCATGGCTGGGGTCCTGCGCTATGTGCATCTGAATGGACTGCCGACAACAATGGAATCACTTGTTGCCTGTTGCGAATTCGCCAACCGTCTAGGTGCGTTGGCTGCAACAAAAGCGGGTGCATTGACCGCAATGCCGAGACTTTCTGACTTGGATATGGAATAAAGAAATCGCCCGATGAGTTGAGTCTCGGGCGATTTTTTATGGGGATAAATGGGTGAATCGGATTAATTCTTGTTTTATGCCGAATAAATTGAGAATTTTGCCGATTAAAAAGTGTTTATTGCCGAATAAACACTTTCCGTTGCCGATTAAACCGCAGCCTATGCCGATTAAACTAAGAAAGCAACCACCCACCGACACTACTTGCGGCCAATAGTAAAACGATGACACCCGCCATCAGCCAATCGCGGCCGGCGATGCCGATCGGTTCATAGTAAACAGAACGTCTTTCGCCGGTAAACCCGCGTGCTTCCATGGCAAATGCTGAACGTTCCGCACGGCGGACAGCCCCGGCAAGCAGTGGAATCAACAATCTCCGCATTCCGAGCAACCGTTGCCATGCATGCTTCTCCTCACCAATTCCTCTCAATCGATGCGCATGACGAATCTGAATGAATTCTTCCTTTACAACAGGCAAAAACTGATACCCTACCATGACACCGTATGCCAATTTTGGGGACAGTCTTAGCTGCTGCATTAAACTCAACACGAACTTCACCGGATCCGTCGTAAAGGCAAATAACATGGACATCGAAGAAAAGGCGAAAACACGGAACGTTAGAGATAGCGCCGTGTTCCATTGTACGTCTGTTACTTCAAAACCTCGCCACGACCAAATAACAACGCCACTTGTATCGCCTGCAAAAACTATGGTCGTCCATAAATAGCCGATGGCGGTAAAGGAGATGGGAATCATCAGCAAGCACCAGATTCTCCAGTTCACTTTGCTAAATAGGAGCTGTAAAAGGATAACGCCTGTAAAAAAAATCAGCGGAGTCCACGGATTAAAAAACCACGCCAAGGTCAGCATCGAAATAATCACGAGAACAAATTTTAAAGCAGGATTCATATCATTCATCCAAGTACGACTAGGCACGTAAGCACTCCCCAATCGGTGATACCAGGTTGTGATATTTCAGCACTTCTTCATGTTGCCACAACATGTCATTTTCAAAACGCCCAGTCAATTCGCCATCGTTTAATAAGAAAATGGTGTCGGCAATGGCTGCGGCAAACGTCATATCATGCGTCACAATCAATACAGCAAAGCCTTCTTTTGCTCGTGCATCAATCAGACCGAACAGTTCTTCGAGTGCCGCCGCGTCTTGTCCGGAAGTCGGTTCATCGAGCAAAAGTACGGGCCTTTGATCAGCGAGCATCGCCCCGATAGCTACGCGCCGTTTTTGGCCATGGCTGACGGAAAACGGGTGAGCATTTTGTATCTCATCCAACCTCAATCGCTGCATGATGTCCTTTATGGATTCTACATCGGACCTGTTCGAAAAACGGATCTCATCCTCTACTCGTTGCGTGACAAACAAGTGCTCAGGTGATTGGGGGACGTACCCCGGGTAGCTGTTTCCGCTTTCGATATGTCCATCTGATTTCTTCAAGATGCCACAAACTGTTTTCAAGAAAGTTGATTTCCCACTCCCATTCGGCCCCGCAAGTACGGCAATTTCCCCTTGATGTAAACGCAGTGAAACGTCTTTCAGCAACTGTTTTCCTTTTACTTGTACGCTTACGTTTGTCGCTTCAAAAGCAAATTCGGATTGGATTGACGAAATGCGTTTGGGGAAAATCATACTTGATCTAACCGGATTCATTTCGACTGGCAAGTTTCCAGACGGATGAACGTGAATAGCACGGTCAAAAAACGATCCCCATAAATCAAGTCGATGCTCGACGGCGACGACTGTCAAGGAATGTGACAACCTTAGATTTTCGAGCCATTCCACGTACTCCTTTGCAGACAGCGGGTCTAGATGGGCAAGTGGCTCATCTAGTAAAAGTACTTCAGGTTGCATTAATATCGCACACGCGGTAGCTACACGTTGTTTCATTCCGCCAGATAATGTGTGAATGGTTGTTTTCCGAAATGTTGTAAGACCAGTCATTGCAAGTGTTTCCGTTATACGACGCTCCATTTCATGGTGTGGGACATGCAGATTTTCCAGCGTGAACGCCATCTCCTGTTCCACGGTCGGCATGCAGAACTGGGCATCAGGATCCTGGAACACCGTTGCGATTCGGGCATTGATCTCACCAGGTGCATAACTCGCCGCATCCTTGTTCCAGAGTCGAAGGGAACCGCTTAGTTCACCGTCACAATTGGACGGGTAAAGTCGATTCATTAAATACAGCAAGGTGCTTTTGCCACAGCCGCTAGGACCAGACAGTACGATACGCTCCCCTTCAAGAATGGAGAAAGAAATGTCCTTAAAAACAGACGCCTCATCGTCCGGGTACTTGAAGGAAACGTGCTTGAATTCAATGATTGCATTTTTTGTATCAAGTGCAATTGCCGCTTGGTTAATCAGCGAATTAACCAACGACCTCACCTTTTAGGGTGCGTCTTTTGGAAGCTTCACGCGAAATGGAGTAGCCGCGAAGTGCCCCGGTTGCGAGCAATCCATCTGATAAATACTTCCCTCCAAGACCCGCAATAATGGCCCCGCTCATTACGCGCAGACCGAACATCAACGCGAGAAATGAAGGGTCAAGGGCTGCATAACCAGACACCAGGAAACCATAAGCGAAGCTAAAGACCGCTGCACCAACCCCAGCTAAACACAGTACCCACCAGTCATAGCGTTTGTAGCCAGTAGCCGCAAATGCCGCTTCGGCTCCGAGTCCTTGAACAATTCCAGATAAAATTAAGCGAGGACCAACCGCATTGCCAATCATCACTTCAACTACAGCAGCCACCGTTTCCGAAAGGACAGCCGCTCCCGGTCTACGGATGATATACGCGCAAATAATCGAGACAATGAACCAAATTCCAAAGATCCACTCATATGCCAGGGGACCGATAACGCCAGCCCAAATATTCCCGACGTTCATAAATAGTAAATACACCACCGCGAAAACAACGGCAAACACAGACATCAGGACGACTTCTTTCAATTTCCATGACTTCAGCAATTTAAGCGCCTCCTTTATGGGAAGGGCTGTTGATGCTCATATTGACGGTCATGACCAGATGCTTGTACTCCTCGGAGCGGGCATGTGTAAAGGATTCTTCCAGGAATGAAAACACATCATGTATCTCCCCATGAAGTCCGCTTGCGTAGTGCATCGATTCGTTGAACACACCACGTTCCTTTGCCCGGTCCACTTCTTTGTAGATCACCGACATGTAGTCCGGGTTATTCATTGGATACAGCGCGAACTGTGAAGATACGTATTGCTTGAACTCGCGGATCTGCGGTTCGTTCAATAAGATATCGTCCTTCTCCAGATAAACATCTCCTGCGGAATCGCCGGGGCAGCCGATTGAAAATGTCCCATTGAAGGCAACATGCGCCCCGGTTTTCGCTGCATACAGGACAATGGCTTTCGCCGTATCGAACACATGGAGTTGCTTCCCACGCATCACCGTGCTCACATCGTCGGTATGCATCCAGACATTCGATGTATCCGCTTCTCTTAAAGCTCCTTTAATGATTTCGATAAAATTATCCGCCATCGGGTGTATCGAAAAACGTAACCCCACAATCGGGCTCAACCCACAACTTAACTCTTGTTCCATTTTCATTTCCTCCTCTTTTTGATTGTTGAATGGTGCCAGGCACTTTGATTGAATTGGGACAATAATTGTCCCTTGAAAAGGAAAGTGCCTGGCACCTTACAATTAAACAAGCCTCAAAAAAGCATAAAAAAAAGCTGCATTCGACGTGGAATGCAGCTAGTTTGCGTTAAAGAAACAGGCAAAAGTCACCGCACTTCCTCACGCCAGTATTATCTGGATCGAGTGTTAAGGGATCGGAGCAAACGCTCTCATCTCAGCCAACATATAGCACCCCTAGTGCAAAAATCGTATGCAGTTTTATTATGTATCAAGACGGCTTCATTGTAGCGTACGGATCTCGCCTTGTAAACACTGAAAATTTTTTTCGCTTGATAAAAAACGAATTCTGTTCTACACTATGTATAACAACTGTTCTAGTGTGAATAGAACAAGAGGAGGGTGCATATGTTTATAGAAATCGAAGCGGATTCGAGCGTACCCATTTATTTGCAATTGGCCCAACAGATCATCGAAGGAGTCGCGAAAGGTGAATTGAAGCCAGGCGATTCCTTGCCGTCCGTTCGGGCATTTGCGGCAGATCTAGGCATGAACATGCACACCGTGAATAAAGCATATCATTTTTTGGAAGAGAAGGAATTCATTCAGATCGTGCCGAAAAAAGGAGTATTCATCCATGAGAAAAGTATCCGCCCGGCAAACGGCAACGACTTAGATCGATTGAAAAAAGAATTGCGCCCGCTCATCGGTGAAGCACTTTGTTTGAAATTAAGCACGGAAGAATTAAACGAACTACTTACTGAAATCGTTCGCGATATCAAGGGGGGTACGAGATGACAATATCTATATTTTCTGCACTATTGATTTTAACCAATACAATCCAGGCGATTTTACCAAAAATTTTAAAATCAAGTGAAGCGTTTGGCGTCTTCATTCCAGATACACATATCAATGATGGACGAATTGTACGGATGAAAAAAGCCTACACACAAATGTTATTAATCGTCGGCAATGCAATTATTGGGGGATATTTATTCTGGTCTTTACTAACCAATCCAATGGAAGAACACACCGTCTACGTTGGATTGGCGCTTCTGTTTATCGTGCTCTTCATTTCGATGGGGTTGTATGCTCGAAATCATGTGACTCTGATCAAATTGAAAAAGAAGGAACATTGGGGAGCCGGGCAAAAAGAGCGGAAAGTGGTCGATCTTCAGTTCCGCGAGCAACTCAAACTATTGCCGAACATATACTTCATCATGCCAATCCTGATCAACATAGGATTGTGGATATACGGGCTCAGCCAATACGACTCCCTGCCGAACCCAATTCCGACACATTGGGGTCCGAATGGCGAGGCGGATGCCTTTGCGGAAAAATCATGGCTCTCAGTCAGTGCACTGCCTTTCATGGTGCTGATCATCCAAAGCATGCTGCTGTTCTTCAATTCAGCAATGAGGCAGTCTGGCGCGAAAATTCAGGTGCGCAACAAAAAACGCTCGCGCCAACAGCAATTGGCGTTCCGTAAATACTCGAGCTGGCTGCTGTTCCTGGTACTGATTACCGTGACGATGCTGATGGGCTACCTGCAACTGACCATCATCCACGCGGATCTGATGTCTTCTTCAATCATGATGTTTGCGACTCTCGCATTTGTCTTGATCATTCTTGCATCGGTCATGTTCTACACGGTCAAGATCGGCCAAAGCGGGACACGGATCGAAGTGGAACATCAGGACGTTGAAACTGACGGCGTGATTGATGTCGATGACGACCGTCACTGGAAATTCGGGTTGATCTACGTGAACAGGGAAGACCCGAGCCTGATGGTCGAAAAACGCTTTGGTGTTGGGTGGACATTGAATTTCGGCCATGCAGGAAGCTGGATTTTCTTGGCCTTACTGCTCGGAAGCATTGTACTGGTTTCATTAATTCTTTAAAAAGGAGTGGGAGAGATGGAAACATTATTAAACGAAATACCTTGGGGGATCATTGCACCGATACTGGTCATTCAATTGATATTGATGGTAGTGGCGTTAATCGACTTAGTACGGATTCCGCAGACGAACGGACCGAAATGGGTATGGGCAATCGTCATTGTCCTGGTTAACTTGCTAGGGCCGATTGTATACTTCATTTTCGGGAGAAAAAATGCATGAGCGCAATTTTGGAAGCAACTCAACTTACGAAAGTTTATGGAACGGAGCGCGTGGTGAACGAAATTAACTTTGTGCTTGAAGAAGGCACGTCCACGGCGCTGATCGGTCCGAACGGAGCTGGAAAAACAACGACACTGTCTATGCTTACAGGGCTGTTGGACCCGACGGAAGGCTCGATTGCGTTGAATGGGGAACAAGGGGCGGACGTCCGTCAGCATATCGGGTTCCTGCCACAATATCCGCAGTTCTTCTCATGGCTCACGGCTCTTGAATTTACGGAAATGGCAGCGAAACTGAGCGGCATGGATTCTCGTTCCGCCAAGCTGGAAGCACAGAAGACTCTCGAGTTCGTGGGACTTGGCGAAGCCTTGAAGAAAAAGACGGGCACATTTTCAGGGGGCATGAAGCAGCGGCTCGGTCTGGCGCAAGCCATCGTCCACAAACCCAAATTGCTGCTGCTGGATGAGCCGGTATCTGCGCTCGATCCGGTCGGCAGGCGCGAAATCATGAATCTGTTGAAAAGCCTGCAGCAAAACATGACGATTCTGTACTCAACCCATATTCTAAATGATGCCGAAGAGATGACCGATCAATTACTGTTTTTGCGAAAAGGTCATTTGGTGGAGCAGGGTTCGCTCGGGGACGTACGGTCTAAATACGATTCACCGCGTTATCGAGTGGAATTTGCCAACGAGCAAGATGCGCTTACTTTCGCGGCACTTGCTCCATGGAAAGTGAGCAATAAAGGGACGTTTGGGTTCATTGACATGAATAATGAGTTGCCGGAGATGAAAGATGTGCTCGGTTATTTGGCTGGAAGTGGGCTCAATGTTCGCAAAGCGGAACGCCAGACTGCCAGTTTGGAAGAAATCTTTATGAAGGTGGCGGGGCAAGCATGAGGGATCTAATTGTACTATTTCAAAAGGAGTGGCGGGAAAATACACGCAACTTCAAAATACTATGGATACCGCTTGTCTTCATTTTCTTCGGCCTATCCGAACCGCTGACGAGCTACTATTTGCCGCAGATTCTGGAAGCGGTCGGGAATATCCCTGAAGAAGCAATGTTTGCGTTTCCGGAGTTCACAGCAGCGCAGGTGTTGATGGCAACAATGGGTCAATATCAATTCATCGGCATGCTCGTGCTGATCCTTGGCTTTATGGGGACGATTTCCCGTGAACGGAAAAATGGAACGGGGACTCTATTATATGTACGGCCGATTTCCTATTTGAGTTATTTTCTGGGTAAATGGAAAGTCGTCGGCATCATTGCTCTCGGAAGTGTATGGCTTGGGTTGCTGACGAGTTGGTACTACACGACACAATTATTCGGCTATGTGCCGGCAAATGATTTCTTTGCTTTCGCAGGCACCTACAGTGTATGGATTTTATTCGTGGTTTCAGTTGTCCTGGCAATGAGTGCGTGGTTGCCCACAGGCGGTGCCGCAGGGATATCACTTGCACTCGTCCTGTTCGTGCAAATCGTGGATTCACTGCTCGGGATGTACTGGACGGTTTCACCTTGGAAGCTATCAACCTATGCGACGCAGTGGTTGACGGGTTCTCCGGATACCAGTGATTTCTGGTGGAGCATGGGCGTGACCTTCCTTGCAATAGTGGCGTTAATTGCGTTTGGCGTATGGATGTCAAAACGCAATTCCTCAAAAACAAAAGTGTAAAAAAGGCAATCCCTCTCCGAATTTATTTGGAGAGGGATTTTTTGAATCAGTTATTGATTTCGTTTTCATCTGTATTCGGATTTTCCACGTCAGGCATATCGGATTGTTCACCTTCCGTCATGGGCGAATCATCACCTTCCAACGGTGCCGTTTGATCCCCTTGGTTCGCTTCGTTTGGTGTTGAATCATCCGGTGGCAATTCCTCACGTGTTTGGTTGCTTGGCTCGTCTTGAGTGCCGATGGCGTCATTTTGATTATAACCGCAGCCAGTAAGCATAAATAGTGACAAAGCGACAAATAATAAAGATTTCATATACAAATTGTTTCCTCCTGTAACAACCAAATTTGCTTTCACGTTAGGTTGCTCATGCAGGTGTGAAATATGTATTTGGAAATGAATTCGAACTATTTCCTATCGATTCGGTCTTCGATTTTCCTCGGACTTGAACCACGCGCGGATTCCTTTTCCAGCATAAGGTTCATCCGCAAAACGAGGCAGAATATGAAAATGTGCATGTGGAATCGATTGGTTCGATGCTTCCCCTACATTCCAGCCGAGCGTATAGCCATCCGGTGCGTACATCTCGTCTGCATAGGATTTCACTTTTTGCATCAACTCATATGTCGCGTTCCATTCTTCAGAGGTCAAGTCGAAAACCGTTTGCCGATGGATCTTCGGAACGATGAGACCGCTGCCTTCCAAAATGGTCTGATGATTCGGGTGCTGCAAATATCGGCAATGCTCATTTTCAAATACAATCTGTTGCTGTGAATCCTTTTCTGGATTGCAAAAAGGACAAATTATTCCTTGCTCCAAAAATATCACCTCTCCTTATGCTCAATTGTAATAAATTGAATCGAAATTAAGCAAACTACAACGAACGAGTTCCAATTGGGAGGAATGGAGCATGGATCCACAACAACAGGCACAAGAGACCGTACGAAACTCCGATCGCTTCCTTGCCGCCTTTCATCGCATCGAGCAGTCGATGAAAGACATTATCGGCACGACCGATCATCTATCATTCCATAAATTAGTCGAGCTTTCCAAGAAAAAAAATGCAATCATCCGTAGATATGAAGAAAATTTGCGTGAGTATGCCACGCTGAGAAATGCAATCGTGCATCATCAAACCTCTCCTGAATACGCGATAGCGGAACCCCATGATGAGATTGTCGAAGCACTTGAACTCATTGACATGGCAGTGGCAAAACCGGTGACGGTAGGCAAATTGTTTGAGCGCAACGTCAGCATCCTCCAGGCAAAGGATACATTGAAGAACGCACTGATCTTGATCCAGGAGAAACAATATTCCCAAATTCCGGTTTATGATGGAACGAAGTTTGTCGGGCTTTTCACAGCAGTCGGGCTGATGTTCTGGCTAGCAAAAAATGTCGAAAAAGGACACGATATTTCCTGGGAAATGACAGTGGATTCCACACTGGAACATAAGAGGAAAGAGGAAAATCACAAATTCGTCCCGCGAGAAATGTCGATTTTCGAGGCTGAGGAACTGTTCAAAGATGCCATATTAAAAGGGAAGCGCTTGGAAGCATTGCTTATCACCGATCAACTGGGACTGGTCGGCATCGTCACCCCGCTGGACTTGCTGAAAATTGATGACTAGGAAAAGGTATCTCTAAAATGAGATGCCTTTTTTCTTTTGGTCAAAATTTTATTTTGCCCACTTTGGTGCTTATGATAATTCCGTTTTGGTCCATTTTGGCAGGTAGGCAGAAAAGGGTCAATTTTTCTTGTGCTAAGATGCACTTGAGGTGTTGAAATGATACTTAAAAAACGTGGAAACAACAGACATCTAGAAGGATTGCATGCTCTTCAAAAACGCCTGCCCGAACATCATCTCATCATGGAGACGGTAGTAAAGAAAATCGGGATGATATCAGCGGGTGTAAGAGGGGAAGCGAAGCTGGAGGCAGTATTTGAAAGCTATTCATTTTTGGAAGAACTCTATATTATGCACGATTTGTCCTTCCACTCAACAGGCCAAGCGCAAGTGGATTGCCTCGTTATCACCCCAAATTTCGCCTTGATCCTGGAAGTGAAAAACATCGCTGGTGAGTTATCATTTTTGGCTGAAACCGGTCAAATATCACGAGTTCTCGAAAACGGGCAGATTGATCATTTTGAGAGTCCGATGGTGCAGCTTGACCGAAACAGCGACCTGCTCATGGATTGGTTTCGAATGGCAGGAATGGAGAT
>Ga0209013_10002588_pt1 | contig 16331 bp, 15 predicted proteins | sample Cruoilmetagenom2_FD_187291 | JGI IMG/M metagenome (GOLD analysis project Ga0209013, IMG submission 187291) | Oil polluted marine microbial communities from Coal Oil Point, Santa Barbara, California, USA - Sample 2 (SPAdes) (version 2) | ecosystem: Environmental > Aquatic > Marine > Oil seeps ...
GTGCTCGTCATTGCCGCGATTGCGGTTGTTGGTTCGGTGATTCTGCGCCCGCTGTTCCGACTCGTTGCATCCGCCGACAGCACGGAACTCTTCGTGGCAGCAGCTCTGCTGGTTGCGGTTGGCAGCGGCATACTCACCGCCTCCGCCGGTCTGACCATGGCACTTGGTGCGTTTGTAACCGGTTTGCTTCTGGCAGAGACCGAATATCACCATGCCATCGAGGCAACGATTGATCCCTTCAAGGGGCTCCTGCTCGGTGTGTTCTTTTTCTCCGTTGGAATGAGTCTCGATATTTCTCTCATAGTCGGCAACCCGCTTCTAATCGGCGCCGGGGTCATCGGTCTTATCGCTATTAAGGCGACAGTGCTGGTGGGATTGCTACGGTTATTTAGAGTGCCCTGGCCGGAAACGGCCAAGACCGCGCTGTTATTGGCCGCTGGCGGCGAGTTCGCATTCATTGTGATCGGGCTTTCGCTCGCAAAGGACATTGTCGCATCCAGCACGGGCGACATCGTGCTGGCCATCACTGCATTGTCAATGGCGATGATCCCGCCCTTAGATTTCGTGGGCAAGCGCATCGGGGAACGCTTTGCCAAGCCGCAGGAGTCCAATCCCGTGCTGACGGAATTGCCGCCGCAAGATGGTGTGGAAGCAATCGTCGTTGGATGCGGGCGCGTGGGGCGGCTCGTCTCCGAGATGCTAACCCGACATGCAATCAAGCACATTTTGGTCGAAAGCGACCCGCTGGCCGTTGCCCGGTGCCGAGAACATGGGTTGCCCGTCTATTTCGGTGATGCCACGAACGCCCAATTCTTGAAACGATGTGGGATCATCATGGCGAAGGGCGTGATCGTAACGATCAATAAGCCGTCCGTAGTTGAGGAGATCATTGTGGCAGTACGTGCGTTGCGGGCGCATATCCTAATCGTTGCACGCGCCAGCGATTCCGAGCACGCCCGCCATCTCTACAAGCTGGGCGTGAGTGACGCGGTTCCCGAAACGATTGAGGCCAGTCTGCAAGTAACTGAGGCTACGCTCGTTGGGCTTGGAGTGCCAACAGGTCCCGTCATCGCGTCAATTCACGAGAAGCGTGATGAGTTTCGTAACGCTCTACAGGGCGCGGCCGGCCGTCCGACGCGAGGCTTGCGCGCTAGTAAAAGAAAAAAGGCGCCATAAGCCCGCACTCAATTCGGTTATCGAGAAGGCCAATTGGTAATTACGAGTCGTCAAGCCGCCTTTGACATGGCTGCTTTGAGGTTGTCGTCGACCTTATCGAGGAAGCCGGTGGTCGACAGCCACTCCTGCTTGTCGCTGACCAGCAGCGCCAGATCTTTGGTCATATAGCCGGCTTCGACTGTGTCAATGCACACCTTTTCCAGTGTGGCCGCAAAGTTTGCCAGCGCCTCGTTATTATCGAGCTTGGCACGGTGGGCTAACCCGCGCGTCCAGGCAAAGATCGAAGCGATAGAATTGGTGGAAGTTTCCTTGTTTTTTTGATGTTCGCGATAGTGCCGCGTCACTGTTCCGTGCGCGGCTTCAGCTTCGACCGTCTTGCCGTCGGGCGACATGAGAACGCTGGTCATAAGACCCAGCGAGCCGAAGCCTTGCGCGACGATATCTGATTGAACGTCACCGTCATAGTTCTTGCAGGCCCACACATACCCGCCTGACCACTTGAGGGCCGCGGCCACCATGTCATCGATCAAGCGGTGCTCGTACGAGAGATTGCGCCTCTTGAACTCATCGGCAAACTCGGCATTGAACACCTCCTCGAAGAGATCTTTGAAGCGGCCATCATAGGCCTTGAGGATGGTATTCTTGGTAGAGAGGTAGACAGGATAGTTGCGGGTGAGGCCGTAGTTGAATGAGGCGCGTGCAAAATCGCGGATGGAGTCATCAAGATTGTACATGGCCAAGGCAATGCCGCTGCCCGGTGCTTGAAATACCTCTTTCTCGATAACCGTACCGTTCTTACCGGTGAATTTGATCGTGAGATTGCCAGCCTCGGGAAATAGAAAGTCGGTAGCGCGATACTGATCGCCGTAGGCATGACGGCCGATAATGATGGGTTCAGTCCAGCCTGGAACCAGACGCGGCACGTTGCGGCAGATGATGGGCTCGCGGAAGATGACGCCACCAAGGATGTTGCGGATGGTGCCGTTGGGGCTGCGCCACATGTGCTTGAGCCCGAACTCTTTCACGCGCGCCTCGTCCGGCGTGATAGTCGCGCACTTGACGCCGATGCCATGTTTTTTGATGGCGTGGGCGGCATCGATCGTAACTTGATCGTCCGTTTTGTCGCGGTTCTCGATGCCTAGGTCGTAGTATTCGAGCGTCAGGTCGAGGTAAGGATGGAGCAGCTTGTCTTTGATTAGCTTCCAGATGATGCGAGTCATTTCGTCGCCGTCGAGTTCGACAACCGTGCCGGTCACCTTGATCTTCTGCATGAACGAGCCTCAAAACGGGGGTAGGAGAGTTTGAACGGCGCACCATATCTGCGCCGCAAGAGCGCAACAAGAGAGGAGGGGCGGTGACGCTGACGCAGGCAGTAAAGGTTGCGACCGACGCAGATGGGCGCCGCGAGCCCCGCATAGCGGGAACTAATGCATGCGTGGCTTCCGTGATTAGCGCTTGCCATGAGATGACGATCGATTCCGGGTTGGCACACTTGGCTCTTCCTGGCCTCGATCGAACCACACTGGAGCCGGTGCTGACCTACTGCGCGCAAGAGCGCTGCATTGCAGATGAGGCATCATGTGCCGGCTGCCGGCGGCGAACGGAGGTGGAAGGTATTGTGAGCTTCGATGATTTCGCAGCCCGTCACCGGGAGATCTTAATTGGCGACGGCGCGGTGCGCGTCACTGGCAATGGCGAGCAGACGTTACAAGCAGAAAGTCTTAAGGCGCTTGCGGAGATGTGGTCGGGCGAGAAGTACTGGTATTGGGCACGACGGGTCATTCGCAAGCTGCGCCACGGTATACGCCGCGCACAGAACCAAGGCGAGGCGTTTGCCGGAGAAGGGCAAACACCGGCTGTGATGCTGATGGAGCCGCAGCTTGCCGACAATATCGGCATGGTTGCGCGTGCGATGGCGAACTTCGGCCTCGACACTTTGCGCCTTATTGTGCCGCGCGACGGGTGGCCCAACGAGAAGGCGCGCATAGCTGCTTCGGGCGCGAATTTCGTAATCGACGAGGCATCAGCTTTTGCTTCTCTGGGCGCGGCGATAGGTGATCTTAATTGGCTGGCAGCGACGACCGCGCGTCAGCGGGACTTGCGCAAACCTGTTATGACACCTCTGGAGGCCGTGGGTGAGATGAGAGCCCGCATTGGGCGGGGTGAACGCTGCGGGGTACTTTTCGGGCGCGAGCGCAGCGGACTGTCGACCGCCGAGGTTTCAAACGCGGACGCACTCGTCATGATCCCCGTGAATAGCCATTTTGCCTCGCTCAATTTGGCCCAGGCTGTGCTGATTCTCGGCTACGAGTGGATGCGCACAAGTGAGGAGCGAAGCTTGGGCAGGGTCACCAACTACGAGACTCCGATTTCAGCTGGTCTCAATCTGCGCGACGACCGGCTCGCCACCAAGGAGGAGGTATTGGGTCTCTTTGAGCACTTGGAGGCGGAGCTGGAGCGCCTGGGGTTCTTTAACCCCCCCCAACGCCGGCCTGCAGTGGTGCGCAATCTCCGCACTATGTTGTCGCGAATGAGCCCGACAGAGCAAGAGGTACGGACACTGCGTGGTATTGTTGCAACGCTTGCGAAGGGCAAGGGGCCCGCGCGGAAATAGCCCTTATGCTCCCGCCATCATGTGGCCAAGTTTTAGGCTGAGCGATGCCCCTACTAGACGCAGAGATTGCACCCGGTGATCGCCCGGCTAGAGCACCCATGTGAAAATTGTAACAAAATAACAAAGTGCAGTTTCAGGAGATGTGGATCATGAGAACGGCGGGGTGGACTTGGGCTTGCGGGGTAATCGTGGCTGTCGGCGCTGCGCTGGCACCCGTTAATGCCCAGGAGCTCAGTGAAAGGGCCACAAAAACCTTCATGAGTTATGCGTGGCAGCTGACACCCGAAGCATTTACAAAGCCGGACGGCACCACAATACAGATTGACAAGAAGAAGCAGAATGAAGTGCTGGTACCGTTGGAGGTCGCACGCGAGGTTATCCGAGCCGGGAGGCTTTCAGCGCACGCTCAGGTCTGTGAGCTGGCACAGGATCAGTCGGACAATCACAAGTCTCTCATGCAGCGCCAGGTACAGAGTAAGAAGTGGACGCCGCAGCAGCTTGTTTATATCAACCAACTGCATCTGACGACCGTAATGCTGCTCACAGGGCGCATAAAGTTAGTCGAGAAGAAGGGGGACAAGCAGGTTGTGGTCGAGGAAGAGAAGCGCGAAGCGCAGACTTGTTCGGATGAACAACGGCAGAAGGTGAAAGAATTGATCGCCTCCTATGTAAAGGCCGGTTCTACTCGGAAATAGAACTAGGAGTAACTCAGGACCTCAAGCCTGACCAATTGCTGGACCCGGTTGACGACAGACGCCAACATCGGTATTTAGCCGCTTCACAACGAGGGTCATGGCAATGGCCCGCGTTAATCTGCGCACCTGCGGCGACGCCTCCAGTTGGCGCCGCCTGTCGGTCCCGCAGGGGCATTGGCCCTTCGGGACAGAGGAAGGGGCGCTCCACGACGCAAGAGCAAATACAAACGTTGGAGTGCTGTTAATGACGAAGCGCATCCGCGCCAAGCATAAGATTGATCGACGCCTCGGTGAAAATATTTGGGGGCGACCCAAGAGCCCTGTCAATCGACGCGAGTCTCGGCCTGGCCAGCACGGCGAGCGCCGAGGTATGAAACTGTCGGACTACGGTCAGCAGCTCCGGGCAAAGCAGAAGCTCAAGGGTTACTACGGCAACCTCACAGAGCGCCAGTTCCATCGAATCTATACCGAAGCAGTGCGTGCCAAAGGCTCCACTTCGGAACACGTGATTGGACTTTTGGAGCGCCGGCTCGATGCCCTCATCTATCGCGCCAAGTTTGTGCCGACTGTATTTGCTGCACGACAGTTCGTGAGCCATGGCCACGTTAGGGTCAACGGGCGCCGGGTTACGATTCCGAGCTTTCGCTGCCGCATGGGTGATGTCGTCGAGGTGAGCGAGAAGGCGCGGCAACTGGCACTGGTGCTTGAGGCGATCAAGAGCCCGGAGCGCGACGTGCCCGACTACATCGATGCCGACCACAATAAAATGACCGCGAAGCTCAGCCGCATCCCAGCGTTAACCGACGTGCCCTACCCAGTGCATATGGAGCCAAACCTGGTGGTCGAGTTCTACTCCCGTTAAACGATTTGAAGAACTAAACCGGAGGGCCCGGCCCGATTGGTGCGGGCCCTTTGCTTGCTTCAAGTGCAAAGGCGACCTAGAAACACGCGCTGAGCAAAAGGACCGCGGAGTGAAGTGCGAGCTTGGCCACGGTCGGCTCAGGCTTCTCTACAGCACGATGATTGCCAAACCAGCGGTCCAAATGAGGCTCATTGGGCCAGCGGTATGAAGCTACATTACCTGCGCCCAACAACACCCCAGGAATTAGGGCCAGGAACGATGCCCATGCCCTCATGTGCGGGGCAACGTCAGCAAAGGTAGACACCGAAGATTAGAGCGCCGCAGAACCAGCTTTCATCAATGCAGTCCGCTTGATGACCCCAGCTGTGATTGCTGGTGGACCTTGCATTGGCTTCGCGGAACTGATCTTCGGTGTTTCGATTTGCAGTCGACTTTGGACATGCTTGCCGCTCAGCATCACGAAGTGCATCGTATCTATATGCATGCCGGTTTTTGAGACGTCTTGTCCGAAACTGGCCGTTTAGCATTCGTCTAGTCTCAGGCGGAGCGGTGGCGGCTATCTGGGTTCGTGGGCAACGTTACTACGTCGCTTGGAGGGACTTTCGGCCGCGCGGGCGCGGGCACGGTGTTAGCCCAGGCATATGCGAGCATCGTGATCAGTGCCGACGCGGCAAAGAAATAGACGCCCGGCATCACCCCCGCTTCCGTGTAACCGGATGAGTTCACATAGAAGATCATCAGCGCCAGAACCATTACGTCGGTCATTGAGTAGCGACCGAGCCATTCCATGGTGGAGAAAGATCTGCGCCGGAACTCTGGCGAAAGGTCAGGCGAGGTGACGAGTGTCAATAGGTAGAAAAGCTTAAGGAACGGAAAAAAGATTGAGACGGCAAAGACGACCACGCAAAGGAAGTACTCGTTGCTCTCATAAAGAGCGTAAATGATCGACAGAATGGAGTGCTCAGCAGCCCAGACGTAGATTGTGGTGAAACGGATCACCGGAAGAATAATCCCAAGGACAAAAAAGACGGTCGCGAGAATGATGAGAAAGCTCAGAAGAAAATTGCGCAAGGGTGAGAGTATCTTGGCAACGCGTGGCTCGTTGCTTACGGCTATTGCAGTTGTCACGTCAGTCTTCAGCCAGGCATAGGAAAGGATCATAAGAACAACGGCAGCCGTGAAGAAATAGACGGCCGGCAGACTGGCAGCGTCGTACACGCCCTGGCTCTTAAGGAAAAATATTGTGAGCGCCAACACGAGGACGTCATGCATTGACCACTTGCCGATCCACTCGATTGCCCTAAGGCGCTTTGCCTGACGCGTGAGCTCGGTTGCCGGCAGGGTGGAGACGAGAAGAAGGTAGAGCAGCTTGATAGCGGGAAATATGATTGAAAAGACGAGAACGATGATGCCAAGAAAAGTCTGGCCATCGCGAAGAAGAACACCCACGGTGGAGATTAGTGAATACTCGCTCGTCCAGAAGAAAAAACTCGTCAACTTTATGATGGGCAGCGTGAGGCCGAGCGCGAGGCAAACGGCAGCACCAATAATGGCGAGGCTCAAAAGAAAACGTCGCCCACCCAACCGCATGGCTTCGCAAAGTCCCCGACCATGCCAGACCCGATAATCCCGGATGGTTCCTGCCAACTTATAAAGAATTGTGGGGTGGCAGCTATATTTCCGTCTCAAGAGTCCGTTGGCTACGCCATCATTTTAGACTTGTCGTAACTGACACCCTTCTCATCAAAGAGTTGGCTCAACTCGCCAGCCTGGAACATTTCGCGGATGATGTCGCAGCCGCCCACGAACTCGCCCTTGACATAGAGCTGCGGTATGGTCGGCCAGTTGGCAAAGGCCTTGATGCCCTCGCGGATGCCCATGTCGTCAAGCACGTTGATATCTTTGTAGCCGACTCCGAGGTGACCAAGAATCTGCGCAACTTGAGCGGAAAATCCGCACTGTGGCATCTGGCCCGTTCCCTTCATAAAGAGCACGACGTCGTTCTGTGCGATCGTCTTGCGAATCCAGTCCTGCACGTCTTGCTGATTGCTCATATGGCGTCCTTCCGGAGTGTGGTGCCTGATTAGACTAGTCTGCGTTAGATGTGGGATCACATGCCACCAAGTCAATCTTTTGGCACGGCAGTCGTCAATGCCAAAGCATGCAGCGCATCGCCCATGTGTCCACCGAGTGCCTCGTAAACCAATTGGTGCTGCTGTACACGGGTCTTGTTCTTGAAAGCGCTGCTAACGACTTGAGCGGCATAATGGTCCCCATCACCGGCAAGATCTCGGATCTCGACTGAAGCATCTGGGAACTTGGCTTTGATCAGGCGTTCGATTTCGCCGGCATCCATGGCCATGGGGCGGAGCTCTCCTCAACGCGTATATTAAGAGTTACTAGTGTAGGCCGAATGGTTCCACGCTGCAGCGGTTGGCGGCTTTCGCCAATAATTTTAAGGTGCCGCCATGTAATTGGTCAGCCACGCCTCGTGGGCTGCCTTCAGGTCGTCGAGCGGCAGCGGCTCTTCGCCCTTCAATACTAAAGCATCGCCGCCAGTGCGCGCGATAACGCGGGCCGGCAGGGCAAGCAGCCTCGCACGATCAAGAATTTCTTCGGCGCGCATGGCATCAACGCAGAGCAGATAGCGTCCTTGGTCCTCGCCAAACCAAATGGCGTGGGCTGGTAGCTTGCCTTCGTAGGGGAAGATTTCGACACCAAGATTGCCTGCTAGCGCCATCTCCGCAATCGCAACCAACAGACCGCCGTCGGATACATCGTGGACAGCCGATGCTTTGCCTTCGCGGATTATAGCGCGCACAAGACGCCCCGACTTTATCTCGTCGGCAAGATCGACCGGTGGCGGTGCGCCTTCCAGCCTGCCTGCTATGCTCTCTTGGTACAGCGATTGGCCGAGATGGCCTCGTTCACGGCCAAGCACGATGAGAAGATCGCCCTCTTGCTTTAGAGCGATGTCGGCCGTATCGGCGACATCGGGGATGACGCCGACACCGCCTATGGCTGGTGTGGGCGGTATGCCGACACCGTTGGTCTCATTGTAGAGCGATACATTGCCAGAGACGACTGGATAGTCGAGCACTTGGCACGCTTCCACCATACCCTTGATGGCGCCGACGAACTGTCCCATCACCTCAGGTCTCTCCGGATTTGCAAAGTTGAGATTGTCGGTGATTGCGAGTGGGTCGGCGCCGACAGCAATCAGATTGCGCCAAGTCTCCACTACGGCTTGTTTGGCGCCCATCACGGGATCAGCCGTCACGTAGCGTGGAGTAACGTCACAAGTGAGCGCGACGCCCTTGGTGGTGCCGTGTACCCGCACGACCCCGGCGTTGCCACCCGGGCGCAGCACCGTGTCGCCCATCACCATGTGGTCGTATTGCTCCCAGATCCATCGACGTGAGCACAGTGCAGGTCCCGACATCATCGTTTTCAAGGCGCCAAGAATCGTGTCTGGGGCCGGAACCCATTCAGCCAGTATCATCTTGGGCGTGGGTGGCGGGAACCACGGGCGCTCATAGACGGGTGCTGAGTTGGCTAGCGTGGAAACGGGAATGTCGGCCTCAGTGTGGCCGCGATGGGTCACGACCATTCGACCGGTGTCGGTCGTGGTGCCTACCACGGCGAAGTCGAGTTCCCACTTTTCGAAGATTGCCTCTGCTTCAGCTTCTGATCCCGGTTTGAGCACGATCAGCATGCGCTCCTGACTCTCAGAGAGCATCATCTCGTAGGCGGTCATATTCTCTTCGCGCTGGGGTACCCGATCGAGGTCAAGCGCGATGCCAACTCCGCCCTTATCTGCCATTTCGCAGCTCGATGACGTAAGACCGGCGGCGCCCATATCCTGGATGGCGACGATCACGTCCTTGTCCATCAACTCCAGGCAGGCCTCAATTAAGAGCTTCTCGGTGAATGGATCGCCCACCTGGACTGTGGGGCGCTTCTCGTCCGACTTCTCGTCAAACTCTGCCGATGCCATCGTCGCGCCATGAATGCCGTCGCGTCCCGTTTTTGAGCCCACATAGACGACGGGTAAGCCAATACCCTTGGCGGCGGAGTAGAAAATCTTGTCCGTGCGTGCCAGACCGGCGCACATGGCATTGACCAGGATGTTGTTGTCGTAGCCAGAATCAAAATTCGTTTCTCCCCCGACGGTAGGTACGCCTACGCAATTGCCATAGCCGCCGATGCCAGCGACGACACCCGAAACGAGATGCCGCGTCTTGGGGTGGGCAGGATCGCCGAAGCGCAGCGCGTTGAGATTGGCGATTGGACGCGCACCCATCGTAAACACGTCTCGCATTATGCCGCCGACTCCGGTCGCGGCCCCCTGGTAAGGCTCAATGTAGCTGGGGTGGTTATGGCTCTCCATCTTGAAGACGCATGCATGCCCATCGCCAAGATCGACCACGCCGGCGTTTTCACCGGGGCCTTGGATGACTTGTGGTCCGGAAGTCGGCAGCGTCTTGAGCCACACGCGCGACGATTTATAAGAGCAATGTTCGCTCCACATAACCGAGAAGATGCCAAGTTCTGTCAGGCTTGGCTCGCGCTCGAGGATGTTAAGTAGCCGCTGATATTCGCCGGGGGTGAGCCCGTGCTCAGCTACAATCTCTGGCGTGATCTCAGGTTTGGTTTGCGTTGTCGCATCCATCTTAGGCTGCCTCGAGCGCGCTTAACAGCATGCTCTCCAAGATGCGCCGCCCGTCAGAACCGCCGAGCGCCAGTTCGAACAGCCGCTCGGGATGCGGCATGAGACCGAAAATGCGGCCGGTTTTATCGCAGATACCTGCAATGTTGCGCTGAGAACCGTTGGGATTGGCTGCGTCCGTGACATTGCCTTGCGCATCGCAGTAGCGCATCACAATGCGATTTCCATCTTCAAGCTCATCGAGCGTTGCGGCATCGGCGAAATAGTTACCTTCCGCATGCGCGACTGGTAGCCGGATAACCTGGTCCTTGAGGTAGCACTTGGTGAAGAAGGTTTCCGCATTGTCGACTTGGAGCAGGACGTCGCGGCAGATGAATTTCAGGCTGGCGTTGCGCATGAGGACGCCCGGGAGTAGTCCTGATTCACACAGCACTTGAAAACCATTGCAGATACCGATAACGGGCGTGCCGGCCTTGGCCTTAGCGACCACGTCGCGCATGATCGGCGAGTGCGCCGCCATCGCACCACAGCGCAGATAGTCGCCGTAGGAAAAGCCGCCCGGTAGTATGATGACGTCGGAGACCGGCACGTTCGCGTCGCCATGCCAAGCCATGGTGACGGGAAACCCGGTCACACCTTCCAATGCGACCTTGATGTCCCGATCGCAGTTGGAGCCGGGGAAAACGATGACGGTGGCGCGCAGCATGTTTCGTTGCGTCTCTTAGTGGTTATGGCTTTTCCACCAGCTCGTAGCTGTAGTTCTCGATCACAGTGTTAGCGAGCAGGTCTTTGCACATGCGCTCCACTGTCTCGCGTGCCTTGTCCTGGCTCGTCTCTTCCAGCTTGACCTCGATGTACTTGCCTTGGCGCACGTCGTCTACACCGGCGATTCCAAGTGCCGACAGTGCGTGCTGAATGGCTTTCCCCTGGGGGTCGAGGACCCCATTCTTCAGTGTGATCTTTATGCGCGCCTTCATGTGCACCTCTTCGATCGCCGAGTACGGGCTCAGCGCGGGGATCGCTCAAAGCACTCTAACAGCTTAGCGGGCTCAGTTGGGCTTGCCCGTTGGGTTGGAGGCCACCAGCACCGGACCCATGCCCTTGGGCGGGCGGTTTTCGGGCAGCACGCCCAGACGCCGAGCGACTTCTTGGTAGGCCTCCAGAAGCCCGCCGAGATCTCGCCGGAAGAGGTCCTTATCGAGCTTGTCGGCAGTGGAGATGTCCCATAAGCGGCAGCAATCGGGGCTGATCTCATCGGCTAGCACAATGCGCATCTGCTCGTTGTCCCAGATGCGCCCAAACTCGACCTTGAAATCCACGAGGCGAACACCGATTCCGAGAAAGAGCCCGACGAGGAAGTCGTTGACGCGCAGCGCAAGCTGCATGATCTCGTCAAGCTCTGCGGGCGCGGCCCAACCAAAAGCGGTGATGTGCTCTTCTGACACCATTGGGTCGTTCAACGCGTCGGCCTTGTAATAGAACTCGATGATGGATCGGGGAAGCTGCGTGCCTTCCTCCAGTCCCAGGCGCGTAGATAGCGAGCCCGCTGCAACGTTGCGCACGACTACTTCAATCGGAATGATCTCAACCTCGCGTATGAGCTGCTCACGCATATTGAGGCGTTTGATAAAATGTGTAGGCACGCCGATCTCGCCGAGACGGTCGAAGATAAATTCGGAGATGCGATTATTGAGAGCGCCTTTGCCGTCTATGATTGCATGCTTCTGGGCGTTGAAGGCAGTCGCATCATCCTTGAAATGTTGGATGAGCGTACCAGGCTCGGGGCCCTCATAGAGCACCTTAGCCTTGCCCTCATATATACGCCGACGCCTGTTCATTGAGCGATTGTCCTTTGACTTGAAAGTGTAGTCTGCGAAGGGAAGGACGACACGTCGACGGCCGCCGAGCCTGCGAATTTGTTATGGTTTTCACATGCTTACGGCGCAGCGCACGGTTCGTTTTCGTGATCGGACACCCAGGCTGACACTAGCCGAACCCCGATATAGAAACAATCGTGAGGATGGCAAGGGTTTCCGCTTCAATCGGCTTGACGCGGGGCATTGATCAGCCGGCGGTCGCGGGCTATGGCTCCCTCCGACGGTGGCTTTAGGGGAGCGGGCGCAAACTACTTAGTCGCGAGTAGCGCCACGAACTACACGCTCTGGTGGAGAAAATTATGACGACGTTTGATGATCGCGAGAAGGCCTACGAGAAGAAATTTGCGCTCGATCAAGACCTTAAGTTCCGATCTGAGGCGCGCCGCAACAAGATGCTGGCCGAGTGGGCAGCCGCCAAGCTCGGTATTACAGGTCAGCAACTAGAGGATTACGTCAAAGCGGTGCGCCGGGCCGATCTCGAAGAAAAGGGTGATGAGGATGTTTTTCGCAAACTTCGTGCGGATTTCGACGAAAAAGGCCTAGCTATTCAGGACGTCGAAATTCGGGAGGTCATGGGCAAATTCCTGGCTCAAGCGGTTGCCGAGATCGAGGCCTCTAGCGACGAAAGCTGAACTGGGTAGCCAGTTTAGCGCCGTCGCTGGCCCTTCAGCGTCCAAGTTGAACCAAGAACGAGCCAAATCGGAGCAGGCCGTCAGGCCAGGGGCCATAACCCGACGCGGTCGTGATATGGCCAGCGAGGCCCACGTCCACGAATTCGCATTCCCATGCGGCCGCGAAATGCCGCGCGCGCGGTTGGTGGCAATAAGGGTCGTCGGAGGAGCTAATCAGCACGGCAGGGAAGGGCAGGGGCTCGAGCGGGATCGGCACAAATCCAAGTCCTCTATCAGGCCATATGTGCCCTTGAGTGATGGGCCATTGATGCGCGTTGTCGACGTCGGCCGCTGAGACGAGGAAGGAACCCGCTACGGCACCTTTTGGCAGCTGGAGGGCCGCGTGGGCCACTGCAATCACGCCCAGGCTGTGCGCGACAATGACGGCGGGACGTGACGCAGTTGCTACCGCCGTGATGATGTTGCCGACCCATTTGTTCTTTTCGGGCTTTGTCCAGTCGTCCTCGCCGATGAACTCGGCTGTCTTCAGATTGCGTACCCAACGCGATTGCCAATGATCCGGCTCGCAACCAAGCCATCCAGGCACGACGAGGATGTCAACGTCTGAGGTGTGCACGTATACCCGTTGACCTTTCGCAATTCTTGGTAGCTTGAGAGGTAGCTTTTTAACAAAAGGGGTCTCGCGCAAACCGATTGGTTGGCAACATTGCCAACGGTGCGACTTCATAATCCTGTGCCGGCGTACGGTCTCGTTCGAGGGGCTAGGCTTCTATTCTTATTAAATGCGGTATTGGCTGACGCGATGAGGAAGGCGATGGCGAGACTTGCCTCGGCCCGTACTGCAATCGATAGGGCCAATGTGCGGCCGCCTACGGAAGTAGGCCGATGGTTCTCAAGATTCTACGTCCCCGAATACACGCGCAAAGATCACATCGGCGTTCTTGAGGTGATAATCGAGATCGAACATGGCCTCCAGCTCGTCGGGCCTAAGCCGAGCGACTACGTCCCTGTCGGTCTTGAGCTCAGACAGGAAGTTCTTGCCCTCGTTCCAGGTTTTCATCGCGTTGCGCTGGACAATCCGGTAGGCATCCTCGCGCGAAAGACCAGCCTGGGTTAACGCCAGAAGTACACGCTGGGAATTGTGCAAGCCCCCTAGTTTTTCGAGGTTTGCCTTCATGGCGGCGGGGTAGATGACGAGTTGATCGATGATCCCGGCAAGTCGTGCGAGAGCGAAATCGAGGGTGACGGTCGCATCAGGCCCGATCATGCGTTCCACGGAAGAATGGGATATGTCGCGTTCGTGCCAAAGCGCTACGTTCTCGAGAGCCGGGAGTGCATAAGAGCGCACGAGGCGGGCAAGCCCAGTGACGTTCTCGCCGAGTACCGGGTTGCGCTTGTGCGGCATGGCGGACGAGCCCTTCTGGCCCGCTGAAAAGAATTCTTCTGCTTCCAACACCTCCGTGCGCTGTAGGTGGCGTAACTCGGTTGCTAATCGCTCGACCGAGGAGGCGATAACAGCAAGTGTCGAGAAGTACATGGCGTGGCGGTCGCGGGCGATGACTTGGCTAGAGACAGTCTCAGGTTCCAACCCCATCTTGTCGGCCACATACGCCTCTACGCGGGGATCGATGCTGGCGAAGGTGCCCACCGCGCCCGAAATTGCGCAGGTCGCCACCTCCTTGCGTGCGGCAATCATACGCTGCTTGGCCCGATCGAACTCAGCGTATGCATAAGCAAGCTTAAGGCCGAATGTTGTTGGTTCGGCGTGGATCCCGTGGCTGCGACCAATCGTGGGTGTCATTTTGTGTTCAAGCGCGCGTCTTTTCAGAGCAGCCAGGAGGCGGTCGAGATCGGCGATCAGCAGGTCGGCAGCGCGGGTAAGCTGGACGTTGAAGCAGGTATCTAGAACGTCTGAGGATGTCATTCCCTGGTGGACAAAACGGGCCTCCGGGCCAATGTGTTCAGCGAGATGAGTAAGGAAGGCGATGACATCGTGCTTGGTTTCGCGCTCAATCTGGTCGATGCGCGCAACATCAAATTTTGCAGCATTGCCCCTTTCCCAAATGACCTTTGCCGCCCGTTTGGGGATTGCCCCGATTTCGGCCAGTCCAGATGCCGCGTGCGCCTCGATTTCGAACCATATGCGAAAGCGGGTCTCCGGCGACCAGATCGACGTCATCTCTGGGCGACTGTAGCGGGGGATCATCGCGGCCTCGCGTTCGGGAAGGGGCTTTGGATCCCTAGCAGAGCGGCAACAGGCCTTCAATCGCGCGGGCAACAGCGCGATGCAACAGGTTGCCCCAGCAGCGTATCAGGTCAAATTCATTGTTGAAAAGTCGACGCGAAATCTCCCGGCAAGAAAGTCGTGCAATCGGGTGTGCAAATTTGCTGCAATGCACACGAAGCGTTACAATTCTGCTGGACGAGTTGAACAACTTAGCCTAGTTCGCGTCACAATTGGAGGGATGATCCCGCCGTGGCCTGCACGCATCAGGTGCGGACACATTGTCGCGTATAGCGCTGCCAGTCATTAACTGCCCTTGCAAGTTTGGTCGCATCAAACAAGGTTAGTTAAGCAATGCGAGATTATCCTTGTGCGAACGGCGATCAGAAGCCGGATAATCCCGGGGCAACGGCGTGCTAGGAAGCAAGAGGGTTGAGGCGCGTGATGGCAAACCAAATGCAAAGTGAGATTGCGGAGCTCAACTCAGAGCTCGAGGAAGTAGAGGACCCGCGAGAATGCTACGCGATGGTCCAAGCAAAAATTCGCCGGTACCGCCAATCGGGTGAGAAGGTACCGGAGGATCTGGCCTTAATAGAGCGGCGACTCATGAACGAGTGCATGGCTGCGTCGCAGGGGCGGGATTAGCGTACTCTTTGACTCTTTCGTCCTAGCCGATCCCAAAAACATTGCGGCCAGCACTTTTGCTGGCCGCTTTTTCTATTTCACGCAATTAATCGATGGTGCGCCACGCGTCATTTTTCCATGTGACGATATCGTAAGCGGGCAAGTTTGCGTCCCCACTCTCGGCGAAAGAGACGTATCCGAGGACTGTTTCGAAAGTCCCTTTTTTTAGTGCTGCACTCACGGCATTGGGCCCTATAGATCCCGCCTGGCGAACGGCTGCGCGCCATGTCTCGAACGCCGCGAAGGTGTTAAGAAACGGGCCGGTCGCCGGCCGCTCAACTCCTTGGTGCTCAATGCCTGAAGCGGCCAGTTTGCGAGCTGGGTCATGTGACAGCAGAATTCGCGCGCCTGACGCCGCCGAACCGGCCGTATCGGCAAACTGTGCCGAGGCCAGTGTCTCTGTGCCAACAAACACTGTACTAAGTCCTGCCGAACGTAATTGTCGCAGAAGCAGTCCCGCTTCGAGCGGAAAGCCCGCGAAAAACAGTGCGTGGGTATTAGCGGCTTGTAGTTTGGCTATGAGCTTAGAGTAGTCTTTCTGCCCACCCCAAACAGCTGCGCTCATGGCCTCTGTAAAGCCTGCCCGTTTGAGCGCCGCACGTAAATCATTGGTTATGCGCCGCGCATAGCGGCTTGCATCGCGGACGATGGCAATAGGTTTGTCCCGAAATTTCCGCGAGAAGTATGCGGCAGCACTTGCGCCCTGGCTGTCGTCGCGACCGGCGACGCGGAAAATTACTTCTCCAGCACGTTTCTCGGTAAGGGCAGGGTGGCGAGTTATACCGAGCAAGACGACACTGTTGGCAGCGTAGATGTGGCCAGCGGCGTTTGCGGAGCTCCCACAAGGGTGACCAATCACGACGGCGACGCGGCGGTCTACGAGAGATTGCGCCGCCTT
>Ga0209013_10002589_pt1 | contig 16317 bp, 15 predicted proteins | sample Cruoilmetagenom2_FD_187291 | JGI IMG/M metagenome (GOLD analysis project Ga0209013, IMG submission 187291) | Oil polluted marine microbial communities from Coal Oil Point, Santa Barbara, California, USA - Sample 2 (SPAdes) (version 2) | ecosystem: Environmental > Aquatic > Marine > Oil seeps ...
GTCTGGCGCACCTGTGGAAGATGCGTCAAAATTCTTCTGATATCGGGAAGAAAACCCATATCGAACAACTGGTCAGCTTCGTCTATTACCAGCACTTCCAGTTTGGAGAAATCGGCGGTACGACGACCGATATGGTCGAAAAGCCTGCCGGGGCAGGCAACGACGATATCGGCACGCTTCAGTTTTTTAATCTGCGGGTTAATACCCACGCCACCGTAAACCGCAACGCTTTTAAGGCGGGTTTTGCGCCCCAGGATTTCGATATCCTGATGAATCTGTTCGGCCAGTTCCCGGGTGGGAGCCAGGATCAGGGCACGGGGACAACCGCATTTGTTCCCCATCAGACGATTCAAGATCGGCAGGACGAATGCCGCCGTTTTGCCGGTGCCGGTTTGGGCTATCCCCATCACATCGCAACCCTTCTGGACCGGCGGGATTGCCTGAGCCTGAATCGGTGTCGGGATACCATATCCCGCTTCTAAAACACCGGCCGCAACAGCGGGATGAAAATTAAATGATTCAAAATTCAATATATACCTTCTTTCTGTGTTCCAATAAAAAAAGCCCCGGAGTTATTCCGGGGCTTACTCATATTTTTTGATTGACAACCAGGAACACTATTGTTGGATGAACAATATGCCTTGCAAAAGTCTTTGTCAAGCCTATTCGTTAAATTGACAGCTACCGGGGTGACTGATGATTTTATACACCTGGCTTGAGGCCGCGATGTCCTGCATCAAAAAAACACCGCCTGATTTGAGCGATTTGCAGATGCCGGCTAACACGCTATCAGGTCTTGCCTGATCGCAAATGGCATCAAAATCCGTAATGAAATCAAATCGACCGGGGACATCAAAAGTTGTTGCGCCTTCACCTATTTTCCAGCAGCAACTTTGGCCACGCTGGCACGCAAAGCCTTTGATCCGGCGTTGCTGACAGAGCGCTTTACAATAATATCGACGGGACTCACTGCTTTGCCATAATAAGCTTCATTCCATTTATCCCTAGTCGAAATGACAGAGCCCTCCAATGAAACACCCGCGTAAGCGCCTTTGGTTCGCGAAAAAGAAAAAATGTCAGCCACGATATTCGATTTGGCACCTGCGCCCACCGGCCCAACGGCAATGGAAGTATCACCCCCGAGCTTGAAAGAAGAGGTAAACAGTGCGTCCACAGCCTTCTGGGTCCTCACCATCATAATAACTTCCGCTGCCTCGGCACCGATCTGAAGCCCAAAGGTTCCGGAACCAAGGGTGTAAAACGCCGGTTGGCTCCATTGTCCCGTTTTATCGTTTTTGACAATGAGCACGCCACTGCCTCCGGAACCCCCAATAACAAATCCCGCCTTCAGCAAACTCGGAATGATGATCAGTCCTTTGGCCTGGTTCAGGTTTTCCTTTAACCATGCCTGGTTTTCATCGGCCATGAAGCTTTCAAAGGTTACACGCGCCGTATCCACGAGCCCTTGCTGCTCAGCGGGTTCCGCCGCTGCTGCCGGGATGGTGAATCCGACAACCATAGTGCTGATAATGGCTGCAAATAGAACATTTAATAATCTGTTGCTTGTTTTTTTCATGGGTTTAACTCCTAATGTAGAATAGCGGTTAATAATAAGTAATTTTCCTTGTTTTTCTGATACTGCCGTAACACGAAATATATGACCGATTGATCGGAATTGCAATTAATTTTATAAAGCAGTTCCAATGCCAATATAGTTTCATTGCATACCTAATTGTTATTTCTAAGTAAATATCCGGGTCCAGAGGGCACGGATATTTACTTAGTGTACCCAATTCACTTTTTTCAGTTAAATCTAAATCCCCTGCTAAAATTAATCCGGCAATTAAACATGTCATTCCGGCCGCACCCCGGACTTGATCCAGGGGGGAGAGCCGGAATCCATAACACATTGTATTTCCTGGATTCCCGCCTCCGCGGGAATGACGTAACGGTTAATCGAAGCTGGTGTGTTAAATTGCCAATTAAATGATTTCTGTGTTTCCAATTCGCAAGCAGACCATAAGATTTGCAATTTTTAAGCATTTTTATCCGCCTGTTCTGTGGCGGATCACTCGAACCCTTGGATCCTTGAACCCTTTATAATCACCCCTGCTCCATTGGAGATGACACACTTATTTTAACCCAATGACTACAACTAATCGGGAGATGATCCAAAAAAAATATTGATTTTATTGTTAGTCACACTTAAAACATTTCCAGATAAATATTTCATGGGACAAAAAAATCCCATCGGATAAAATTGATGTTTATGATTCTAAAATAGAATAAGGAAGACAGCATGGCAGCGAATACGGCGTTTGACAACGAGAAATATATCCAGGAGCAAATATCTGAAATTCTTGAACGTGCGAAAAAATTTGACAATAAGCTTTACCTTGAATTCGGCGGCAAGCTATTATTTGACTATCATGCGTCCCGGGTGCTGCCGGGTTATGATCCCAATGTAAAATTGAGGCTTCTTCAGGCGTTAAAAGACAAGGCCGACATTCTCCTTTGCATTTATGCCGGCGATATCGAAAGGAAAAAAATGCGGGCTGATTTCGGAATCACTTACGATTCCGACGCCCTCAAACTCATCGACGATCTCCGGGGTTGGGGCATCGACGTTTTAGGCGTTGTAATTACCCGTTTTGAAAACCAGCCGTCGGCCCTGCAGTTTAAATATAAACTGGAAAGAAGAAACATACGGGTTTACACCCATCAATACACCAAGGGGTATCCTACGGATATCGATCTGATCGTCAGCGATGAGGGATACGGCGCCAATGAATATATCGAAACCGATAAACCCCTGGTCATCGTGACCGGCCCCGGACCCGGCAGTGGAAAACTGGCCACCTCCCTTTCCCAGGTATACCATGAATACAAACGGGGCATTTTCCCGGGCTACGCCAAGTTCGAAACCTTCCCCATCTGGAATCTGCCGCTCAAGCATCCGGTGAATGTGGCCTATGAAGCCGCCACCGCTGATATCAGGGATTTTAACCTGATAGATCCTTTTCATCTGGAGGCTTATAATCAGAAGACCGTCAACTACAATCGTGACGTGGAGGTGTTTCCTGTTCTGAAACGAATATTGAAAAAAATAATGGGCGGCGAGCCGTTTTACGAATCCCCCACGGATATGGGGGTCAATCGCGCCGGCTTTGCCATCACGGACGATGAAGCGACGCAGGAAGCTGCCAAACAGGAAGTTATTCGGCGGTATTTCCGCTATCGGTGCGAATATGTCATGGGTTTGACGGACAAGGAAACGGTTCAACGGGTAGAGCTTTTGATCAAAGACTTCGACCTGGACCTGGAATACCGGCGAGTGGTCGAACCGGCGCGCACCGCGGCCATAAAAGGCCTGGAGAGCGGTAAAGGCAACGAAGGTATTTTTTGCGGTGCGGCCATGGAGCTCGGAAACGGAACCATCGTGACCGGAAACAACTCCCCGAAATTTCACGCGGCTTCAAGCCTTATTTTACACGCCATTAAGAATTTAGCCGAAATCCCGGACAAGATTAAATTGCTCCCGCCCAACATCGTCGAGTCGGTTCGAAATCTCAAAACCAAGGTGCTCAATGAAAAGACCCTCAGCCTCGACCTGGTGGAAACCCTCATTGCCCTCAGCATCAGCGCGACCGGCAATCCTGCCGCCCAATTAGCCATGGAAAAATTGGAGGAACTCCAGGGGTGTGAAGTCCATATGACCCATATCCCTACACCGGGGGATGAGGCCGGATTGAGGCGACTCGGCGTAAACCTCACGAGTGACCCCAACTTTTCGACTAAAGATCTTTTTATCTCGTAACCCTCACAGTTCGGGCTGTTGAAGCTTTCATTATCGTCAGACCGCTTCGATCGTTGAAGGGGGTTTCGGTGCGATGTTGTACGTAACGCTGACGATGCCCGGCACATCGCGGATAATCTCGCCGGCGAGTTTCTCGAGGATTTTGAAAGAAAGCGGTGTCGGTGTTGCGACCCGCGCGTCGACACTCTCCCAGCAACGCACCTCGATCTGCTGACCAAAGTCACGCAATCCGTCACGCATCCCGGTTACGCGGTCTTCATGCAGGATCGCCATATACTGGAATGCACCGGTGTCTTTGAGCAGGCGTTCGACCACGACGGTGGCCCTTCGAACCGTCTCGACGCGCTCCGGGGTTGTTTCGCCGATGACGCGCGCCGCAAGTGCCGGACCCGGGAATGGAATCCGGTCAAAGGCCTCTGCCGGGAGCCCCAGATCCTCACCAACCTTTCTAACGCCGTCTTTGCGAAGCTGAATGAGCGGTTCGATGATGTGATAGCCAAAGGCCTTTTCCGGGTCGATTCCGAGCTGCTCAAAGACATTGTGTTGCCGTTTTATCCCTGCGACGGTCTCGTCGATATCGGTCAATATGGTTCCCTGGAGAAGGTGTTTTGCGCCGCATTCCTTGACGAGGCGTCCGAATACGTCTCGGTAAAAGGCCTGGGTAATCGCTTCGCGCTTCTCTTCCGGATCCGTGATGCCTTCCAGTGCGGCAAAGAATTCTTTTTTTGCATCGACAACGTCAACGGCAACCCCAAGCTTTTTAAAAAGACCGACAACCTTTTCGGCCTCTCCTTCACGCATAAGGCCGTTTTCGATAAACACGGTCTTAAGGCGCTCCCCCAGGGCGCGATGGCCGAGCATCGTAACCGTGGACGAATCGACCCCTCCCGAGAGTGCATTGATCGCCATTTTCTCTCCAACAACCTGTTTGATTTCTTCGACCTTCTCATCGATGAAGTTTTCTGTGTTAAGCTCTTTCGCGGTAATCTCCTTGATCATTTGAACGTCTCCTTTTCATTTAAACAGTCTTTGAAAAGAACATTGAAAAATTCCATATCATAAGCCCTCCGGCAATGCACACGCTGCCGCTGCTTTCCGGATCTCCACATGGTATGCTGCGGCCAGAGCGGCCGTGCTTCCATCTGCAGCAGAGATGACAATCTGTCTGGCGTATTTTTCCCTCAAATCTCCAATAACAAAGATTCCGGAGATATTTGTTTCGCACTTTTCGTCGGTAATCACATATCCGTCGGCGTTCATTTTAATACCGGCCGGTACCAGCTGGTTGTTGGGATCAAAACCGATGAAAATGAAGACGCCATCGGTTGGAAGGTTACGTTTTTCTCCGGTCACGGTATCCTGGAAGCCCACCGAACAAACACCGTCCTCATCAGCTTCGATAGCGGTCAGCACGGTATTCCAGAGGACTTCGATTTTACATTCGGCCTTGACCCTCTCTTGTAAGATCATACTTGCCCTGAAGGCATCCCGGCGATGAGCGATATAAACATGCTTTGTCAGCTTTGAAAGATAGAGAGCTTCCTCCATTGCTGTGTCTCCACCGCCAACCACCAACACGGTTTTATTTTTGAAAAAAAAGCCGTCGCACACCGCACAGTACGAGACCCCTTTGCCGTAATAGGCTTCTTCCCCCGGAACATTCAATTTGCGGGGACTGCCTCCGGTTCCGACAATCACCCCATGCGCCTTCAATAACGTATCGTTGGCAAGGCGGACCGAATGATATTCAAGACCGGGGTCTACCGATACAACCTCCTGTGATAAGATTTCCAGTCCGTATGACTGGGCATGCCGGGCAAATTTCATGGACAGCTCGGCACCGGTGATCCGTTCGGTGCCGGGCCAGTTTTCCACCTCATCGGATAACGCCATCTGTCCTCCCGGAACTCCCTTTTCAATGAGGACCGTTTTAAGGGCAGCCCTCATGGCATAAAGGCCTGCAGTCAGTCCTCCGGGTCCCCCGCCGACAATAATCAGATCGTAGATTTCGGTTTCAGACATCAAATACCTCCTTCTTTCCATATAAAATCATCGTAAATTTCCTATATTAAAAATCACTTTCAATCAAGAAATATAACTTGACACGGGGATATATGGGAGGTAAATTATGAGCAAATGCTTAAAATTTTCAATAAAAAGCCCTGAGAACTTTATATCGGAGACTCTTTAAACAAAGGCATGCCAAAACCATTAACCCAACGGGATAGACAATGCAGGCCGAAAAGGGGAAAAAATGAAATGCTGCCATGTTTGCGGAAAACTGATTTACAAAAACGAAAGGTCCATAAGCATAATTCAATTCAATTTAGATCCTGACGACGAACATAATAATCTGATCTTCGATGGAGCTTTTTCAAATTACATGGGCGAAACTGTGTCACTCTGCAAGGTTTGCACCGTAAAGACTTTTGCTATTTTTGCCCAGACCTTAGAGGTCGAAAAGGAAGACAATATATATTCACAATAGAACCTGCTTCAAAACCTCCCATTCGTTGGCTTGGGCTTTTTGTAAAGCGTTAAGCTCGCGGAGTTTTTCCCGCCTAAAGCGCGCCTAAATCACACCGGAGGCTAAATCGCGGCCATAACCGTGCAATTAGAGGCTGTGTTCTGCCGGAATCTTTGTTCAGTAGACAATATTGAGATCGCCCCTCTTTCCGTAAGCACCCACTTTTCCATCCAGCAACTTGACGTAATATTCATCGACGGAAAACCCACCCGAATTCAACCGATATCTAAGATATTCTATATCCCCGGCCGCACTGGTGCTGTCTGGGCTGCCAATGGCTTCGATGACGTCTTGTTTGGTCATACCGAGTTTTAGCGTGTTCATTTTTTTGGACGATCCCGCACAGCCGACAAGGAACGCGATAATTAGAAATATTACGACAATTCGACAAGGTTTCATAGGTGCCCTCCTGTAGATGAAATTACGCTTCGTCTTTTTCATACTTTTTTGACCGTATCCTGATGTACCCTTGAAAGGTTTCAGGAATTAGAAGCATATAAAGTTAAAGGAAGAATGTCAACATTCACAATGCCTTCATCCCGGGGCAAACGCATTTGAATCCCAACAGAGAGAGAACGCTCCACGGCGGCGCATATCTCTTTCCAACCGACCTTTTTATCTGCCATTCCGGTATTGCTTGTTTCAATATATTTTGGTCCTTGAATATTTCATTTTTAAACGCTATCCATAGCTATACACACAATCTATTCAACATCCGGAAACACATTAATTATCTAGTGTCCATTAGAAATGAGGATTTTTGTTCAATATCAATATAAACAACCAGAGAGGGGGAAGAAATATGGGCCTGTTAGCCGTAAATCATGAAAAATGTCACCGTGATGGTATTTGTGGGGAAGTTTGCCCTGCGGGAATCATTGAATTTAAAGATAAGGATGCCTTCCCCACCCTTGTAGATGGCGGAGATAAACGGTGTATCCGCTGTGGACATTGTGTGGCGGTTTGTCCCCACGGTGCCATGTCCCATGCAACCATGAAACCGGAAGAATGCCCTCCAATAAATGAGAACTGGTTATTTGGACCGGAACAAGTCGAACATTTTTTACGCCATCGAAGGTCCATAAGGACATACAAGAAAAAGCAGGTTGAGCGAGAAGTGCTGACAAAACTAATCGATGTCGCACGCTTTGCCCCCTCTGGGCATAACCTCCAACCGGTCAAATGGCTGGTCATACATGAAAGAGCTGGGGTCCAAAGAATGACTGAATTTGTTGTCGATTGGATGCGACATTTAATTAAAGAAGATTCCCCACTCGCTGCCGCTTTGCACCTGAATCAAGTCGTTTCTTTTTGGGAAAAGGGAAATGACCTCATCGGTAGAAATGCACCCCATGTTATCGTTGCCCATGCTCGTGAAAATGATGGAGCGGCGGCGGTAAATTGTACCATTGCCCTGACATATTTGGAGTTGGCTGCTCCGTCTTTTGACCTTGGAACATGTTGGGCCGGCTACTTTAATGCAGCAGCAACGTCATGGCCACCCATGCAAAAAGAACTGGGATTCCCTGAAGGAAATGTTAACTACGGGGCAATGATGGTCGGTTATCCGAAATTCAAATATCAGAGGCTGCCCCTCAGAAATGATGCCGAGATAATGTGGCGATAAATTTAACATGTCACTTCACAAATCTTCAAACAAAAAAGGCTTACAGCCCATTATCTCTGTAAACCCTTGTTTTTACTGGTGCGCCCGGCAAGATTCGAACTTGCGACCTACGGATTCGTAGCTCTTCTATTCGGAACTGTAGGGATACCCAGGGATATGGGGGGAGGTATTTTCTCCAATTTGTTGACCAAATGTTGACCAAAAATCGAATTCTATGGTTATTCAAGATCTCAAAATCAGCGGCTTGCAAACAAAGGATTTTTCATATATTAATAATAAACAATCGAATGTTTCGATTTTTCAATGAAACTCCCCGTTGCCCCGTTAAAACGGGATCTTTACCTTTTACGATAATCTGCAAGGTATATTGGAATTTTCACTTCAATTTTTTCGGGTTGAGTTACCACACTATTGCTAAAAAAGGATCTTTATCTATTATTTGAATTCATTCTTCGCTGAAATTAGGGAAACATTCAAATTTAGAGGTCGAAATAACTATTCATTGGGCAATGAGAAATGAACGACCGGATCGACAAACAGAACAGCATCATCAATCGCATTGTTGATGGCTCTGTCACGATCGATTCAGTCGCAGAGTTTGAAAAACTGCTTAAGGCCTTTCCAAATGATCCATGGCTCCACAGAGCTTTTGCCGACCTTTTGAAACGAGAAAAATCGTTTTATCCCGCCGCCGATACATATGGGACATCCGCCAAGCTTTTTATCGAAGCAGATATGACGTTGCAGTCTATCGTTTCCAAAATCCATGAATGGCGGATTTTAAAGCCCTCCTATCAGGAAGAGGAGGCCTTCTATTCAACTCTTCACCAATGCAGATCCAAAGAAATGGGGATTCAGCGTTTTTTCATAAAGATGAAGTATCCTGAAATCGTTGCTTTTATGAGCGAGTTGGGGCCCCGGCATTTTCCTCCAGGCAGCATGATGAAAAAATTCGGTGATGAAGAAAACGACCTTTATTTTGTTGTGTCCGGTGCTTTGGAAGAAACTATCTACCATCGTAAAGAAAGAGACGGAAAGATCCAAAAAAAAACAACGAAAAATTTGATGGAAAACGACTTTTTTGGTGAAATATATCCATTTGAGGAGGAAAACGTTTCCAGATCGGCGATCGAAACACTCACTCGCGTTGAATTTGCAAAAATATCTAAATCAAGTCTGATGACGATTTGCAGAAAATATCCTAATGTTCAGCCTCTTGTCGAAGGGCTGTACAAGAGCCGTTCGGAATCTGATAAAAAAGGATTATTAAGAACGGTTCGTAAAAGAGTCCGGCATCAACTCCCGACACAGGTGAATCTCAAAATTTTTCCGAATGAATCAGACAAAGCTCCTTTAGATGTAGACGGGTTTACAGAAGATATATCATTAGACGGAGCCCGCGTTGTTTTAAGTAAGGATTTCGAGTCCGGTCATTTGGACACCTTGGTTGGTAAAAATGTTAAAATTCGGATATATTTACCGGCTGCATTTGTGAGTCTCTCTATTTTGGGCACGACTGCCTGGAGCAAATCGGTTTCTCTCCCAGAAAAAACAACTGCAGTGGTGGGCATCCAATTCAAAGATATGACCAATACGGATCGCAGGTTGTTGCAGAGCTACCATTATGGATCCGAAGGTGAGCAAAATCTGATCTGGAGCTTATGGGATTCGCTCATGGAAAAATAGCTCTTATTTTTTCAAATGACAAGGGATCAAATGAGAGAATTGCAGGACACTGAAATGGAATCAACCCCAACAATATGGGCTGTAGGCGGAGGAAAGGGTGGGGTTGGAAAGAGTGTCGTAAGTACGATCCTGGCCTTTTGGCTGGCCCGGAAGGGAAAACGGACTGTTCTTATAGACGCCGATTTAGGGGGCGCCAACCTCCATACCCTTTTGGGGATCAAAAGTCCACCTCGGACTCTAATCGATTTTATTAACAGAGAATTTGGGTCATTAGAAGAAATTTGTATCGATACTGAGGCGAAAAACCTTCGCCTCATCAGTGGCGCCAGTGAAGTTCTTTCCTTGGCAAATCCCCATTTTAGCCAAAAAGTAAAACTCATCAATCACTTTTCCAGATTGGATGCTGACTATGTGGTGATTGATCTTGGGGCTGGGACTTCTTTTAATGTTCTGGATTTCTTTCTTTCTGCCCATGAAAAAATTATAGTCCTCACCCCGGAGCCCACATCTATTCAGAATGCCTATATCTTTGTTCGTAATGCAGTTTACCGAAAGCTGAGCCGACTTTCCAGTAAAAATCCATCCCTCCAAACGCTTGTAAAAATTGCCATGGATCCCAAAAATGAGCTCCAAGTCCGAACAGTCAAAGAACTTTTACAGTTCATTCAGGAGTCAGGCGGAAAAGATGAAGCAAGGGCTATTGAAAAAGAGATCGGAGAAATACGGCCGGCAGTGATTACCAATATGGTCAGGGATAACAAAGAAAAAAATGCAGGTCGTATTGTTCAGATTGTTGCTGAAAAATATTTAATGATTCAATCCACAAATTTGGGCAGCGTGTCTTATGATAGGCAGATTTTTTCAATGGTTTCCGACATGGTCTCTTTGTTAAAGCTGGACCAGTCAAGCCATGCTTCTGCCAACATTTATGAAATTTTAACAAAACTGTTGGGAGAGTGAAAACGTCCGCCTCTTATACCACTGTTTATGCAGCTGATATGGGCAATGAAATCCCTCTTTTTCTCATCAAAACCTATTTTTTTACAATGATCACAGGTCATTAGTTGTGATAACTTAAGCTTTTACTTTATCTAAAAAACAGAGAGAAACTTTGGTAAATTACAATTTTTTTCAGATAATTTTCTGACCCAAAAGAACAATTAGGATCAAATTGATTTAGGATAACGCGCGCGCAAGGAAGCAATGCAAATGAAATCGAAAGCAAAGTTACTTTTTATTCTTATAGCAAGCATGTTATTAACAATTACGAGCGCATTTTCCCAGTCCGGACAATCTACAAACAAAACTTATTCCCTTGGAAAATTAAAGCCCACAGACAGTCAACTGAAAGTTAAATCCGGAGACCTTGCTCCGGATTTCACACTTCCATCTGTATCAGGGAAAAAAATAACTCTCAGTCAGTATAGAGAAAAGAAAAATGTTGTACTCTCATTTGTTCCAGCAGCCTGGACGCCGATTTGTTCCGAACAATGGCCAGGATATACAATGGTAAAAGAAACCTTAGACGAAAACGACACTGTACTTTTAGGTATTACCGTAGACAACATCCCTACCCTGCATGCATGGACCCAACACATTGGACCATTGTGGTTTGAGGTATTGTCTGATTTCTGGCCTCATGGTGCCATAGCGGATAAATACGGTGTTCTCAGATCTGATGGCCTCTCAGAAAGAGCTCTTTTTTTTATTGATGAAAAAGGGGTTATTCGAGCTATTGTGGTTATGGATATTAATAAAAAGCCTGATGTAAAGGTTTGTTTTAGAGATATAGATAAGCTTTCGAAGTGATGACGATGTTTTTCGAGGTATTTCTGAATAGAGCATATAGTTTCTCGATAACGGCGTTTCTGGCCATCATGATAGGGTGTTCACTCTTGGGCTGCGCGTTAAAAAGAGAGCCTGTCCCAAAAGCAAGGTAAACCGACGTTATGCATTAGAGACACGCAAGCGTTTTTCATGTTGTTTAAAAAAACATTTAACAGGAGGCACACATGGAATTCAAGGCAAATACGGTGCTTATCACGGGCGGTGGGTCCGGGATAGGGTTTGCACTTGCGGAGCGGTTTATTCAAGCGGAAAGTAGCGTCATTATTTGCGGTCGCCGTAAACATAAATTAAAAGAAGCCCAATCGAAATATCCCCAACTGCATATCCGCGTGTGCAATGTGGCCAAACCAGCTGAACGTACGGCGTTGTTTGCCTGGGTAACGGAATCATTCCCGGGATTGAATATGCTCGTCAACAATGCGGGGATTCAACAACGGATTGAACTGCAACAAAGGCCTTCTTGGGAAACCCTGGGCGAAGAAGTGGCGATCAACCTCGAAGCTCCGATCCACCTTTCGACCCTCTTTATCCCCCATCTTCTGAAACAGGAACGTCCGGCAATCATTAATATCACGTCGGGGCTTTCCTTTGTGCCAAAGGCAAATGTACCTGTTTATTGTGCGACAAAATCCGCGCTGCATTCTTTTACGCTTTCGCTGCGGCATCAACTGTCCGGCACGCCGATTGACGTCATAGAAATCATTCCGCCTGCTGTTGATACCGACCTCGGGGGTAAAGGATTGCATACCTTCGGGGTGCCCCTCAATGAATTTACGGATGGTATTGTTAAGCAACTGAAAATGGGAAGCATTGAGGCGACGTACGGCTTTTCAGCTGAATCGAGCCGGGCATCGCGTGAGCAGTTGGAGGCCATCTTCAAGCAAATGAACCAACCCTTGTAGGCCGAAAGATACCGTATAACAATCTGGTAAAAAAGTTGCAGAGGCAGGAAGTTTCTATACATTATTAAGGAATGATAAAAGGGCCTGATAAATAGGTGGAGGTAACGCCTAAAAGGTGCTCCTCAATATGGACGTTTTAACTCCTTTTGAGGGTTGTTTTTCAGGAATTTCAAAACCAAAATCTTTTACAGGTATCACAATGCCTGCTAAATTATTTGTAGCCCAAATACTGGTAAGCCACATGTAATCTTAACCCTGTTGTGAGACCTTAAAATCTTGTCGTCGATTCAATTTTAGAATAGCGAAGATTATCATTTCCTATCCACTTTGGATTTCTGAACGATCCGGTTACACCTACTTTCAATGTTTAAAAAATACATGCTAATTTACTTGAAGAAGGCCTCCGGGTGCTTAAGTTGAGAAGATGAACAGATCGTTAATCAAAAGACCAATCAAATATATGATTACGACAAAGAGCAATATATAAAGCCTAAACTAATCAAGGGACCTACCCTGATGGAGCGCTGGACTTATAATATGGTGTCCAATAAGTTCATACGGTATTTGTATTTTCAAAATGACGAACTGACCAAAATGGAAATGGATGAGAAAGGCAGTGATTGATCTTGACAGTTTTATTTTGAACGATCTCGATTTATTCACCGACAAGTGGAAGGGTGTCGCTCTCGATATCCAAATATAATTTGCCAGGGGAATGTAAAATTGTCCCGATACTTAGTGTTTATCTCCCTCTGGGGAGCCTGGTGTTTTCTCCACAGCTTATTGATCACCCCTGCTGTTATCGGCTTTGTCCGGAAACGTTTTGAAAAAGCATACCGGTATTACAGAATCTTTTACAATGTTATTGCATTGGCAACCCTGATCCCTATACTGGTTTACTCCTCTTCCATTCAGTGGCTACCGGTATTTCGCTGGGAAGGTCCGTTTCAAATCGTTCAGGGACTTTTGGTGATCTCTGCACTTCTTTTTTTTATCGGCGGTTCCAGACGATACGATTTATCCCAGTTTCTCGGAATCCGCCAAATTCGCGAAAATAGCGCATGCATTCTTCTATCCGACGACTGCCGTCTGGACACAGGCGGGATCCTCGGAATGGTCCGGCATCCTTGGTACGCAGGCGGTATTCTTATTGTTTGGGCCAGGGATATGGATATGGCGACAATCCTAACGAACCTGGTCATTACCGGGTATTTTATAATTGGCGCCTTCCTTGAAGAAAGAAAGTTGCTGGTTGAGTTCGGGGAGGAATATATCGATTATCAGCGACGGGTGTCGATGCTTTTTCCGTTCAAATTTCTCAGACAAAAGTTAAGATGTGAACGGGACCAGAGCTTGAATCGTAAATAATATTTGACCCATAATACAATTGCTGAGCGATTCTATAAACTGTTAAATAGCCGGGCCGTCTATGATTTTATGTTCGTGATAGTTAATGACCATGCCCATTTGTTTTTAAAAAATGGTTGATTCCGAAAAAAATGGAATGCCCTTAAGGAAGTAACAAAAATGATTACAACACTCGTTCAAATTAAACTATTGGAACCATTTTCTATTGATAAAGCGCAAGAAATTTTTGCGAGTACCGCACCAAAATACAGAAAAATTCAAGGTCTTATTCGCAAGTATTATCTGCTTTCAGAAGATGGAGAAACAGCAGGAGGCGTATATCTGTGGGAATCGCGTAAAGCCGCCGATCACCTCTATACAGATGATTGGAAAGAATTTATTCTGCAGAAGTATGGGACGGAACCATCTGTGACATATTTCAATAGCCCCGTTATTGTGGATAATTTACTTGGCAAAATCGTCAAGGACTTTGTTAATGAAGATTTATGTGGAGATTGATTGTGTCTTGGACAACCGTTAGCGGCATAAAGATATACTGGGAAAGTTGTGGGCAAGGAGAACCTCTACTGCTGATCAGCGGAGTCAGCGGCGGGACATGGACCTTTGAAGAGAGTATCGAAAAATGGTCCCCCCATTACCGTGTAATTGTCTTTGACAACATGGGCGCTGGGCGTTCCAGCAAGCCGAACCAGCCCTGTTCGATTGGGGAAATGGCTGATCACGCTGCAGCTGTTCTTGATGCAGCCGAAGAGAAGCAAGCAAACGTTGTGGGTCTCTCAATGGGTGGCATGATTGCCCAGGAATTGACCCTGAGGCACCCGGACCGGGTCCATCGTCTTCTACTGGGATGTACGCATTGTGGCGGCAGTGTGCGCATTCCTCCATCTCCGGAGATCATCCAAAAGTTTGCCGATAACACAGGTCTTTCACCTGAAGAGATCATCGATAAGAACCTTGCGCTTTTGGTCATGCCCCAATTCCAAAAGAGCGAGTCGGATGCCTTGAAGCGTTACAGAGATCGGCAGTTAAGGGCTCCCTGGCAGCCGGATTATGCCCTCAGGCGACAGCTTGAAGCAATTGGTGGTTTCGACACCTCTAAACGCATCGGCAACATACGGGTTCCCACCTTGATCCTTACGGCGGAGTATGACATGATGGTACCGCCTGAAAATGGCCGAATACTTGCGAACCTTATTCCGGGTGCCGTCGAGAAATCTTTTGTCAATGCCGGCCATCTCATTTATCTGGAATGCGCTCAGGATTTCCAAGAGACCGTGATTCAATTTTTCCGTAGTCCCCATCGCATGTCCAGTATTCGATAAAATTTGCTTTCACCGTCAACAACTCTGCGCCCTCGACGAAACCAGTTCTCTCGTTAAACCATTCTGGCAGGATTTGAAGAGGGCGAGAGGAAAATAATAAAATGTAGTAAATTAATTTCAAAAATGAAACTTTTCTTGATAATATTGTCGTGTTTCCTGGTGGCCACCGTGTTTGCGGTTGTGCAGTTTATCTTCAACCCACTAGGACTCGGTCCAGAACCGGATACGGTTTTGCCAGACGATTTTTTCAGCAAACCTGGAAAAGATGTTGTGGGACTCAAACTTCTGGTGGATGGAAAGGCAGCTTTCGATGAAATATTGCGGGCCATCGATGCGGCCCAATCATCGATCCATGTCCAAACATACATATGGAAAGATGACCATATAGGACGGCAGGTAGTAACAAAACTAAAAACGGCGGCGAACCGTGGCGTAAAAGTTACTGTCCGAAAAGATGCGCTTGGAACGGCTTTTGAGCTATCGGATATGCTAAAGGGGAGACCGAGCCCTGTATTTACGAAATCAGGGTTGAAAGATGACAAAAATATCGATGTAAACGTCGATGTTTTTGCTGATACGGATCATAGCAAGTACTTTATCGTGGATCATAAGGAGGTCATTTTCGGTGGAATGAACATAGCCGATGAATACCATACGCAATGGCATGACTACATGGCTATGATCCAAAGTGAACGATGGACGAGAGCTTTTGAAGGCAAGGTATTGAAGGGTTCATCCTGGCCGAATCCGGCACCATTCGTAATCACTTTAAACGATAGAAATACCACCGAGATTCGTACTGCACTCATCGAAATGATCAACAATGCTAAAGAAAGCGTAATCATAGAACACGCATATTTCTCGGACGACAAGGTTATCGAGGCTGTAAAATTGGTCGCTGGAAGGGGTATTCAGGTGAATATCATATTACCGAAGAGGCCTGACACACACCATTACGCCAATATGGTTACGATTAATAAGCTGATTCAGTCAGAGGAAAAGACAGCGCCCAGGGTGTTCCTCTATCCTCAAATGATGCACGCCAAAGCGGTCTTAACGGACGGTGTGATCGCCGCCATTGGCTCTGCCAACCTTACCCCACGAAGTATGAAGACCAGTCGAGAAGTCACCATGTTTGTTCACTGCAAGACCGGCGATCCCTTTATCAAAAGATTGCACGAACAGATGGAAGCGGATATGGCCGAAAGTGAGGAAGTCAT
>Ga0209013_10002590_pt1 | contig 16311 bp, 15 predicted proteins | sample Cruoilmetagenom2_FD_187291 | JGI IMG/M metagenome (GOLD analysis project Ga0209013, IMG submission 187291) | Oil polluted marine microbial communities from Coal Oil Point, Santa Barbara, California, USA - Sample 2 (SPAdes) (version 2) | ecosystem: Environmental > Aquatic > Marine > Oil seeps ...
TTATTTGGCAAGCGATAAAACCGACAGCACGGCAATGCGTTCAATAAGTGAGATTGCCGATAGTGCAGACGTTACATCTACGAATAGAATGCGCCGCGATAAATCAGATGAGGACAATATACGCTTTGAAAGCTTCCTAACATTTCGGCATTTCCTTTTGCACGTATTAAAGCTTTTTGAATTGGAGAAAAATGGGGATGAAGTGATCCCTAATAAATCGTGGAGTGGAGAACTGATTGACGATAAAAAACTCATTCAGCGTTTCGAAGCAGTATTCCCTCGCAGTCAGAATGACGGTGAAATGGTTGAGCGCTTCGGGTTTTGCTTGTTGAGATGTAGATTTTTGTTCGACAATTTTATGCTCAAAAGAGAGTTTAACGGTGACGATACCGAAGGAAGATGGAGTCTTAAGACACTTAAGGTTTCTTGGAGCAATAGCAAAAAATATTCCAAGAGGCAACCAAAAGCGTATTATGTGGATGGTAGTGACTCAATCGAAAGTCGAATGTTGCAATCCATGTTAAGGGTAACGTATACTTCCCCGCTGGTAATGCATTGGACGACAGATTTTCTTGCGTGGCTCTATTTTGATATGGAAGGATATGACCCGATCGAACATGCTGAAAAGCTGGAAAGCATCGCAAAAGAGGCAGTGCGTATATACATAAATGATGGGGAGTTCTCCACAGGACTAATTACTCCGCATATTGTGTTCAATTACTTGGATTACTTATTGTGGAAAAAATCAAGGCAGGATTTCCAATTTGAATTCCGTAATTCCCTAGAACATTGGTATCCACAGCATCCGATCGATAGTAATGTGAAATGGAAAGAGCACGACTTGAATCATTTCGGAAACCTCTGTCTGGTTTCAAGCGGATTAAACTCTAAGTTTTCTAATAATCTTCCACTTGCTAAAAAGGCTAATTTTCGTGATGGGATTAATAAACAAAGCCTGAAACTAAGAAGGATGGCTGACTCTACGACCGATGCCAACGCATGGACGGAGAAAATGGCAATTGCTCATGGAGAAGAGATGTTGAACTTAATTAAGGCGGCACTTTGATGGTTTAAATGTCGTTCCTCAAGTCACAGTAGAACCTGAGGAAAGAAGATATAGGGAAAATAGGGACTGGCGACTATTTTAATTATCCTATTATTCCTATTATTTTTAGTTGAAGTGTTGAATTAAATTGGCTAAATTTCTATTATTACTCAATTAAAGGGCGCGATTGTGGAATAAGCGTCTTTATTCTTCTAGGGGAGTTGAATTTTACAATAAATGATGCATTAAAATTCCCCAAGTAGACTATAATAATGATACACAAAGTTATGACGGGTGGTTTTTTAGGAGTTAGCCTAGAAAACCACTTTTTTTATAGTTAATTCCCAATAAGTAATTAATAAATGTTAGAAAGCAAAATGAATATATTTTGCTTTCTTGTGGTTATTAATCCATACGAGTTTTTTTCATTAATTCACTAAACTTATCGGCAGCTTCTGTTTTCATGTCAGTTGTTACATGAAGATACACTTTTCTTGTCACGTCATCATCTTGATGACCTAATCGATCCATAATTTCTTCAAGACCTACTCCTGCTTCAGCCAGAAGTGAAGTATGGGTATGGCGAAGAGAGTGTGGCTTGATATTAGAATTTAGTTCAGTTTTATCTAATAATCTAGCCATTCTAGTCTCCACGAGTTTAATTAAATTGGAAAACCGGGATGACGATTTATATTGGCAAATACATAATCTCCATTGTTGTAGGAGTTATTATATTTAGATTAATATTACGGTTATTATAAAAAAGAAGAGTCTTTATTGCTAGATTCTGTAAAAAGTTAGAGTCTGTTTTAACGGTTAACAAAACTAGATATTCTATGTAAGTTTCGTTTAATAACAGCTATGAGAAGTTATTAAAATTAGATTTGTTGTATAATTAAGTACATATTCTTAATAGATTGGGTGGTATAAAAATGGTTTATAAAGCTCTGATTATAGCAGTAGATCAATATAGTAGTGTGAATAATCTTCCCAATACAGTAAATGATGCAGTTGAAATTAAACGCTTACTTTTGGAATCTCCCTCTTTTTTTAACGATCAGGATGTACAAGTATTTCAGGGATCGATTTCACGAAAAGATATTTTACAATCTGCATTAAGATCTTTCTTTATAAGTGCTGATTCTTCTGATATATTATTTCTTTTTTGGGCAGGACACGGTGCCTTTGTAAAAAATGAAGGTTATTTTGTTCCTTTTGATGCGGATATAAATTCTCCACAAGAAACTATGATTAAAATGACTGAAGTTAGAGATTTAATAGAACAAACATCAGCAAAAACAGTTTTATCCTTTTTTGATACATGCCATAGCGGTGCTGTCGCTAGAAATATTCAACGAGAAATGGTTCGAGGTCTTGAAGTGAAAGGATCTGGAAAAGTTCTTATTGCTGCTTGTACAGAACAACAGGTAGCATGGGATAGAACAGGACATGGAGCTTTCACAGATTATTTAATTAAGGGATTAGAGGGAAAAGCTGCTGATAGAAACGGAGATATAGATGTTTATAACTTATATTCTTATGTAAGCAAAAAGTTAAATGAGGAATTTGGAAATCAAAATCCTGTAATAAAAAGTACACTAAATGGAGTGCCGCTATTATTAAAAAGAACTGTTAGTAGAGGCAAACCAAGTTTATTAACTAATTCAAAGACTGATTCAATTAATGTGAATAATAAAAATACCACTGATAAAACTTACAAATTAGAAGTTAAAAGAGCATTTAGAGAACTATTGGGAGACTTAAATAATTCTTATTATGAATTTATAAACTCGCGAAGTCTAAGTGATGTTCATAACATTGAAAAATTACTAAATCAAGAAATAGTAAAAGAACTGGACGCGCTTGAACAAGAAATAAAAGAAAAAAAAGAAAACAAGGATGATATTGAAAGAAAAGAATTATTTTCATTAATTGATGCTGGAAGCTATAAAGCATTTTATAAAGCTTGTTTAAAAATAGAAGAGAAATATATATATCTAGGAATATATAAACAATTGTATAATTATTTTGTAATAATTATACAATTTTTAATGAAAGAGAAGGAATTTATTGATCAAACAGAGCTGAGTAATTATTTAAATCTAATATCAGCAAAAATAGATGATGTTACTATGAAGTTATTATTTTATTTAGTTATTTATTATGATGAAAAGGAGATCATTCATTTTTTTGATGAAACTGATTTTATTAATAGAATTAATACATATAAAGGTCCACTAGTATTTTCTAAAGGAAGAAGTTTGTGGGGATATATTATTAAAAATGCAGGAAAATTAGATTCTTATCCATTATCAAATATATTAAAAAGTACAAATAATAATTCTAACTAATGATTAAAAATAAACAAGTATACACAAAAGAATCTTAACCACATCTCACTTATATTTCCCACTTTATAAAGTGGTCAACTAGTACGAGTTAAGATGAAAAAATACAAAATATATGAAGTTAGACGAAGGTGAAACTTTGATTAAATTTGTTATGGTACATCCTAAAAATGAAGAACTAGATTTATATTTAGATAATATAGTTGATAAGTTAAATAATAATAATAAGATAGTAAAAAGCTGTAGTGCTTATGAAAAAAGCGAATTGTTATATAAAATAAAACTTGATACTGCTAATGGCAATACATATTTCTTTGAAATAGAAATGGCTACTTACAATAAATCTAAGCACTTATTTGTATCAATCTTTCCACAAAAGATTAATTACGAATTTGATAAGGATTTATATTCTGTAAAATTTCTTTTCAAAGATCTTCTAAGAAAGGATTGGGAGGAATGCATTTGGTTATTAGATGATCAATCTAGCCAATATGCTAACGAATTATATTCAGACATTCATAATGTAGAAAATAAGTTAAGACAGTTCATTAGTATAGTTATGATTAGATATTTTGGTATTAACTGGTGGGGAAATTATGCTCCCAAAAAAATTAAAGATAAATATCAAGCTCGTCAAGGTGGATATAAACGAGTAGCAAAACTATATGCTAATGTTAGTGATAAATTATTATCAATTGATACAGAAGACTTGATCTTAATAATGACCCATAAGATAAAGAAATTTAAGGAAGAAGGTGGAACTCTTGTAGTTAAATTGCTTGAGTCTTTAAAAGAAACAGGAGATTTAAGTACAGTAGCAGCTGAATACAAACGATTAGTTAATGAATTAAGAAATGAATGTGAAATAGAAATTGATATCTGGACAGATATTTTTAACAAATACTTCAATGATGAATTTATTAAGGAATGGGAAGAATTTTCAAAAAATCGTAATCACGTTGCACATAATAAACTTTTAGATACGGATGCTTATGGTATTATTAAAAATAGTATTCAAGTTGTTCAAGTTGCCATTGAAGATGCAGAGAAAAAATTTAATGAGATTAGTTTGTCTGATGAAGAAAAAGAAAAGATTTTGGAATTAGAAGCCATGAGGGAAATTGAAAATGAAATGTTAGAGATGTCTAGAATGGAAGAAGAATCTGGAGTAAGAATTCTCGACGCTGGATCTATTTTTGAAAGGTTTAATGAAACGGTATCAGAGTTCATTGAAAGTATTGTAGACAGTGTTTATTTCAGAAGTGATTTGGATACATCTACCACTTCATTTGACCAAGAGTCTTCAGAAGAAGAACTGCTTATTATTAAAAGTAAGTTAAATGATAGTGAGTTGAAATTAATAGCAACAATTTTCCTTGACGAGAATCCTGGAAACGAAAGTTCATTGAATATTAAACTAATTATTGATGGAGAAAAATTTGATGAGTGTGAAATGACATATCGTAATGGAGAAGCTATTTTAGACAAAGAACATAATTACTATATGCCATTAAATTATAATGAGTTTAATGATGGCGATTTTGATGACTTTATCTCGAATATAGAATCCAATATAGAGGAATTGTTCCCAAATCTAGTAGATGAAGTTGATCTAGCCAAATCTAGTGCAATTAGGGATGGTGGAAACTATCCAGTAGCTGATTTTCCATGTGAAGAATGCGGTGAATCATATGTTTGCATAGATTCTAGTTTAGAACAGTATGGTAAATGTGTTAATTGTGGTCACATGCATGATGTAAATCAATGTGAAAGATGCGAAACGAATTATAATGAGTCTATAGAAGGAAATTCAATGTTTTGTGAATCTTGTTATGAGTGGTTTGAACGACAATAGAAGAATAATTTAAGTTAGAATTCTGAACGAGAACAATATATTCTGAATAGAGGCTTCTCAAATTATTTCAAATTTAGGTAAACCCACCAACACTATTGTGTTGCGATTTACATTTCGCTAACGCAATCAAGTAAAAAATATAAAATCCCGTTAAAGATGTTACAATCAACATTTTTACAAACCTTGGTTTACCGCACTTTTGGAACACATTGTGAAAGATATTACACACTTTCACCTTACGGGCGGAATGATGTAAAACAGACTTGTAAAGTTGGTATATCAACGTTCATAAGACTAATATCAGATTTACGGATTGAGAGGTTTTTCATTAGTTCTCCGAACTTTTGGAAAGCCTCTTTTTTCTGTCTTTCTGGATGTGTAGATACAGCTTTGTCGTCGTGACAATATTCGTATGATCCAAACAATCCATTAGCTGCGGGAGCTCTACCCTTGGCTCATCCATCAGGGGAAAATGCGTGTGTCTCAGAGAGTAGGGAGTCAAATATTTGCTATTTGCAGGGACTTCTTCTTAAGACTGGACACGCAAATGAGTCCTTTTTGAAAATGAATAACGAGCAATTGATCAGAGAATACGACCGGTTTTTGGAGTCTTGATAATTATACAAATCTCAATTCACTGAATCCCGTAATCGATAACACCACTTCATAAGATGAAAAAAGGTCGAATGAAATTTTTGTGGAAGTTTTGGGACATTGACGAAGTCATGGACCTATCTTTGGCACTCGAAGGTGGTTTCAGCCCTAAATTCGAAGATTGTCCAGGCGTACAAGTTGGGAGAATACGAGGTTTATGCGAAGTGAGAGTTTTTCGTACATTATCCTTAGCACTATGTGTTACACCATATGGGGTTTATTGATTTGGTAGGACAGGCAAGTAGGAAGATAGTGGAGAAATAAAAAGAAAAGGACCAAACTAGTCCTTCTCAAGTGAAATGTCTAAATGCATTATATGTTGTTCGCCACTTGGTCCTAAGTAAATTTTATTGTAATCTAAAAATCCTGTCTTTTTATAAAGATTGATAGCAGCCGTATTCCGCTTATTTACACCTAATACTACTTCATTAACATTTTGAAAATTGTTATTAACAAAACGGGGTAATAAAAGAAGTCCCTGTTTAGCAAAACCTTTACCCTGGAATTCATGATTAATAGAAAAAGCTGTTAATAATATTGCATTAAAGTTGTTCGTATATTTCAAGACTTTTTCTCCATTTTCCAAGGCGAAATAGCCGACTGGAACATCTTTATTCAGTATTAAAATATGAATAATCTCTTGGGATGCGGCAGGATTTTTAATTTTTTCTAAAGGATAACAGGTGAATTGCAACTTCTCTGGAGGTAAGTGGAAATTTGAAAGAAATAACTCATATTGGTCTGTATATTTAACCAGCTGTACCAGATTGTTTTTAGTCTTAGACTCCATGTAAATGCTCCTTGTCTTATAGGTATAAGAAGATTATAGGATAGATCATTAATAGAAACAAGTGTTCTATTTAAAGACTATTCAATTTTATGAGTTTATTAGAGGGGTCACAGAAATTGTACTAATTTATGTAATCCCTTTTTTAAATTCAACCGAGGAAGTGGTTATAATTAAGAGGGGGTGTTTACATATGGCAATAAATTATACGGCTTTCAATGAGATACCTAATACTGAGATACTAGATGGAATCATAAAACTGCATACACGTATTTTTTGTGAGTCAGATGACTTGGCAGGCAGATTGAGAGAAAAGCCTGAACTGAGAATTGACGTTGCATTGGATGAGGACAAAGTTATCGGGTATAAGATAGGGTACGCTCTGAATCGTGAGCAGTTTTATAGCTGGTTAGGAGGAGTGGATGCTGAGTACAGGAACCTTGGAATCGCCTCTGAGTTAATGGAGCAACAGCATCGGTTTGCAAAAGAAAGTGGATACAAAGCCATTCAGACCAAGACCAAGAACAAATGGCGCAGCATGCTGATATTGAATATTAAATGTGGATTCGACATTATTGGAACATACACGGACAGCGAAGGTGAACCTAAAATCATTCTTGAAAAAAGCCTATCAACTTAAGCCGTAATTATTAAAATATCACTTCATCAGTTAAAACTGGAAGGGTCTTTTTCCGTAATAAAACTTGGGAAAATTTAATTTTCAGAATAATGAATTCAATTTTTCATGGAGCTTTGATAAAATAGTATAAACATTAAATTTTAGGAGGATTGAGACATGAAGATCTATGTGCTGCATGCGAGCATGAATGGAACAACTGAATTGCTCGGGAGATATGTTGCAGAAGGAGCTAGTGAAGTTGAGGGAGCGGACGTTTTATTCCAATCTGTTGAAGATGTGGATATCAATTCTTTAAAAGATGCCGATGCCATCATTTGGGGATCACCTGGTATTTTTGCAAATATTAGTCCAAAAATGGCAGAATTTCTATTTAAACTGGGACAAGTTTGGTTCCGTGGGGAGCTTAAAGGCAAAGTCGGCGGGGTGTTTGCTACGATGTCTAACTCCCACTGGGGAATCGAGAATATTTTAAGGAACCTGCAATTGCCAATGCAAGCTTTAGGCATGAACATCATCTCCAACCAAGTGAAATTTGAGCATTTCAACATTGCCAGCCCATATGGTGCTTCGGCACTACGTTTGACTCAATTGGACCCTAACGAAGAAATCAAAATAACAGAAGAAGAAATAGATAACGCACGTCACTATGGTCGGCAGGTTGCTGAAGCAGCTGCCAGGTTTAACCTGGTACATACTCGTTAGACCAAAGAAGGCCATTCCTGGGGATGGTCTTCTTTCTTTGCCGGTAAACTAATGGAATGTGCTATTATTAAGGTCGAATCGATTAAAAAAGTAATAAAAACACACAATGGATACATAGCCGATACTGTGTAAATAGGCAATGTACTAGGAGGTTACTGGATGAATAATAACGATTTATTAATTAGATTGAGATATGCTCTGGATATAAAAAATAAAGATATGATCGAGATCTTTAAACTTGGCGGCGTTGAATTGACTAAAGAAGAAGTGCTGAAGCTGCTCACGAAAACAAAAGACAGTGACGACGATATGGATGGCGATTACACCGAAGAAAATGAGGATAGCATGAAATGCAATAACATCATGCTGGAGTCATTTTTAAATGGCATGATTATTTTTAAAAGAGGCAAACAAGAGCCGAAACCAGGACAACCTGAAAGACCAGCATTTTCCCCAAATGATCGAATGAATAACATCCTTCTGAAGAAAGTGAAAATAGCCCTTTCCTTAACAAGTGAGGATATGCTTGAAATATTTAAAGCAGCGAAATTCACTGTAACAAAAGGGGAAATAAGCGCGTTTTTAAGAAAAGAAGGACATAAGAATTATAAAGAGTGCGGTGATCAAATCGCCCGCAATTTCCTAAGAGGATTAGCGGTAAAATATAGAGGCTAAGAAACCAAAGGAATTTTTTCCTCTAAAACAACTGTCATGAAAAAGCACCACCCTGCATATATTAATATTGACTGCGGAACTTAACCAGGTTGACAGTCAAAGCGTCTAGGCTTATGCTTAGGCGTTTTTTTAATGATTTAATGTAACACTGACAGGCACTTTCTTAATCCAACTGCGATAAACTGTAGTATTCGGCTATTTTTTGAATCAAAATTTGATAATGGAGGATACCAGTTGCAAGTTTTTTACACAGTCCGTCCAGGAGATACCTTGCATAGTATCGCAAGTCGATGGGAACTGCCGCTTGATTCACTTATCGCGGCGAACAATTTGGAAACACCCTTCACGATTTTTGTGAACCAGCAGCTTTCCATCCCGCCCGGTGTCGATGTCTACCGGGTGAAGCAGGGAGATACCGTTTTCAAAATTTCACAGACTTACAGAGTCCCTCAATCGGTGATTATCGAAGCAAACGGGCTTGTCCCTCCTTACACAATACAAGTCGGTCAACTATTGAACGTTCCACCGGGAAATCCGTATTACATCGTGCAGCCTGGGGATACCTTATACCAAATCGCTAATCGTTTTAACGTAACAACAGGAGGGGCAAGCAAACCTGAAGTAATCAGAATGGCGAACCAATTGACATCAGATACGATTTTCCCTGGGATGAGGCTGATTATTCCTTACGCACCTCCGGGGAATCAGGGAATCATAGCCTATACAGCGAGCCTGAATGGAGGCTATGACATCTGGTTATATGACCCTAGTGATGGGGAGAGTGTACGCCTTACCCCAGGCTTGGGCGAATCATTTTCAGTTCCCTTTTGGTCACCGGACAGTACAAGAATCGCCTTTGTGGGAAAAGAAGAAATCCTGTATGTCATCCAGTTGTCCGAGGACACATTCATCCAAATTGACCAATTCAGCGAAGGACTCGGTGTATATTTAAGTTGGTCACCGGACAGCCAAAAAATAGCCTATACGAAAAATAATGACATCATCTTGTACAATATCAGGACTCACCAAATCCACACAATCGAGCAAGCGGGAGCGACAGATGTCCAATGGTTCCCGAACGGGACGGAATTGCTGTTCCAGGCACCTGATGAGTCAGGGGTCAGCCAGCTATACCGTATTCAGGCTGATGGAACCGATAAGCATCAGATCACTCAAAATACTGGCGGTAGGCATAATGACGTACGTCTTTCCCCTAATGGATCTTATATCTTTTACACTTCTCCCGGTGCGAGCATCTCAATCATCTACACCTTGGACATTTCCACAGGCCGTGTATTTGAAGTGGGAGGCGGGCCGCTTGCCAAAAACTTCTTCCCGTCCTGGTCCCCTGATTCATCCAGAATCGCTTACAGTGCCACCGCTTTTGAAGATGTTGGATATTTTTCACTCATCCGAACTACTGGCAGACGTGGAGAGAACGACCGGACAAGAGCCATTTCGAATTGCTATGCCACTCCAGTCACATGGTCGGTTGATGGCAGGAATATCGCCTATCTTTCGGGCTGTGCCAATGGAATGGTCAGTGAGATTTGGCTGATTGATACAAAGCATCCTGTCCCTATTCAATTGATTTCAGGAGCAATCATCACATCTTTGCAATGGTCGCCAAAGCCGAATGTCCCAATCAATAAAACCTTTACGAGCCAAGTATACAACGTCCAGTTCCAATACCCTTCCCATTGGGAAAGAGTGACTGACGAAAAATACGAAGGACCCGATGGCTTCTTTCAAGTCTCAGCCATATCCTCAGATGAAACAATCGATTCAGTTTGCTACAGTGAAGCTTTTCACGAATTGAAACCATATGGAACCGAACCTCGTATCAATAAGACACAAATCCAGCAACAGCTCGCTTGCTTCATATTCCCATCAGAAGACCAACCTCCGGAAATGGGAGGGCAGGCCGCTCTGATTGTCCGGTATCCGAACCCAATCCAGATTGAGGGAAGTACCTACAATTACTTTATCCTGTGGGCAGACAAGAACCATATAAATGAAATAAGCTCTACTCTTGATTTTCTGTAGGAGTAGATGAAGGGAGCAATGGTCATGCGACGGATTAAATTCATGATGATACATTTCCTGAAGGAGCCGTTATGGTTTAAAGTACTGATCACTTCGACGTTTCTGATTTCAATTATTTTCAGCAGTTCCTTTTTTTCAAATCATGCAGTTTATGAAAGTTGCGCCAAATTCGCCGCCGCCATCTTTTTCTGTGCTTACGGTTATAAAATGCGCAGAAATCTTAAGACGGCTGTCATCTTATTTGGTGCAGCTGCAATATGTCTGGTGTTAGCTATTGTGGCAATATAAATGCCCAGACATTTTCGGAAAAGGTCTTTAACCAGTTGAGAAAACTGGTGGGAGGCCTCTTCTTTTTGTTACTAAGTCTCAAGGCTTAGATGTAAACACCTCCAGGGTCCATTTGAATGTTTTGCTGGTAGGGTACAATTGAAATATCGAGTAATTGATTGGATGTACAGAAGGAGTAGGACATATGATTGATTATACAAAGCAGGTTGAACAAGAGCTTTCTTTTTGGAGGCAGAGAATGATGAAGCGAACGGGTATCATCGGCCGCGCATCCAAATCTGCACAAAACAAGATCAATGGCCTCCTGCCGGAAAAATTTCATCAGGTGATGACAGAAAGTATCAAGAATATGGTGAAAGCAACGATTGTCGGCTCAAACATCACAACGAAAAGACAGCCTTCCACTGGTTTAAGCCTCTATAAGCGTGACGAACTGTTCAGGGAAAAGCTTTCGACCTTTAGAAAAACGGCAACAATAGAAGGGGCTGGAACCGGAGCGGGAGGGATATTGCTAGGAATCGCTGACTTTCCGTTGCTGTTATCCATCAAAATGAAATTTCTTTTTGAAGCGGCTGCAGTGTATGGGTTCGATACGAACGATCCGGAAGAACGGCTTTTCATTTTGCATATTTTTCTCCTGGCCTTTTCAAGTGAGGGAAAACGAAAAGAAACATTGTTCATTATCGAAAACTGGGAGCAGCAAAAACATCTGGTTGCCGATATGGACTGGCGGGAATTTCAACAGGAATACCGGGATTACATCGATTTGGTGAAGATGTTTCAAATGTTGCCCGGCATCGGAGCAGTGGTCGGAGCGTTTGCCAATTATAATCTGCTCGACCAACTCGGGGAAACAGCAATGAATTCATACAGGTTACGTTTGATTTAATTTTAAATTAGAGGAGCTGACAACATGTTTTTCAGAAACAAAGTGATTTTAATAGTGGCGCTCGTGCTTTTGGTGGCAGGTGGTATCACGTTCATGCTTAATAATGTCATTGTCTTTGGGCAGAATGATAGCAAGAAAGTAATCGAGAACCCAACATTTTCGAACATTGAAGTTGAGACCAACAATGCCGAGGTAGAAATTGTATCAACAAATGGTTCAGAGGCAACTGTGGAATATACAGGTGCAGGCAAACGGACGAAAGTAAATTTTGACGTAAATGTTAAAAGAGATACACTTTCCGTAAAATTGGAAGAGAAACGTCGATTTTTCTTCTCGTTCGGTTTCAATTCCAAAGGCTTGAAACTGACCGTCAACTTACCGGAGGAACAGTATGAATCACTTCAGGTAGAGACGGATAATGGACATATCAGCACGGAAGATATAAAAGTGGATGAATTGAGCCTGGAAACTGACAATGGCCAAATTCATGTGAAAAATGTGGAGACCGGACTTGCTGAAGTTGAGTCCGATAACGGAAAAGTCATTTTCGATCATGTCGAAGGCGAAATTAAAGGGACCTTAAATAATGGACGGATTACCGTATTGACCGATAATCTCGAATGGCCGATGGACTTAACGACCGATAACGGGAGTATCGAGATTAAAACTGAATCTCAACCAAAAAATGTAACAATCGATGCGGAAACAGATAACGGCCGAATCACTATTTTTGGCGATAAGGTGGACCGGGCAACTTACGGAAAAGGGAAACATGTAATCAAGTTGCGTACGGACAATGGCAGCATAACTGTAACTAATTGAGTTGTTGAATCAAAAAGAATAAAGGTTTTTTCTAAGTCATTTATACTTAGGAAAGGCCTTTTTTGTTGTATTTAACCAACTGGTGTGTATCAGGGGTGAGTGTTAATATGAACAAAATCTGAGCATAACAAAGTAATTAGTGAAATAATAAAAATTTGTTGTTACTATAGGAAAGAAAAGTCTATATTTTTATGCAATTCATGGTACTATTAATTTACTTTTCAGAATAGAGAATAGGCAAATAATCATTATTTACCCAACATATAAATCAAATGTTTGTATAAAAGCAGTCCACATAAAATGAAAAGGGATAGTGGGAGGCAATAATATGGAATTAATAATTATCAAAGAAGTTCAAGGGGAAACCACTATATTAAAATTAAAAGGACTTTTGGATATTTCAACCCAAAAAATAATTGAACCCTATATAGCAGAAATCGAAAGCATCAAGAAATTGATTTTTGATTTCACTGAATTGGATTTTATCGATTCTACCGGTATCGGTTCAATCATAGATGCTATTTATGTAGCACAAGAAAAGAATTTTATCATTGAACTTACAGGAGTAGATGAAGGGATCGATGATGTGTTCAAAACCGTGGGTCTATATCATATTTTGGAAACGATTCAGGAGGTGGGAATTTAATGTACAGCGAAAATATTCCATCTATTATCGAAAAGAAGGACATGGATGAACAAATCATTATCGATAAGGTATTGGAACGGGAAATCAACCTTGCCAGAAAGATTCAATCCCAATTATTGAATGGAAAGACTCCTGTTCTCATAGGAGCTGAAGTTGCGGGAAGTTCCCACCCTGCTAGATTAGTCGGGGGCGACTACTATGACTTTTATCCATTGATCAACGGGAAAACACGCATCGTCATAGGCGACGTCATGGGGAAAGGGATTCCTGCTGCAATGTTGATGATTTTGACTCGAGGAGCTTTCCGTACGGCTGCGGCCAGTACTGCCGGTCCGGGAGAAACGCTCACTGCGATGAACAAGGCAATCTACGAGGACTTAAGAACCTTGAAATCATTTGTGACCCTTTTTTGTGCGGACTGGGATCCGGTAGAAGGAATCCTGACTTACGCAAATGCAGGACATAACCTTCCCCTGTTCATAAATGGAAAGGCAAACACAATTAAAGAAATTCCAAAGGTCAATGGAATCATGGTTGGTGGCCTTCCAAATCAAGTTTATAAGGAAGAATCCGTTCGTCTTGAAGAACTGGATACGATATTCTTATATACAGATGGGATTATCGAAGCCCGGAATAAAGAGGGAGACCAATACAAACTGGATCGCCTAATCCAAACATTAATGGAAAACAAAGTACTATCCGTGGGAGATATAGAGAGGTACGTCATTGCTTCAGTCAAGCAATTCGCAGAAGGGGTTCCCCAAAAAGATGATATAACAATGGTCTTGTTAAGGGTGAACCAAAAAAACTGAGTGATGAAGTGATTTGAAAATACTTAGTGGGGGTAGAGGTATGTTGAAATTTTCACATGATCCAGATGGACAGAACTTGAAAATAAGTTTTCATGGAGATTTGGATATAGACAGTACGGAAGTTGTGGAAGAAGAAGTGATTCCCCTTTCTGAAAAATACAAAACAGTAAACATCAATTTTGAAGACGTCCCATTTGTTGACTCTTCAGGCATGGGGCTTCTCATGAACTTGGTGCGGACGTTAAATGAAAAAGGCACGAAGGTCACGATCGCCAATGTAAGAGATGAAGTAATGGAGATTTTTGACCTGCTTCAATTATCAAACATACTAGGCGAAGAAGTATTCATTTAGTTTTAAACCACCATAAAAAATGGAATTACAACAAATGGATAACTGAATATAGTTATTTTGAATTAGTTGAAAAAAACTATTGAATCTTTTGTCCTATTATAGTATTGTAAGATTATTAAGATAATTAAATACCATTTTATCTCTCAGATAAAGGCAAACCTATCGAAAGGTAGGGACGCAAAGCCACGAGCCTAAAGCATTTATGCTACGGTCGTCGGGTTACCGAAAGAGTCGGAAATCAATTTGAATCCGCCTTTATTCGAGGCGGATTTTTGTTGTCTCCAAAAAGAAAGTCTTACGAAATTTATTAAGGAAATTCTTAATAACTACCACTTTAAAGGAGGTGATACATATGAAAGCAAAAGTAAAGAACATCCTAACAATCGCTGCAGTAGTGGCAGTTGCGTTCGCACCAATCGTTGGTCGTCCTTGGTTCTGATATCATCTTAGAAGAAAACTGGGTTGAATCGCCTGGTTTTCTTTCTTTTAATCTTTTGATTGATTGGAGGGCATTGAAATGTTTTATTTCATCATCGTTGCATTTATCATCACGCTATATCAAAAACGGAATCCATTTTCGTTTATACGAAATATCTCATTTGAATGGCCTCTTGTTATACTTTTGAGCTTTGGGACACAAATTGTTTTATCAATCATTACAATGCGAACGGCAGAAAAATTTGAATGGGTTTTCGTTTTAACCTTTGTGGGTGTCATTGTCGGGCTGCTGAAAAACAGAAAGATACCCGGCGTGAAATGGATAGCTGCCGGAGCAACTTTGAATTTACTGGCGCTTCTCCTTCATGGGGGGACCATGCCAGTATGGGAGAAAGCCCTTCAACTGACTGGACAAGAGAATGTGCTTTTGGACACGGATGCACGTCATCATCTTATGAATGAATCGAACTTCTGGATTTTGGGAGATTGGATACCGGTTATCAGATATGTTTTAAGTCCTGGAGATTTCCTGGCAGGATTGGGCATTATTTTACTGATTGTCCTGCACTCCGAACGTCGCAAGATATCGGGTACTGTACAATGAAATCTTTAAATTGGTTTACATCAATTCTGGTCCTTATTGGTATCTTGGCGCTGATTTATTCTTCAACGCATTTGGATATCGATCAACTAAGTATTTTTCTAGTTATGATCATGTTTATTGTGATTCTGGAAATATTTGCTCTGAAGCTACCGAGTGGGGATGATTTTGAAGCTGGAAGTATTGGGATCTTGTTTGTGCTTTTATTGTTTGATTTTGGTCATACTGTATTGGCGCTTACGATTGGCTTGATAGTAGCCTTTATGAAAAATTACAATTCAGTTAAAATTCCTTGGATTCGCCTGATTGCCAATGTTGGAATGTATTCAATTTCCGCTTTGGTCGCATATTTTTTCTGGGATATGACAAAGGGAATCAATCTAATTCTTTCGGTTGTATTAACAGCATTTTTATACGAGTTCGTTAATCTTCTACTGCTAGAGATAATTCAAAAAGTCATGAACAAACGAGAACTTTTTACAAATCTGAGACAACAATTAGCAGAACTGATTATTCCTGTTATTGTATACTCCATTGTTATTCCGACCCTTCTTATTCAGGACACAACAAATGAAATCATCATTTTAGTTTTGTACACACTCTTTTTCCTATTGATTGTCATCTTTTTTTCCAAAGAGTACTTAAAACAATTGTCACTGCGACAATCGACTTCAAAATCATTCATTCAAGTTTTGGAAAGGCGCATTACAC
>Ga0209013_10002591_pt1 | contig 16303 bp, 9 predicted proteins | sample Cruoilmetagenom2_FD_187291 | JGI IMG/M metagenome (GOLD analysis project Ga0209013, IMG submission 187291) | Oil polluted marine microbial communities from Coal Oil Point, Santa Barbara, California, USA - Sample 2 (SPAdes) (version 2) | ecosystem: Environmental > Aquatic > Marine > Oil seeps ...
CAGCGCCCGCCAGTGCCCAGACCTACACAGTAAAAGCAGGGGATACGCTTTCCGAAATTGCGGCACGATTTGGGGTGAGCGCCTCGGCGCTACGCAATGCCAATAACATTACCAATGCAGCCTTGATTCGCCCTGGGCAAGTTTTGGCGATCCCAGTCCCAGGAACTTTGCCTGCAGTGGGCACCAATCAGCCCACGCCGACGTGGACGCCTATCATTGTGATGACGCCCAATGTCTCTGCTACACCCAGAGTGACATCCACATCTGCGGCCGGCACCATCACACCCGGGCCGACATCCACTGCGAGCACGGGCACGCCTACTCCTACACCTACCAGGAGCAGCCCCTCACCCACACCAACCAAGAGCGGGCCCACCGCCACGCCCAAGCCGACCTCTGTCCCGACGGCAAAGCCAGCAGCTCTGTCCGGAAAGATTGCCTTTACCGTGTGGAATCCGTACAACAACAAATATGAACTCTATGTCAGCCGCATTGACGGCAGCGGTCGCAACATGCTTGGTGAAGGATTCCGCCAACCCCAATTCCGGCAAGACGGCAATTTGCTGGCCGTCAACGGCGACGGGGCATCGAACCTGGAGCACCTGGTCACCATGAATCCTTCGGGGGGCGAAAAGGCCGGAGTCAGCAATTATGCAGAGGACAGCTCTCCCACCTGGTCGCCCGATGGGGCCATTGTTGCTTACTCCTCCAGTTCCTGGGGGGATGGCAGAGTCCGACTGGGTATTGTCCACGACATGTTCGGCGTACAACAAAACTGGATCCCTCTCGGAAACCTGCAGGTCGAGGGCAAGTTCCCCTTCTGGATGGCCGATGGGCGCATCGTCTACCAGGGTTGTGACACAGGAGGCGGCGGCGGCAACTGTGGACTCTATTGGGTAGGGGCCGGTGGCGGCGATTATCACCGCTTGACCACCCACGAGAGGGACACAGCACCCTCGGGCGCTGGGACCCGCGTGGCCTTTATGTCTGATCGCGATGGAAACTGGGAGGTATACAGTCTTGATATGAACGGCGGCGCAGCGCCCAAGCGGCTGACCCAGAATCCGGCCCAAGATGGCCTGCCCACCTGGGCGCCCGACGGCAAGTCGATCGCATTCGTCTCCAACCGGGGCGGATCGTGGGCCATCTGGGTGATGAACGCCAACGGCAGCAATCAGCGCAAGCTCTTTGACCTGGGGGGCAGATACGGCGGCGGCGAGTATGACTGGACAACTGAACGGATCTCCTGGGCGCCTTAACGACCGCTAGGATTTGATCCCGGTATGCGATCTGAGAAAGCAGGACTCAGATAGAAACATGTCAGAAAGGCAGGGTGCAGGTCGCCCGCATGGGAACGGGTCGGTGAAACAGGAAGGCCTGGCAGCATTGGGGCTGGTCCTCGGGCTGGTAGCCGTTCTATTTCTAGGCAGTATACCGATCTCCTCCAGCCACCCAGTGTTGGGCACCCCGACTTTTACGGCAACCCCTACCGTCGTTGTGGCTGCGGCCCCAACTGCCAGCCCGGCGCCAACTCGTACACCGACGCACCAGATCACAATGGCACCGGCCGCGACGTCCACACCCACACAGCGCCCCACAGCCAGCCCGACCATCACGCCAGCCCCAACCGAAACCCCTACGCAGGCACCAATAGTCGCCACACCGACGCCCGCGGCAGCCAATTCTCACCTCTGGCTGTCATCCCCCATCGATCCGGACGGCGCGGGCGATCGCTATCCTGGAACCTATTTTCCTTACGGTGCCACCATAGACGGGCGCTACTACCGGCACCATGGCGTGGACTATATGAACCCCGCCGGCACTCCCATTCTAGCCGCGGCTCCAGGACGCGTCATCGTCGCCGGGAATGACCTGGAGACCGTCTTTGCAGTCAAACCCGATTTCTATGGCAACCTGGTGATCCAGGAGCTGGACCAGCGCTTTCAGGACCAGCCTGTCTACTTGCTCTACGGGCATCAATCGAAAGTGTTGGTGGGAGCAGGCGACCATCTGGAAGCCGGAGATGTCTTGGGCTTGGTTGGCATGACGGGTGTGGCCATCGGCAGCCACCTCCATCTGGAAGTACGTCATGGAACCAACGACTATGAGCACAGCCGCAACCCCGTCCTCTGGCTGCGGCCAGAGGACGGCCAAGGGGTCATAGCTGGACTCGTGGTGGATGCGCAGGGACAGCCGGTGTCCGAAACGCCCGTGACCTTCTTCCATGCTGCTGAGCCCAGCAAGTGGTGGCGACAGACCCTGACCTATGCCGGCCAGGATCCCAAAGCACCAGGGACTCCTCTGGGCATCGACGACCAGATCAGTGAGAACTTTGCCTTGGGCTACGTACCTGCGGGCGACTATTTGGTTAAAGCTCAGATTGGGGAGAAGCCCTACGTGCAGCCGGTGACCGTGGCAGCTGGGGAGGTTGCCTTTGTCCAGATCTCAGTGACAGAGTGACCCACACCTTGACCAGAAGAAGAAACCAAAAAACACGGCGCCAGAGCGAACTGGCGCCGTATTCTTGGCCACCATTCAGATAGGTCCCCGGTTCTCATGACGGATCCAGCTCCCGAGGCTCCGTGTACATGGCTACGATGTTCTCCAGCGGCGTATCGGCCTGGAGGTAGTGGGCCGATGTGCAGATATAACCGCCACCCACTCCCAACACCTGGCATCGCTCCCGTACCTCAGCCCTCACCTCAGCCGGCGTGCCGTGGGGCAGGGTATGCTGGATGTCGATGGCGCCATGGAAGGCCAGCCTCTCGCCAAACTCGGCCTTGATACGGGCCATGTCCATGCCCGCCGCCCGGGGCTGGAGTGGGTTCAACACATCAATGTCCATCTCGTCCACAAAGGCAGCGATGAATGGGTAGATCGCCCCGCAGGAATGGTACATGATCTTGACCGGGTACCTTGCCGCCCGTATGGCCGCGTTCAGGCGTTGGTGGCGGGGCAATATGTGCTTGCGCCACATGCGCATCGACATGAGGGGGGAGTTCTGGATGCCTACGTCGTCGTAGGTATAGACCATATCCAGCAGTCCGCCCGCGGCCTCAATGACACGCACCGTGTTTTCGATATAGATGTCCGTAAAACGGTCCATGATGGCGCCGGCTATCTCGGGCTTTTCCACCAGGTCCAGGAGAAACCGCTCAAAGCCGCGCAGCGCCCACGACCATTCGAAAATGCCGCCGACTTCGTAGCGCAGATGATGGCGCAGGCCGGCGTTCAGCCGCTCACACTGTTTCCTCACAGCCGATACATCCCAGTCATCGGAGCTGGCCCAATCCCAGTTCAGCACATCCGCTTCAGTCTCGGCACCAGCCAGGGGGTGCCCTGCATACTCGTCGTAGGTGCCGAACTCGTTAGTCACTGAACGGCGATGGGTGCCCCAGGCGTCGACGAAGGTGCCATCGGGCAGTTCGCAAGCCTTACTGCCCACATAGCACGCCGTTACCATGCGACAGTCGATGCCCAGCAGAGGCAGGATAGCCTCGTCACCGACGTCCAACGCGTTGCGCAGCCTTTCCCAGACCTCTGGAACCGCCCAAAAATCAAAGGGTACCCGGTCCGGCTGGCGGTGCGCCAGGGCCGCCTCTACGCGCTGCCAGGGGCTAACCTCCGCGTCCTCAGGCCGCCCGTAACACTCCTCCAGATGGGTTCTCAAGTCCCCAGGCCTTGCCAAGATCTCCACGCTCAACCTCAACCCTCACCCTTGACCATAAATTGAATCACTGCTTCTCGTACGGCTTTCCTTCAGCCGCAGGTGGTCTAGAACGACCCACGACTCCCGCCACGACGATGATGGTCAGGAGGTAGGGCGCCATCTGCAGAAACTCGGGCGGGATCGATTCATTGATAAAGGGCAGCAACGGCTTGATGATCTGCATCTTGACCTGCATCGCGTTGGCAAAGCCAAAGAGCAAGGCAGCCATGAATGCGCCGAAGGGGTTCCAGTTGCCAAAGATCATGGCTGCCAGGGCAACAAAGCCCTGCCCCCGGGTCATACCGTCCTCGAACGTCCCCACGACGCCCAGGGAAAAGTAGGCGCCCCCGATACCGGCGATCAGACCGCCGATGATGACGCTGATGTAGCGCGTGCGGTTGACGTGGACGCCCACCGTATCGGCAGAGCTGGGATGCTCGCCGCAGGCCCGCATCCGCAGGCCCCAGGGGGTGAAAAAGATGAGATAGTTGACCGCCACCAGCAGAATCAGCATGATATAGACCGTAGGCTGGTTGATGAACAAGAGCGGCCCGATGATGGGTATCTCGGACAATACGGGGATGGCAATGTTGCTGAAGGAGCCGGGATTACTCAGTCCGGCTGGCTCCAGGATGCGGATGTTCAGGAAACGGGTACTCCCTGCGGCCAGGATGTTGATCACCGTACCAGAGATGATCTGGTCTACTTTGAACCGGATCGACAGCACGGCGTGCAGCAAGGCCATAAGCCCGCCTGTCAGGCTGCCGGCCAGAAGACCCAGCCACAGGCTATCAAAGATGCTGGCAAAAGCCACAGCGGCAAAAGCGCCGGAAAGCATCATTCCTTCAATGGCGATATTGATGATGCCCGAGCGCTCGCAAAAGATGCCGGCCATCGCGCCCAGGGTCAATGGCGTAGCGGCCATCAAGGTGGCGCTGAGCATGCCCGGCAGGTTCATGCTTGCCCCGGTGGTGACCCACACCAGGAAGCCAAAGGCAGCCAGCAGGGCCACCAACCAACTGAACAGTGCCCACAGAGAAGTCAGGCTGCGAAAGAGTCGCATCCCAGCCACAAAGAAGCAAAAGGCACCGATCATGTACAGCGTAGCCCGGGATGGCAGGGCCAGGAGGGTGCCCAGCGCTTCATCGGTAAAGACGGACTGGTCACCCGCCTGGGCGCCGTAGCCGCCGAGAAAGAAACAAACCGCGCCCAAAGCCACGAGCAACAGGATGCCCAGCAGGTCGCGTCGACTCATTCCAAGCGTTCTGGGTGCATCAATGCTTTGTGCCTGAACTGTCATGTCTGCCCTCCCTTAGGCTCCCCATCCACGCGAGAAGACCGGCTCCTCTACTTCCTCCTCCTTTGGTTTGCGGAGGCGGTAGAGGAGGCGGATGATCTCTGGCGCGGCGATAAAGATGATGACCAGGGACTGGATGATCTGCACGATCTCGGTGGGAACCCCGGCGACGGATTGCATGCGAGCCGCCCCAGCGCGCAGCATGCCGAATAAGAGGCTGGCGCCAACTACGCCCGCGGGATGGCTCTTGCCCAACAGCGCCAGGGCGATGGCGTCAAAGCCGTAGCCCGCCTGGAAGCCTAGGGCAATGTTGTGGGTGATGCCCAAACCCTGGACCACGCCGGCCAGGCCGGCCAGGCTGCCACTCAGGAACATGGCGATCACAAAGGTCCGGCCCACGTTCATCCCGCTGTAGCGGGCCGCGTCGGGATTGGCACCCACTGTCCGCAAGCCAAAGCCCCAGACGGTTCTAAAGAGGAACCAACCGGTGAGCGCCGCCACCAGGATGGCCAGGACAAAACCCCAGTGGAGTGTGACCGGATGGTCCAGAAAGCGGGGCAGGTAGGCGCTGGACAGGATCTCTTTGGTCCGGCAGGTGCCCTGGGTATTCTCGAGAGGGCCGCACAGCAACCATTCGCTCAGGCGGAATACCACGTAATTGAGCATGATGGTGGTGATGACTTCGTGGGCCCCGGTTCGCGCTTTGAGGAAACCGGCGATCGAGCCCCAGAGCCCTGCTGCAGTGGCCCCTGCGATGATGGTCAGGGGCAGGTGGAGCCCAGCTGGTAACCCGGCGAGGGAATAACCGACAAAGACTGCAACCATCCAGCCGATGCCGATTTGCCCCTCGGCGCCGATGTTAAAGAGTCCAGCGCGAAAGCCCAAGGCGACGGCCAGGCCGGCAAAGATGTAGGGCACCGATTGGACCAGGCTGTCGCTGGGTCCGCGCAGGGCTCGCAGGAGGGGTTTCAGGCCTTCGCCGCTCAGCGTTTCACCCAAAGCCTCCAGGATCTGCCGGGGGTTGCCCAGCGCGCCCTCGTACAAAGCTTTGTAGGCCGTCGCCAGGTTGGTGATTCCTATCTGGATGGCCGCCAGGAGGCCATCAGCCTGCAGCGCCTGGTACACTTCCTGGTCGGTGAGGATCAGTACCACTCCGCCAATGAGCAGGGCCGAAAACACCGATAGAGCCGGGATAACCAGGCCCCGCAGCCGGGTAGTCAGCCAGTGCTTCATCCAGGGCCAGCCGCCATGCCAAATCGAAATGATGGCCAGCACGACCAGGCCGATCACAAGGGTGATAGGCCACAGTCCCAGAGCAACCAGAAAAAGCAGGATCAGCCATTTGCTCAGCAGGATGGCGATGGTTGCCAGCAGCGCCACGATCGCCAACCGCATCCACAGGGGTAGAGCGGAGAGCCCTCGCTGCGTTCCAGATTCGACCGGTGGGTCGCTTTCCCAATGAGGAGGAGTTCGTTCTTTAGCCAACGGAGTCACCCCCTTCAGCGCCGCCCGGCGTCGCCCCTACGGTCCCGTCCGGCGTCTCCCCATTCGTCCCGTTTCGCGGTTCCCCTTCGAGGGAGGCACCAGCCATGAGTAGGCCCAGTTCCTCGCGAGTCACCTCGCCGGTGTCCATTGTCCCCACGATCTGGCCCTCGTACATCACGGCAATCCGGTCCGACAGGGCCATAATCTCGTCCAGCTCAACCGAGACTAGTAGCACGGCGACTCCCTCATCGCGCTTATCGATGAGCCGGCGATGGATGTACTCGATGGAGCCGACGTCCAGACCCCGCGTCGGCTGGGCAGCAATGAGCAGCTTGATGGGCCGCGAGAACTCGCGGGCGACGATTACCTTTTGCTGGTTGCCGCCCGAAAGGTTATGAACTGGCAGGGCAATGCTGGGAGTCCGCACGTCAAACTCTTTCGATACCCTGCCCGCATACTCGTACACGGTGTCGAATTGAATCTGCGGCCCTATAGCAAAGGGGGGCTGATAGTAGGTATTCAAGATGAGGTTATCATAGATGGGGAAGCCCAGTACCAGACCGTCCTGCTGGCGGTCCTCAGGGATATGGGCCACACCCAGTTCAGAGATGGTGCGCGGCGTCGCATTGGTCACGTCCTGGCCCATGATGCGGGCTGAACCAGCGGTGGCGGGGCGGAGTCCAGTCAGCACCTCCACCAATTCCGTCTGGCCATTGCCCTGGACGCCGGCCACGCCCAACACCTCACCGGCCCTGACGAACAGATCTGCACCGCGAAGAACCTTTTGGCCTCGCGAGTCCTGAGCAGAAAGCCCTGTCACCTCCAGCACCACGTCCTCCGGCGACGCCGGCCCCTTGTCCACGATGAGGGTCACCTCGCGCCCGACCATCATCTCGGCCAACTCTTCCTCCGAAGATTCGGTTGGCGTTGTCTCCCCCACCACCCGGCCGTTGCGCAGGACGATCACGCGGTCGGCAATGGTCATCACCTCTTTCAGCTTGTGGCTGATAAAGATGATCGATTTCCCCTGACCCACCAGGCCCCGCATGATTTCGAACAGCTCTTCGGTTTCCTGGGGGGTAAGCACCGCCGTCGGCTCATCGAGAATGAGGATCTCGGCCTCGCGGTAGAGGGTCTTGATGATTTCCACCCGCTGCTGCACGCCGACTGGCAGGTCCTCAACCAACGCATCGGGGTCCACCGCCAGACCGTACTGCTCCGACAGGTCACGGATGCGCTGGCTCGCCGCGCGCCTGTCCAGGGCCGTGGTTATTTCGCGCACCAGAGGATAGGAGGCAGCTGCGAAAAAGATGGGGAGGAGAATGAGGGCCAAGTTCCACTGGCTTCCGTCCAGGGCAAAGGTCAGGCCAGCAAAGAGCACAAAGCTGAGCACAGCGATGACGGGAAAATAGACACGAAACCCGAACCGGCTGAGCGTGCCCAGCAGGAAAGCAAGACCGTAGAGAACCGCCACCGCTGCCGCGCCTGCGAGGGTCGCCAGGAGCCATTCCCCGACGTTGCTGAGTGCGAAAATGCCACCGACAAAAAAGAGCAGGGCGGTCACCCCGCTCGCCAATCCCAACGTTTTCCAGGAGAAGGAGAACCGCGTTGGCTCGATGCCCATCACAATGTTCTCGGCCACGGTAAAAACCGGGACCAATTGAAAGTGCTGGTGGACCATGCCTATGCCCAGTTCTATGGCATCGTTGGGATCCTCGATCTCTACTGGAGCGCCCCGGATCTCGATCTCGCCTTCATCCTGGGTATAGAGACCATAGATCATGTTCATCAGGGTGCTCTTGCCCGCGCCGTTCTCGCCCAAGAAGGCCAGGATCTCGCCTTGCTGCAGCGAAAAGCTCACGCGGTCGTTGGCCAGCACCCCAGGGAAGCGCTTGGTTACGTCGCGTGCCTCCAGAATGGGGACCATCGTCGCTCCCTTCTACAACAACAGATTGGCAGGATTGGCGGATCGCGGCTAATCACGCCTGAGATCCGTAAATCCAGCCAATCCGTTGTCCCTGTCACGGGTGATGCTGGGGCCGCAGCCGTTGTTGCGATCCCAGCACCACCCCCAGGATCCTCACGACGGCTAAAGCGAACCAAGGGTTGCCTGGGCAAATCCTTTCGCGCGCCTTCGCAAGGATCGAGGATTGTTCGGCTATTCCGCCGGCGGCCAGCCGGTCGAAAGCTCGCCAGCCATGATGGCCTCTTGGATGGCCTCGACCTCAGCTGTCAACTCGTCGGGAATCTCCCCCTCAAAGTCGTGGTAGGGTGCCAGCCCCACACCGCCATTCTCCAGCGTACCAATGTACAGCGCGCCACCAGGGAACTCGTCCTGGGTCAAGGCCTCGGTCACCGTAAAGACGGCGTTGTCCAGCCGCTTCATGCACGACGTGATCAGGATGTCCTTCTCATTGGGCAGCGTGAAGTACTGGTCCACGTCCACACCGACGCCCCACTTGCCCCGCTCCTTGGCCGCAGCCAGACCCCCATTGCCCGTCTTGCCGCCCACGCCAAAGATCACGTCCACGCCCTCGTCGATCAACGAGTTGCCCTGGATCTTGCCCTCGTCCGGCGCCTCAAAGTCGCCTACGTAAACGCCCTTGACCTGCACATCCGTGCCCTTCTGCTCGTTGTAGTAGCCCACCCCGGCCTCGTAGGCCACGATGAACTGCTCCACCGGCGGAATCTGCATGCCGCCGATCCAGCCCACCTGCGGGTCGTCCGGATCCTGCAGGGCAGCCCAGCCTGCGGCCAGGTAGCCGATGGGGAAGGTTGCCTCATCCACGTTAAAGACAACACCCGCTACGTTCGGTATCGGCGGGTCGTAGGCAAAGTCGATAATGGCCATGTTGGTGTCGGGGTAAACCTCCGCCATCTTGGCCGTGGCGTCGCCCAGCAGGAAACCAACGGTGAAGATCAAGTCATAGTCCTGCTCGGCAAACTCGGTGATGTTCTTCTCATAGTCCGCCTGGGCCTGGCTCTCGATGAACTGGGCCTGTACGCCCAGCTCGTCCCGGGCCCGCTCCAAACCGGCCCACGTGTTCTCGTTGAAGCTGGCGTCGTCGATACCGCCCACGTCCGACACCATGCCGACCTTGAAACCTTCTTCCAGCTCTGCGGCAGGCGCCTCGGTGGCTTCGGGGGCCGGCGCCTCGGTCGGCGCAGCGGCTGCCTCGGTGGGTTCCGGCTCAGGCTCCGGTGTAGCCCCACAGCCAACCAGTGCCAAGGACAGCACCAGCAGCGCTACCATGGTAGCAAACATCCACTTCTTCATCTTGTTCCTCCTTTGGTTGGAATTGTGTGACACTTTGCTTGGAATCAACAAACGGTAGCAGATATGAGGATAGGCTAGTCGATGGGCCACCTCCTCGTCTCGTCTGGGCATGAACGTATTCCAACCCATCGCCGCGTATTATACCCCATCTTGCCCACATAGGCAAGCTTATTGCATCCCGATGAACCTAACAAGCTCGCTCTTAATGTAGGGGACCAAACTAGAGCGGTCCCGCTCTCCACAGCCGCTGGCTACCCTGTAGGCCAGGTATCCAGACCCGGCAAGGGGTGGGAATGGAATCCCGCCCTACGTCTGGGTTGAGTCGCTGGTCTACAACGGGGGCAAACCGCCTGCTGGCTGCTCATCGGGCAGCGGCGCCGTGCCGGTCTGTAGTACCTCTCGCGTGCCGCTGCCACCCGGGGCAGGGCCGATAATTCCCTGCTGTTCCATGGTGTCGATCAGCCTTGCAGCCCGCGAGTAGCCGATGCGCAACTGGCGCTGCAACATAGAGACCGAAGCGCGCTCATGCTGCAGCACAATTGCGATCGCCCGGGGCAGCAGATCATCCTGCCGCGCTGCCTGGGCCTGGGATGCCTCTATTTCATCCCACATCTGCTGCTGGATTACCTCTTCCGCCTGACCTGGCTCCTGGGCCAGCCGGACCCCCTTCCAGTAGCGCACCAACGCCGCCAATTCCTTGTCCGACACATAGCAGCCCTGGAGCCGAACCAACTTGCTGGAATCCGGGGCCATAAACAACATATCGCCCCGGCCCAGGAGCTTGTCCGCCCCCGGGGTATCGATGATCACGCGCGAATCAACTTGGCTGGTGACGGCAAAACTGATGCGCGCCGGAAAGTTGGCCTTGATGAGCCCGGTGACGACATCTACGCTGGGTCGCTGGGTAGCGATGACCAGGTGGATGCCGGTGGCCCGGGCCATCTGGGCGATGCGACAGATGGCCCGCTCAACCTCATCGGGCGCGACCATCATCAGATCAGCCAGCTCGTCGATGACCACCACGATATAGGGCAACGGCTTCTTACCCTTGGCGATCAGCTGCTGGTTATAGGCATCGACATTCCTGGCCCTCGCCTGGTTGAACTGCTTGTACCGATCATCCATCTCGCGCGTTGCCCAGTTCAGCACCCCGACCACCCGTTCCAGCTCGATGACCACCGGGGCTCGCAGGTGGGGAATACTGTTGTAGGTCGTCAGTTCCACCATCTTGGGATCGATCATGATGAACTGGACATCGTCGGGGGTCCGCGTACAGAGCAACGAGGCAATGATCGAGTTCACACACACGCTTTTGCCCGAGCCGGTGGCGCCGGCGATGAGCAGGTGCGGCATGGTCGCCAGATCGGTGGCGATGGGATTGCCCGCGACATCCTGACCAAGGGCAATGGGCAGGGGGCCGCTGATCTTGCGAAAGGTATCGCTCTCCAGCACAGTGCGCAGGGCCACCAAGGCGATCTCAGAGTTGGGGACCTCGATGCCAACGATGGAGCGGCCAGGCACCGGCGCCTCAATTCGAATGGGTGAAGCGGCCAGCGCCAGCGCGAGGTCATTGGCCAGGCCAGAGATCTTGCTGACCTTGATCTTGGACCGGGTGACCCGTCCGTTGCTGTTTCGCTTTTCAATGTAACCGGGCTCCACGCCGAACTGGGTTACAGTCGGCCCCTGGTTCACCTCAACCACCTTGGCCGGCACAGCGAAACTGGCCAGCGTATCCTCAATGATCCGCACCCGCTCACGGATCTCGGTCTGGCTCAACTCCTGCTCTTCAGACCTCTCCAACACCTCGTCTGTCGATGGCAGATGCCACGTCTGTTCGCCACCAATGATACGTGGAAAGACGCTGCCGGCCCGACGCACAGGCATGTGCCCACCCCCAGCTCCAGCGGCTGGGAGTTCTCCCAAAGCCTGCCCCTGCGATACGGATTCCTGTCCGCGGTGTGGCAGCTCGATGCGCGGCAATCGCATCTGGTCCAGTGTCCGACGGACCAGATCGGCCAGAGCGTTCCAGATCTCACCCAATGACATGCCAAGCAGCACGATGAGGCTGATGATCAGTAGTGTTGCCAGTACAAGTACAGCCGCTGGTGTGCCGAGGCCCTGCACCAGCACCAGGCTCAGGCCATAGCCCACATAGCCGCCGCCATCGCCTGCAACGGCTGCAGACTGGGGATCGTCTCCACCGGCGACCAGATGTAACAGTGACAGTCCGAATACAAAGAGGAACAACGCTCCCCATGGTTTCCCTGGCCCGATGTGCACTTCTCGGTCAAATCCCAGGAAAGTCAACCATAGGCCTGCCGCAGCGAACCAGACCGGCATCCACCATACGCCCCAACCGACCCCTGTCCGTAGGAGCCCAATCCACCAATCCATCGCCGCCCCACGCTCGACGGGAATGAGGCTCAGCAGGGTCAGAAGAGCTACCAGGAGCAAGAGAATGCCAAAAACTTCCGGGCGCAAGATACCGCCCAGATCCAGTCCGCCGCTCGATTTCTTTGCTTTACTCCTCTTTGCCATCTCTTTTCCCGCGCCTCGGCCCTATTATACCCATTTTCCGCTATTCGCGCAAATGTTCTAATTGAGCCGGATATGGCACAACACACTCATTGCAAGTTAATCTGTGACCCATCGGCCGTCTTTACCACCTCGATGCGGACCGGAAAGGCATCCTTTAGCTCTTCGATGTGTGTGATCACCAGGATGCGGGCAAAATCGTCCTGGATGGAGTTGATGGCCTCCACCAGACGTCCGCGTCCCTCGGCATCCTGGGTGCCAAAGCCCTCGTCAATGACCAGCAATTGAAGCTGGGCGCCAGCGCGCCGGGCCAATAGCTTGCTCAAGGCAATGCGGATGGCAAAGTTGACCCGGAATGCCTCCCCGCCCGAAAAGAGCTCGTAGGGCCGGGTCCCCAGCTCGTCGGCGATGTTGATATCCAGCGTCTCGACGGTATCTCCCTTGAGCGTCTCACGCTGGGTCTCAAAGCGGACGTGCATCCGGCCCTCGGTCATGCGCGCCAGCAGGGCGTTCGCCTCGAACTCGATCTCGGGGATGACCGCTTCGATGATCATGGCCTGAATGCCTTTTTTGCCAAAAGCCAGGCGCAGCTCGTCAAAAATGGCCTTTTCCTCCGCCCGCTGCTTGCGGCTGGCCTCGTGCCTCTCCCGTTCCTCCGCCAGATAGTGGCAGTGCTCCAGTTTCTGCTGAGCCGCGCCCAGGGCCAGGCGGGCCCTGGATGACCGGGACTGCAGCTCCTCTACCTCCTTTGCCTTGGTCTCGACCTGGGCTGTCACCTGGGGCAGGCGGGCCACCTCACCAGCCAACGACTCCCGCTGGCGCCGGTCATCGGCCAGGGCCTCCTGCCAGCGGGTCTGCCGGGCCAGGAGGCCCTGCAATGCGGCCCGCTCCTCGTCCACCCTCTCCCGGGCGGTCTGGAGCCGCCGATGAAGCGCCTCGAACTCGGCAAGCTCGGCGACGTTGGTCCGGGACGCCTCGTGGGCATCGCGGTCGTAGCCCAGCGCCTCCAGTTCGCCGGCCAGCCGGACGAGTCCGGCCTGCTCGTCGACGGCATAGTCACCCGCCTGCAGACGCATCTGCAGTGCGGACAGCTCTGAGCGTTCCGATTCCAGTTCCACCAAAGATTTCTGAGCTTCCGCCAGGGCCTGCTCCAACTGGGCCTCCCGGCGCTGCTCGGCGGTTTGCCCGGAAAGCTCCCGGTCCAGCTGGCGCATCTCCGCCTGTAACTGTTGCTTCTCGCTTTCGATCTCGCGACCGCGGGCCGTGTTGGCCCGGTGCGCGTCAGCCAGGGCCTTGCCCTCGCTTCTGATCTCGGCCAGCACCTGGTCGCGGTGCTCGTCCGTCAGAGCCTGGCCACACACCGGGCACTGCGCCTGGCCCGTCTCCCGCTCCAGAAGCGTTACCCGTTCTTCCAGATCATCCATCTCGCGACGAAGCTGCTTGTTGTGCACTTGCAGGCCCGCCGACTCCTCGGCCAGGACCTGGCTCTGGGCCTGGGCCCGGTCGCGCCCCGTCTGTTGCTCAGTCAGGTGGGCCAGTCGCTCACACGATTCTGCCAGCCCACGCTCATGGGTGGGTAGTTGCGCGGCCCGGCCCTCCAACTCCTGGACCCGCTCGGTCAGGCGGCTCACCGTCAGGTCGAGTTGGTGCCGAGCGCCATCCACCGACCGCTCCAGCTCGTGCTGCCGGGCCTGGACCCGCGTGTACTGGGCCAACCGTTCGTTCCACGCGGCCTCGGCCTCACGGGCGCTGGTCAGGGCGGCATGGCCCTCCTCCACCCTCCCTCCCTCGGCCAGCACCGTCTCGTAGCCGCCGATCCGCTGCTGCCGCTCAGAGATCTGGGCTTCCACTTCGCTCATCTCCTGCTCGGCCCGGGCCATTCGCCGCTTCAAGTCCTGAAGGCGAGCTTGTTGGTGTTCCAGTGCCTGCTGCTCGTGGCGCGATGCCCGCAGAGATACCTCTGCCCCCTTGACCGAGGCACTCAACTCGGCAACGCGGGCCTGGGCCTGGGTCACTTCGACTTCGTATTCCGGCTGGCGCGCCAGCTCCCGATCCACGTCCCGGAGCAGGCCGTCCAGCTCCGCCACCTGGCGGTCCTTTTCCTTGGCCTTGTCCCTGGCCCGCGCCTCGTACTCATCGTATTGGCTCAGACCCAGAATATCGCCCAGCACTCGCTTGCGCTCGGCCGGCGTCCGGGTGGTAAATGCGTCGGCTCTACCCTGGAGCAAAAAGGCCGAGTTGGTAAAGGTCTCATAGTCCATGCGGAGCAGGCGGATGATGGTCGCCTGCGTGGCGCGGACCGTAGGCTCAGCGATGGTACTGAAATGGCCATCGTGTTGAACCTGCAGATCCAAGAGTGTGCGGCCCCGCTTGGCGCTGTCGCGCTTGCGGAGAACACGGTAGACCGTACCTCCCAGATCAAAGGTGAACTCGACCTCCATCTCCGACTCACCCAGGTGGATCAGCTCGTCGTCGCGCTTGGCACGGGACTTGCCCCACAGTACCCAGGTCATAGCGTCTAGCAGAGCTGACTTGCCGTGGCCGTTGGCCCCCGTCAGGCAGGCCAGGTGGATGCCATCAAAATCCAGGGGTGGCACGCCATCGCGATAGCACATGAAATTGCGGACGCGGAGCTGGATTGGGATCATGGTTCTCTATTTCCTCTGCGATCCAAGTAGGGAGGCCCCGGCCACACGTACATGGCCGGGGCCGTTGCCCAGGGCAGAGCGGGAGACGGGATTCGAACCCGCGACAGTCTGCTTGGAAGGCAGATACGCTACCACTGCGTTACTCCCGCACACTCGGAGCGGTCGGACCTGAACCGGCCGCATGAAAAAGTATACTCGATTTCTCTTGCCCTGTCAATCAGGTACGCGAACAGGGACCAGAGCAATCCCATCCAACTTCTCCTCCGAGCGCGTCATCCTGTGCAGGCCCAGTGTGGTGTGCACTGCCGCACGGACAGACACGGTGCACCAGCCACAGATTCTCCAGGAGGTAATCTGGATCTTCAGGTATCGCCTGCGCCTTGCTACTTTCTTTTTGCAGCGTGGACGTACTTGACGGCGTGCTTAAAGACGGCGACCTCCAAGCCGTCCTCTCGCTTTAGAAACAGCGTGTACTGATCGTAGGCCTTTAGCACGCCTTGAACTGCTTTCCCATCCAGGAAAACGATCAGCACCTCTTTCCCCTTTAGCCCCTGCAGAAACTTGTTCTGCGTCTGCTTTGGTATCTGGTTTGCTTCGCTTGACATGCAGTTTTCTCCTTTTTGAACCACTGAGATCATTGAATCCTAAGACCTGGGAGGCTTTCTGAAACCTCCGAGGTCTGCTAGACTGCAACCAGCAGACCGATGGCCACCAGCACCGGTGTAGCAACGGTCAGAAGGACGTTGTAGCCCAGATAGGGTATCAATTTCTCCAAATCGTCGGAATAGCGGTATACACCCAGCGCCGTGGGCACTGCGGCCAGGATAGTGAGGAGACCAAGGAGACTGGTGACAGGTAGCAGCGCCGACAGAACGCCAGCGACGATGGTCAGATAGGCCAAGAAGAGAAAGAAACCGTAGATTATACTACTCTTCTTTCTTCCCAAGACAATAGGATAATGCCTCCGGCCCACACTTTCGTCTGCCTCTACGTCCGGGAACTGATTCAGTAGCAACAGATCGCTAACCAGGAAGGTGGGTACCAGCGACGCAACGAAAGCTGTCCAGGTGTATTCACCGGTGAGGACAAAATCAGTACCCATGACCATCAACAACCCAAAGCCGAGACCCGGCGCCATGAGACACAGCAGCGGTGAATGGGTAACCCAGGGCGTGTAGGCGACGATGACCAGCAGGCCGAGGAGACCCAAGGGCAGGATTGACCAACCCCAGATGGACAGGAAATAGAGGCCGATCAGGGCTGTGACAGTCAGCGCAACCAGGCTAGTGATCAGTGCCGAACGCGCCATCTCGGGTCTGGCGGGTAGCGTACCACTTCCACCGCTGAAGGGG
>Ga0209013_10002592_pt1 | contig 16297 bp, 15 predicted proteins | sample Cruoilmetagenom2_FD_187291 | JGI IMG/M metagenome (GOLD analysis project Ga0209013, IMG submission 187291) | Oil polluted marine microbial communities from Coal Oil Point, Santa Barbara, California, USA - Sample 2 (SPAdes) (version 2) | ecosystem: Environmental > Aquatic > Marine > Oil seeps ...
AATATGGGCTGTAATACCAGAGTGTGTATGGTCGGGATAAAATGCGTCTGGAGAATCGCGGTGAACAAAAATACCAGAAAAGCCCTCTATCTCTAACTTCTCTTCCAGCTCCTTTTCAGTCACAACAATAACTCCTTATTATTAATGGGGAAACTAAAACCTTTTGACAGAACCTTTTTCGAATCTCGGATTCTTAACTGTACCCAGGATCTTACCGCCCAGGCTCCCGTCGCGGTGTTTAGCTAAATAAGGTGATAAAAACGTCTTGTATTTGGCAAGATCGCTATCGGTTATTTCAACTCGGTATCCTAAGTCCAGAATACCGCCTTTAGAAATTTCCCAAAGAAGGGGTATAGTGCCGGTGATTTGAATATCTATACCATTGCCCTTCATGCTTAACTCTTTGATGTTGGTTAGATTATCCTCTATATCACCGTTAAATCTTGATTTCAGATTGCTTAAACTCGGGAGTTTCATACCTTTTACCTTTAGGTTATCAATCTTAAGACCCTCTACCTCAAAGCTAAACTCTCCTTTAGGCGTAGGGTCAAAATTAACGTATAGCTCCCCGTCCATAAGGCCATTTATTAGAATCTCCCCATTTCCCTCACCTGAAATCAAGTCAGGGATCGAATCGACCTTGACTTGATTTATAGTAGCCTGTACCTCTTGAATACCATTTTTTTGTTTGCTTAATCTAACCGAACCTTCTATTTCTCCCCCTTGTAACTTTGCATTAAAGGGGACTTTAGGAGAATCAGAAAAGACCGAAAATAGTGAGGGTTTTATAGTTAAACTGTCGAGTTCCAAAAACTGATTCTGAGATTTATAAATCTTAACTCCTTTAAGACTTACATTGAGTAAAGCTGTAATGTCCGCATTTTGGATATCGACCTTATAAGGGGTGCTGTTTTGAATCTCCGATACTATTCTTTGCTTTACAATATCCCCTGGAAAAGTCATAAACAAAAAGACAAAGAAAGCCACTACAAAAAAAGTTATGTATGATAACGGTACGAAATATTTATAATTCCTGATCTTATCCTTCATATTAACTCACCTGCTTGAAATCATAGGTAGATATGCGCAACTTCACATTCATAGAATCAGATTTAACAATCTTTGTGCTTATATTTAAATTTGAAACTTTAAGCGAGGGTTTATTTTGAACTTTATATAAAATATCCAGCAAATTTGAGAGTGATATTTTATTTAACTCAACATCAACGCTTTTTTCCTCATAAAAGTCTTCATCAGAGTTTGTTCTAGTGTTTACATCTCTTATTGAAAAGTTATTCCTATCAAGTTTCTCATCCAATAGTATTTTCTCAACCACTGAAATAAGAGCTTCTTTTTCGTTCTTTATTTTGCTTGTTAGCTCGGCAATTTTCTTATTCGAATTCTCATATTCGGTTTTGAGCACTTTTACCTCTTTGAGCTCTTTTTCAAGCTGCACAGACCTTTTCTCCAGAGCTTGCGTACTGGAGGAAAAAGAATGAAAAACAAGATAGAAAACTACTAAGACTATAGTTACCCCACCTATGAGTGCAGCCCTTCTATCTCGATCGGTAGACAATAGAGTTTGTAGTTTCTCGCGATACCGGTCTATAAAAACTTTTATATTTTCCTTTGTTTTATCTATATCCATATTATGCCTTAGATTTTAGTACAACGGATATCTCAAATTTCGTATTACCGTTGGGAGCATTTCCAGTTTGATTTCTCGTCACTGACTCAAAGAAGCCTGATTTTGTAAGCGCTTCCTCTATTTCAGCAACTTCCTGATATGACCCGCATACGCCTTCTATCTTTATTTTATTATCGGTTTCAAACTTTATTTGATTTACGGTTAACTTAAGGCTCTCGGGCAAGCTGCTTGAAATGTCTTTCAAGGCGTCAAGCGGTGTGAGACCACTCTGAACCCCCTCAATCAGATCAAGCTTCTCTCTAACCTTTCCAACCTCGCTTTCCATAAACAGTTTGGGTTTCGGAATCACTTTCACCTCAGGAAATGTATCTTTGACAACCTGGGCTATTTGAGTCTCTATCTCATCTACACTGCTTTTAAGTTCGTAGTATCTGGAGGCGGAACTGTATATTAAAAATAGTATTAAAATAGTAAGCAAAACTCCGGGAACCATAAATACCTTTCTTAGCTCATGGTCTACCCCCCCTACATATTTAAATTCGTCTTTTCGGAAGTTTAAATACCCATTTCTAAATGTACTGCCGTAAAGGGCAAGCGCATAAGACTTTGCAAATACAGGCGAGTCATCAGTACCAAGCTCGGGGATATATATCTTTCTAACATCTCGGTTAAGCTCGTCTTTAAGAAAATCACTAAAACCCTGTATGAGTGACAAAGACCCTGAAAGCTCCACTGTCTTAACTTTATCTTTAAGCTCAATCTCAAAAAACTGGATGGTCTTTTTTATTTCACTAAGTATTGGGGATAAACACTCTTTTATGTCTTGTCCTTCATCTTCTCCAATGACCATATTACTATAATCTCCACTATCAGGAGCGGCGCCGTTTTGATTAAGCTTATAAAAAAAAGATTCAATGGGTTTAGTAGATGACCTTACACGTCTGATGCCGCTTTCATCAAAGAGAGAATAACTAATTTCTGTTTCCCCTATATCTATTAAAAGCAAAGGTCTCTCGCCTGTAAGTAGATCGTTTAAAGCCCCAAAGGCCAGAGGAGTATAAGTTATAATTTTTGGATCTATTCCATTTTCATTATAGGATTCAATCAATTCCTCTACTTGGTTTTTCTCAAAGACACATACAAGTGCCTCACTTCCAACCTCATTTTTAACAATGTGGTAACCATGTACTTTTTCTCTCGGATCAAAAGTGGAGATATTCTCAAGCTCGTATTCATAAACCTGGTCTATTTTCTTTGGATCGGAGAATGGGAACTTAACAACTCTGATTGAGGTTGGATTCTCTGCAATAGAAGTAGCTATATCACTTTTTGGAAGCGAGTATGCCTTAAAGATTTCAGCTATAGAATCTGAGTCGCCGGCAGGAGAAGGAGATCTTTCTGTCCGTATTGTCTGCAACAATTGGGCATCCCTTAATCCTCTCTTAATTAAGGAAACTCTAATATCTTTACTACCTATATCTAGTCCAACGAATCTTCCGTACATAGTTTAAGTAGATTACTTAATCTTACAGTTTAAATCTAAAGTAAAGGTCCTCTAAAGTCAAATCATTATCACATTCTTTTAGCTCTTGTAAGGGTTAGTACCTGAACCTTGTAAGCGCCCGAATTAAGTAGCATTTTAGAACACTCATCGCTCGTTGAACCAGTTGTAAACACATCGTCTACTAGCAAGACTGATCTCCCTTTAAATTTATGATCTTCTGTAACCGAAAATGCCCCTTTTACGTTTGATCTTCTCTCGTCTTCACTTGTAATTTCAATCTGCGGCTTGGTCTTTCTTATTCTCTTCATTCCAAATAGGTCACAATTTACCCCGGCGTATTTTGCCAATCCGTTTGCCAATATCACGGATTGGTTGTACTCCCTTTGTCTTAGTTTAACTATATGTAGAGGGACCGGAACTACCGAGTCAAAGCTATCCAAATCGTTAGGCATATTAGTCGTTAAAATGTCCACTAGCACATCTCCAATACTTAATTTTCCCTCGTACTTAAAACTAATGATCATATCCCTGATTTTCCCGTCGTAGATAGCAATTGAGCGCGCCTTTTCAAAACAAAACATACCTTTAATACATTTACCGCATAGATGCTCACCACTTTCTTGAACCAAATCTATATCATCTTCATCCTCAGAACTAAAGAATCCAAAAGGAACTCCGCACTTTTGGCAAAAGGACCAATTATCCGTAAACCTTACATCACTAAAACATAGACTACAGAGATTTTCGCTTTTAAGCGCGGTGGTCCTGCAGGACGGACATACTTTTGGAAATAAAATATCTAGCATATTTTGAATGGAACAGATTGTTCACATAGATTCTTACTTCATAATTATAATCCAATATATTAGGATCAATATAAACAGGGATGGTCTTGCCAGTTAAAAATAAATCTCCCTAAACCCTCATAGGCATAATTACTGATATGTAAACCTCATCGTCATCCGGCTTTATTACAGCCGGGCTCAGCTCATCAATTAAACCAATTTGTACTTTCTCTTGAGTAATAGCCTCTAATACATCCATCAAATACCTGGCATTGAATCCAAGTTCTACCGGCTCTCCGGAATAGCTAATGGATATAGACTCCTTTGCTTCGCCAAATTCAGGTGATACTGATACAAGTGTAATCAGATCTTTGTCTATATTAAGTTTTACACTTCTTGTCTTCTCTGAAGAAAGTATAGAAACTCTTTTCAAAGCACTCAACAACTCATCCCTTCCTATAGATATTTTAACTTTTGTGACCTCAGGTGTGACCTGCTTGTAGTCTGGAAAATCAGCATCTATAAGCCTCGCTATGAGTACAATATTTTCTCCCTCTGCCATAAAGAAATTATCCCCTACTCCAATTCTAACAGTGTCTGATAACTTTAAGACCTTTCTTAGTTCTGCAACTCCCTTTTTAGGAACCACAAACCCCTTATCAAACTTAACACCGTTATCAATTTTCTTCTCCACAAGAGACAGGCGATGCCCATCTGTGGCTACCAGTCTTAATGTTGTTTTACCTGACTCCTCAAAATATATACCTGCCAGATTCCTTCTGAGTTCATCAGGGGAAACAGCGAATATAGTCTTAGATATCATGTCCTCTATTAAAAAGCTTTCTACACTAAACAAATTATCCGAATGCAGCTCAGGAATAATTGGGAAATCTTCACTAGGCAACCCGGCGATCTTAAAATTAGCCGAAGAGCTTCTAATCTCCACCCAGTGATTTCCTATCTCTTCAATCTCGATCTGTCCATCCGGAAGTTCTTTAATTATTTCATACAGTTTTCTTGCAGGTATTGCTAAACTACCTTCTTTTGAAATCTCCGCATCGCACCAGGTACTCATGGTGGTTTCTAGATCTGTTGCGGATATTTCAATCTTGTTATTTTTTAAAGTAATAAGGACATGAGAGAGAACAGGCATCGTAGCACGTCTTTCTGAAATTCCTTGCACTAATCCTAGTTTTAGTGAAAAATCTTCTGTCTGGGTTTTAAATTTCATATTAACTACTCCTATGTCTATAATATTAATTATTAATTCTTATTATCTAGTAGTAATAGTAGTAGGGCATGTGAATTTGTGGATGAATACCCTGATTGCTCTATTTTACAATTGATATTTCGTCTTTTTTGTGTTGATAAACATGTTGATGATCTTAGCAACTTGTTAACCTCTATCCACAGGGATTTAAGCATATCCCTATTTCAACTTTTTATCCACAACTGCGCCCACAGCGTTTTGCACGGTTTATCCACTCATTAATGTTTCGATTTTTCGTGATAAAGAATCTACATTTTTTGTCATGGCAAGGTCATTGCCTAAAAGCTTTTCAATTTTTTTAACAGCGTGGATTACCGTAGAGTGATCTTTGCCGCCAAACTTTTCCCCTATTTCCGGGTAAGAAGCCCCTGTGTATCTACGTGCAAGGTACATTGTTATTTGTCTAGGCACGGCAATGTTTTTTTGTTTTCTTTCCGATTTTAAGTCCTGCACTCTCATTCCGAAAAAGTTTGCTACCTCTTTTTGAATACCTTCTATCGTAACAAATCTGTTATCCTGGTTCTTTACTATCTTTTTTAAAACCTCTTTGGCGAGATCTAAAGAAATTTCAGTGTTCAGCAGTTTTGCGTGAGCAATTATATTTGTAAGAGCCCCCTCAAGCTCCCTAATGTTTGAAGTGGTATTTTTAGCAATATAAAGTCCAACTTCATTGGGCAGCACAATCCCTTCGCTCTCAGCTTTATTCTTTATAATTGCAATCCTTGTTTCTGTCTCAGGCGGTTGTATGTCTGTGAGAAGACCCCATTCGAATCTTGAGCGCAATCTTTCCTCTAAATAGGACATATCCTTGGGCGATTTATCGCTAGTTAGAACTATCTGCTTTTTAGATTCATAAAGCGTGTTGAAAGTATGGAAGAACTCTTCCTGGGTACTTTCTTTGCCAGCAATAAACTGTATGTCGTCTATTAGGAGTACATCGCAGCCGAATCTGTATCTATTTCTGAACTCTTCCATTTTATTGGATCTAATGCTATTTATAACCTGGTTAGTAAAATGCTCAGCAGATATGCAGCATATTCTCGCCATGTTGGATGTTGACTTTAACACTTCGTTTCCTATGGCGTTGATAAGGTGAGTTTTTCCAAGCCCAACCCCTCCGTATATGAAAAGAGGGTTGTAAGCTTCTCCCGGCTTTCTTGCAACTGCGGTTGAGGCAGCATGCGCAAACTGATTGCTCGGCCCTACTATAAATCTGTCAAAAGTATAGTTGGGACTTAAAAAACCCGTGAATAAGTCAGATTTTGAGTCTTCCCGTTTTTTTTCCTTTCTAGGGCTTTTTCCTTCTTTTTCTATCGGTTCACTATCTTCAGAGACGATTTTCACTTCTACCGTGATACCATAAATTTCTTTAACGGTGTCGTTAATAAATTCAAGATAGTGATTTTCTATCCAGTCTCTGTCGAATTGATTGTTGGCTTTAAGAATTAGAGTTTCTTGTGTTTCCGTTACCGCTTCTAGAGGTGCAAACCAGAAGAATACCTGTGGATTAGATTTCTTTTGAATCCTTTGCAGTATCTCTTGCCACTGTATTTTTTTGATTGAGGTATCCGAGTCTACTTTTTCTTGTGAAAAGGAGTCCGGGAGCTCGGATTGACTTATAAAAAGTTCTAATCCTCTATCATCATTAGCCCTTTCTGAAAAGAGGGATCTGAGATCATTTTTTAGGGGCACTCTTTTGGTAGCCAATTATCCTCCGATACTCCATTGCAAAAGACAACTTATCCACAAATTATCAACAGCATGTGGATAACTTATGTGTAGAAATTTAGTTTGTGAAAAGTCCCATCCAATCCAGTAGGATACATCCTAACAGATGGTAAAATACCTTGTCAAGTTTTTTTTTATTATTGCATGATTACAGTTAGTTGCGTTGGAATTTTAGCTTCAAATTTATTGTTGTTTTTTTCATCTAAAATCGTAAAATTTAGAAGTTATCCACAGGTCACTGGACATCATTTTATATGCAAATCACCGAAAACATAGATTTTTTAAGAAATTTAAGAGGCAAAATTATTGGTTTTTTATAGCGCTATTTTTGTGCTTAAAAATTATTTTCTTGAGCTATCTCAATACCCTTTTTTTCATCTACCCTATTTAGTAAAAAACCACCTACAATAAAAAACACAATTAACGATATAATGCCAAGCCGGCTAGAGCCTGCGATCTGAGATATAATTGCAAATACCAATGGTCCTATAATGCCTGCAAATTTTGAACTCATTCCGTAAAAACCATAAAATTCACCCGTTTTTGATTGAGGCAGCATAGAGCCAAAGAGGGAACGGCTGAGACCTTGAGTTCCTCCCTGTACAGTGCCTACTAAAAATGCCAGGATCCAAAAGTGAAGCGCGGTCTGCATGAAATAGCCGCCGATAGAGATCATTGTATAGACAAAGAGTCCAAGCATAATCGAATTTTTGGTCCCTATATATTTTGCGAGTCTCCCGAACGCAAAAGAAAATGGGATTCCCACGAATTGGGTCATAAGGAGGGCTCCAATCAGGGCTGTCTGGTCAATACCGATTTCAGCTCCGTAAATCACAGCCATCTTAATTATCGTTCCTATCCCGTCGTTATAGATCCAGAAGGCAACCAGGAAAAGGAATAACTGTCTGTAGCTTCTTAGTTCTTTGAATGTAGCTCTTATTCTTTTAAAACCCCCTGTGAGGGGATTAATTTTTCGGTCAATTTTTTCTTTAACTTTAGGTTCCCTGACATTTTTTAGTATAGGGATAGTGAAAATTGCCCACCAAATTGAGACTGTGACAAAAGAGAGGCGAGTAGCAAGCAAGGTGTCTGACATCAGTTCAATCATTAACACGTTTATACCAAGGAGGATTCCGCCTCCCAAATATCCAAGGGCGTATCCTTTAGTCGATACCTGATCTATTTTTTCAGGACCGGCAACGTGCGGCAGAAGTGAGTTATAAAACACTTCAGATATTGCAAACCCTATGTTGCCTATAATAAAAAAGAGAGAAGCCATGAGCCAATCGCCTGTGGTGACAAAGTAAAGAAGTGCGCTTGCAAAGATTCCAAGCGCGGCAAAAGTCAAAAGCAATTTTTTCTTTGCCCCCGAGTAATCCGCAATAGCTCCCATTATTGGAGCCAAGAATGCTGTTATTAAGAGAGCTCCTGCTGTCGTATATCCCCAGTACACAGTGGCAGTGTTGCCCGGCAGCTCTGCTCCTGCAACCTGGCTATAGTAAACTGGGAGCACCGCGGCCATTACCGTTGTGGCAAATGCGGAGTTCGCCCAGTCGTACATGCACCAGCTTAGGATTTCTCCACGTTTATTTTTATGAGAATAGGTGGTCATTATTTCCTTTGAATGATTTGTAGAGGCACAGTTAACCTCAGATTATTTATTTAGTATTATTATTGGAAATCACTCAAAAGCCAATCGACCAAAAACCTTTAAACTTAGAAAAGAGATTCTAAATGGGGGCTCCTCCCGTTTTTTGCCTTGAACCTTCTATTTGCGCTTCCTAGTTTTTTAGTCCTGATACTCAATTAGCACTTAACCTACGTTTATTTCTAAGCTAAGCACATCATAAGGGTCTCTTTTATTTCTACTATTGGAATATTTGGGTTTGATACATAAATGGTAATTATTTCCACCTAATAATTGCTTGTAATTAGTCCCGATTTATGAGATAATTAAACCACTTTACAGATTCGGGGTTGGTTAAGGAAATAAATCGCTCGGAGGTTACTATGCTAAGTAAAGAAATACAGGACGCGCTGAACAATCAGATAAAGAATGAGTACTTTTCTTCATACACTTACCTGTCAATGGCAGCTTACTGCGAATCCATTAACATGCAGGGTTTCGCAACTTGGATGAGACTACAGAGCCAGGAAGAACTTGCGCACGCTATGAAGCTTTTTGATTACGTCCTTAACCGTGACGGACGTGTCGTTCTTCACGCTATAGATAAACCACAGTCTAAGTTCAAGTCTTTAAAAGAGATATTCCAGATAGTTCTCGATCACGAAAGAGAAGTTACAGGGATGATAAACAAGCTCTATGAGCAGGCGATAAGTGAAAACGATCATGCCACCGCTGTAGAGCTACAGTGGTTTATTCAGGAGCAGGTAGAAGAAGAAAAAACCGCAAATGAGATTTTAGATAAACTAAAGTTGGCAGGGGACAGCGGTTCAGCTCTCCTTATTTTGGATACACAGCTATCTGAGAGGAGCTCTGCTCAATAGCTGTTTAATATTGTTCAACGAATGGATTTGATTTAAAGAAAAATCCCATTTAGGGCAAAACCCCAAGTGGGATTTTTTTAGGATTATACTTTATGAATAAGCCCGATTTTGAATTCTGGTTTGACTTCGCAAGCACATATTCCTATCTATCGATATACCGTATTGAAGACCGCGCAAGAAAAGAGGGCGTTGCAATTGAATGGAAGCCATTTCTTTTAGGGCCGATATTTAACAGTCAGGGATGGGACACATCCCCCTTTAATATTTATAAAGCCAAGGGGGAGTATATGTGGCGTGATATAGAGCGGCAGTCTGAGAAGTACGGAATTCCATTTAACAAGCCCTCCCAGTTTCCAAGAAACGGTTTACTTGCAGCAAGGGTGGGTCTGGCTTTTGAGGGCGAGAGCTGGGTTCCTGAATTTATAAGGAGGGTATTCAAGGCTAATTTTGCCGAGGATAGAGACATAGCCGATGAAATTGAGATAGCTTCAATTCTTAGCTCACTGGGATTAGATGCTCCCCCGATAATAGCCCAGGCTAAGTCACAGAAGAGTAAAGATAAACTCAGAGAGCAAACTCAATTAGCCACAGATAAGGGAATATTCGGCGCGCCTAGTTTTGTAATTGGAAAAGAGATATTTTGGGGAAACGACAGGCTTGAGGACGCAATCTCCTGGCATAAAAAACACGACTAATATTTTCTACATATTCCTTCGGTACTGGCCACCCACTTCATAGAGGGCGTGGGTGATCTCACCAAGCGTACAAAACTTTACGGCTTCCATTATTTTCTCAAAAGTATTCTCAATATTAATCGCTGCGTTCTGTAGTGCCTTGATAACTTCGCATGATTCTTTTTTATATCGGTTTGTTGCCAATTTAACAAATTCGACCTGATAGTTTTTTTCGTCATCTGTCGAGCGCGTTACTTCACTTGGAGTAATGGTGGGAGAGCCCTCATCTGATAAATATATGTTTACACCTATTACCGGATATTCCCCATTGTTCTTGAGTGTTTCATAATGGAGCGACTCCTCCTGAATCATGCTCCTCTGATACATTTTTTCCATAGCGCCCAGAACTCCTCCCCTCTCTGTCAGTCTATCAAATTCTCTAAGTACAGCTTCTTCAACAAGATCTGTTAGCTCTTCAACGAAAAATGAGCCCTGAAGCGGATTCTCATTTTTAGCGGATCCAAGCTCCCTGTTGATAATAAGCTGTATTGCTATTGCTCTTCTTACCGATTCTTCCGTGGGAGTAGTGATTGCTTCATCATAAGCGTTTGTATGTAAGGAATTGCAGTTGTCGTATACCGCGGTCAAAGCCTGAAGAGTGGTCCTTATATCGTTAAACGATATCTCCTGTGCGTGGAGCGACCTGCCGGATGTCTGAATATGGTATTTGAGTTTTTGAGAGCGCTCGTTCGCTCCGTATTTTAACTTCATTGCCTTTGCCCAAATTCTCCGCGCTACCCTTCCGATTACTGTATACTCAGGTTCCAAACCGTTAGAAAAGAAGAATGAAAAATTAGGCGCAAATGCGTCAATGTCCATTCCCCTGGATAAATAATACTCTACAAAAGTAAAGCCGTTTGCGAGTGTAAATGCGAGCTGAGTAATAGGGTTGGCCCCTGCCTCTGCCATGTGATAGCCGGAGATTGATATTGAATAGAAATTTTGAATATTATGATTTATGAAATACTGTTGAATATCTCCCTGTATTTTAAGCGATGACTCGGTTGAAAATATACAGGTGTTTTGCGCCTGATCTTCTTTAAGGATATCAGCCTGCACCGTTCCCCTAACTTGAGAAAGTGTTTTATTTTTTATCTTTTCATATACCTCATTAGGAAGCACTTGATCACCCGTGACGCCTAGGAGCATAAGCCCCAGACCGTTGTTCCCTTCAGGCAATTCCCCATTATATTCGGGAACACTTTGATCAATCGTTTTATATATGTCTTTTATTTTTTTGAGAACCTCTTTCTCCAAACCGTTTTCCAGGATGTAGAGTTCGCACTGCTGATCAATTGCCGCATTTAAGAAAAATGCGAGCACTATTGCAGCAGGGCCGTTAATCGTCATTGAGACAGATGTGGAGGGATTGCAAAGATCAAACCCACTGTATAGTTTTTTGGCATCGTCTAGGCATGCGATTGAAACTCCTGAATTGCCGATCTTGCCGTAGATGTCAGGTCGACAGTCAGGGTTCTCCCCGTATAGGGTTACGGAATCAAACGCTGTCGACAGCCTCTTTGCGGGGGTATTTAAGGAAACATAATGAAATCTTTTGTTGGTCCTCTCGGGGCCCCCTTCCCCTGCAAACATGCGGGTCGGGTCTTCGTTTTGTCTTTTATACGGGAAGACACCTGCGGTATAAGGGAACTCTCCCGGCACGTTTTCCTGAAGGATCCATCTCAGGATATCTCCGTACCCTTCATAGTTAGGAAGTGAAATTCTGGGGATGCGGTTCATAGAAAGAGACGTGGTGTAGGTCTCGGTTTTAATTTCTTTATCCCTTACTTTATAAACGTATATGTCGTTATGATAGCGCTCTAACTTATCCTTCCAGTCCTCGAGTATCTTCCAGTTATCCGGGTCCAGCTCTTTGGACGTTTTTTGGTAGAGCTCCTCTAATTCTTTTTTCGCTTCATTATTTGAGTTTTTACTCTCATTAAGGCATTCAATCGCTTTCTTTATTCCATAAAGATCCTGTGCAGTCTGTGCTTCTTTACTCACCCAAATGTTGTAGTGGTGAATTGTCTCCGTGATCTCAGAGAGATAACGTGTTCTTTTGGGCGGGATAATGTGCTTTTCTCCTGTCGATTTTGGGCTGCCTTCGTACTTGGAAGTAAAAGTTGAAACTCCTTTATTTAAAACTGTTTTTATTACAGCACGGTATAGATCATCTACACCAGGGTCATTAAACATCGAAGCTGTTGTTCCGTATATCGGAAGCTCCTCATCCTTTGAGTCCCAGAGCAGGTTGTTGCGCCTGTATTGTTTACGAACATCACGAAGTGCATCTATCGCGCCGTTTTTATCAAATTTATTAATCGCTACTAAGTCCGCGTAATCGAGCATATCTATTTTCTCAAGCTGCGTTGCCGCGCCGTAATCAGAGGTCATTACATATAGTGACGTATCGCAAAGGCCCACAATCTCGGTGTCCGACTGACCAATGCCTGAGGTTTCGAGCACTATGAAATCAAAACCTGCGTATTTCAAAATACTAATAATTTCAGGAATGTGTTTTGACAGAGCGAGGTTTGACTGACGTGTAGCCAGAGAGCGCATATATACACGTTCACTGTTAATGGAGTTCATCCTTATCCTGTCGCCTAGCAGCGCACCGCCTGTTTTTCTTTTTGACGGGTCTACAGAAATAATAGCAATTCTTTTATCTTTAAAATCCGCCAGGAATCTCCGCACTAGTTCATCAACGATTGAGGATTTCCCGGCGCCCCCTGTTCCCGTAATCCCTAAGACTGGAATATGGGGCAAATTTTTTAGCTCACGGTTAATTTCTTCAATAACGGCTCGCACGGATTTATTCCCGTTCTCAAGAGCCGATATAAATTTGCTCAAGTCATTAATTGATTTCTGTCTTATATTTTCCAAGATGGTGTTAGAGTCAATATTTCCGGTCGGATAGTCTATCTTACTCAGTAAATCATTAATCATCCCCTGAAGCCCCATCGCCCTCCCGTCATCGGGAGTATAAATTCTGGCTATTCCGTAGCCGTGGAGTTCTTCTATTTCAGAGGGAAGTATAGTGCCTCCGCCTCCGCCAAAAATTTTTATATGTCCACAGTCTCTTTCCCGAAGCAGGTCATACATATATTTAAAGAACTCGATATGACCACCCTGATACGAGGTTACGGCGATTGCCTGCACGTCCTCTTGAATTGCTGTATTTGCGATTTCCTCTGCAGAGCGGTTATGACCGAGATGAATTACTTCTGCACCTGAAGACTGCAGGATTCTTCTTATTATATTGATAGTGGCATCATGGCCGTCGAAAAGGGAAGTCGCCGATACGATACGTATTTTATTTTTAGGCTCGTAGATAGAATCTACTTTTCTTATTAGTTGTTGTGCCATTTCCAGACCATATCTCTATAAGACTTTAATAATCAACTGAACGTCTGTTCAGTATCACTTTAAATCAATTATAGGTCTTTTGTCAACCGGCAGCTTATGAAGAATTGAAGAAGAATGTTGAACGATGGTTCAGTAGATATTCGAATATAATAATTTTTATATAGGATTTAATGTTTTGTTATTTGATCTAATATTGATTTACTCTGTGTTTCTATATATCTCTCAAGAGTGTAATTTTTCTGAAGCGCCCAACGCCTGAACGCCCACATCTGTCCTTGCACCATGATATTGTGCGCCGTTAAAAGTATATTCTTCTCATCTATTTTGAAGCTTCCTTGCTCAAGCCCATGCTTCAAAATATTCTCAAAGATTGCAGTCATATCCTCTTCCGATTTAAATATGTACTTTCTATTTTCATGCGATAAAGATTTTGTTTCCTGATATAAAAATATTATATAGTCCTGGAGTTCATCAATTATTCTGTAGTATATTTTTATAGCGTTTTTAAGACTTTGAGCGCTGTCCTTGGTAATTTCTACTGAAGGCTTTACTCTCATTCTTACAGTGGAATTAATATAATCGCATACCAGGATTAATATGTCCTCTTTGGTTCTTATATACTCATACAATGTCCCAACACTCATTCCAAATTTTTGAGCAATCTCTCTAATAGTAGTTTTATGGAAACCCTTACGGACAAAAAGATCTACAGCCGCGTTTACTATTTCCTTTCTTCTAATTTCTATTAGTTCCTTGTCTTTAACTGAGGACTTAATTTCTTTTTTTGATATATTCATCGGGGCCTCCCTATAGCATTCTCTGTATATGAATACCTATTGATAGCATAGCATCTACTGAACACTTGTTCACCAAAAGCTTAGTTGATTATTCTCACAAATGTCAACTGTTATAAGTTAGTATTGTGTTTGGGGGACCTAATATAAAAGTGAGCTATTGAGTTATCTCTACGCCCTTCCAGAATGCCACGTGGTCTTTAATCTTTTTTGCCGCTTCTTTGGGCTCGGGGTAGTGCCAGGCCGCATCGTTATTAATCACGCCGTCTACATCTATATGATAGTAGCTTGCTACTGCCTTCCAGGCGCAGGTTGTTTGCTTTGCGCTTTCCTTAAAAAAATCCTTTTTAATACTCCCGGGCGGGAAATAGTGATTACCCTCAATGACTATGGTGTCATCACTTTCCGCTATTATCTGAGAGTTCCAGATCGCTTTCATTTTATTACTCCTTTTTAATTTTTTTATAAAGTATAATGGGTTTCCGTTTTTTAATAAGCACCTTTCATTTGAGCTTAGATTTTTTGTGATATCTGCTAACCTAATTTTAAAATTAAGGAGAAATCTCATGATGGCAGATATGGTTGGAAGCAGTATTTCTGAAATCGAGGTTCTTGATAAAGGAAATCCTGATCTTTCAAGAGATAATATCAATGTAACGGCTTCTGCATTTTATATATTGATTGAACAAAAGGATTTATCCCTATTCTCAACATTGATGAGCCCCGATCTCAGAATATACAAAAATAATGAAGTCTGGGATTATCATGAGACCCTTTCCTATTTAAAACAGTTAAATTCGAAATATGAATAAGTAAGCTTCCTTCCTTTTGAGATGATTCTTTCTAATGGAAGTTTCGTTACCGTCAAATTTACTGAAAAGATGTATTTGGAAGACGGCACAGTTCAGGCGGAAAAATATATCTCCATTTTTCAAATAGAGGAATCCAAAATACGCAATATCTGGGAACTAGCTGTTTCTGAAGAGCTCTAAACCAAACTCCTATCAAGCGAGCGGTATTGTATAGCCTCTGATATATGATGAGATAGCACAGTATCCGATTCGTCTAAGTCGGCGATTGTGCGGGAAACTTTTAGTATCCTGTCATAAGCCCTTGCGCTAAGCCCCATGAAGCACTCCTAAAGGGAACGCGATAGTATGAGAGGTGACTTCCTTAGGATAAGTTAATGCTGCCGTTTTATAGCAGCTTCTCAATTTCCTCAGCGGGTCTTGCCAGTACTACCTCGTCACCCTTGATTACAATAGGCCTTTGAATCAAATCCGGGTACTTTACCATCAGATCTATAATTTGAGGGTCACTTAATTCTTTTTTGGATAGTCCTAATTCTCTATATATCGATTCGTTTTTTCTAAGCAAATCTCTTGGTGGAATACCCAGACTTTTTATTAATTTAGTCAGTGTTTTTTTGTTGAGCGGTTCTTCAAAATAATTAACGCTATCAAAATCCGTCTCGCTCTCCTTTAGAATCTTTAGGACTTTTCTGCATGTGGTACAAGTCGGTTTTACATATATAGTTGTTTTTTCTTTACTCATAATTGGGAATTATACCTTATAGCTCAAGAGCTTACGAAGAAACAAGAAGGTTAATCCGGATTAATTTTTATTGACATGCATTACCAAATATCCTACACTTTAGCTGTGGCTTTGATGCCTAAGTGTTATGAATTTTTAACAAATTTATACTACAAACTAAATGAAAGAACCAGACCCTCATTTGTGTGATTTAAAACTTGAATTCATACAAACCCAAGAATTTGCTAATCATATCAATTTTATAACTTTTAATCCTATAATAGGTAGTTACGGGATTTAACCACGATGATAAATGAACTTAGTGCTCTTAGGCTTATTGAAGAGCGGTTTCATAAAGCATCCAATGGTGTAGAACTAGGGATTGGTGATGATGCGGCAGCAGTACAATTTGATGCTGATAAGC
>Ga0209013_10002593_pt1 | contig 16296 bp, 16 predicted proteins | sample Cruoilmetagenom2_FD_187291 | JGI IMG/M metagenome (GOLD analysis project Ga0209013, IMG submission 187291) | Oil polluted marine microbial communities from Coal Oil Point, Santa Barbara, California, USA - Sample 2 (SPAdes) (version 2) | ecosystem: Environmental > Aquatic > Marine > Oil seeps ...
ACCTCGCACGCCGGTGGAAGAGGTGTTGGCCACTATCTGGAGCCAGGTCCTGGGTGTCGAGCGGGTCGGTGTCCACGACAGCTTTTTTGAGCTGGGCGGGCACTCGCTGCTGGCCACACAGGTCATCTCTCGCACACGAGATATGTTTCGGCTGGACGTACCTCTGCGCACCATTTTCGAGGCGCCCACTGTGGCTGAGCTGTCGAAGGCCATCATCGCCCAGGAAGCAAGGCCTGGTCAGACCGAAAAGACCGCCCTGCTGCTGAAGACAGTTAAGGACATTCCGCCTGATGAAGTGAGGAAAATGGTGCAGGAAAAGAGAGAGGGGAGAAGGCTGCCTGACGCAAGTTCTGGTTGAGCGGTTAGGGACCAGCATTGACAGAATATCATCCAGCGGGTGAGGATATGAACCGGCCTCGGAACGAGGCACCCAGCATGACGACAACGGAGGAAGATATGAACAGCAACGACCAAGAGGATACCAGGATCTACTCGGTGGTCATCAATCACGAAGAGCAGTACTCGGTATGGTTCGCTGATCGGGACATCCCGCTGGGCTGGCGGGAAGTGGGCAAGAGTGGAACCAAGGCAGAATGCTTGGCCCACATCGAGGAGGTATGGACAGACATGAGACCCCTCAGCCTGCGGAAACAGATGGAGGCTCAGGAGTAGTCGCTTGCAAGGGATAAAATGCAATGCGGCTTCGTAGTGGTACCTACCCTACATAGATACGTCAGAAGGAGACAGGAAGATGGAAATCCAAGTGATCACTGGTGGCATTCAATCCACCGAAGATGAGTTGATCGTCGTCAATCTCTTTGAGGAAGTCGAGACACCCGGCGGCGCTACCGGCGCTGTGGACAAGGCGCTTGGCGGTGCGATCAGCGAGGCCATCGCTGCCGGGGATTTCCGCGGCAAGACGGGCGAGACCACGGTCTTTTACCCGCGCGGCGCTATCCCTGCCCGGCGCGTGTTGGTCGTGGGCCTGGGGCCCCAGGATGAGTTCTCGCTGGAGACGGTGCGGTCATCCGCGGCCAGCGCTGCCCAGAAGATCCGGGCCCTGGGAGTCGCCTCTTTCAGCAGCATCGTCCACGGAAGCGGAGCCGGAGGCTTTCCCCTGGCAGCTGCCTCACAGGCGGTGGTCGAGGGTAGCATCCTGGGCCTTTACCGCTACCAGGAGCTAAAGAACAAACCCCCGGACCGCACCGACCCCGAACGGTTCACGCTGGTGCAGTTCGACCCGACCAAGGTCGCCGAGGTAGAATCCGGAGCAGAAATAGGCCAGATCGTGGCCGAAGCAGCCTGCCTGGCCCGCGACCTGGTGAATCGCCCGGCCAACTATGCCACCCCCAGCGACCTGGCTGAGCTGGCACTAGAGATTTCCGGCGATTTCGACAATATGCGCTGCCAGGTGCTCAACGAGGAGGATGCGGCCGGGCTAGAGATGGGCTCATTCCTGGGGGTTGCCCAGGGCAGTGACGAACCGGCTGCCTTTATCGTCATGGAGCACAACCCTGGTCGCGAGGACCTGGACACGGTAGTACTGGCGGGCAAGGGCATCACCTTCGACACAGGTGGGATCTCCCTGAAGCCCGTGCAAAAGATGGACCGCATGCGGGGTGACATGGCCGGAGCTGCAGCAGTGTTGGCCACGATGGCGGCGGTAGGCCAGCTCGACCTGCCCCTGCATGTCGTGGGACTGGTGCCAGCTACGGAAAACATGCCCAGCGCCCGGGCCTACAAGCCCGGCGACGTGCTGACAGCCATGAATGGCAAGACCATTGAGATCATTAGCACTGATGCTGAAGGGCGGCTGGTCTTGGCCGACGCCCTGGCGTACGCTGCACGCTTCGAGCCAAAAGCTGTGGTGGACCTGGCCACGCTTACAGGGGCTTGTGTAGTCGCCCTGGGAACGGGTGTCGCTGCTGGCCTATTTAGCACTGATGACGATCTGGCGGTCTGCCTGCAGACGGCCAGCCAAACCAGCGGCGAGCGGCTGTGGCGCATGCCGCTCTACGACGACTATCTGCACAAAATAGAGAGCCTGACCGCAGACCTGGCCAACAGCGGCGGACGCATGGGGGGTGTGGGGAGCTCGGCCATCTTTCTCAAGCAGTTCGCCGAGGGCTATGCCTGGGCGCACCTGGACATCGCCGGCATGTCATTCGAGGAAGCTGGCGGCTCGCCCAAGCGCCCGGCCTATCTGCGCAAAGGCGGTACCGGTTTCGGCGTACGGCTACTGGTCCAGTTCCTGCGCGACTGGGTTTCAGCGGACTGACTCGCGTCCCGTAGGCTGGTGGAAAAGCAGACCCTTGCAAGACACGTAGCGTCTTGCAGGAGATTGGAGCACAGGAGGTTGAATGCCACTTCGATTGGCAATCTTTGACCTGGATGGGACGCTAAAGCAGGTCCGAGACCCCTATATTTACCTTCACAAGCGGCTTGGGACGTGGCAAGCTGCCCAAGCATTCACTGACAAAGGCCTGACGGGCAAACTGGGCTACGAGGACTGGCTCCGTCTCGATGCTTCGCTGTGGAGGGGGGTGGAACGGACGGCGATGGAATCCATCTTCCGCCAGAACCCCTACTTGCCCGGCGCCCGGGAGACGGTTGCCGCGCTGAAGCGTGCGGGCGTCCGGGTGGCTGTCGTGAGCACCGGATTGCGGATTCATGCGGATCAGGTCCAGTCGGACCTGGGCATGGACAGCATTGTGGCCAACGAGATCCTCTTTGAGGATGGCCGGGCCACCGGCGAAGCGTTGGCCCACGTCCCAGAAGGTGGCAAGGGGCCGGTCGTGTCCCAATTGCAGGCCGAATTCGGTGTGACAGCGGACGAGTGTCTAGCCGTGGGTGACGGATCTTCTGACATCGATATGTTTGGGCGCGTGCGGATTGGAGTCGCAGTCAACCCCTCGTCCGAGCAGGTGGCCGCGGCATCGAGCCTCGTCTTCGAAGAACCCGATCTCAATCCCTTGCTGGCGGAATTGGAACGACTTGTACCTGGCTGGAGCCCGACACAGGTAGCCCTTCATAGTAGTGCCGTCAGGCACGGGAAGAGCCCCCAGATTCAACGTGCCCGAAGTCTCCAATGCTGCCCCATCGCGCCGGGGTCCCCGGCCCATGGCAGGAAGAAAGGTACTCGCTGATGGCCAGAGGTACTCTGGTCCATCACGCTGGTCTAGGACCTTTCAACCTTTCCCTGACCAGTTGTCACCCGCGCATGGTCTAGCGATGGATCTCGCGACGCATGGCGCACGTTGTACTTCATAAAGGGCGTGAAGAGGGGCCAGCTGGCCGGCGATGTGATCGCTTCGTCCGGGCAATGCATCTCACAGTACAGGCAGAGCAGGCAGTTGCGACCCCAGATCGGTCGCCCGTTTTCGTCCTCGGTGATATTTCCGGTGGGACACTCCTGGACGCAGAGACCGCACGCTGTGCACTTTTTCTTGTTCACCCGAAATAGGCGGCTGTACATCTTCTGGGTAAACCAACGATTTGTTGTGAACCGCTCGAAGCGGTAGATAAAAGCCGGTGCGGGATCATCCTCCGGTCTGGTGTACGCCCCACCTCCAACCCGAATGGAAACCTGGTGCCCAAACTTCTTCGCTTGGGACAGCTCCTCTTCAGTAGGATGGTCAGGCGAGAAAAGATATCCCTGCTTCAAATAGCTCAGGTAATAGTCAGCCCCCTGACAGTGAAAGTAGCCCACCTCCTGGGCTCCCTTCTGGGCAAGACCCTGCCGTATGGCGTTGCCCGCATCGCCGCGGTAGGTCCCGTGAAGTACAAAGACAAAGGCTGGCAAGCCGGCGAGTGCGGGCAGGCCTGCCACATAATCGGAGATGTCGAAGGCAGGCCGGTAGTAATATGTAGGTGTCCCGATGCCCAGCAGGTCATAGCCCTCTGGGCTCGGAGGCCGCCCATCCCTGACATTGTGCAGATCAATCTCGTGCGCATTGGTGCGGAGGCCGGCGGCAATCGACTCGGCCACCTGCTCCGTCGTACCACCCTGAGAAAAGTAGACGATAAGACACTTGGACATAAAGCTATCCTCCTTGCTGGCGGTGATGCCCTAATACATCCCGACAGTGGCCTGGTAGCGGAACAGCTCCGCCACCGCCATTGGATCCAAACCCGCAAAGATGCTGTTGCAGGTGGCGAGCATATAGCCACCACCCGAAGCCCCCTGCTCCAGGCAGCGGTCAACACCGGCCCGTACAGCCGCAAGATCCGATTCGAACAGCAGCCGAACGTCCACGTTTCCAACCAGGACCAGGTCGGTACCAAACTGCTCCTTGATCCGGTCGAGTTTCATGCCTGCAGCCGGTTCCAGTCCATGGACACCAGCAAATCCCGCTTCGATGGCAAACGGCAGCAACTGCTCCGTGTTTCCATCACTGTGCCAGAGGACCGGAACGTCCACCGACTCGACGATCCGGCTGTGATAGGGTAGTACAAACTCCCGCCACATCTCCGGCGAGATCATGGGACCATCCTGGTAGGCTGCATCATCCCCGACGACGATCACCTCTGCGCCAAGGCTGGCTGCCTTGCGACACAGGGCCATACTCCACTCGGTACGGTTGGCCAGAAGCCTGTGAACAAAGCCCGGGTCGTCTACCATGCGCATGAAAAACTGTTCAAAGCCCATAGCCATGTACGATGCCGTCAAGGGCCCGATCTCGTGGGTGCCATAGATGTGGCAATGGTCCGGGTAGCGGGCTTGGACCTCCCCAACCAATCCATCGTCAAAATACTCCTCGGCGTACGATACCGGGCGGCTGTAGTCCAGCAGGTCCTCCTCGGTATCTATCACCCCATCAGCGTACATCCCATCCTTCCAGACCCTCCCCCATTCGTCCACGCCCGTCTTCCAGGCATTGCTCTCAGGGGGTCTCTGCATGGGCATCATCACGCAGTCCTGGCCCAGATTCACGTAAGCGCTAGGGGCGTCCGTCTGTCCCAACTCATCCAGCAGGGCATCGATCCAGACTTCGAACCGAGGCACCCGATCCGGCACCTCATGGGCAAGTGCCGCCATGACCCGTTCACGCGGTTTCATCACAATCCGAACTCCGCAAATCTCCCACTCTGCGGGCATTCCGATCTAGGGCCGCCCACAGTGGCAAATCCACATCGCTTCCCCCCACCAGTTAACACTAGCCCACATCGGGTCCCGGAGTGAACCTGCGTATTGATCCTGCGGCTCAAGCCACTGCCAGCATCCCCGTCAGGCGCTGCACGTGCTGTTTTTCCTCTTGTATGATCCGGTCCACCACCTGCTGGCCTGGAGCACCGATTGCATTTCGCAGTTCGTGGAAAAAGAGGAGAGTCTCCTTCTCAAAGCCAAGTGCCGCCTGCAGAGCGGCTTTCTCATCCTTGGTCTCAGCCACGATGTTCAATGCGTTCTCTGGGCTGGCTAAAAATTGATTCTGCAGCAGCGCACCGGTATAGGCTTGGAAGTCGTCCCACTGCTCCGGCGAGAGGGCCAATTCTACCACGCTGCGGCCCATCCGCTGGAATGCCTGGCGATGGTACTGCTCCTGGATCGCCAGTTCTTCGAACAACGCTTTGATGCTGGCATCGACTGCCTTTTCCGCAGCCGCGTTGTAGAACGCTTCACCGCTCTCTTCCAGGCGCGCCGCGATCTCGATGATTTCGTCTCCGGTCAAAAGTGCCATCAGTGATATCCTCCCGGGTTTGTTGTTCCTCCGAGCTCCTAGTCTCGGAAACCTATAAGCTAGAAAACTCGCGTTTCTGTAGAAATGCACCCGCTTTGGCAACATTATCATTTGACTTGACATGGTACTTGGGGATTGATTCGGAGCGCTGCTCAAGAGCATGATTCAGCCAGCGGCAGCGTGAGGGTGAAAGTTGTCCCGCGATCCACGACGCTGTCCACCTCGATCTCTCCCCCGTACCGCTCCACTAGATCCTTGACAATGGACAAGCCCAACCCGGTGCCTGATTCTTTGACCTGCCTGGCGTTCTTTGCACGAAAGAACTCCTGGAACAGGTCGGGAAGAGCATCGTCAGGAATCCCGATGCCGCTGTCGCTGACCACGATGCGAGCGCTGCCAAGGTTCCGTTCCAGAGACAACCGCACCTCACCCCGTGCCGTGTACTTGACGGCATTGCTGACCAGGTTGTTCAGCATCCGATCCAGTTCCGCCCGGTCACCCCATACCGTCAGATTCTCGTCCGGGTACTCTGCCTGCAGGGCGAGCCCCTTCTCCTGGGCTCGCGCTTCGTAGCGGCTCTGCACCTCCCCAAGCACCTCAGATAGGGATACCAGGCCACGTTCGGTCGTGGCCAGTACGTCAGCTTTGCCCGCTGCCAGGTCAAGCAGGTCGTCGATCAAAGTCTGCAGGAACTCGATCCTGCGCCGTGCGCGGCCAACCAGGTCGGCCTGCTTCTCATTCAGATCGCCGACGTAGCCCCGGTCGAGCACATTCAACAGGCTGATGACCACCTGAACCGGCGAACGAAGCTCGTGGGTGACGATGCGCACAAACTGAGACTTGCTCTCGTCCAGATCCTCGAGCATTTGGTAGGCCTGAGCGTTCTCGATGGCCACGGCCCCTTGCGCGGCAATGGCGCCCAGGAAGGCTGCATCATCCTCCGTGAAGTGGTGGGTCGCTCCGCCATAGGCCCGCAGCACGCCGATGGGTCCCGTCTTGCCAATGATGGGCGCGCTCAGAATAGTGCGTATGCCCTCTGCGCCGACCTTGTCCGGATAGCGCAAGCGGTCGTCGTGGGCCGTATCAGGGACGAGGACTGTCTTGCCAGACAGAGCTTCCTGGTCAAGGCGAGCCCGGGCCACCTCGATGGGGGCCTTGTCTCTATAGCGCTCGCTCAGGCCATACGATCCCTCCATTATCAGATGGCTGCCCGTCTTGTTCAGAAGCCGGATCGCAGACGCCTTGCAGCGGAGCGCACTGGTTGTCGCCTCAGCCAGCCGGTTCAGCGCCTCAGGAAGGTCGAGCGTCGACGTTGTCGCCTGGACGATCCCATACAAGGCAGCCAACTCATCCTCACGCCGCCGCAGGCGCCTGGAAATGGTCATCGAGAGATAGGCCATCGTGTAGGTAGCTGCAGTGAAAAAGATGAGAACAGAAGCGATGTAGACCGGATCGTCATAACGCGCGGGTTCAAAAATATAGACGTGAGGCAGCAGGCCCAGGTACTCAAGGAGGGCTACCCCCCCAACCATAATGGGCGCCAGCGTGACATACAGGAAGGCGCGGTCGTGTGGAAGCAGCATGGAGGCGATGATGATGTGGAACAGGAAAAAGACGAGCGTTGGGCTCTCGATGCCCCCGGTGAGGTATACCAGCAGTATCATGGCCAGCCAATCAACGCCGATCTGGAACCGGGCAAACCACTGGTAGGTTGCATTGGAAGTAGTAGTCTCAGCGCCAAGGCGGCGCAGCAGCCACCAGAAGAGGGCATTGTAGGCCAGTACGCCCAAGCCCAGGACATAAAGGGGGACGGCCGGGATGCGCAGGTTCAGGATGCCGCTGGCCAGCCACGTCCCCAAAAGCACACCAACCCCGGCGAACCAGCGCAGGGCAATCAGCCAGGACAAGCTGCTGACTAATTCTTGCTCGGCAAGCGATCTCCCAGCATCGGTCGAGGTCCGGCTGTCGTTCACAGGCGCTCCACCCTTGCCTTCAGACAATGACTTGATCTCTTCCATCCAAACCAACAGAGCACCCCCAGATCCGGAAATGCCTTTGTTTCCAGGGATGCTCACTCCAGAACCATGTACCTGCAAGAGGCAATTGCGATCTTACTTGAGAAGCTCCTCCACTTTGGCCAGGATCTCGTCCGGGCCAGCCGACTTTTCCAGGAAAGCATCCACAGGCAGATAGTCTTCGTCAGGTGCAAAGCGGAGCGGGGTGGTAGTATGAACCGACGTCAACATCAAAATTGGAACATCGCGGTAGGCAGCATACTCGGAATCAGGCGCAGGATCTCGCAGTATCAACGAGGTATGGAAACCCTCAGTAGCTGTCTCCATCATCACATCAAGGATAATGAGGTCAGGGTTGACCTCCTTGAGCCGTTCAAACCCTTCGGCACTGTTGCCGGCAGAGTAGAACTCGTACCCAACAGACTCCAACGGAATCTGAACCGCCAAGGTCACATCAGGATCATCATCAATCATCAGTATCTTTGCCACTTGATCTCCTCCTTGTCCAGCGTTCAGCGCTCGGCATTTGCCCATCGCTGTGCGATGCGGCACAGCCAGCAGCCACGCCCTCCTACCCTAGTAGCTGACCGCCACTTCGGTCAGAACGGCATCTATCAGGTCAGGCAGCGTCTCCTCAACCTCTGAGCTCAAGGCGCTTTCCCAACCGGTGTTGGCCGGCTGCACACCAAAGACAACGACCTCCTGGGGCAGTGAATCCAGCGCCCGAGCCAGCAACAACGCTTCGCGCAGGCCAGCATAGTGTATATTCAGGTATTGGTCATCCCCCAGCGGACCTGGTCCGCCCAGTAAATCCACGTCATCCAAAGTGAAGCGGACAAACTGGCCAGGGGCTTCCCCTACGTTGGCGGCATCCACCAGAATCACTCGCTGCCGCCCCTCCATCAGGTTCACAATCCCCAGTCCTTGCGTCCCCCCATCGATAACTTCCACGTCTCGGGGGAGCTGTCGCGCGGCCAGAGCCTCAGCCACACGCACACCGACGCCATCATCGCCCCGTAAGGGATTGCCCAGGCCAATGATGGCGGACGCGGGACGAGGTTCATGCGCAAACCTGGCGCCCTCATTCGCCGTTGGCTCTCCCCCCGCCAGTGCTTCTCCCATCCAACTGCCCCTAGACAAACTCTACGTCGAGCAGGTGTGTCGAGCAAGAGATGCAGGGATCATAGGCCCTAACGAGCATCTCTAGCGCAAGCCGGATCTCATCCTGGGGTTTGTCCAGGATCTGTGGCACCAGAAATTCCATGTCGGCCTGGATGTTGGCGTGATTCTGGTTGGTAGGGATGATGCAGTTGGCTCCCTGGATGAGGCCGTCATCATCGATGACATAGTTGTGGAACAGGATGCCCCGCGGTACGTCGCAAGAACCGACGCCTTCCCCCCCTTTGCCCTGGAATTGGTACAGCGGCTCCTCCTCAATGCCCCGGTCCACCAATTCGTCGATGAGCAGGATGGCATCTTCGATGCAGTGGACCATCTCAATGGCCTGTGCGCCGCTATTGAGGAAGCTGTTGGTGACAATGGGTGCCATGCCCAACTCTTCGGCTGCCGCCTTGGCCCGCGGGTGCAACTGGTCATAGTTGTTGTTAAAGCGGGCCAGCGCGCCAACCATATAGCTCTCTCGATTGTGCCTGGTGTACTTGGCCGTCGATTGCGGTACCATGTACTCGTTGGTCACTTTGCGATAGTCGGGCAACTCGTAGGTAAAGCCGTCGGTGGTGGCCACCCGCCCGTCGATGAAGGCATACTCGTCGTCCTTCTGCAGCGACACATATTCGGTCTCGCGCTCGAAAGCAGGCCAGGGCAGCGTCTTGAGCAGGGCCATCGTTTCGTCCATGTCTTCGCGGGCTGCAACCAGGCGCTCGCGCATGGCCAGGAGGTCCTGGATCTTGGGCAAGTGGGTGAATCCGCCGACGGTCATGGCAATAGGGTGCGTGTGGCGACCAGCGACCATGGCGCACAGATCGCCTGACAGCTTTTTGATGCGCAATGCCCGCTTGACCACCTCAGGGTGCGATGCCGCCAGTGGCAACACGCTGCCCACACCCAAAAAATCGGGAGCGACGAGCATATAGACGTGGAGCACATGGCTGTCGATCATCTCCCCGTGGAACATCAGCTTGCGCAGTAGTTCTGTCTGCTCCGAGACATCAACGCCCAGGGCGGTCTCTGTCGCCTGAAGCGAGGCCGTCGCGTGACCGACAGAGCAGATGCCGCAGATGCGCGAGGTGATGTGCGATGCCTCATAGTAAGGACGTCCGCGCAACATCGCCTCAAAAAATCGCGGCGCCTCGACAACCTGCCACTCGCACTTGACGATCTCGCCGTTCTTAACGTCCACGATGATATCGCCATGCCCTTCAACCCGGGTCAGGTGATGTACATTCACATTCACATTTACTTCACTCATGCATCAGTCTCCTTCGCCTAAACCTTCGTACCTATCCGAAGTTGCTCCAGCCCCCTGCTTTCGAACGGGCATCTCCCGCAAGGGCGAACCGCACCCCCGAGACGGGAGCCTGGAGCGGGTTCTCGGGAAAGTCCTTAGCCTGCAACCTCAATCTGGCCCGGCTCGTAGCCGTTGAACATTGTCATCTTGGCCATTAACTGCTCGACCGTCATGCCCGCCTTCTCGAGGACGTCCTTCATGGCATTCTCATTGGGATTGGAGATCAAGCCCCGGCACCCCTCACAACCATCACCATAGGTAGGGCAAATGGCATCGCATCCGGCACGAGTGATGGGGCCCAGGCAGGTCCCGCCCTTGTCAAACAGGCACACGTTCTCCTTGAGCTTGCATTCTACGCAGAGCGGATAGTCAGGAATGGTGGGGGCTCTGCCCAGCAGCACCTTTTTCACCACATCCAGGAACTCGAAGCGATCGATGGGGCAGCCGGGGATGATAGCGTCCACCTGGATTACGGCACTGATGGGTCGGGCAGCGTAGGTGTCATACCATCCCCACTTGTCAGCGTAGACGTATTCGCGCACATCCTGGAGGGAGGGCTGAAGGTTTTTGAGCGCGTTTACCCCGCCCGTATGCGCGCATGCGCCCAGAGCAACCACGATGGCTGCCTGCTCCCGGATCTCTTTCAGGCGCGCCTCGTCCTCTTTCCGCGTGCACGACCCCTCGATGAAGGCGATCATATAGTCCTCGCCCTTCTCGGTCATCGCCTCCCGGAACTGGACGATCTCGACCGCTTCCACCAGCTCCAGGTGCGTCTGCAAAGCATCGATGACCGTGAGCTGGCAGCCCTCACAGCAGGCAAAGTCAAAGAAGGCAACTTTTGGCTTTCCGTTCTCGGCCATTACAGCGCTTCCTCCAATCCCTTGATGTCAGCATACCGGAAGACCGGCCCGTCCTGGCAGCAGTATAGGTCATTGATCTGGCAGTGACCGCACTTACCCACGCCGCACTTCATCCGGCGCTCCAGCGACAGATAGATCTGGGTCTCGGGGATCCCTTTCCCCAGCAATTCCATCAGCACAAAACGGTACATGATGGGCGGGCCACAGGTCGCTGCCACGGTGTTGCGGGGGTTGATAGTAATCTGGGGAAAGAGCGTCGTGATGACGCCGACGTTCCCCGTCCAGGTTTCGTCGCCCCGGTCCACCGTCATATGGAACTCGACATCCTCGCGATCAGCCCACTGGCGAAGCTCATCCTCGAAGAGGATTTCACTGGGCTGCTTGGTGCCGTAGAGAATGATCACGCGCCCGAAAAAGCCCCGTTGGTCCAACGCTTCGTTGATGAGCGAGCGCAGAGGGGCCAATCCCAGGCCACCCGCTGCAAAAAGAATGTCCTTGCCCTTCATCTTCTCGATTGGGAAACCATGACCAAAGGGGCCGCGGACACCCAAGAGCGCACCTGGTTCCATGCCATGCATAGTGCGGGTCACATCCCCAACACTTCGAACACAAAGCTCAAACGTACCATTGCTGCGGCTGGGCGAAGAACTGATGGAGATTGGCGCCTCGCCAATGCCAAACAACGAGACCTCAACAAACTGACCGGGCTCGTTGCCCAGGCTCCGCCCACCGGGCAGTTCCAGGGTGAACAGCTTTTCCAATTCGGTCATCGGCTCGACTTTGAGCAGGCGGGCCATCACTGGCCGGTAGACCGATTCCTCTTGAGCAGTAGCAACTGTGGACTGCGTCATCCTCTCCCCTCCTTACACTCTAGCCCCGTGCAGGTCGTTAAAGACGTCCACGGGCGAGATGTCCACCAGGCAAGATCGGGCACAGCGGCCGCAGCCCGTGCAACCCAGCTCGCCATACTTTTCATGGAGATAGCGTCCCTTGCGCATGAAGCGGTGCCGCAACCGGGCAGCCTGTCGCTCGCGAAAGTTCTCGTCACCCGCTACACTCGCAAACTCGTCCAACTGGCACGAGTCCCAGCGGCGCCGGCGCTCGCCATCCTGCAGGTTCAGTTCCACCTCGTCGTAGACGTTAAAGCAGAAGCAGGTCGGACACACGAGGGTGCATTGCCCACAGGCAAGGCAAATCTCAGCCAACTGGTCCCACAGCGGGCTGTCATATGCCTGACTCATCAGAGACGAGAGCTCGCCAGCGTCGAACTCGAGCTTGTAGGGAAAGCGCGGCCATTTGGCAGCTAGCACCTTGTTTAGATGCTGCATTTCGATCTCGGTCGCATTGTCGGCGTTGCCATACCTATTAAGCAAAGCCGCACCCTGTTCAGTGCCCACATCCACGGCATAGGCATCGCCCAGATCCGTCAGGTGCAGATCGTAACCATTGCTCACCGTAAGCGTGCCCATACTCTTGCAGAAGGAGTGCTCGTCACAGGGTTTCAGGCATTCGATCCCCACCAGCAGAGTCCGTTCCCGCCGCCTCAGGTAATGGGCATCGGGGAAGCCCTGGCTAAAGGCCTCATCCAACACGTGCATGCCTTGTAGATCGCATGTGTGGACGCCCAGAATGATCGTGGGGGGAGCGTCGATAACCGTTTCCACTACAGGTTTTCCGCTGCGAGTGAAGGTCATCATCCGCTCTTCCTGTGGCTGCAGGTACTTTTTGGGTGGTAGGATCGAAGTGTCATAATCCAGCCGGAGATCGGCCACATCCTCGATCTCACCAAAGGCGAACTTGACGCCTTTGGCCAAGGGTCCGACCACCCGATAGTCGTTCATCATTTTGGTGACAAGGGGAGCTATCGCCTGCTTGTCAATCACCCATAGGCTCATTCCATCCTCCTGACAAAGGATTCCATCGTCAAAGATCCAATATGGTACCCAGCACCAACAGATTGTACCGGCACAGGTTCTGAATTTCTCTCAATGGGACAGACACAAGAGGCCGGGGGAACCACGCTTGTGGCCTCTTTCGAGCGCTAAGCAAAGCGTGACCAGGCTGACAACTGTGGCGAAATCGCTAAGGCGCGCATCATGTCTCCATTGACGGCTATGGCCTGAACTCAGGCTGCTTGACCATGGTAGATAATACCCCATGTGAACCCCTGTGTCAAATTGCCAGCTATTTGTGAATTCCATATCAAGTTGGATAGACCGGCGAGAGGCTGTGCTCCTCTGCCAGCAAGCAAAAGAGCGCAGATCTCCTCCCCGTGGAAGAGGATCTGCACTCTGCTTCTGGCTGGTGCTAGCCCATAAGAACGGGGCCTATCCGGCTGAAGTCACCTATTCATCCTCTTGTGGAGAATCACCTGTGGTCATGGTTAGTTCGTCAACCGGATAGGTCTCAGCCAACTCCCGAAGCAGGCGCAGGCTCTCCAGCGCCTCCGCTTCGTCCACGACGCTGATGGCAAAGCCGGTGTGAACATAGACATAATCATCGACCTGCGCCTCGGGCGTGAACGACAAGTTGGTGGTACGCCTCACACCGCCGACGTCGACCTCAGCCTCCATACCGTCAATCGATTTGATCCGTGCTGGAATTGCTAGACACATACGGTACGCTTCCTATCTAGTTTCTGATGCCAAATGGCTCCAGGGGATGCCCACGGCCGGGAACAGGTGAATGATGAACTGCCAAAGAACCACCCGCAGTTGCCTCTAGCAGATCCGGGGCAATTGCTCGCCCGCCAAAGTATCCACGACCCGCCGCGCGCCCAGCGCAGTACGCAGCACCACACGCCCGGCGTGGGCCTCTGTCACCCGGCCGATGAGGGCAGCCCCCTGGCCGAACTCGTGGGCATGCAGGCTGGTCAGTGCTGCCTCGGCCGCCTCTGGCGTGACGATAGCCACCAGCTTGCCCTCGTTGGCCACGTAGAGTGGATCAAGGCCAAGCAACTCACACGCGCCGCGCACCTCGTCTCGGATCGGGATGGCGGTCTCGTCTATCTGGATGCCGGAGCCAGAGCGCCCTGCCAACTCGTTGAGGGCCGTGGCTAGACCACCGCGAGTAGGATCCCGCAGACACCGGATGGATCCTGGCGGCACCGCCTCCAGCAAGCCGCCCACCATCCCGTTCAGAGGCGCGCAGTCGCTCTCCAGCGGGCTATCGAACTGCAAACCCTCCCGCTGGGTCATGATCGTCATCCCATGGTCGCCGATGGTACCACTCAGGATCACGGCGTCACCGGGTAGGGCACGATCGCCAGCGATCTCGATGCCCGGTGGCACGAGGCCTACACCGGTGGTGTTGATGAACAGTCTGTCAGCGCTGCCCCGGTCCACGACCTTGGTGTCGCCGGTCACGATTTGTACGCCGGCCCTTTCGGCCGTGGCTGCCATAGAGACCACGATCCGCTCCAACTCGGCCAGCAGCAACCCCTCTTCAAGGATGAACCCAGCGCTTAACCACAGAGGCATGGCGCCGCTCATGCTCAGATCATTCACCGTACCGCACACTGCAAGCTTGCCGATGTCACCCCCAGGGAAAAAGAGAGGGCTGACGACGTAGCTGTCAGTGGTAAGAGCAAGTCGGGTACTGGCTGCTGGGCATTGGGGGCTGGGGATCGGCAGGACGGCTGAGTCGTCCAGCTTTAGAAGTGTGGGGTTGTCAAAATGCCGGAGGAAAAGGTTCTCAACCAGATCTTGGCCCAGCTTGCCGCCGGAGCCATGGGCCAGTAGGATCACGTCGCCGCTCATTCGAATTCCTGTCCGAACTGATAGTAGGCTGCGCAGGCGCCCTCCGCCGAGACCATGCAAGGGCCGATGGGCTGTGCCGGGGTACAGGCAGTGTCAAAGAGGGGGCACTCGGGGGGCACGACAGTGCCCCGCAATACGTCACCGCAGAGGCAGCCCTTGTGTTCCCGTGTGGGGCCAGGATCGATGTCGAACAGGCAAGCAGCATCGTGGCTGGCAAAATCATCGCGGATGCGCAGACCGCTGGCAGGCACGGCGCCCAGGCCGCGCCACTCGGCAGCGCCGACCGCAAAGACACTGCTCAGTACACCCAAAGCCGCAGGATTGCCCTGCCGGGTTACACTGCGGGCATAAGTATTGGCCACGGCGGGCCGCCCGTCTTCGATCATATCGACAAGGTCAGCCACCGCACGAAGGATATCCAGAGGCTCAAAGCCAGCAATAGCCACCGGCACAGCATAGTCCTCCGGCAGAAATCGCCAGGCATCGGCGCCGATGATGGTGGTCACATGACCGGGGCCGATGATGCCGTCCACAGCCACCTCACCCTCGTCAAGGATGGCCCGGGTGGCGGGGGGGGTCAGCTTGTGCAGGCTCAGGACCGAAAAGTTCTCCAACTCCTCCGCTTGGGCCTGGAGCAATGCAGCCGCAATGGTGGGCGCCGTCGTCTCAAAACCAACCCCTAGGAAGACAACGGGGCGAGAGGAATTGTCCCGTGCTATCTGCAAGGCATCCAGGGTGGAGTACACCATCCTCACGTCAGCACCGGAAGCCCTGGTATCCTGCAAAGTCTGAGTGCTTCCCGGCACGCGGACCATGTCGCCAAAGGTGGTCAGAATCAGGCCCGGCACGCGGGCCAGGGCAATGGCATGGTCCAGATCTGCGTTGGCTGTGACGCACACCGGGCAACCGGGTCCCGAGCGCAGTTCCACCGTAGGTGGCAACAGATTGCGGAGGCCGTAGCGCATGATGGCGTGGGTATGTCCCCCGCAGAACTCCATGAGCCGAACCGGCCGCGTGGAGCGCGCCGCAATGCGAGCCAGCAGACTGCGGGCCAGGGTAGGGTCTCGGAACTCGTCGATATATTTCATGTTACCAGTATACACCAATTGGACCTTCTTCCCAATATCCCAGAGCAGACAGTCGCCTGCCACAGAACTATGGGCGGTGTTTCGGTTCAAGGGCAGCAAAATGAGCCAGCGCCACCTGTCCCAGACTGATACCGCCGTCGTTGCACGGCACCTGCTGGTGCAGTAGCACCTGAAAACCAGCATCCTCTAACCTGGGCACGGTCAGGGCCAACAGCAGCCGGTTCTGGAAACAGCCACCGCTGAGAGCGACCGTCCTCGGGCCTTGCTCGGCAGCAATCCGCTGGCACACCGCAACGATCATTTCGGCCAGGGTCTGGTGGAACCGGTATCCGATCTGGCCGGGACCGGTGCCTTCTTCTACATCCGACTGGACCGCCTGGAGCAATCTGCGCAGACGGATCACTGCCCCATCTTCTCCCTCCTCTACCAC
>Ga0209013_10002595_pt1 | contig 16290 bp, 12 predicted proteins | sample Cruoilmetagenom2_FD_187291 | JGI IMG/M metagenome (GOLD analysis project Ga0209013, IMG submission 187291) | Oil polluted marine microbial communities from Coal Oil Point, Santa Barbara, California, USA - Sample 2 (SPAdes) (version 2) | ecosystem: Environmental > Aquatic > Marine > Oil seeps ...
CGAACAGGGACACAACTTCAGCCAGGGACAGCGCCAGCTGCTGGCCATCGCGCGCGCCGTACTGGCCGACCCGCGCATACTGATCCTGGACGAAGCCACCAGCAGCGTGGACACACGCACGGAGATCCAAATCCAGGAAGCCCTGCTGCGCTTGATGGCCGGGCGCACTGCTTTCGTGATCGCCCACCGCCTGAGCACCATCCGCCAGGCGGACCAGGTGCTGGTCATCGACGATGGGCGCATCATCGAGCGCGGGGATCACGAGTCACTGCTCGCCCAACGCGGTTTCTACTACAACCTGTACATGAGCCAGTACGCGCATCTGGATGGGGCCAGGGCTCCCACGGCTCCATGACCATTTCCGGTCCCCCACTTTTCTTTAGTGTTTATGCCAGGAAGGCAAATACGATATTTAGAAGAAGAACCAGCGCCCCTGTTACGACCCCACCGATCGAAAGAACTTTATTGTCAAACTTTGACATGAGGGAAGCCACGCCCAGAGCCAGCCCGAGGACAGCCAAGTTTACCAGCATAATCTCAAGCAGCGAAAAAATTGCCGGGGTTTCCTCACTGGCGGTGGCCACGGCGACAATCACGATTAAAATAGAAAGAAAAGCTTCTCTTAGTCAATGGATGTTCATTGGATACGAAGTCAACCAATATGTTGAGTTTGTGAGAATCGAGGAAGATTTTGTAACCCGCGCCCGTATAACGGTAAAGAACAATAACGATGGAACTGCGTCAGCTACCTGGGACGCTCTCCAAACTGGTTTGACGGAAAAAGGAAACGAGGTAATTGACAAGTTGCCTGAAAAAGATCCGCCGGAAGCTGCTCCGTTAGGAAAGATGATTGATCATTACCTGAAGAAAGGCAAGACGATTAACAAGGCATCACTGGCTATCGGTATGGTAGCTAGCCATTTAAAAAGCCACATATCTTAACCGGTCAAAGAACTTGGCAAATCAATCTGTGGGGTAGGAGTACTCCTGCCCCATATGTTCTTTATATCCCCACCCTGGTTAACTCATCATTTTTCTCTGAATATGCTTACAGCTAACAATGGCGTGTGCTGACCGGGCGGTGAGTTACATTCCCAACCATTGAAAACTAATATCTTGGATTGCAAAATCGCGCCGCTCACAATCCCGGCACCGCCGGGTCAGCTCCACGCGGGGTTGGGCAGTGATGAAACTCGAATTCTAAACAAATGTATTCAGAAATTCCACTAAACTTTGGCACCGGGCATCAATATATTCTTCTGGTGACGAATCAATCCTGGCTACGTAATTGATGAACATTACGCTCCTCGCTGCAATCAATGTTTCTACGATGTACTCGTTCTCAGTTGGCCACGGCCGAATATTACTATAGCCTTGCTGGAATGCAGCTTGCCACGCTTGATAACCATCATGTTGTCGACCATACGAGAGTGTTACAGCCACATCTTGCACTGGATACCCAAGATTGATGTCTTCAAAATCAATCACATAGAGTTCGCCTTGATAAAGATGCACATTCCAATAGTGTAGGTCGCCATGAATGAGAATTTGCCCGTCTTGATCTGAAAACAACTTCTCGAAAACATCATTTGCGCGACCAATTACTTCATCTAGTATCTTGATGCGCTCAGTTGGAAATAAATGAGCATACTCTGGCGTGTTATACACCACGGGTTCATCTGGATAATAAAACACCTTATCCCACTTTTTAGGACTAATATTCTGCGGTAGTGGGTTCAATGTGTTCGCATGATTATGCAACTTGGCTAACACCTGCCCATATTTGTAATAGTTTTCTGAATTCAGGTAGTATTCTAAGGTTCGCCCAGGGATCCATTTGAATAACACACAACGCCGTTCAGCAGGTACGCCAGGTAAGCTGATAATCGTGATATATTTGCCATCGCAACGGGCAACCGGTTCGGTTACCTTGATATCAGTATCTCGTATGAGCGTTTCAAGCCAAAACATTTCAGCCTGATTTTCTTTCAGCGTGGTTTCTTCATCTGAGTAGATTCGAAGTACAAATCTTTCACCATCTTCGGCTCGAATTTGAAACATCGTATTAGTCTCGATAGTCAAGAACTTGATCCACTCTACACGTAAATCATACTCAGCCAAAGCGCTCAATACCACTTGACGTAAACGTCTGATTTTTCCTAATCTGGTAAGTTCTGTATAAGCTTTCATTTATAAATGATACTTGCTTTCACTGCTCAATCTATCGTAAGAAGCAATCGCTTCATATCCGCTCGATTCAGGAGTGTAGAAAGGTTTTGCTGTACAACAGCTTATCATCTCCATCAATCAAATTATAATAAATTTTAATACATTTTCACTTAGAAACTACCAACATCCCCACATTCTAAAAAAATTCTCCAGCAATTGCGCGATCAAATCCAACTCAAAGGTTATTCCTCCCTCACCGAGCAAGCGTATGCCTGCTTGGTGTGTCAATTTATCCTCTTCCACAAGGTAAAAAACAGGCGCTTTCCGTCACTCAATAAGAAATGGGTATGTCCGAGGTCAATCAATTTTTGACCCACCTGGCAGTAGACAAGAAGGTGGCTGCTTCTACTCAAAACCCATGCACTGAGTTGACGAAGTGAGACTCTGAGTGCGCTCATTATCTTGTATAAATATGTTTTGCAGATGCCCCTACAGGACGATCAACTTTCCGCCGTTCACGCCAGGAAAGCAAATGCGAGTGTTATAAGAACAACCAGCGCCCCTGCTACGACCCCACCGATAGAAAGAACTTTATTGTCAGACCCTGACATGAGGGAAGCCACGCCCAGAGCCAGCCCGAGGACGGCAAAGTTTACCAGCATAATCTCAAGCAGCGAAAAAATTGCCGGGGGTTCCTCACTGGCAGTGGCCACGGCGACAACCACGATTATAATAGATAGCTATCAACCAAATTTTCATGACATGTCAACGAAAACTTTAAACCATGGCAGTCAAAACACAATTTTCAAACAGAGATTTTAACCAAATTCTCTCACGTTATGAACTGGGAACATACACACATTCGGAGCCTATCTCTCAAGGCACTGTTCAAACGAACTATTTCTTACATTCAACCCGGGGGAAGTTTGTATTCAGGTATTATGAAAATCGCCCAAAGAAGTCAGTATATTTTGAGAGCGATTTATTGGTATATCTAACTGAGCACCAATACCCCTGCCCCACCCCGTACCAAAACAGGCAAGGTGCGATTGTTGGCATTTACCAGGATAAGCCATACATGATTATGGAGTATATAGACGGGAAACATATCAACCACCCCGCTGTCCATCACAAAAAACAGCTCATTCAAAAGGTGGCGGAACTACAGATTTTGACGCGGGATTATCATCCCCGTTACCTGGAATATCGTTGGAATTATGATATTGATTTATGTAGAAAGCTGGCATGTGCAGAAGCTGACAAGATCGACACTGGTGATGCGCGCCAGAAATATCACTGGTTAGAGAACCAGCTTGCAGTTCTTGAACTACCAGACTCGCTTCCCAAGGGCATCTGCCACTGCGACTTTCATTTTTCGAACGCGCTGTTCAAAGGCGATCAATTCGCTGGGTTGATTGACTTTGACGATGCAAATTACACTTATCTGATATTTGATTTAGTGTGTCTGATCGATTCGTGGGCCTGGCCAGCGCAATCCAATAACCTCGACTTAATGCAAGCTCGTGAGATACTGGAAGAATATACAAAACATCGCCCGCTAAGCGCGATTGAACAACGCCATATTTTTGATGTCCACAAATTGAGCATTTTTTTTGACAACGTATGGTATTTTGGGAGAGGGCGAGCCAACGATTTTTATGAAAAGAGAAAAATCAAATTCATGAATAATTTAGGCTGGAAGAAATATACTGATGAACTATTTCTCCCATAGGGAAGAGCACAAGGGGTGCTAATTATCATCGGTGTCTTGATCCCACTCGCAGCAGGGGTTGCGGGATGGCTGTTTGTAAATAAAACTGTCTAAAGACATGCTTAAAACAGGTCTACAGTAATATAAAGTAAATGCCAACATCGGTTATACTGAAATTAAGAATTATTCTCTCACTGAAGGGTGATTGAGGAGCTGGAAGCTCCAGGGAAAGTACCGAATGAGATCTGGAAAACCACTCCATACTATACTCGGATCTTTGATCACAATCGTGCTGCTGGCGACGGCCTGTGGTGGATCGGCGCTGCTCGCCTCTCCCCCACCAGAAGCCACCCCTTCGCTTAACTCGGATCCGACTCCGTCAGTCGATTCCTCCAGACGTGCGAACGTCAGATCCAGGACAGACCCGGAACAGAACCTCAAATTCGAACGCATCTCCGTCGAACAAGGACTTTCCCAAAGCACAGTGAACTGCATCCTCCAGGACAGCAAAGGATTTATGTGGTTCGGTACTGAGGACGGCCTCAACATGTTTGATGGTCACAGCTTCACTGTATACAAGCACAATCCCGAAGATCCTCAAAGCCTGAGTCACAACCGGGTCTGGTCGCTCTTCGAGGACTCTACTGGTGTGCTCTGGGTCGGTACATTCGGCGGTGGTCTCAACCGGTTCGATCGTAACGGTGCACCCGGACTGGGTCCAGGGCGTTTCACTCGATACAATGCCGATGATTTCCAAAACATCACCGATGAACCTGAGGAATTCAGGAATGTCGTGTGGGCAATCAGCGAATTTCCAACGGGCGTACTCTGGATTGCTACCTATGGGGGTGGGTTGGTGAAGTTTGATCTTGACGCAGAAACCTTCACAAGCTATGCGCCTGATCCAGATGACCCTGACTTGTGGGGCCATGAATGGGTCACAGCTATGCTCGTTGACCGCTCGGGTACTATATGGATTGGAACAAACAGTAAAGGACTCGACCGCTTCGATCCAGCTACCGGACAGATCATCAGCTACCGGCACAAACCGGGCGACCCCGACAGCCTGGGGCACGACTGGATTAGGGATATTATCCAAGATCAATCCGACCAGATCTGGATCGGGACCGCAGGTGGCGGACTGGAGCGATTCGACTCCGATAGGGACATATTTATCCATTTCAGGCACAACCCAGCAGATCCACATAGCTTGAGCGACAACAATCTCTGGTCGATCGCAGAGGATGAATCGGGTGTGCTCTGGATTGGGACCTCCAGTGGTGGACTGGATGCCTTTGACCCAAAAAACGAGACTTTCACCCATTACCAGCACGATCCGACCAACCCTCACAGCCTGAGCAGCGACCGCATCCAATCGATCTACCAGAGCCGATCGGATCTATTGTGGGTCGGGACTCGGGGCGGGGGCGTGAATAAGTCCGATCCAGCATCTGAAAGGTTTACCCACTACCGGGGAGACAGCGACGATCCCCAACGCCCCAGTGACTACCAGGTCCTCGCTCTTCACGAGGACGAACACGGCGGCCTCTGGATTGGGACCGCGGGCGGTGGACTCGACGCTCTAGATCGGGAAACGGGGGAATGGCGGCACTTCAGGCATGACCCCGATGACCCAAACAGCCTGGGCAATGACACCGTACTGACCATTCACGAAGATTCAGCAGGCACCCTTTGGATCGGAACCAATGAAGGTTTTTACAGATTCGACAGGCAGGCCGAACGCTTCGATCGCCTACCCCACAATCCTCCGGACCCTGGAGAGGTCAAAAGAGAGACGGTCTATTCCATCACCGAAGATAGGCAGGGCATGCTATGGCTGGGAACACACGGGCGGGGGCTGTCTGAATTCGATCCGGTGACAGGTGAATTCGTATACCATCTTCAAGGATGGCTTCCGGACACAGAAGTCTGGGTAGAGCACACCCTGAGCAGCAACTTCGTTCGTGACGTAGTCGAGGATGCATCAGGAAGGCTGTGGGTTGGGACACAGGATGGGCTGAACACCTATGACCGCGATACCGGACAGTGGTATTGGGCTCAACAGGATCCCAACGACCCCCACAGCCTGAGTCACAACTGGATCACGTCTCTGTACCCTGACCAATCGGGTGTACTCTGGATCAGCACACTCGGAGGGGGACTCAACAGGCTCGATGTGAGCGAAGTCGATGGATCTGATCCTACCACCTGGACCTTCACGCACTACCGTGTGCAGGATGGACTGGCCAATGACATGGTGTGGGATATTATCGAAAACAGCGGCTATCTCTGGATCGGTACCACAAACGGACTTTCGATGTTCGATCCTCGCACCGAGACTTTCAAGAGCTATAATGCCAATGATGGGCTCCCGATCAACGAGTTCAGTGCAGCGTTAAAGAATGACAGCGGCGAGATGTTCTTCGGGGGCATTAACGGCTTCATGTCGTTCCACCCGGATCAGATGGTTGGCAATCCCTATGTCCCGCCCGTAGTTTTAACATCACTGCAACAGAACGGGAAAGAGTTGGATACTGGTTGGACCGAAGAAGATTTGAGAGAAGTAACCCTGCGTTGGCCGGACAACTCGTTCGAATTCGGATTCGCTGCCCTCAACTACACGCGACCAGAAAAGAACCAGCACGCTTATATGCTGGAGGGATTCGACGAGGACTGGAACCACATCGGCACCCGTCGGTTTGGCAAGTACACCAATCTTCCAGGCGGTACATACAAACTAAGATTGATAGGAACCAACAACGATGGGGTGTGGAACGAAGACGGCATCTCCATCCAGGTCACGGTCGTGCCGCCTTTCTGGCAAACCTGGTGGTTCAGAGGCATCGCAGCCCTGGTCTTGGTAGGGGGCGCTCTCGGTGGCTACCGCCTGCGAATCCGGAGCCTGGAGGCGCGCAGCCGGGAGCTCGAGAAACAGGTCGCTGCACGAACCGGCGAACTGCGGCAGGAGATCGACCACCGCATCCAGGCTGAAGAAGCCTTGCGCCAGCGGGAACGCGAGAAAGCGGTGGCCGAGGAACGCAATCGGCTGGCCCGTGACCTGCATGACAGCGCAAAACAGGAAGCCCTAGCGGCATCCTTACATCTGGGAACTGCCCTGACACTTTTCGACAGCGATAATGAGACTGCCAAAAGCCATCTCGTCGAAGCGGATCACCTGGTTGATGCGGTCCGTGAAGAGCTTACGTATTTGATCCAAGAATTCAGACCGCCTATGATGAATGGACAAAACTTCGATGAAATTCTGAACGAATATGCCATCGAATGGGCTCATCAAAATAAAATCGAGATTGAATTGAACGTGGAAGAGAACCTGGATTTATTGCTGGAAATTAAACACGCGATCTACCGGATCATGCAGGAAGCGCTAGCCAATGTAGCCCGTCATAGTTCCGCTGGTGGTGTTGAAGTTACGTTAAACATACAGGCGGATTCGGTGGTATTTACGATTGTCGATGATGGTATGGGATTTGACACCCAGAAGCAGTATGCTGGGATGGGGCTTGATTCGATGCGCGAACGTGCAGAAACACTCAACGGTCGTTTCGACATTGAGAGTAATCCAGGACATGGGACAAAGGTCTGTGTGACTTTCCCGATTGGATAACGGAAGGAGTAAACTATGCCGGAGTCAATTAATGTCATGATCGTGGATGACCACGAAATGGTACGCCGGGGTGCTTCAGGTTACCTAGCAGCCCAACCTGACATTACCGTGGTTGCAGAAGCTGAGTCTGGGGAAGATGCCATCAGGTTGGCTCGCGAACACGTGCCGGATGTGGTCTTGATGGATCTGGTAATGCCGGATATGGATGGTGTGGAAGCTACTCGCAAGGTAAAGGACATCAGTCCACGCACACAGATTATCGTATTGACCTCCTACCACCAGGATGAACATATTTTCCCAGCACTCCAGGCCGGTGCAATCTCATATTTACTCAAGGATGTCAAGGCCAAAGAATTGGTCGAAGCCATCTACCGGGCTGCCAAAGGGGAAGCCACGCTGCATCCCAAGGTAGCGGCGCGATTGATCAAACAATTCAGCAGCGAGGAACCTACCAGGAGCAACCTTTTCACAGAACTGACGGAGCGGGAATCGGAAGTGCTGACCCTGATCGCCAGAGGAAATACCAACCAGAAAATTGCAGAAGAACTGTTCATCAGTGTTGGCACCGTCAAAGGTCATGTCAGTAATATTTTGAGCAAACTGCACCTTGCCGATCGCACCCAGGCTGCGGTTTATGCATGGCAAGAGGGGATCGTACGGCGAGATTAACCAAACTAAATACCCGACTTTAGAAATGTACCTCTGGGGGTGATTCAAAGAATCCAAACCATAACCAGCTTTCATCGAACCACTTCCTGGCGACATGGTTAAAGACCTGTCCAGGATATGGTTCAAAACATCTATTCAGACTCGTGTGTTTCTTCTGCCAGCGTGCTATTCTACATACGCTTTCTATAAAGTGTAAGGAGAAACCCATGATTACCGAAGAAATCCATCCGCAAGAGAAATCAAGATTTCGCTTATCGGACCATCCCTGGATCAGCCTGATAACCCTGTGGGGGGCTTGGTTCCTTATTCTGATCCTAGTGGCTATTGGGGCAAACTTGATCGGTGTCCCAGAAGACGCGCCCTATCGACCGTTGATCATACCAACACTGGCCCATATCCTGGTGCTCTTTGTCATCACTCCATTTGTGCTCCAAATACCCAATGGAAAAACCACCTTCGGAGTGTACTTGGATGACATCCGCTTTTCCCGGATTCGGCCATTTCTTCCTTTACTGATTTTAGGGATCTCAAGTTCCTTGATCATGCTGTTGGCCTTAGCAGCAAATTCCATAATATTTCGTATTGCCCAGGGATTGCCGCTTGATCCAGCATTCCTGCGTAGGATTATCAATCTTCAAGTTGACCTACCACCGGAATCTCTGAGCTACATTAATTCATTTCCAAGTATCTTTGAGGAAATTCTCTGGCGTGGTGTGATGCTGGTCCTGTTCCTGAAATGGTATTCTGTCAAAAAATCGATCCTGATCACGGCACTTGGTTTTGGACTGGTGCATTTCTTAAACCTAACTTCTGGTATGGATCCATACTTCGTGGTCGGGCAAGTCATCCTTGGTTCAGCCTTAGGATTTTTCTATGGCTACCTGGTGCTGCGATCGGACAGCTTGATGCCGGCGATGCTCTTCCATTACCTGGTGAACATGTTCATTGGCTCGTTCACCCATTATTTCCAGCACTATGCGTCAGCGGAAACGCAAATTCTGTATTCCGTGATAAATCTCGCTTTTGCGGTCACCGTCCTGATCTTGTGGGTCAAGTTCTTCTGTAACCGCTGGATTCCTAAGCCAGCGGATTGGAAGCCGATTGTATTTTGGAGAAATAAAGGAGAAAATAGAAATGAAAAATAAAAAACAAATCCCTGGTCGATGGTTATATGGTGTTGCATTCATAGCCATCCTCGTCGGCACTCTGATTTCCGCATGGATTTGCGTAGGATCGGGAATTGGGATGTATCCGGCCATGATTGCTGATGCCTATCGTGGGGATCAATATCATCTCAGTGTTCCAGGTTCCAAGGATGTAAATCTCACTCGTACTGGCGCTTATGGCATTTACTACGAATACAACCTGACATCTTCTACAGCAGATTACCCGAGAACACCCCCAGCGATTGAATGTTCTTTGAAATCGAAATCGACGGCAGAAGAAACAGAGGCGGTCGCTGATTACGTCGAAACCAATACCTATTGGTCAAAAGACCGGGAGCGCCGTGGTGTCCTGATCATGAGCATCACGGTTAATGAATCTGATACCTACACGTTTGCATGTCACTACCAGGATGGCAGTAAAGACCCAGAGATTGTAGTTGCTCTTGGCCCCAACTATTTCTGGGAGTTTCTCAGAGTGGGGGGTAAGATCAGTTTATCGATGTTTGGCGCAATGACCGCTTTCTGTGGATCAATCCTGATTGGATTGATCATTGTCGTCGTGGTTGCGATAAAAAGGCGGGGATCACAACCAAGAGATTGATCATTAGCTGATTTCTGGCTAATTAATTTACCGTGGATCTTAAAAGTCTCCAAGTATATAGTTATTCAGAAGCATAAAAGGAGTCCAACAATGGAAAAAACAGGAAAACAATCATTCCCCAGATGGATATTTGCCATCATCGCTATCGGCGGGTTACTGGCCTCAGGAATTTTTCTGGGGATCATGTCCATTGAAGGTTTTACGGGTTTGCGCATTGCCCAGGCAGCAGGTTTTGGACTATTGGGCCTGATCATGTTCTGGGGCGCAATCCAGCGCCAGTGACCATTGTCGCGCGGCGAACATCCTATCTCTAGTGATTTTTTGTTTGGGTAGGTTTTCTTGTGTAGTTATTTGTGTGCGTCTGCGACGCACACAAATAACTACACATATTTCAGGACACAATCGATTTTTCGCCGCGCAACTATCCCAGTTGAGGGACCAATAAAACAACCTAATATCTCTCAATCTGGAATGTGCCGAGCTCGCACAATTCTATAACCTTCTGGATGGCGCCCAGGCTGGGTTGTGCTCCGTTTCCCCTGCCATGCTCATTAAACAGGGTATAGTAAGCGAGGGAAGGAATGTATTCAGGCTCGTATGCCAGGGTTGCCCGTTCAAGAGCATCGGCCATGTTTAATGCATCCTCAAATACGACCAGCCTGCAGCGGTCGCTCCAATACTCACCGTACCACATATCCAGGTCTTCGAATCCCGGCATTCCCAGGTATCCAACTTCCCATTCCGGCAGAATAGTACCCATCGGGTTCCAGCCGAATTCCTGCGCCCTTTCCAGGATTCCATACCACGTAGATGTGGTTAATCCCAGTGTTTTATTTGAATCATCCTGGTTCCTGAGCCGGTAGCGCACCTTTCTGCTCCTTCAAACGTGAATCTTCAACCAGATTATAAGCTCTATAGCGAAGAGAGGTCAATGAAATCACCTTTGTTTGCGGGTTCTTCTATTATAGCAACTGCGGTGGGTAAAGTTGAACCAGTGCTCTGCCCGTCATGATATAATAAATTGGATCATCCATCTATTCTTAGTCGCCGAACGTAATTTTAGCCAATAGAAAACAGGAGTCGGGTATCCCTGGATTTATTACAAACATCAGGACCATCGAAATGATGGTTCTCTTGTTTTCAAGCGTATCGATGCTTGCAGGACGCCGAGTGTGCGGGAGCGCAGCACTTTGAACCAGTTTCAAGAATTCGAATTACGATGGAAATAATTGACACCTATATGCCCATGGACCGCCGGCATGCCGTTGCCCGCGGAGAGCAGCTGCCGGACCGGACGACAGGCGCAGCACTTTTCGCCGATATATCTGGCTTTACTCGTTTTAACACCGCCCTGTATCAAGAATTAGGACCCCAGCTCGGGGCAGAGGAACTCAACCTGCAGTTGAATCATGTCTACGGCGCGTTAATCTCCGTAGTCCATTGCTATGGGGGGAGTGTGATTAACTTCGGGGGAGACGCCATCACCTGCTGGTTTGAAAAAGATAACGGTCGACGCGCTACCGCTTCCGCTCTGGACATGCAGAAAGTATTATCTGAGCTTGAGACGTTGTCCACCCCCACAGGGAAACACTACCCCATCGGGATCAAGGTGGCTGTAACATCGGGAAATGCGCGCCGCTTCCTCGTCGGACAGCCGCGCATCCAGTGCATCGAAATCCTGGCGGGGGAGATCCTGGACCGCATGGCAGCGGCAGAGAAACAGCTCCACAGCGGGGAGGTGGTCGTTGGATCCGAAGTAATGGGGCGGCTGGGAAACCAGGCCATCGTCTCCGAGTGGCGCAAGGATGAGAAAGACGAGTACTATGCAGTCGTAACGGGTTTGACCGAACCGATCCAGGATCAATCATGGGCGGAACTACCCGGCCTGGATCCCGAAGTGGCACGCGATTGGCTTCTGCCCTCCGTGTACCAACGCCTGGTGCTTGGGGAAGGGGAATACCTGGCTGAACTTCGTCCGATCGTAGCTACCTTTATCAAATTCGACGGGATTAACTACGACAAGGATGACGAGGCGGGTGCACAACTGGATGCATATATCGGCTGGGTGCAGCGCATCCTGGCGCGCTACGAGGGCTTATTGTTGAACGTAAGCATCGGTGATAAGGGCAGCTATATCTTTGCTGGTTTCGGTGCACGGATAACCCACGAGGACGATGTCGACCGGGCACTGTCGGCTTCAGCGGAGCTGATCACTCCACCAGACGAATTAAGCATCATCCGGGACACCCAAATCGGCATCACGCGCGGGCAGGTTTACGTCGGGGCGTACGGTTCTCCTACCCGCCGTACATACGGGGCAAACGGGAACGATATCAACCTGGCTGCCAGATTGATGAGTATGGCGGATGCCAACCAGATCCTTACCAGCAGGCGTATCGTAAAGGAAGCCTCCAGCCGCTACACGTTTGAAGAATTAGATCCGCTCCCGATCAAAGGATTTGATGGGCCTTTCCGGCTATACGCTCTTACCAGCACATCGCTGGTTATGACGACCGATATCCTGGGTCACAGCATCTACCCGATCGTGGGGCGCGAAGCCGAGAAATCGAACCTGAACGATGCAGTGGAAGATATCCTTGCCGGGCGTGGCAACAGCGTGGTGATCGAAGGAGAAGCGGGTATCGGTAAGACCCGGTTGGTGGAATATATCCTTCGTACCGCCAGAAGTTCTGATCTGAGCACCCTGATCGGCGCCGGAGATGAGATCGGGAAATCGTCCCTGTATTATGCCTGGCGACCTGTCTTTAAAAAATTGTTCGAACTTGAGCATATCTCAGAAGAAGGAGAGAAATCGGAGCGGGAGCAGAGGTGCAGCACCATCTTAAACAAATTCAGTGAATTCGCCCCGCAAATGACCCATCTCGCTCCGCTGTTGAACGAGATCCTCTCGTCAGACATCCCCGAAAATGAACTGACCCAACAAATGACCGCAGAAGTGCGCGCCGATAACATACGCGTTGTGCTTCTCGAGCTGCTCATCCAGGCGGCAAAATCAACCCCCATCTTGGTAGTCATCGAGGACGCACACTGGCTGGACTCGGCTTCCTGGGCGATGGTCCAGATCGTCAGTCAAGAAGCGCAGCACATCCTGCTCGTGATCGCCAACCGGCCCATTACCGACCCACAACCCACCGAATTCATCGATCTTTTGGAAGCCTCACAAACCCGGCATGTGCAGTTAGATATTTTCTCCCGCGCAGACGTGGAAGCCCTGATCCGTCAACGCCTGGAGGTCGATCACCTGCCAGAGTCTGTCTTGAATTTCGTCTATGAAAAGGCGGAAGGTAATCCCTTCTTCAGTGAGGAACTGGCATACGCCCTGCGTGATTCCAAACTGATCCAGATCAAAGATAATGAGTGCCTGATTACCGCCGGTACGGATGACCTGCATACATTAAATTTCCCTGACACCAGCCAGGATGTCATCCGCAGCCGCATCGACCGTCTCACACCTCAGGAGCAGTTAGTGTTAAAAGTAGCCAGCGTGATCGGGCGTACTTTCCATTACCACACTCTATATGATGTCCACCCGGTTGAGATAGATAAACCGCATTTAAATGACTACCTGGATACTCTGGAGAGTCTGGCACTTACGCGGCTCGTGTACCCCGAGCCGGACCTGGAATACATGTTTAAACATATCATCACCCAGGAGGTGGCATACAATTTAATGCTTTTCACCCAGAGGCGAGAGCTGCATCGTTCAATCGCCAGATGGTACGAACGAACCTACGAAGAAGACACGGCGCAGGTATACTCACTTCTGGCGCACCACTGGAACCAGACAGATAACTCGATAAAAGCCGTAGAATACCTCGAGAAGGCGGGCAGGCAAGCCGTACGCAACTTCGCCAACAGGGAGGCGATCACTTTCTTGAGTACGGCACTATCCCGTATAGATAACCCAGGAATGGAAATGGATGACGAACGCAGAGCACAGATGGAACTTCTTTTGGGAGAAGCCCACGTTAATTTAACGGAATACGCCGAAGGGCGGCAGCATATCGAAAAAGGTTTAATGCTCCTGGGGAAGTCGATACCGGAAGGCCGCTTGAAGCAGTACAGCGGCGTTTTAGGACAGGTGATCACGCAGGTATCGCACCGCATATGGCCCAGCCATTATGTTGGCAGGCAAACCGACCAACGAGAAATATTATTAGCGGCCTCGCGCGCCTGTGAACGCCTGGTTGAAGTCTACTACATAACCAACGAAGTGGCTCTCTCTTTGTACACCGCATTCCGCACTCTCAATCTTGCCGAAGATGCCGGTCCATCACCGGAACTCGCCCGGGGATACGCCACAGTAGGAGCGATGGTCGGTTTCATCCCCTTACACGGAAACGCGACAGCATACTTACACCGCGCCCTGGATATTGTCGATAGAGTCGACGACCTGAACGCCCGCACGTGGGTAGACATCGTGGTGGCTTATTACTACGCGGGTGTCGGGAACTGGAGCGAAGCCACGCGCCTGTTAGAGGATGCACTGGCGATCTCCGAACGCCTGGGCGACCAGCGCAGGCGAGAAGATATCCTGGGGAACCTGTCTGCGGTTAATTTTTTCCAGGGCGACTTCGATTCCAGCTCAAGCTTCGCGGACGAACTTATCCGCATCGCTCTCCGCCGTAATGCAGACCATTCCCACGCCTTCGGTCTGCAGGGGAAAAGCTTTGCCCTGCTCCACATGGGCCAGTTCGAAGCTGCGATGAGTGGACTTCAAGAGCTGCAATCACTGATGACAGGTGACTCAAAAATTACCGATGAAGCCTTGATGCTGGAGATGTACGGGATGCTGTCGGTAGCATACATGCGGCAAGGGGAACATCAACAGGCTCTCGATAAGGCTAAGCAAGCGTTAGCCCTGAGCGCCAATGCCACTCCCAGCAACTACTCGTCTTATACCGGGTACACCGGACCAGCGTATGTATATCTCTGCCTGCTGGAAGATGGTTACGCTCTCAAAAATGGGGATAAAGGAGCAGCGAAGGCGTTAAAATCACTGCGGAAATTCGCGCGTGTCTTTCCGATCGGAGAGCCGCGCCTTAGGCTCTATGAAGGATGGAACCGCTGGCTGTCTGGGAAACACTCCGGCGCACAAAAAGCGTGGAGCAAAAGCCTTGTCTCGGCGGTGGAACTGGACATGCGCTACGACCAGGGATTAGCCCACTTTGAGATTGGCAGGCATCTTCCCGGCGGGGATCAGGCTCGCCACGAGAATCTAAAACAAGCCGCCGATATTTTTAAGCAGACCGGGGCTGGATACGACCTGGAACGCACGCAGAAACTGCTGTCCGGCTCATGATTTTTATACGCTCCTTAATCTCAGTACGGATAATGATCCACATGATGTCAGGTTTCAGGTTTTGCAAGTAGAGCAGGTGGATTGATGTACGCTCCAGAACTGGACGCCATCATAGATCAGGCCTATGAGCGCCTCTACTCCCAGGCGCGTGGGGCAGGAGCGTTCTTGGGAGACCAGATCGTTCAATGGATCCAGGACGTCTACCCGGTGGATCGCCCTCAGGATGCCCTCAAAAGCCCCCGGTCCTACCCGATGATCCTGCTGCCCTGGTATGCTGAAAGATCGCTGCATCCCGAAATGGACCTCGACTTCCAGTCCGACCTGGTGTACTCGACGGTCAGCGGGTACTACTACATCCGGCTGATGGACAACGTAATGGACAGGCACGGAGAGGAAGCGTTATCGCTCCTGCCAGCGCTGAGTTTTTTTCACACCCAATTCCATTACCCTTACCAGCGCTACTTCAAACACGACCATCCTTTCTGGGGCTATTTCAGCCGCACCTGGCTGCGTTCGGCAGAGGTCACCATGCGGGACGCTCAACAGGCGGAGATCGACCGCGCGACGTTTGTGCAGGTTTCGGCTCAAAAGAGTTGCGCGGCAAAAATTCCCCTGGCGGCTGTTTTTTACCGCTACGAAAAAGCCCATCGAATTGAGTCCTGGTCGCGGTTTGTGGACCAGTTCGGCTGCTGGCACCAGATGTGGAACGACATCTTCAGCTGGATTAAAGATACACGCTGTGAGACCCAGACCTATTTCTTATCCGAAGCCAATCGCAGGAAAAGAGACGCTGAACCCATCATCGACTGGGTCATCCGCGAAGGTTTCGATTGGGGTATGGGGCTGCTGGACGAATGGATGGAAGAGATGTACAGCACGGCGGTGGTGCTCGAGAGCCCCCAGCTGCTGGATTACCTGGACCAAAGAAAGAGGCTCTTATCCGAACAGAAAAGCCAGTCCATCCAAAGCCTGGACCAGATCGAGAAGCTGCTGTTTGGTATAAAGCGAGCTCTGGAAAGCCAGGAA
>Ga0209013_10002596_pt1 | contig 16285 bp, 15 predicted proteins | sample Cruoilmetagenom2_FD_187291 | JGI IMG/M metagenome (GOLD analysis project Ga0209013, IMG submission 187291) | Oil polluted marine microbial communities from Coal Oil Point, Santa Barbara, California, USA - Sample 2 (SPAdes) (version 2) | ecosystem: Environmental > Aquatic > Marine > Oil seeps ...
GCTGCTGCTATTGGTGCTGACCTTCCGATTACTGAAGCTGGTGGTAATATAATTGTTGATATAGGCGGTGGAACAACAGATGTTGCAGTCATCTCGCTATCAGGTATAGTGATCTCAAAATCGATCCGGACAGCAAGCAATGAAATGGATGAGGCGATCATCGGTTACATTAAAAAAAAATACAATCTCCTGATCGGTGAAAAAACTGCTGAGCAGATAAAGATCGAAATAGGATCTGCTTATCCTCTTGATGAGAATCTGGAAATGGAAATAAAAGGAAGGGACCTATCTCATGGTATCCCTAAAGTTATATCCGTTACTGATAATGAGATTCGTGAAGCCCTGGAGCCGGTAGTTTATCAGATAATTGAAGCTATCAGATTCACTCTGGAAAAAACTCCGCCTGAACTTGCTGCAGATATAGTAGACAGAGGTATTATCCTTGCCGGGGGCGGCGCTTTATTAAAAAATCTTGATAAGCGGCTCAGGGAAGAAACCTCTCTAGCAGTTTTTATTGCTGAAGATCCTCTCACCAGTGTAGTTGTCGGAACAGGTAAAATTCTCGAAAATCTGGATCTATTGAAGAGGGTAGGGTATAACTATTAGTTAAGAGAATCGGAAAAAGTGGATAGAAAAGAGAATCGCTCTCAAAGAAAAATAGCGATTTTTTTATTCATCCTATTTGTAAATCTTCTACTCATTTCAAACAGCGTAGTTCTTAATAATAACAAATCCATACTTCAGAACACTCTTCACCTTATCGTTTACCCTTTTCAAATGGTTTTTCTGAATGGGTCTGATTTTGTGACATCAAAATTTAAGTCTTATGTTTTCCTGAAAAATACTTATAAAAAATATATGGAAATGAAAAACAAACAAGCAGCATTGAAATATGAAAACTATCTGCTTAAGAGGGAACTAAATGATTTTAATTTCTCAAAAAAGGCCAGAGCAAAGTACGGTCAATTTTTAATTATTGACATTTTGTCAATCGATTCCGGTTTCCCTTATAGTGGTGCGATGATAAATAAAGGCTATTTTTCCGGGATAAAAAAAGATATGGTTGTAGTTAATGAGGAAATGGAGCTGGTTGGAAAGATAGTTGAACCAATATCCATGTTCTCATCCAAGGTCAGGTTCATTACAAATCCTATAGGCGGAGTTGGAGCTTATATCGAAAAAAATAAACTTGAAGGATTGTTAAAGGGAAATAACACCAGCCTCTGCAGCTTCAATTATCTGATCGAGAATAAACCTGTAAAGCAAGGAGATATTGTTATAACTTCAGGAACGGACCAGATATTTCCTCCTTATCTTAAGATCGGAGAAGTTATCAGGATCGAGAAGAAAGTATTGATTCAGAATGTAATTGTCAAACCTTATTTTACAGCGAGATCAATAAAAAAACTTATAGTGATCACTAATGAATAACAACCGACTCCGCTTTGCACTTGGCCTCTTCCTGGTTCTAATGCAGATTTTAGTAAATCTGTATGTGAATGAATTAAATATTAATATCGATTTTATATTCCTGATCCTTATTTACAACATATCTTCCAGGGGCAATTTTCTGAAATCGATGCTTATGGCTACCTTAATAGGATGGTCAACGGATATACTGAACAGCCAGATCATAGGGGTGTTCGGGTTTTCAAGAGTTGTAATTGCATATGCAATATTTGAAATAATAGTGTTTATCGATTTTAAACGATTGACATTCACATTTTTATTTATATTCCTTTCTCTATCTTTGTCAAATCTGGTTGCGAATCTTTTTCTCCTCTTTATCAACGGTTACGCTCTTAGCGCCGGAATGCTTATATATCAGCCCCTTCTGACAGGTATGGTTGCTGTTCTCCTTGTCAGTTCCAACAGGATCAAAGAGGCTATAAATGTTTATTGAGAAAAGGCAGATCGACTCGAATGAAGAGAGGAGGATCATATTAACTTCTAATATTGTTCTGATCCTTGTTTTTGTTTTTTTGTTTTTTTCTTTCTGGAATCTTCAGATTCTTAGAAAAGATCATTACTCACTATTGTCTACAAGAAATATTTTGAAAGAAGTTGAAATTAAAGCTCCACGGGGGATAATTACTGACAGAAACGGAAATATATTGGCGGAGAATCGATTAAGTTTTAACCTGTTCATAATAAGGGAAAATGTTCATGATATGGAAAAGTCCATTGTATCAGCAGTGTCACTTACCGGCCTTTCAAAAGATACTATTAAAGAGAGAATAGAAAAGTTCAGGAATTACCCCGGTTTTTACAAGATACTTCTGAAGAGAGACCTGGATTTTAAAAAAGTGATATTTCTGGAGAGCAGATCAGATGTTTATCCTGAATTTACAATAGACCAGGAGCCGGCCCGAAAATACCCTTATGATAAAACTGCATCACATGCTATAGGCTATCTTGCTGAATTATCCCAAACTGAATTTGAAGAGTTAAAAAACGAGGGATATAAACTTGGTGATATGTCGGGGGTAAATGGAGTTGAAAGTAGTTATGAAGATCAATTGAGGGGAGTTAATGGAATTAAGACTGTAATAAGAGATAATCTCGGACAGATACAGCAGATTGTAGATGTTGATGATCCTGAGATTGGAGAAACTCTAGTCCTGTCTATAGATATCGAGCTTCAGAAGTATATTGAGGAACTGTATAAGGACTATAATGGAGCCGCAGGTGTTGTCGATCTGAAGACCGGTGGACTCCTTGCTATGGTTAGCAAGCCGAATTTTGATCCCGGGTTTTTCTCATCCTCATTTAATCAGAAAGAGTGGACAGCACTGATCAATGATGAGAATAAGCCTCTCCATAATAAGTTTATTCAGGGGCTCTATTCACCGGGATCTACATTCAAGATTGTAATGGCAATTACGGGACTTAATGAAGGAATTATAACTACCAGAACAAGTAGCACCTGCTATGGAAGCAAAAAAATCTATGACAGGGTATTTCATTGCTGGAACAGGCTGGGGCACGGGTCTGTTAATCTGATAGAAGCAATACAGCACTCATGCAATATTTTCTTTTATCAGCTCGGTAAAGAGACTGATATTGATTTAATTGCAGAATACGGAAGAAAAATGGGGCTTGGCGCTCCAACTCTGATCGATATCCCGAATGAAAATATTGGAGTCCTCCCCAGCAGAAAATGGAAAATGAAGAACTTGCATGAAAAATGGTATCCGGGTGAGACCATCTCAATTGCAATCGGAGGGGGGATGATAACAACCACCCCTGCACAGGTATTGACCATGATAAGTACAGTTGCCCTAAGAGGTATACAGCCTCAAATTCATTTAATGAAAGAAGTGAGGCGTGATGATATAAAAATTAAAGAGTATACCCCGGTATTAATCCCAGTCGGAATCCCTGCGGATATATTTGAGACAGTTATAGAAGGGCTGTATAAAGTAGTAAATGAAGGAGGGACCGGCAGAGCTGCAATGGTAGAGGGCCTTGATATCTGTGGGAAAACAGGGACACAGTTGATATTGTCATTGGAGAATCCGAATTACAAGATCCTAGTTAAAAAGAGAAAATTTAAACCTCATTCCTGGTTCGTGTCATTTGCACCGAGAAATAAGCCCAGATATGCTTCGGTTATTTTTGTAGAAAACGGGGGAGATGCAGGGAGGATCGCTGCTCCCATAGCAGGGAAAATATACAGGAGGTTGTTTAACAATGAGTGATTTTATAAAATTTTTTGATAAAACAACCCTTCTGGTTCTCATATTAATAATAGTTTTCGGTGCTATCCTGATTTTCAGTGCGACACATGGGGGCAATAATAATTATTTTGTGATGCATCTTATTAAGATCGCAATATCTCTATTCCTTTTCATTGCAGTATTAATAATGAAAATTGAAACTATAAACAGGTGGAGTTTTACTGCTTATATAATTCTGATTTTAGTTTTGGTCCTACAGCTCCTTACAGGGAAGATAATATCCGGGACAAAAAGCTGGATAAAGATGGGGGTTCTCTCTGTTCAGGTTTCAGAATTTATTAAGATACCTCTTGCACTGATCCTTGCAAAGTATCTCACCAGGATCCCGATACTGGACTGGAAATCGTTTCTTAAAGTAGCTGCTCTGATAATGATCCCGTTTGTTTTGATTGCTCTTCAGCCCGATATGGGAACAGCATTTATTCTCCTCTCTTTTTTCATATTTGCAATTCTTCTGAAAAAAATAAAAATGTCTATTGTGATAATTTCACTCATATTGATCACTGCAGGTTCATTTCTTATGTGGAATTATATGCTTAAGCCCTATCAGAAGGATCGGATAATTTCATTTGCTAATCCGGGAAAATATAGTAAATCCTCCGGGTATCAAATAATACAATCAAAAATTGCATTCGGTTCAGGTGGCTTGTCTGGCAAAGGGTATTTGAAAGGCTCCCAATCCAGATACAAATTTTTACCTACGCGGCATACAGATTTTATCGCATCTGTCCTCGGTGAAGAGTTTGGCTTTTTAGGGATAACATCTCTTCTTCTCCTTTTCTTCATCCTTTTTTACAGACAATTTAACTTCAGGGTCAGTTCTGTCGAAGAATTCTATTTTATATATCTTTTTACCGGACTCATTCTGTTCCAATTTCTCATAAATATCCTTATGGTCACCGGGCTATTCCCTGTTCTGGGGATCCCTCTCCCTTTTGTATCATATGGAGGTTCATCTATGCTTGCTTTTTCTATCGGCGAAGGTATCATATTCAAAATGAAGGTTGAAAATTTTCTTCAGCAGAAATGAGCCGGGGAATATGAACAGGGAAAAAATTGAAGAGTTTATTTTAAAGCTCAAAAACCCACAGGTTTACTCCGGGAAAGAGATAAATGTTGTTAAAGGTTCATTTCAGAAAGAGAAGATAAACATTTGTCTTGTTTTCCCCGATACTTATGAAATCGGTATGAGTCACCAGGGTATGAAAATACTCTATCATCTTTTATCGGGGATAGATGATGTAAATGTCGAGAGATCTTTTCTCCCTGACAAAGAATCTATAGTTGTATTTAAAGAGGAGAAAATTGAATTATTCTCATTGGAGACAAAAACTCCCCTGAGTAGATTTGATCTTGTTGGATTTTCTGTCCTCTCCGAATTAAGCTGTACGAACATTCTCCAGGTTTTAGAGCTTTCAAACATACCTTTGTATTCGAATGATAGAGGAGAAAATTATCCTATTATTGCTGCAGGAGGTATCACTGCAGCTGCAAACCCCGAGCCGATGAGAGATTTCATTGATATATTTGCGATCGGTGATGGAGAGATCATTTTTCCTGAAATAGTAAAATCGATCAAAAAAGAAAAAGGAAAAAAAAGGTGGAATCCGGAGAACTATTCAAATATTCCAGGATTATATGTCCCTTCAATGTTTAATGTTGAGAAACACGGACGTTTTCTTGTTGCAGATACGGGAGGAAGGAAGATCAGGAAAGAGGTGATGAATTCTCTCAAATCAAATCCGTTCAGGGATGGTTTAATTGTTCCGATAACCAATGTTATTTTTGACAGGCTTGAAATAGAGATTGCAAGAGGGTGCCCGCAGAACTGCAGATTCTGCCAGGCAAAATCATACTACTCTCCCTACAGGGCAAAACTTTCAACTGATATTATGAGTGAACTATCAGATTCACTGGAACGGACTGGGTTTGAATCTTTTTCCCTCTCTTCACTCAGCAGTGGTGATCATCCGTTGATCGAGGATATTCTTGATCGAATTGTTAATACGAACAGGCCGTGTCTTTCAATCTCATTGCCTTCACTACGTCCCTCCACTTTAACAGGAAGTGTACTCAATGCAATATCAACTGGCCGAAAATCGGGAATAACGATTGTTCCAGAAGCGGGTTCTGAAAGGTTGAGAAAAGTTATTAATAAAGATGTCTCTGATGAGGATATATTTGAAGCTGTAAGAACTGCCATCTCTTACGGTTGGCAGAAGATCAAACTCTATTTCATGATTGGCCTGCCGACGGAAACAGATGAGGATCTGGAAGCAACTATTGAATTAGTTAAAAAAATTCAGAATGAATCCAGACAGCTGGGGAAAAATCTGAAGATACATATCTCTTTTTCTCCATTTGTGCCGAAACCGCATACGGTTTTTCAGTGGGCAAAAAGAGATTCTAATGAAGAGATATTCAGGAAAACACGTATCCTTCTGGATGGTTTAAAAAAATACCGGAATATGGACCTCGATTTTCATCGCCCGGAGAAAGGGCTTGTTGAGACCATAATTTCAAGAGGAGACAGCTCTGTCGGTGAATTGATCTATCGGGCATTCAGGTCAGGAGAGATATTTTCTGCATGGGATTCTGAGTTCAATTACGGTGTGTGGGAAAACCATATATCGGATCTCAATATGTGGGGTTTTCTTGAAGAATTGGATATGAATGAATTTCTCCCCTGGCATTTCCTGGATTTTAATTTTAAACAGGAATACTTATCAACAGAATATAAAAAAGCTTTAAATGAGGGAACCACACCTTCGTGTTCGGATATGGTGTGTTCTGAATGTCAGGGTTGCAGCTTTATGTATAAGAAGGAAGTGCCGCGGGACGATCCTGATAAAGCTCCTGAACCCGCAAAAAAAAGTGCTGATGGGTTTAATAAAGTAAGGTTGTTTTATACAAAAGAAGGGGAGTTTTCCTGGTTTTCACATCTTCCCATGATGAAATATCTGGAGAGAATTATTCGCAGATCAGGGATGAGTTTCCGTTGTACTGAAGGATTTCATCCCCGGATCAAGATGGGGTCTATCCCTCCGCTCCCTGTATTTGCTAAGGGGGAGGATGAAGTGGTTGAGTTGTTTTTAGATGATTTATTTACTGAGGAGGAGATAGTGGAGGCGTTGAGGAGAGTCTCCGGTGATTTTAAATTTAACAGAGCCTGGATAGTGAATGAGAGGAGAAACCTCAATAAAGATATTAAGTATATACACTACAGTATAAAAACAAGTGAGGCTGATAGTCTGAAGGATGAGATAAACAGTGTCCTGATCCCATCTGATGATGCAGAGTTCGGTGCTGACATTCTGGATCTGAGCATCGATTATTCTGAAAGGGGTGCGGAAAGGTTTGCAAAGGTGTATAAGGTAATAGACCCCGACAAACAGAGTACAGGGAATCTGACAAGGAGAAAAATTGTCTTCAAAGATTGAAAATATAACCTCAGAAAAGAATGAAAAGGTGAAAAGCCTTTTGTCTGAGAGTGATGACCTGTATATGTTTGAAGGTGAAAAGCTTGTGTTGGATATTCTGAAAAACAAATATGTTCCATCATTAATGATAATAAATAGTGCACACTATGAAAAATTCTCTAATTCCATCCCCCGGGATTCCTCAGTATGGCTTGTATCAGAAAAAGTTATGAAAAAGATTTCTTCATTAAGGAGTATTCCGGTAATAATCTCAATCTTTGACAAACTTCCTGAGAATAGTAATATTTACGATAATAATATAATCTTTGTCGTTGATAATATTCAGGACCCCGGAAATCTCGGTTCCGTGTTCAGATGTGCGGCTGCCTTCGGTATTGCTTCAATAGTGCTTACCGGAGAATGCGTCAGGCTTACAAACACAAAATTTTTAAGGGCAGCACAGAATTCTATTTTTAACATATCAGTAAAAAGATTTGATTCCCTTGAAGAATTTTTCCCGGAAGTAGAGAGAGATAAATACAATATTTATCTAACTTCATCTCATCAGCATGAGAAACAGGTTGCAATTGAAGATATAAAACTACCCGCAGTAATAGTGATCGGAAATGAAGGAAAAGGGGTAACGAAGGAGCTTTTTGAAAAATATCCTTCGGTTTCGATTGATCAGACAGGCCTTGTGGAGTCATTGAATGCCGGGGTAAGCAGTTGTATTTTAATGAACCTTATGTCTGCAAGGTTTGAACTGGCCAAATCAGAGAGCCAGGATAATTAAAGTTTTCGGAGAACCACATCTTTTAAGTATTTATTATTAAACTTAGTTTTTTCCCCCGTTTTTGATATTCCGTCACAAACAAAACGGGCTGCAAGCGGTTTCCTGTATTTATCTGAGAGGCCCTTTAGAAGCTGAAGGACCTGAAGTACCCTTTCCGGAGACTCATCAACTGCTATGGGATATGTGTCGATCCCGAGGCCGGAATGAAGTGAGAGAAAAATATTCCTTTCAATCGAGAAATTTCCGTCTTCATATTCATCTGCAAGTTCAAAATCTTCAAGACATGGGAACATAATCCCGCATAGTCCTATGGGAACAGGATTGTTTTCCCGGATGAACTTTGAAATTGTCAAAAATATTTCAGTTGTAACAGCATCATTAAACGGACCACTCACTTTATTTATAAAGTTGATAAGGCTGCTTTTTCCTGAGTAGAGGGGGGCTATGGAAGAATCTATCCCTATCAGATCTCTATTCCTGAATAAATCGTATATTGTTCCCCAGATGTCCTCCATGTTGCTGAACCATTGTTCAATGGTTGAACATTCATTGGCGAGATCGGTTGGCTGCAGGCCTATCGAGAGGCCGGGTTTCAAAAAATTAGAAGATGGGAAAAAGGGCGATGAGTGAGCATTGTTGAAGGTATATGCAAAATTAAAAGTTTTTTCAGGTTTTTCTTTTATTATATTAAATAATATATCAACATCTTCGGCCCCGACACCTTTACCTGGTTCAATATTGAAGGATACATTTTCAGCTTCAAGAAAATAGTTCAAACCGGTTTCCGCTTCCTTTCGGGTTTTTGTCCCTGCTCCGATAAATATTGAAGGATCAAGTTTAATATCTCCGGTATCTTTGAGAGATATACCACCAGGACATACCCTCATTGTCTGGATGGAAAACCCTTCTGATTCAAGCAGTTTCTTGTCCACTTCAAGTTCTCTTATTGTGTTAGGTGTGATTTTTTCTGAAAACCTGCACAGGGTTCTGATAATTTTATCAGTATTTTTGATCATGAAAAAATAGTATATGAAAACTGATCATATCTCAAGGTGAAAACTGCTAATTCTTGACTTGAAATATCTTACATGTTAACTCTAACAGACCGGACGGTCTCAAAAATACGGGGAAAAGGGAAATAACGAATGGATATACTTACAATGATCTTCATCGCAGCCGGACTTTCTATGGACTCTTTTGCCGTGTCTATTGTTAATGGATTCAGCATAACAAAACTGAAACTTAAAAATATTCTGCTGATCGCAATTTCGTTCGCATTGTTTCAGACTCTGATGCCAGTTCTGGGGTGGCTTGCGGGTGGAACAATTGAATATTATATCCGGAGTATTGATCATTGGATCGCATTTTCCCTCCTTTTATATCTTGGCATAAGAATGATAACCAGCGGCAGTAATGATCCCACTGTAAGTGCCTGTTATAAGATCAAAATCCCGGAAATCATTACCCAGTCCTTTGCTACGAGTATTGATGCTCTTGCTATTGGCCTGAGCCTTGCTGTTCTTAAAGTGAATATCGTAGTACCTGTTCTTATTATAGGAATTACAACATTTTTATTTTCTGTTGCCGGGCTTTTAATAGGGAAGTATTCAGGGAAAAGGTTAAAAAGAAGTTCGGAAATCTCAGGGGGGATCATATTGATACTTATCGGGGTGAAAATATTGATTGAACACCTCTCTCTGCATCATTGATATAGTAAATCTGATAATACTAAAAGCATTTTTCTGGACAGATTCCCGATTCTCAATTAGAATACTTGTGCGGAGATATGAATGAAAAAAATAGCGGTTTTTTCCGGGAGCAATAGTTCAAGGTCAATAAATCAAAAACTTACAGAATTTACAGGATCTCTTATTGGAGGGCACTCTGTAAAAACTATCGACCTGGTGAAGTTTGAAATTCCACTGTACAGTGAGGATCTGGAGATAAAAGGGTTTCCCTCCGGTGTAAAGGACCTGTATAAAGAGATTTCCGTGCAGGATGGATTGGTGATCTCAGTTCCGGAGCATAATGGGAGTCTTCCCGCATTCTTTAAAAATATACTGGACTGGCTCTCCCGCTTTGAGAGGCCATTCCTGTCAGGGATTAAAATATTTCTGATGAGTACTTCTCCGGGTGGACAAGGAGGACGATCATCTCTTGAAGCAGCGGAAAAAATACTCCCGTATTTTAAAGGCGAAGTTGTCTGTTCATTCAGCCTCGGTTCTTTCAACAAGAATTTCTCTGATGGAAAAATTGTTGACATTGAAAAAAAAGAGGAGCTTGATAAGCTCGTAGAAGTATTTTTAAACAGCCTCTAATAAGCCAAAGCAGAGAAGGACGGAAAAGTTATGATAATAATAGATAAACCTTTTGTATCGGATCATGTTGTGCAAACCATATTGAAAAATAAATTCAAGGTCCTGAAAAATCAGGTATCTGAATCTATACTGAATGAATATCCTGAATTATTGTTAAGTGAAGATGAGGCGGTCAGGATTTTCAAAGACAATCTCGATCGCAGGATATATACAGTTTCTGAGAACTCTATTGAGTGGGTAGTGAAAAATTTGGGATTTACAGGGCTTCCGGGAAAAATTGATCTTTTCAAGAATAAGGTCAGATTCCGGGATATGACCAGAGAGATCTATCCTGAGTTGTTCTATAGTGAAGTCGCTGCAGATAACCTAAAAAATATTAATGCAGATAATCTTCCCCTTCCAGTGATCCTGAAACCGGCAGTCGGATTTTTCAGCATGGGAGTTAACAAGATAAATTCGATAGAAGATTGGAACAATGTAGTTGGAACTGTAGCTGCAGAACTTGAACGGTTTGATGAGTTATATCCCGATGAAGTTCTTGATATTAAATCTTTTATTATTGAAGAGTATATTGAGGGTGATGAATATGCCATAGATGCCTATTTTAACAAGAATGGGGAGCCTGTGATCCTGGGGATATTCAAGCATATTTTTTCTTCAAATGATGATGTCGGTGACAGGCTTTATGTAACATCCAGGGATATAATTCTGGATAACCTTGATCTTTTTACCAGGTTTTTGAAAAAAATAGGGACTCTTGCTGAATTAAAGAATTTCCCGCTCCATACTGAAGTGAGAATAAATAATTCAGGTGAGATCGTCCCGATCGAAATCAATCCTTTAAGATTCGGAGCATGGTGTACCACCGCCGATGTAACCTGGTTCTCATATCAAATGAACCCGTATGAATATTATTTTTCAGACAGTGTTCCGGACTGGGAGAAGATACTCAATGACAGGGATGACAAAGTTTACAGTATGATAGTCCTTGATAATACTACCGGTGTAAAAGTAGAGAAGATAAATTCTTTTGATCATAGCAAACTCTTAAACAATTTCAGTAACATTATGGAATTCAGGGAGATAGACTACAAGAAGTACAATGTATTCGGATTTGTTTATACTGAAACCCGGAAGAGAGGCGGGTCCGAGCTTGAATGGGTCCTAAATTCAGATCTCCGTGAATTTATTTCCTGATTTGATTTAATTTTTTGAAAATATTAAGTTAGCAGGGAAGCATCTTTGTATGTGTCTAACAAATATTACTGAAATTAAGGTGAAAATATGAGCAATGATATATCAAAGACCGAGGTGTTAGGCGACGAGATCAGTGCCACAAGATTGTCCTCCACAAATATTGAGCCGGATGAGATCATTAATCAGGCAAATAATAAACCTGAGATCGAAACCGGTACAGGAGCACTCTCATCAAGAACTATGCTCCCTTCGCTTCAGCAGAGCCCTGAAGGGATTAAGCTGGTTGCCGGAATGGGTAACAGATATGAGTCGAAAAGGATCCTTGGAAAGGGTGGCGGAGGAGAGGTTGAGCTTGTCCTTGATAAGGATATATACCGGTTAGTAGCAATAAAAAGATTGAGGAAAGAATTGCATAGTGCATCTTTGTTGATGCGTTTTATAGATGAGATCAGAACTGTGGGACATCTTGAACACCCGAATATAGTTCCAATCCATGATGTAGGAAGAGATGAGAACGGTCAATATTATTTCATTATGAAATATGTTTTTGGTGATACCCTTTTGCAGATAATTGAAAAACTGAGATCAGGTGACAGAGAATACCATAAAAAATACAATTTCCATCAGAGGGTGAATATATTCCGGGAAATTCTTAAAGCGGTAGAGTTTGCACACTTCAATGGGATAATTCATCGGGATCTCAAGCCTGCTAATATCATGGTGGGGCCTCATGGTGAAGTAGTTGTTATGGATTGGGGAATTGCTAAAAGGATAAGAGGCAAGAATCCTGTAGCCGGGCCTGGAGTTGACGATCTGGAAAAAGAGATCAGAAAAATGGGAAATGATCAGTTCGGTTCGGGGAAGATATCTAAGACAGAAGATGGTTCAATAATCGGTACTCCTGCATACATGGCGCCAGAGCAGATCACGAAACAGCCTCATGATGAGAGGACAGATATTTACAGCATTTCAGCTCTTTTTTATGAGTTTCTGACATTAAAACCATATTTAAGCACGAAAAATTCCATGAAAGAAGTATTAAGAGCTGTAATAAAAGAGAAACCTAAATTTGCAATGAATGTGAAAAACAAATTCCAGCCATCCGTCCCTGCCGACCTGTCTCATATTCTGGCAAAGGGACTTCAGAAAGATCCGAAGAAAAGATATCAATCGGTCAGGGAAGTACAACTTGTTATTGATAATATCATGGCGGGCCATACTCCTGTTCAATGCCCGTTCACGTTGACAAAAAGATCTTATCAGGGATTGATCAACCTGGTTACTAAGTTCCCCATGAGTGGGGTGCTGTTCTTTATGATCCTTGTATTCTTCTCTGTCCTCGGATTCTGGTATCTTTTTGATGAGATTCTCGGTGTATTCTAACTATTAATCAGTTTTTAGATATTCTATAAAGGGGACAGGTACATTAAATAAAAATTGTAAATTTAAAAACGAATATGGTACCTGTCCCCTTTCGTTTAATTTGCAATAATTAATGTGACGTGATAATTTAACTCACCTGGAGATAGATATTATGTACCTTTTTTTTGATACAGAAACGACGGGGCTGCCACGGAATTGGAAGGCTCCGTTAAGTGACCTGGATAACTGGCCCCGGATGATCCAGTTGGCATGGTTCGTGTTTAATGACAAAGGGGAGAAAATTGATTCAAAAGACTATATTATTAAACCTGAAAACTTCACCATCCCGGCTGAATCCTCTGAAATTCACGGTATTACGACGGAACGGGCCATGGCTGAAGGGAATGACCTGACCTATGTGCTGGCAGTGTTTAATGATTATATTAACCGAGCAGATAAACTGGTAGCCCACAATATGTCATTTGATGAAAAAATCGTGGGTGCCGAGTTCCTGAGAAAAAATATAAACAGCAGACTTTTTAAAAAAGAGAGGATCTGTACCATGATGAGTTCAAAGGAGTTTTGTGCACTTCCGGGACGCTATGGGTTCAAATGGCCAACCTTGTCAGAGCTTCACATTAAATTATTCGGAAAAGATTTTGAAAATGCACATGATGCCTATTCCGACATCACCGCGACAGCGGATTGCTTCTGGAAATTAAAAGAAATGAATGTAGTATAAATCGTTAAGTTATCTGCACCCTTTTTTCTCCACAGTATAGATGATGGATACGATTTTCCATTGATCCGTGTCTTTGATCAGGCTGAAGGAGTCTACTCCGCAATGACTGAATTTTTCATTGATGAAAAATTTGTATTCTGCCCACACCACTGCCATATTTTTGTGGATTAGCACTTTCGGGTTTTCTATAACCTCCCTGTATTTTCCTTTTGTTTTCGGGAGAGTTTCAATCAGTGTTTTATAGTTGGTAAATCTGATACTGAATGATTCCCCTTCTTCCCTTATAGAAAAGTTGCTTCCGTTGATCATCAGAATTTCCTTTGCCAATGCCATATCACCGGTTTCAAGTACTTTAAAGAATTTATTTACAACGTCAAGTACTTTTTCCTCTTCCTGTTTGTCTGCTCCCGGGATTGAAAGTGTCAGTAAAACTACAATGGATATTATTAAAGCTGTTTTTAAGTTTTTCATTTACTGCTCCTGATGATCTCATCAGAGTCATCATAGTCAAACCGGATATTTAATACAATTCCCTCCCACCCAAAAGGGGACAGGTACCTTTATTTTCCACAAAAAGGTACCTGTCCCCATTTATATAAATGAATTGGTTTGTTTAAATGCTGATTAGTTGAAGATGTATTTTTTGTTGCGGACTGTTACGTCGGGCGGTGTTTTGTGTTTTTCGAAGTGATCATAACCTTTTTTCAGGTTTTTCCAAAAATCTGCCCACTTCGAGTTTCTGTATTTTGCCATGTTGTTTCTCGTCATCTTAAACGGGAAGATGTGGATCCTGAAATAGGGTTGGCCGTTCTCGAATGCTTTGTGGATAATCGTATAAATCTCTTTTATTCTCCGGTCGGTCATTGCATAACATCCGATAGATACACAATTGCCGTGAACCATGATAAGGCCACCGGTATATCCATGCGACCTGTCATATTTGTTCGGATACCCTATATTAAATGAGAGGAAGAATGAACTCCAGGGGTTTAGCTGATTTGGTTTTACAAAATAAAATCCCTCAGGACTTTTGTTGTCTCCCTCTCTTTTTTTTGTCCCCAGCCCCCCGGAAAAATAGCAGATCCAGTACTTTTTGAACAACTTATATCCTGATCCGGACCTTATCCACAATTCAAGGATTTTTTCAGCCTTGAAGATTCTGATGAAAATATTGTTCCCGAGTGTGAGTCCCTCCTTTGCAAATTGAGTAATGAGGGTGGGAGTTAATTGTTCCACCACCTTCTCAGATCTCTGGCTTTTGGGAATGTTTACCGCAAGACAGAGAAAAGATGTTAAAAGAATAATTGAAACAAAGAGAGTGAACTTTTTTATTTTATTTGGTTTCCTCTGATCTTTTTACCTGAAGTTCATCTTCGAATTTTTTATAATTTATTTTATCTTTCTTCAGAAGAGGATAAATTTTCAGGCATACCCATGCATCTGTTGCAGCATAGTTTTTTTGTTTCTCCGACAATTCGCTCCTTGCCCAATTAGTTGTCTGAGCTGTTTTCACGAGCCTTTTCTGCAGATATCTGGCAGTAAGTCCTCTGGCTCCGGTCTGAATTATTCCTTTTTCTTTTGCAAGAAGGGAAAGATCTATCAGTCCGTCCAGAGTTACATCATTGAACCCTTTCAGTTTATTGATGTCATGGGCAAGCCCGACACCTACTTTTTTTATTTTTGGAGATGTAAGAAGCGGTTCAAGGAGGGGTATAAGCCCGTTACCGTTCACCTGGAAGAGGTATGAGGTTTTAAGGGTGGATATTTGTATAAGAGATATGGGGTGTGAGACACCTGGTTTAAAAGATGGCTTGCTCTCTGTATCAAAACCGAGCATTTTTTCCCGGGATAATTTCTTTATTATTTTTGATGCAGACGATACATCATTAATTACCTTTACTTCGCCTTCGAAACGGATTATAGGGAGAGAATTAACATAGTCCCTACTTAGCCTGTTTTGTTCAAGTAGCGCCAATTTTCTTTTTTTACCGTCCCAGTTTATTTTTATAATATTCAATTATATCAGAATATATTGAGAATGAAGATGTCAGTTCTTTGACCTTCCCTTTGATATTAGAAAGGACCGCTTCATCGTTTGTGTTCTTTAATGCTTCAACAATAAGTTCCGCAACTATTTTCATTTCACTTTCTTTCATTCCTCTTGTTGTTAGTGATGGTGTACCAAGCCTGATACCAGAACTTACCATGGGAGGATTCTGATCGAACGGGATTGTGTTTTTATTAACTGTGATCCCTGCTATGTCGAGTGCTGTCTCCGCGTCTTTTCCGGTTATGTTCAGGGGGGTAACATCTACAAGCATCAGGTGATTGTCGGTTCCTCCGGAAACGATCCTGAGTCCGTGTCCTGTAAGTTCATCTGAGAGGACAGCGGCATTCTTGACAACCTGCTTTTGGTATTCTTTGAAATCATCACCCATAGCTACTTTGAAACAGATGGCTTTTGCTGCTATTACATGTTCCAATGGGCCACCCTGGATCCCGGGGAATACATTTTTCCTCAATTCTTTCAAATATGCTTTTTTAGAGAGGATCATGCCACCTCTGGGTCCTCTCAATGTTTTATGTGTTGTGGAAGTTACAAAATCTGCATATGGAACTGGTGATGGGTGGACTCCGGCTGCTACGAGACCTGCAATATGAGCCATATCCACCATTAATATTGCTCCTACACTATCAGCAACTTTTTTGAATCT
>Ga0209013_10002598_pt1 | contig 16277 bp, 17 predicted proteins | sample Cruoilmetagenom2_FD_187291 | JGI IMG/M metagenome (GOLD analysis project Ga0209013, IMG submission 187291) | Oil polluted marine microbial communities from Coal Oil Point, Santa Barbara, California, USA - Sample 2 (SPAdes) (version 2) | ecosystem: Environmental > Aquatic > Marine > Oil seeps ...
CAGTTATATAAATAACCGTTTTCGTTTTCACCCCAGATATTTGCATTAGCCCAACGTTTTGAGAAAACGATACACATTACTATTTTATTAATAACCATTGATAGATCAATGATTTCACTACTTTGATAATCCCACATTTTTGATAGTCGCCTACATTTTACTATCATATTAATTTTAATATAAACCAATTACTATCATTTAGCAACTCGAGGATCACAACACATAATAAAGAGCACAGTAGTTACTCTATACTCTCCTTATGCAGTTAAAAAACCATGACAATAAACTCTAAAACAGATAATTAGGTATTATCTTTACAACAGAAAAACACCCTCAAACTAATGAGAGTGTTAAATTTATATATTTGACATTTCTTCCCTAAAAATAGTGTATAGAATATCCCTATGCTTCCAAATAATATTATTATGCATCTTCCCAAACAATCTTTTCTACTTTTTCGCTTAGTTCTTTTTTCTTTTCTTCCACTAAATTATCAAATAGCATTTTCATTAACTGTCTTTGCTCCATAATGATTTGAATGAGATCAGAATTTTCACGTTTTTTATATGCTGCATTTGTTAATAACCATTCTTTCTCTAATCCTATTAATTCCATTAAAGCAGTTTCTAGAGTTTTATTTCTTTTCTCCGTCCAATTTGAACTTCTAAAACCTATTCTGTAACCTTTTACAAAAGCATCGCTTAATTCATTACTGTTTTTATACTGAGCTAACATTTCATCAAATTCCATGAAACTCACCTTTCTCAAGCTCTATATTTTACTTTCTGTTATATCAAATCAAACTAGTGTTTTTTTACGCTTCTCCTATAATAGTATAATTCAGATCTCCCATTCCTTTTTCTTCAATCAAAACTTTATAGGTTATTACTAATGTATTTATTTGTTTGCCTATGATATTTCTGATTTTATCTTCGAAAGAATGGGCTTCATGTAGAGAATTAAAGATAAAAGCTTCTCTAACATTTTTAGTATAAAATGGACTTCCTATATCATTTTCTATATATCCAATTAGTTCGTTCGATATTTTTACTCCTACTGAATATGAATATTTCTCCAATTCATTCCATTCCTTTCGTTTGGAATTAAACAATCCTTTTATAAATATTTCCTTGCATGATCCGTCACCATTTTTATAAACTCTTCTTTAGTAATTTCTCTATTAAAGTTATTTGGAATATGATCATTCACACTTCCATTTTTTTTAATTGTTATAATATCGTGTTTGCTGTCTATTTGATACAATGAATCACCTATTTGACAGTGATGTTTAGTAAAATTCATAACAATCCCCCTAGTATTAATTCTATTGAATATTTATTATTAATTCTCTTTTAGTACAATTGCCATAGATTACTCTTCTGTTCTTCATCTAAGTATTCTTTTCTAATAAAGTCATTTTAATATAATATAAAATGTTCCCCTGAATAAAATGGTTGATTAAATTTAGTTACATATGAATCGTTTATCAAAAATAGTTATGAATTCACTAAGCAATCTCCATTATTTTCTTATTTTCAATACTATTATACCACGTTTAATGTGTGATTATTTATATAATAAGTGAATCACATAAGAATCAATTTAATTTCCTACTGTGGTATTGGAAGAGCTTACGGCTTCTCAAGAAACGCTAATTTCACCTCCAATGTTTAACGACCGCCCCCACATTTATATCATCTCTACAAACTCCCTAGATCCCCCTTAAAGTTAATTGTTTATTTAAATAATAGAAACCCTTAAACAAATTTTATTTTCAAACAAACACCAAATCAGATCCAATTTACTTAATTCGAATGAAACCAATATTTCATTGTAATTAATAAATACTTTTTAACTTTTGCGTTAGCGATATCTTATGTGTTTTATTAACAGACCAGTTTATCAACACATATTAAAAAAAGAACATAAAAGTTGGTTTATGCTCTCATTCTAATTTTTCTATATAACTATGGTTTTACAAAACATATTGTACTAAGTTTTTTGTTAAATCAACAGTTTATAATAATCCTCGTGTAAGTAAAATATAGTACCCTTTTTAATGTATTCAGTTAATCTCTTCCATCATCAGTACTTTTATTTAGAATACATTTGTATCAAAGTACTAATTGGGGTTGAATACAACTTGAATGTTATTCAGTCGTAGAAAATCATTATAAAAGTTCTCTAATGAAGTGTTAGAATATAATTATAATACAGAAAAAAAGAGGTTAGGATAATGACTGTAACTCTAAAGGATGAATTTGCAGGATATTTTATATATAAATTACAAGAATTATTGAATACAAATAGGGAAATGGAATTTACTGATTACATAGCAGTGGGGGGGTTATTAGAATTATCTAGACAATATAATAGTATGCCAGAAGGAATTAAAGAACTGTCTTCTCAGGGGCTAAAAGACTCGATTGTAAATATAATCGACAAGCATGGAACATTAATGAAGTATAAAGATTATTTCCCACAAAAGGAAATTAAAGAATTATTTTTGAATTTATATTTAATCAGTAAAACCAAAAAAGAGAAATACTTTGACAAATTATTTGAGCATCTATCAAATCCAAATACTAATAAGGGCGTTTTAAAAGCGACTAAGTATATTATAGATAAAGCGGATGAGCCAGATAAATGGAACATTGCCAAAAAGGATATGTTTGATCTTTTGAATGACTTATTATTTTTGCTCATTGAGTTTTTAGACTACAGGGGTCATACATTATCAGTTATTTATAGATTGTGTAAACAAATTGATAGTACTAATGATATTTATGATTACTTTCTAAAGCATTATGAAATTATAAAAAATATTACATTCAAAGAGACAAAAGATTTCGAAAGCAGTAATTTCAAAATAATAATAAATTGTCATGAAGACTATAAAAAGATGTATGAGAACTATTTAAATAAAATATTGGATTTGCACAATAAAGTAGAAAAAAGAATTTATTATAAAAACAACGAAGATAGCATTAATTATATTAGAAGTAGAGAAGAAGATAAGATATTAATTATCAAAAGTTATACTATATATAATTTGGATGAAAACTATATGGATAAGATAAATAAAGAGATTTATGCTAAAATTGATGATTTTATTGTTAGAACATTTACAAGAGATACATCTGTCGGGATATATAAAATAAAAGTTGGAAGGGCTAAGTTAGTTGATAAGCCAGGTAAATCTAAGAATATAAAATTAAATATAAAGTATTATAATCAGTATTGGCAGTCTGATAAATTTATAGCCATCAGTGATTATAGATATGAAGAAATAAATAAAATAAATGAATGGATAAAAGTTGTTGAAAATTCTCCTAGGAACCAAGTCTCTTATAATGCTTTATGGAGTATTTTAGAATTTTTATTAATTGACAATGTATATGATAATAAAATAGATTCGATTATAAAGAACTTTATGCCTTATTTAGGACTTTTTTATTTCAGAAAGTCTTTAAAAACCTTCTTTAAGAAATTAGTAAGATATCACAAAGATAATCAAGAAGTATCACAAAAAGAATTAATTGCACACATAAAAAATCATGTGAAAGACAAGTATGAAGCAAAATATACTAATTTTGCAGATGCTTTTTTTCTATTTACTTATGATAAAAGTTATAAGAATTCATGGTGGACTGGCATAGAGATAGAAAACTGTACAATTAATTATTTAACATCTGAAACATTAAAGCTACATGATAAATTACACTCTCCTACACAAACCCTAGAGAGATTTGATTCATTAGTTAAAAATGATTTAAAACAAATGTATAGATTAAGAAATATGAGTGCACATAGTGGTGTGTTTGACAATAGAATGTTAATCAACACATTTGATCGGTTAAAATATTATGTAGAGACATTATTGAATGCTATTTCATATGCTTGGCTAGAACAATTAAATGGTTCAGAAGCAGTGTTTGATGTAAATGATTTAAAAAGAGTGGATTGGGAAGATTATAAAAGTCATTGTAAGAGTTTTTCTAAAGATGGTGAAATCGGCGTGTTGCAGTTAGTTAATTATAAAGGTTTAATAAAAATTCCACCAAACAGATTTTCTTTCCTTTCATAAAAAGTTGACATTAATTTTATTATATTGTATACTTTTTTAAGTAAAATGAATTTGAGTTCTAGAGCTCATCGTACAAATAAAGTAATAATAGTCTCTGACTTATGTTGCTTAACTTATATTTGTACGTTCAGCTCTTTTTATATTCTTCATTTTAAATATCCCCAAACCCACCTCGCATTTCTTTTATTTTCGCACCCGCTATTACCAACCTCTCTTGAACAAAAATTTAATGACTAGTTGAAATATAGAAACATTTAACTGCAAATTTACATCCTTTTTAGACTTAAACTACAGGTTTAGATAAAAACAACATTACATTGTAATTTTAATTTATTAAACAGTCGCTATGTTCAATGTTTATCGGTATACACCGATAAAATAAAAAAAGATGTAGCCATCTGAAGAAGCAACACCCTCATAAATGTATTTAATTTCTTCAATTACACTTTTATGTGATCTATTTTTTAATAAATATTTATCTGCTGTTGAGTCGTTTACTTCTACATAATGCTTTGCTGCTATCTGTGTTTTACACAAGCTGTAAAGTGCAAATTCAAACACTTATGAATTGATTTTTTCTATATGCGTGCTGTATCACTGATTAGTGTATCTCGTTTTACATTTCCATCAAATAGACTGTGACTTTAGAACTCATATTATTCTTTCTATATAGAATTTTGAAAAGTATTTTCTTAAAAGTTGTACCTTGTCTATTATTCTTCTTTTCAATTCCCAGAGTCTCTTAATCTAAAACAGTTCTTTGTCACAAATCTTCCTTTACTCCTTGATTTTTCTAAAAAAGTCTTTAGCTCTATCATCAAATTGTTCAAATAATTTCATCATTTGTTTTTCATTATAACTTTGAAATTCTTTTAAAACATTTTCTAAAGCGAACAATTTCTGTAATGCATTACTTTTTTCAAATCTTTTAATATCTCTACCATGCATAATAGGATTTCTTTCTTCATATAACTCTTCGCAAAAGTATTCAATAAAAGGCATATATAAATAATCCTTCATCTCAGTTCGCTTTAACAATTCTCGAATTTTATTCTCTTTAATAACATTACCTGTTACACTATCCAACATTATTCCATGGTCATTATAAATTTTACCTTCTAATTTATATATCATTTTTGATAAATCCCATAATAATCCTTCGATAATACTTAAAGAAAGTAATACTGTTGAAGCATATCTTTGGTCTTGGTAATTTTCTAAAGCTTCTTTTATTAGTGGATACCTATCTTGAACATTTTTATGAAGAAATTTATTAGTTGTTACTTGCTCCAACTCTTTAATTGTATGTACTTCATAATTGCTATAGTAAAAATTTAAGTCTTTTGTTTTTAAGTATTGGGAAAAGACTAATCTTCCTTCTGGAACAGACTTATAGTATAAACTCCATTTTAAGGGAAAATCGTCCCATTCATCATATATTACGAAAGATTCTTGATTTACTATCTCAGGTTTATATATTAGAAAAGCTACCCTATCAACCCAATTGTTATTTTTTTCAAAATCTACTTCGAGTAGGGATTGAGGCTTCAAAACTTCCATTAATTGAACTGTGATTTGTAATTCTGACTGTATATGGTTATAACGGTCTACTAAATCTCTCTTTCTAGAGTTTCTAAAACACCCCTGTTTCACTCTAGAAACAATCTCTGCTTTTTTTTCAGGAGATAATTCACTTACTATGATTTGGTTTATTTGTACTTGTTTCTCATTAATAATTAGTAACTCTATCTCTTGCAACTTTTGATTAAAACAATCAATTACATATTGTTTTCTATAACTAAAAAGTTGCTCTAAATATTGCAAGTTTTGTTCGCTTAATTTTGACAAAAGCTCTGCTATTTCCCTAAACACCGCATCATCTTTATGTTGTTGAATTTCCTCATCAGATGCCATCATAGAAATACTTAAAAAGCCTAGCATCTTTTTTTCATTCGAATATAACCGCTCTCCCAAAAACACTTCTTTATAATTCCTTTGTAACCATTTCTCTGCATAGTGATTAAATATTTCTCTTTGTAAATCTTCCATAGAGCCTCCAATACCTACTTCATTTATGATTGCAATCTCACATCCTAATTTTAAGTCATTATTTTTTAGCTATTTCTTTCTCAACAAATCTGCATCCAAATAATATTCTTTTGCCTTCCTAATACAATTTTTCTATATTGTTCTATATTTATTTGGTAATGTTTTAACATGTTTTCCTGTATAAAATCTCCATTTTTCCTCATCTCTTAATGCATAAAAGAAATCTTTTGTTACATAACTGCCCATTGTTTTTAGGGTTATATATAATATCGTATCAAAAGTTCTAAACAAAAGACGATTAAGCTGATCAATTTCTTTATGTGTTTCAAAACCTATTCTTCCTTTTTCCAATTGAATCTTATATTCAGTTAACTGCTTTTTCGAAGGATGAATAAATTGTGACAGTAATGAATAAAGTTCTTTTGTATCTGTAACCATAGATTCAGATAAATTAGTAATATCATTTATAGGGTTAATAGAAGATCTGGGAATTTCTGTGTATAAATAATTTAATTTTTCTTCTAAGGTCTTTCCCTTACAATACTCATCAACAGCTGCATATTTTATAGTTGCTTCTAACATATATCTTAATTCTCTTTTTGGTGCATTTAACACCAATTCCTTTGATACCGTTTCAATCGCTATAACTGATCCAATAAAATCAGTAATTCCAAACATTAAAGCAGATTCATTATAAGAGCTGTATTCTCTAGTTGCAGCTAATCTAATTAATACTAGTCCTTTTTTAAAATCTTCTATCAATCTTTTCATATAATTTAATGATTGTTTATATGGATGAGAAGTCATTATTTCCTCTTCGTGCCATTTTATTTTTCTTTCAATGTCGTCTTCATTAAAAAAGGATGTCACTACTATCCCCTCCTATCTTTAAGCTTGATTTTATCTAAATAATTTATAATTTATCATCTTGTACCAGTAAACCAATATCTTTTCAAATTAGAGCTAATAAAAAGAAGCAGTTCACCAAATAAAGATGATTGTGCTCCAATAGGATTTTTTATGTCGATAATTCTTACTTTTGCCTACCATAAATATTATCCATTTAGTTCTAAGGCACATTTCTGAAAAAATCGGTTGTAAAGTCATGATTAATAAAATTGGAAAGGATTAACTATATCTTTGAACGTGGAGTTTTGCATCAGTGTTCTCGAAAAGCTCTTCAAATACTTGAATTCCCTCCAAACATTTTTGTTCTATGTGTTCAAAAAAATCAGTATAACTATTAAAGCAATTGTCACCAAAAGATTTCTGAGCTTTTTGAATAGTGTTGTCAATATGTGCATTATTTGGAGTGCTTAGGATTTCTTCAAAAGTTACCTTATGAGAATAAATACTGTACCTCATATATACTTCGCATAACTTTTGGTACTGCGATATTTTATCTTTTGACAAATGATCCAGATAGTCTGAAACATCCAAAAGATCAGTGTAAATATGCAATGGTTTTGCTGTATGATATATATTTGTTATTCTGTTTTGTAACCAGCGTTTTTCAAACAATAATAAAAACTCATTCCAAGAAAGTAAAAGTATATTAGTATTTTTAATCGCCTCATATGCACCTGATTGAAATCCATTTTTAGCGATGATAATGCCGTGCTGTGAACCATAGTCACTTACAACCGTTCTAAATGAGTGAATAACTGTTTGAGGGATATCAGTGTTCCAATATTTACATTCGATAAGGTACTCTGATGAAGGTGTGCTAGTACTATCCTTTGCGAACACATCTATATTAACAGTACCTCTTACTGTTGAAATCTGTTTGCCCCGATCCGTATCAAATCCACATTGCTTTAATATTTTAGCAACTATTAGTTCTAAATCTTGCCAACTGTTGGGTGGTTCCTGAACAATTTCCAATACACAATCCTCCATAAACTATAATGTTAAAAATTTTTTAGTTTCAAATAGTTAGTGAAATTTTACTCCTTTATTCTACTATAGGGAACACTTCCAGAGTAGATTGTGAGTATTTCATAAAAAAGATAGGAAAAAATCATCCATCCCTTTAACAAGCCTAACAATAAAAGAACACCCAAGAATTATCTTACTGGTGCTGTACTTCCTCTTCTTTTTACTTATACAATTTACCACCCTCTTTCTTTTAGCCATAAATCAAATGATGAGGTATCATCTAAAATCTCTGATGACTTCCTTTTATTTTTAAAGCACCAATCAACGAACTCTTTAAAATCTGAAACTGATAAACCATTCATATTTGCTAGGTATAATACCAGCTCATTCCATTTGTGAATTTCTATATTACCATTTTCAATCTGTGCCTTAGCCCATTTAAAGGGGTTTTTACTGTTCTTAGAGTAATTTAAACTAGCGCCCAATGGATAACAATTATATATAGTAGTGCCGCCATGACCAATAGAAGATGGTATAAAGTGTTCTAAAGTTATATCTTCTGAATTGGATAAAGCACATTTAAAGTCAAATCTACTTTTAATAGCTATCCATTCCTCCGCAGTTAAGTCTGATGGGAGTCTTTTTAGGATAGTTCTCCTATTAGAGGTGAATAATGATTTATACTCATTTAAACTGTCTCTGTTATCATTGCTCCACCTTTCACGATAATCTTTAAGATGTTGTTTATTTTCTTCACTCCATTGCTTGTAGTAATTAGCAACAGCTTGTTTATTTTTCTGATGGTACATTTTGTTCTTCCGATCAATCTCTTCTTTGTTCTCTACATAGTAGTTTTGTCGATAGCTCTTTAACAGTTCGTGATTAGTAGCTGCATATTCATCAAAATAATTTTTAGTGCAATCCTTGCATTTCCCTTTAATTCCATCTATATAGGAAGTGCTACTTGTTTGTGGGAACTCGGCTCTTTCTAAGTGTCTTTTACATTTTGAGCAATCTCTGGAATTGAGAACATTATCTTCTCCATATACTTTTTTGATACCCCTATAGTAAACTACTCTCAATTTCTCACCTGCTTTCATTAACCATAATATTATACCTTAGCAACCTCCACTCACTCATAGTTTTCATTCTATTGAAATATTCTAAATTCTATTGATTTCTATATAATCCTTTGATATAGTAGAGTTAAGAAATATTTTTATTCGGAACCTTTATGGTTTAAAAGGGAATTCGGTAAAATGCCGAAACTGTAAACTCAACTGTAAGTGCGGACGACTGTTGAATTATCCACTGCGAGCAATCGTGGGAAGGACAACAGGAGGAGGAAGCATGAGTCAGTAGACCTTCCAATATTATATTCTACCCCTTTTCGGGTTGGGTATTTTATGGACAGGTGTATTGATTGTTGAGATTTTTGCTTTTTCTCCTTCAATTAATATATTTGACTCTCCTAACCCAAAAAGTTTTGAGAGTTTTTTATTTTTAAGAGAGGAGATTATATAATGAATAAATCTAATATCAATTTAATACTAAGTGCAGCGACTTTTATTATGTCTTTAATCTTCGGTATACTAACAATAACTTTTTATATGATTCAGCTTTCTAAATAAAGTAATTAATTGAATATATCGCTTAGAACCGTCTTAATAGACGGTTTTTTCTATCTCTATCAATATAAAGCCGTCAATCCCCTTATTGGTGGGCATCCACCTTTTGTCATCTAATTCAATGGCAATAGCAATGAATCGTTTTTATTGTTACTACACTTTCTAACCTGAATGAATTCTGATTGATACTAGACACCAAACAGAAATAACTAAGCCGAGTTAGAATCAACGATTTTGTATCTTAAAATTGATGCTATATATACTTATAATTACTGCACAAAAATGAGATCCAAATAGCTCTCAATGTCCTACCACTTTTATTCCTCATCATCATATATCCATCCACTATCATTATCTCCATAGTGATCTTCATAACGATTTTTCTCGGATTCATTCAGATAATGCTCATATTCACCTTCATCAATAATTGCTTGATGTTTCATTTCTCCTTCTTCTCTTAAAGTATCCAATTCACTATTATAGTTATAAGACTCCACTCTTTTAGTGATAATTCGCTTTTTTACTACTGAATTTTGGAGTTGATTGTTAAATCTCATGTTAATATCAAATTTCAAAAGATCGGGGCTTTCAACCTCTTCTTTCTCATCTTCTAAAAATAGTTGTGGGGTTTTTAATAACTTCTCTAAAATCCATCCCGATTTTTTATTTTCTTCTATAAACTCATCTAATAACGTTCCAAAAAGATTATTTATACATGTTGCTAAAGCATTTAATTGGGCTTTTGAGAAAACAACTTGTTTATAATCAATTTCCTCTCCTCTAAAAAAAAGAGAATTTTTATTAGATAAGATATTTCTTAAGGTCTTTTCTAATCTTTTATTCATGCTTTGGAAGGTTGCCTGGACAGCTTTTACATCTAATTCCTTCTTTTTCATATTGTTTATCGCACCAATTTGAGTAACTGTATAGACCGCTTGATCAAGATCCAATTCAAAATTTTCCGTTTCTAATAGACTGTTCTCAATTTTTTCAAGTGAACTAAACAAACTTTCATTTCCTATATCATTTCTTCTATGTTCGACACTAACCAAAATTAAGTTTTTTAAAGCTCTCAGTTCGCTCTTGCTAAATTTTTGCAAAATGGGCAACTCCTCATATGTAATAATTACCATTAATATTAAAGGGTTATATAAAGAGAGTCTATAGTAATCTTTTTATACATATATCTAATCTACCATAACAATTTTTCATTTCCTTATTTCTCTTTTTGATGATTGTATGAATCTATGGACATGGTGACAAGTTACTCATTTCTTGGAATAAAAAAAGAGAGCATAATCGTTCGCTTAACAAATTAACGGGTTAACCAATATCTACTGGTATTTCACCCTTTAACTAGTAAATTAATCTTCCTCTTATTGATTTCCTTGTAGAGTTTGCCTTGTGATATACCTACCTGTTGAGTGATCTCTCTTACACTGTATTCATTAGAATCATACATCTTTAAAGCTGTCTTAACCTTATCGGAATCTAAAGTCGGTCTTCCTAATCGAACACCTCTTGCTTTAGCTGAAGCCATACCCTCTTGTGTACGTTGAGCAATCAAATCACGCTCTAACTGGCTTATTACTGCTAACATTCCCATCATAGCGTTTCCAGTTGGAGTGGACGAATCAATGTTCTCTTTCAATGAAACAAATGTGATTCCACTTTGATTTAACTCTTGAATGATTGTTAGTATATCAATTGTATTCCTACCTAGCCTGCTTATTGATTCCACAACTACAGTGTCACCACTTCTTAAAATATCCATTAATTGATTTAATCCTACTCTATCCTTTTTAGTACCTGAGTATTTCTCAGTTATCAATTTATCATAACCGTATTTTTCTAAAGCATCTAACTGTCTTGCTAATTCCTGTTGTTCTGTTGAAACCCTAGCATAAGCTATTGTCTGTGTATTCACCCACTCATCAACTCCTTTGATCTAGAATATTAAAGTTATCATACCAAAATGGTTATTTAATGTAAACCTTTTATGTAATTTTAAATGTAATAGATTAATGTAACGTTCAAATACTATAAAATCAGGTATTAACATCTTGTCTCTAGACATTACACAATCCATCCTTTTATGTAACAAATTACTTTACTATTGTTATTCAGTTATCTTGTCAGAGTAATAATTAATTATTGCTATTGCTTCTGTTTTTGTTCTTCCCTTTATTTCAATTGCCACTTGATTTAAAAAATCCTTTGTTTCCTGATCCGCAGCTGAAATTACTTTTAATGCTTCATTTATCTCTTGTAGCTCTCTCTTATTTAATAACACCATGTTAAACCCAATATCCTCACGACTAAATTTTATTATCTCTGCTCGTGCTAACATTTTTAGCTTCTTTTCAATACTGACTGCTGCATTATTAGAGTATGTATCTCCATTTGTTAATTCCTCGAATTTAACTATCATACTTTTTTCTTCCTCAAACAGCCTAATTAGATTATTAGTTAGTTTTATCATGAATACCGATCTCTTTTCACAGAATTTATTTAGTTGATCAACATGTGCTCAAAGTATCACATTTATGATTTCTAATGATGATTATCTCCAAATTGGCGATAAGTGTATAAAAAGCACAGTATAAACTGTTACTCGTTAATTACTCGTAAAAATATTTTGTTCCTGCCTAAATCAAGTTTTTGTCTAAGATTAGATTAACTGCTCCTAGTTACAATTTTATGGCTTCAATGACGACTATTTAATGATTGATACTATATCCAGCTGTGAAAACTCTTTCGTTACTCGTCTTATAACATAACAATTCAGCTATAAGACTTATTTTAATGAATTATTCAACAAAAACTACTACTCCAACAATAAAAAAGATAGTGCCAATAATGACACTACCTCATGATTAGTATAATTTTTTAGAAATAAATTATAAAGCTTTGAACAAACTTGTTTGTTCAAACAGTAAGCATATTAAACAATGTGTTTTTATTGTTTAGTATGTGTAACTGATTCTTTTGATCTGAATAATTAAAAGATAGCAGTCACGATAAACCTGTTCCTTTTAGCGTTTCACAACAAGTTGTTACACTTGATTGTTATTAATTTATGTTGTGATTTAGGTGTAACCCTTAATGTGATACTATACCATTCCACAACAAACAAAAAATTATTTATAATTAACCGTCCATATATTGCATACCTTACTTATTCCATTTACTATTCTTCTCTCTTTGGATTCATAAATGCGATAATTGGAACATACTTTTTCCAATTCTATATTTATACTCCTTGCGGTACTTAAGATTTTTCCATTTCTTCTTAAGTTTAATTTTTTGATTAGAGGTTTCCTGTCTTCACTCATAAATATTTCAGATCCAACCAATGATTTTAGACAATTTTCGATATTGGTTTTCTTTTCATTCAATATATCAAATTTATTAATACTTAAACCTAATTTTTTCTCAGCAATATACAATGGATAACTATCTTGTTTAGAGTATTTATCCATCATATGATATTCATTAATTCTATTCAAATAATTAATGTAAACTAATTCATTAACTTTCAACTTACCATCAAAATCAATATAAATTATGTTTGGTAATGGATTACGATAGTAGTGTTTTATGTATTGTTCTTGACCATTATCTTTTAAGTATTTTGCTTTATCATATTCTTTTGTTAAGTTACCTTTATGACCGCTAATAACTTGAATAGATGGGATACGCCACATGACATTAATTTTTGTATTATCATTCCTTCTCTTACGTCCTAAACACTGGATAGCGGTATCTGAATCAATTACATCAAGTAAGATAAACTTAATTTCGGAATCAATAATATTTACCCCTGTATCAAGAGCTGAAGTAGTTATTAGTATCGTTTCTTCAAATCTTTCATTTTCCAAAAACCTCTTTAATTTTCCCCTATCCATCTTGGAGGCAAATTCTTCCTGACTATCTCCACAAACGAACATAGTATTTCCCTTAAATTCACAATGTAAATCATATGCTTTTTTGACATTATTAATAAAAAATATCGCTTTAATGTCGTTATCAATACAATTTTTAGCTTGTAATTTCATTTGTTGATCATTTTCATAAAATAAAATGTAATTAATAAAGTCATAGCTTATTGGAAGTGAATAATCTCTAGTAACAATGCCTTTTACTTTTTTCAAATATCTAATAATTAAATCCCCCGTTGCACTAGACATAATTACTTTTTTATTACTTTGATTAATTATCATGTTAAATGATATGTCAGTATTATTATTGAATGATGCATCTGAAATAAAATAATGTGCTTCATCACAAAATATATAGTCATACTCTGATAAATCTTTATGACAAGAATTCCTTACATAGAAGGACTCTAATGATTGATACGTCATTATTGTTACTATGGATTTCTCAATTAATTCTTCTTCAAATTGGTTCTTAATAAGTGTTCTCGGAACTAAAAATAGAATTTTTTCATTATTGATTTTAGCATAATCGGATAGACCATTTTTTATAAAGTAAGATTTTCCAGAACCAGTTGGTGCAGAGATAGTTATTATCTCCCCTTTTTTCCAAGTTCGTATTTCCTCGTGTGAAATTTTATCTGATACTGTTATCATAGTTTCACCTCTTCTTTGTTTAAGTAAGCAATATACTTATCAATAGTATCAAAAACTGCTTCTAAAAACATTCTTCTAGTATTTTGCAATGGCTGAACCACCATCTTCCAAATTAAACTTTCTGATATAAATTAAAAGAGAGAGCATATTTGCTCCCTTTCAATCTGCTGTAAATTGATTTAGCGTATAAATTTATCTAATGTATCTAGTACAGATTCAAAAAACATTCTTCTTGAATAATTTGCCCGTTTTTTTGTCTTCTTGTTAATAGTATATTGACATACATCTCCATTGTGTAAAACTAGCATATAGATATCATATCTTGGTGAAACAATCTCTAACCTATTGTCTTCAATTGAAAATTTTTCAATATTTCTCATTATTTTTTTAAATTCTAAATATTTTTTCAAAACAGACAAAACTTGATTTACTCTTTCTGTATCTTCTTTCATTCCTACAACAAATTCAATTTCGCGATTATCTATTATAAATTCGCTATAATTATCTCTAGTTATTCTCATAATATCCCTCACTTTGATTTAATTTAAGCATTTCAAATTTTTATTTTATAATTCTTTGCTCGAATAACATACTCTAACATCCCATATTCAATACAAAACAATTGATTTTGAGCGTGTTAATATGATTGATAATAATTGTTCCATCTAACCTAGAAACGATTTACAACGCTTATATGGAATGAATTTTATATACCTTCTGAAGGTAAAGATGCCATTTTAAGAGTTTATTTTTCCAGACACTAGCTTTCTTCTTTATGCTTATTTTTAAAGCTTCAACCTATTAATAGGACTATATAAATCATGTTGATCTTTAATAATACCGTCATCAAAAAAAACATACTTTCTAGTTGTACTTATTTGCGAATGACCAGCTATATGTTGAACTGCAAATACAGATGCTCCATTCTTCAACATTTCAGTAACTGATTGTCTTCTGAAATCATGACAAGAAAATTCCTTATTAATGCCTGCTTTTTTTACATAACGTTTTAGATTTCTCCTAAAAGTATCCGCTGCCATTCTTTCACCAAACCAGTTTAGAAACAATCCATCACAATTAGGAAAGTTTTTGTTATTCTCATCTATTAGTTTAATAAGTAGCTTTATGGTGTGATTAGAAATTGGTATTACTCTAATCCTTCTATCTTTTGCCTTCTCCGAGGGTAAAATAATCTGCCTCCTAGCAATGTCAATATCCTTTACTTCAAGACTAATCAGTTCTTTAATTCGCAAAGCAGAGTCATAAGCCAATAACATAATGCAATAATCCCTCCACTGAGCCATGTAACGTTTATCAGGAGTATTTAGTAATGCTTGCATCTCCTTTTCAGTTAGTAAATTTGACCTCTTCTCATCCACTTTAAGAAAGTTTATTGACTCTAAAATGTTATCAATTAAGAGTTTCTCTTTTAATAAAAAGGAGTACCAAGTTTTCAAAAAACGTATTCTTGCATTAATTGTTTGAGGTGATAGACCATTCATTTTAGTTTTAAAATTGTAATGTTCTTCTCTCATATAGTTAATGTAATCACGAACTATTTTTACAGATAATTCATTCACAAGTCCAATATCTTTATTGGTATTTTTCACCCAATTCATAAAAAAATTAAAATGTTCATTGTAAGTTATTAGAGTGGTCTTTCGCATATCTTCTGATTTCTTAGCTGAATAAAAATAATCAAATGCTTGTTGAAATGTGAATGAAACAATTACATCATCATATAAATCACTACCTCTAAGATGCACCCTTTTTCTCATAAAAAATGTCCCCTCCTTTAATCTAAATGAATAGAAAAAGTAGGCGACATTTTATCATATTTCACCTCAAAATATGTGGGGTATTTCAAGGTAAAATCTTATTTAGTTTTCATTAACAGTCTCTAAAATCTATGAATTTTTTCTTCTTGGAATCATGTTAAATACAATATTTAAAACGATTGCAGTTATACTCCCTGCCACAATTCCATTACTCGTCAAGATTTTCATGCTCGTTGGTAATTCGGCAAATAATTCAGGAACG
>Ga0209013_10002599_pt1 | contig 16277 bp, 15 predicted proteins | sample Cruoilmetagenom2_FD_187291 | JGI IMG/M metagenome (GOLD analysis project Ga0209013, IMG submission 187291) | Oil polluted marine microbial communities from Coal Oil Point, Santa Barbara, California, USA - Sample 2 (SPAdes) (version 2) | ecosystem: Environmental > Aquatic > Marine > Oil seeps ...
TAAAGGAAAGCCCGGTCTTTTGCCGAGCGGTTCGATCAGTTGGGAGCATGTTTCAAAGCGTTATGCATCACGCTGTCTCTTGTGACCTGTTGGTAGCCTTAGTAACCGTTCTTAAGAACATGGCTATTGTGATAGTTCACATTTTTGATGTTTGAAACTAAACATCCTACCCTAAAAAATTGAACAAACCGATATGTTCAAAAAAAAGACCTCTCCATGAAAACCGAAGAGTCCTTACATAAAATGTATCCATTGCTCTAAACATCTTACCATTATTAAACACAATATGCAATTAATAAGACACAGTCGTAATAATTAGTTTACTTAGCTACATGTCAAATAAATTTAATACCACACCATCAGACATTGGGCTCTTAAATTTGCACCGCTTTCATCATTCAATTCCCACCATTGTTTTGCAAATGAAGGTATAGGTCCATGGAGAATTTTGCTTGCCTAATCCGTCATCTGTACTATAGATTGCACAGATGCTGGGATACAATACGGACCATAATCCGCCAGTTTCTTGACCTACACTTCATGTTTGCCTTTTGGCGATGAAATCAATTAATGACGTTCTCTAGTGCCATCCCACGTGAGCCCTTCACCAAAATAATTGCGTTTGAGGAAGTATGCGTGTTCAACGTTTTTTTAATTATTTCGTAGTCACATTCAGTCCACACCAAATGATTGTCGTCCCACTGATTTTGTAATTTGTTATATAGCCACTTCATTCGAGGACCGAATAAACAAATCCCTGCGAAATCTTTTGGCGCAATCTGTTTTGCCAATTCTTCATGAAAAACTTGTTCATCCGCTCCGAGTTCCAGCATATCTCCAAGAACCAGCCATTTTTCTGGTCGAATGGTAGTTTCACGAGCAAAAGTAATAGCTGCCTCCATCGATGTCGGTGCTGCGTTATAGGCATCATTGATGAATAGTGACCCATTAGCTGCTGCAATTACTTGCATCCTCATGTCTGTCAGGGAAACTTGTTTTAACGATTCTTTAATTTGATGATTTGTCAATCCAACTTTTTGGGCAATCAGTATCGCTACTAAAGCATTCTTGACTTGATGCTTACCTAATACCGGAATCGTGAAATGATCTTCAATCAATCCATGCACGTCAAACTCACTGCCGTTTTCAGTCGCCAGAATGGATTGAGCAGACACGTCATTTGTATGATTAGTACCAAAAGACACGGCATGTGTGGGTGAAAGGTGATTTTCACGATTAAATTGTTCGATTAACGGTCGTAACAATGGCTCATCTCCGACATAAAACAACGTACCTTCCTCTTGCAACCCCGATACAATTTCAAACTTCGCCTTAGCAATCCCTTCTCGAGAACCAAGATCTTGCATATGGGCTTCCCCGATGTTTGTAATAGCAACGTAGTGAGGCTGAGCTAAAGTGGAAAGAAATTCAATTTCTCCATAGCCACTCATTCCCATTTCAAGTACTGCAAATTCCGTGTCCTCATGTAGCGATAGAATCGTCAACGGCAAGCCTAGATTATTGTTGAAATTACCTGCTGTTTTTTGCACTCGGAAATAAGGGGAGAGAACGCCGGCTACTAAATCTTTCGTAGACGTTTTCCCATTGGAACCTGTAATGCCAATAAATGTTGCACGATGCTCTTGTCTATAGGCACGAGCCATTTGTTGCAAAGCTTTTTCACTGTCCTCAACAAAAAGTAACGGAACATTTTGCGGTGGGTTCGGTTCATCTTTCTGCCAAAGAGCAGCTGCCGCTCCTTTTTCAAAAGCTTGTGAGACGTATTGGTGTCCATTCACCTTTTCACCTTTAAACGGAATAAACAAATCTCCTGGTTGAATGGTTTTGGTATTAATCGATACACCTGTTATCTTCACGTCTAGTATGTGAGGTTGGTCAGCGTTTAGCCATTCAGCAATTCTTTGTAATGATTTTTCCACAAATATTCACACTCAATCCATTGTATAGTGTAGTTGTTGTTTTTCTTCATGACGTTCGATTGCCAGTTCAATTAACTGATCGATCAATTGCGAATAGTTTACTCCTGTATGTTGCCATAGCAACGGGAACATACTGAATGGTGTGAAACCAGGTAGTGTATTCACTTCATTGATCAGTACTTCATCATCATCTGTCAAAAAGAAGTCTGCACGTACTAGTCCCGAACAGTCTAAAATTTTAAATGCTTTAATCGCTTCGCTTTGCATTGTATCTACAACTTCTTGAGGAACTTCCGCAGGTATAATCAAGGCAGTGTTGCCGTCTTGATATTTTGCCTGATAGTCATAGAACTCTTTAAGTGGTTTAATTTCACCTGGTACTGAACATTTTGGCGAATCGTTACCGAGTACACCCATTTCAATTTCACGAGCTTTAATACCCTGTTCAATAATAATTTTCCGGTCATACTTTAACGCAAAGTCTACCGCTTTCTCTAACTCTTCACGATTGGACGCTTTGCTGATGCCGACACTGGAACCTAAGTTTGCAGGTTTAACAAACACTGGCCATGTAAGTTCCTTTTCAACTTTTTGAACCCAGTCAGCTTGATTGTTTTTCCAGTCTTTGCGAATGAAGTGGACGTACGGTACTTGTTTCAAACCAGCAATCTCAAACAGTTGTTTCATGACAACTTTATCCATGCCAGCAGAAGAAGCTAACACTCCATTTCCAACATACGGAAGATTCATTACTTCCAGCAACCCTTGAACGGTCCCATCTTCCCCGTTTGGTCCATGAAGTAGCGGGAAAATCACATCCAATGAACCTTCATCCATCGATTGTTGCGGTGAAGAAAGAAAACCGGAAATGTTATTTGGCAGGCTTTCTTTTGTTTCTCCAGCAAATTGAAGCTGCTCAATCGATTCCACAGCGGTTGTTAATCGAGAGCCTTTTCTCCATTCACCTTCTTGCGTAATGTATATTGGGTAGATTTCATATTCATCGAAGTTCAGTGCTTGCATCACTGCACGGGCAGTTGATAAAGATACTTCGTGTTCAGCTGATTTCCCACCATACAATAAACCAATTTTCTTTTTCATATTTATAAACCTCCACGTATTGGATATTCTTATTTTATCACGAACCACGTTCCCCTATGAACACATGTGAAAAAACAATCCCTTGCACTCATCTTTGCAAGGGATTGTCGTCAAAACTGGATTCTTTCGTCCGGGTCTTGTTTCACTACTGCAGTTAATTCGTCCCATATCTCATCCGGAAATACCGAATCTGGCAAAGAGCGAATTTCCAAATCATAGGACGCTTTCGACTTTTCATGTTTGAATACTGAGAGGAGAGCGCCTTCTTTCAAGATTGACTTGTATGAAATCAGTTCCTCAAGTGTTATTTCCGGGTATACGTGCATTTGTTTACGTCGCCAAAAAGCGGATCCTCTTTCTTTATCGCGAACCACTTGATTTAGTATATTAACAACTAAGTGAAGAGAATCATTTATTTCACGAAAATAAATTTTCGTCATGCTTTCCGCTTCATTAGACAAATACACAAAACGATTTTGAAGTTGATGATAGAAAGGCGAACGTACCGGTTCTTTTTTATGTCCGATATATAACAATTCCGCCTGTTCTTGAGGTGTCAATAGATTGAGGCGATTCTCATCCACAAAATCAATCCATCCCAAGTCGCTCGGATTGTCCATAAATTCTTTTGTAAATACTAATACTTCTTCATCTGGAACGAATTCCAGTTGGGTATGCATGTTGAAGGAACCGTCTTCATATTCATGTTTCAGTAATAGTAAATTTTGCAGAGGACCTGCGCAATGAACAAATTGTTGCATGGTTAAACCGCTGAACATCACGAATTGGCCCGATTCGTTCATATGTATATAAATATGGTGAAGAAAATCTTCAGCATCTCGTGCCTTTTTCACCATGATCATCACTCCATTTCTCCTTTCATTATAATCCGACTTTATGTAGAAGGAAACATTTGAGTGCATACTTCGTCATTACTTACTGGACAAGCATTTGTGGGCAATTTACGTTATAATAAATTGGCTATAACTTCAAAACAGAAATTTAGGTGACAACTATGGAAAATAACAAAGGGTTCGCGGACAGAATTGATTGGACGCTGGCTTTTATTTTATTACTTCTTCTAATCGTCAGTTTGTTTGCGATTTCATCGGCACAATCGTCAGGTCAATATCTCATTAACTTTATCCCTCGACAGGCTATGTGGTACCTTGTTGGCGCCATAATCATTAGTTTCACCATGTTTTTCGAACCGGAACAATATAAAAAAATGTCCTGGATTCTTTACGGCATTGGAATTTTTGTGTTAATCGTCCTTGTTTTAGCTCCAGGAGGCGAAGGACAGATTGCGGAAAAACGTGGAGGCGCCAAAAGCTGGTTCCACTTACCGGGTGTTGGGAGTATCCAACCTTCTGAGTTCATGAAGACCTTCTTTATATTGACCATGGCACGAATGATTAGTAAGCACCATGAAACATTCGTGTTGAAAACGATAAAAACGGATTTGCTCTTGCTCGGAAAAATCGCATTAACAGCCTTGATTCCATTGCTCTTTATTATGCAACAACCAGACTTAGGTACATCTCTCGTATTTATTGCCATCACGGCAGCTATGGTTATTGTAGGTGGGGTTACTTGGAAACTTGTTGTTCCGATGTTTGCGGGAGCGGCTGTACTGGGCGGCTCTTTACTGTGGATGGCCGTCTTTATGCAAGACTTCTTGTCGGAAAAATTCGGCTTTAAGGCTTATCAATTCGGTCGTGTGTATTCATGGCTTGACCCCTATTCGTATGCCACTTCTGAAGGATATAACTTAATTAACGCCATGACAGCTATTGGTTCTGGTGAAATTACCGGCAAAGGATATCGAGAACGTGAAGTGTATGTTCCTGAAAATCATACTGACTTTATTTTCACTGTTATAGGCGAAGAATATGGTTTTATTGGGGCCAGTATCGTTATTAGTTTATTTTTCTTACTGATTTACCATTTAACAAAAATCACATTACAGTTAAAAGATCCTTTTAGCACGTATGTATGCGCCGGAATTATTGCCATGATCACATTCCATGTATTCCAAAATATTGGAATGACGATCCAATTGTTACCGATTACTGGTATCCCCCTTCCGTTCATCAGTTATGGAGGAAGTTCATTGATGGGAAATATGCTCGCACTCGGATTGGTGTTCAGCATGAAATTCCATCATCGCACGTACATGTTCGGCTCAAATGATGATGATTGATGAGGAGTGCGCAGTTAATGCGCACTTTTTTGTGTAAGAAAACCAGTCAAAGTAAGCCCGACCCTTAAGTACTAATATTAATGATGACTGCAGATATCCAGTACGCTTTGGACTCAAACCCGCTGCTTTATGGTCTAAAGAATAAAGAGGAGCAATGTTTTTTGCTCCTCTTTGTTGTTCATTAAGTAATGGTGTAGCATAGTGCTTTCCAAAGCTCCCCGGAAACCTCAGCTTGATTTAGTTTCAGAAAGAGTTCTCCTCTGAATGACTATATGTGTGAACAACTTACACTCTCTTTTCTTTTTTTTAAAAAAAGAGTGACCCAAGATACGTCTTTGGGTCACTCTTTGCTTTATGTAAATTCTATGATGAGAATCAGCCTTGTGATTGTGGGGTTTGAGCTGGTGGTGCAAGTGCTTTTAACATTTCCAGACGAGATTTTGTCATCGTAACTGTTACACCTAACTTCGATAAATTCGAAACGATTTTTCTCAAATCTACTTCTTTCGCCATACAGTCCACCTCTATCTTTCCTCTAATTAATTAGAACGTATTCCTTCATTAAAGGTTTCAACTAAATCTTTTTACATGTGGCTTTTACTATTATATCTATATCATACCACGAATTAGTGCTTTTAAATCTTTCAATTTTGTTACATATTTTATTCGAATGTCATCATACTAACGTTACGAAAAGAGCACGTTCAAAAATACGCAAATAACTAATGCTCATTTTTGAACTACCTTTATGAGGAGGAGTTTTGTATGAAAATCAAAGACATCATGTCACGTGACATCGTAACTTGTACACCTGGTGATTTAATTACGGAAATTGCCCAAAGCATGCGTGCTTTAGATATCGGGTGTATGCCAGTCGTTGAAGGTCCCCGTGTTATCGGCATGATTACCGACCGAGATATCGTGACGAGATCCGTTGCGAAAGATGGGCAAAAATACGTCAAGGACGTCATGTCCCATGAAGTGATTTCCGTCGGTCCCAATTCTTCTTCCGAAGAAGCTGCTGAAATCATGGCTCAACATCGTATACGACGCTTACCTGTTATTAAAGATGGAGGGCTTGTGGGCTTTGTGGCTCTTGCCGATTTATCCGTTCCAAGTGAAACCGCCCATGAAGCTTCTCAAGCTTTGCATGAAATTTCAGAACCAAGACACCTCTAAACAAAACCCCAAACTTTTTCTGGTTTGGGGTTTTTCAATTCCCCCTTATTAAAAGTGCCTCGTACTTAGAACATGTAATGGCCGGCACTAGCTATCTATGGTTGTAAGTTGTTTGAACCCTTGTTTACTAGTAAAATGAACCATATGAAGTTTGAGCTTAGAAAGCGGGTTTTTTTAGTATGAAGAAGGCCATTTTGTTGTTAATGTCTGTGCAATTTTTCGTGTATTTAGGTTTCGGCATCATTATTCCGATTTTGCCTGAAGTCATTTTAGAGCAAGGGTTTAGCGAAGTCCATGTCGGAGGGTTACTGACGATTTATGCACTTGCTTCCTTCTTTACCGCTCCACTCTGGGGGGCCTTGTCGGATCGGACAGGTAGAAAGAAATTAATTTTACTTGGTCTGTTTGGTTTCAGTATGAGTTTTGTGATTTTCGGAAGTTTTATTGAAGTGCTTCCAATGTTATACGTGTCACGTATTGTTGGCGGAATTTTTTCTGGCGCGTTGTATACAGCGGTGACAGGGTTTGTTGCGGATATGACAACGGAGGAAGAACGCAATAAATATATGGGATTACTAGGTATGTCGATTGGGTTGGGCTTTATTTTTGGTCCCGCAATCGGTGGATTACTTGGAGCCCAGAGTTTGCAGCTTCCCTTTATTGCTTCTGCCGTATTGCTTCTAGCATTGCTAATTTATGCGAGCATCATTTTAAAAGAACCGCAAACACGAGGCGTGGCAAAAAAACGGGCAATCGTTCCAAAAGGCGCCAACGTATTTTGGCACTATCGTATTCGTTATTTATTTATGTTTTCTTTCATGGTCACTTTCTTACTGGCAGGACTAGAAGCAACCTTCCAATTGTTTCAAATCAATAAAATCGAGATCACACCACTGCAACTTGGTTATTTGTTTATGGCGAGCGGCTTAGTTGATGCAATCATCCAAGGTGGTGTCGTTCGACGAGTGAAAAATGGACACGAAACAAAATGGATTATTGGGGCACAGATTGTCACGGCAATCGGCTTGTTCTTGTTACTGTTTACAGGAAGTTTACTATGGGCGGGTTTTGCACTAAGTGTCTTCACGGCTGGTAATGCACTGGCTCGAACTGTATTGGTGTCCCTTACAACGAAAGAATCAGGCGGGATGTTTGGAACTGCGGCTGGCATGACGTATTCGATGGATAATATGGGTCGGATTATCGGTCCCCTTCTATTCACATGGATTTTTACGGTTCAACCTGATAATGTCTATATCCTGTCGGGAATACTTGCCATCCTATCCATTGCATTAATCATTCTTTTCCGTAAATCCACAAAGAAATTAATTAACGAAAGTCCAGCCACCTCTTAAGCGGAGGTGCTGGACTTCTTTTTCTTATGAAGAGACGACTTTTACCGTTTTATTCACAACCCCTTTTTCCTCAAGCTCGGGATGTGCTTGTTTCATGATTGAAGGTCGAAGCATATAAATCACTGAAAGTAGTAACAATGCACTCGAACTAAGTAAGACCCATTGTGCTGGTACAATGTCGTAGAGGAACCCGAAAATAACCATTCCAAGTGGCGTTAATGCCATTGCCATTGTTTCTAGTATTCCAAAGACTCGACCTCTGTACTCCTCGTCAATACGCTTTTGCATCAAGACGCCTATTGGGGTATTCACAAATACCAATGTCACACCAAATGCAAACATCAGAACGCAATAATAAGTGACAATGCCCAAATACGGAAACGTCACGATTAAAGGCAAAGCAATTGCGGCCATTATCATCCCCATGATAAAGATCCCTCGTCTAGAAGCGACTAATGGAAACTTCAACTCTTTACGCATAGAGAAGTAGAAAGATGCTCCAAGCATCCCTACAGCGAGCGCACCCTCTGTCAATCCAAAGTGTGTAGAATCCACCTTCAACTTTTCAACAAGAATAAACGAATACCCGACTTCAAATGCACCAAAGAAGAAATTAATCGCCAAAGCCACCCAGATAATGACGGTCAAAACACGATGTTGTTTCAGGTACGTAATTCCTTCTTTAATACTTTGTATCATCGTTTCTTTCTTTTCTTTTGAAGCTTCTTGTGCTTTCTTCGTGAATAACTTAAAGTCCATCGTTGCCTCGAGCACTACAGCAATCGTGTATCCTACCATATGAATAATGAGGAAAACGGGCATGGATACAAGACCGAATAATAATCCACCAACTGCAGGACCACCAATTGTTGCAATTGAAATGGACATTTGATTAAATGACATGGCTTTTTGAATACGCTCTTCATCAATTAAGTTAGCGATAGATGAACTGAACGTAACGCCAGAAAAGAGGGACGTAATGGAAAGTACACAAGTGGTAATGTAAATTGCGGCTAACGATAACCCAAAGATAAAGCTTACGGACATTAATCCACCAACCGCTATGACACTACATATTTGAGCAAGTAGGATGATTTTTTTTTTAGAATACTTGTCTGCTGCGTAACCTGCAAATGGGGCAAGCAATACTCTCGGGACAATACTACAGATAAGGTTTGTTGCAAAGCTTGTGGCCGACCCGGTAATCGACAAGATATAAAAACTGATCCCAAAGGAATAAACACTTGCACCAAAAGTCGAAATTAACTTACTGATTGTAAATGTCCAAAGATGATACGTGGCTTTCCTCAACTTCATCGTCGCATCCACAAAACTTCCTCTTTTCTGAAAGTTTAATTTAATTAAACAAATGATAGCATGCACATACTTCCCTTGCAAGCGAAAGTTTAATATAATTAAACTTATTAGAAATGGAGGATGACAATTGAAAACAGTCGGACTGCGCATTCGTCAGTTGCGGAAAGAGCAAAAGTTAACGCTCGAAGCTTTAGCAGGCGAAAAGCTAACAAAAGGCATGTTAAGTTTAATTGAAAACGGCAAAGCTCAACCTTCCATGGAGAGCTTATCTTATATAGCACAACAATTAGGTGTGGAATCGACAGAATTGATGGAGGAAGTCAGTCATACTGAAAAGAGAACGATACTGGAGCAAGCGGAGAAACTGTTTAAAGTGGAGTTTTCTAAACTAACAGTTGAACATACACAAATCTTTGAACTCATTCATCCAATCGTCGACAAATTGACGCTTAGCTACGAATCGGCCAGATTGCTCGATATTTACAGCAGGTGTGGATATGATATTAAACGAGAGGATTGGGAATCTTATTATCATCAGGCTTTGGGAATGTATGACCAACTGCATTTAAATAATCAACGTGCATCTCTTGTACTGTTTAAAGTTATGGTCCAATTCACATCACATCACTATGAAGAAGCGCTAACGATTATATTGCAAGAGCATGATTGTTTCGATTCTCCATTAGATGCCGTGACTAACCTTGATTACCTGTACTGTGAATCCTTACTGTTTTCTTCGGTTGGAGATTATGAAAATGCATGGATGAAAATGCACGAAGCAATAGCTTTTTCGAAAGAAGAAAGAATTTTTTACCGAATCGATGATTTATATCGTTTAGCTTTCTTCCAGGCAATGATTAACGGAATTGAAAAGGATCGAGTTTATTATTTACAGAAAATCAGACAGTATGGGGAGTTTGCAGAGAATAAGCTTTCCACTGCGATTGCAGAATTTATGGAAGCCCATTTTTATAATTCTTATGCACATGACTATCATAAAGCATTGGTTTGCCTAGAACGTTTTCTTGAACTTGGAAAAGAAATTAACCTGGACAAAACGAATCCAGAGGACAATTATCACTATCTTCTTGAAAAAGGGAAAGCCTTATATGGTCTAGGACAAATTGAGGAAAGCCTAACTTCTCTCAAAAAGTATGAAGTGCCGCCTTATCTTCATCATCCATTTGATTTATCTATGTCTTATGAAGTCTATGCTTATCTTGCTCTTTGCCATAATCAACTTGGAGATCAGGAAACTGCATTAAAAGAAGCGCAATTAGGGGCTGACCTAGTTGCCAAGATGCCTGATACACCTTATAAGATGTTTATTTACGAAACACTTGAATATATTCAAAACAAGCAGTAATTCTGATTGAGTTCACTGTTTGTTTTCATACACCACGTAAATTTCATCCCAATCGGTAAGTAGGTTTTAAAATATAAAGGGAATCGCTATTCCTTCTTTATTGGGATACTTTCAGCTATACTAAAGAGTAAAAATAACCGTCATGAAAGGTGTGAGATTGTGGCATCCAGTTTACTCAGCCTCGGAATTTCCGCCATTATTATACTTAATATATTCCTAGCCATTGCCCTCATATTTCTTGAACGAAGAGACCCGTCTTCTACATGGGCTTGGTTAATGGTTTTGTTCTTTATTCCCGTATTTGGATTCATTGTGTACCTCCTGTTAGGAAGACAACTGCGGAAGAAACATTTGTTTCGCTGGGAAGGTCGCAGTAAAATCGGGATTGATAATCTGATTGATTATCAAATTGACGCCATTGAAGCGGGAACATTTGAGTTCCGTCTCGACGATGCATTTGATTATAAAGACATGATATACATGCAATTGCGCAATAACCATGCAGTATTGACCCAGGATAATGCAGTAACAATTTTCAATGATGGGGAAAAAAAGTTTTCAGCCCTTTTGGAAGACTTGGAAAGTGCTAAAGATCATATCCATATTCAATACTACATTTTCCGCTTAGACGGACTTGGAAGTCGCATTCATGACGTCCTCATTCGAAAAGCCAAGCAAGGCATAAAAGTTCGATTACTTTTTGACGATATGGGTTCTCGTGGATTGAGAAAAAATCATTTCAAAAAACTCATGGATCTAGGTGGGGAAGTCGAAACATTTTTCCCGTCAATCATGCCACTCGTAAACCCACGTTTAAATTATCGTAATCACCGCAAAATCGTAGTAATCGACGGGCGCATTGGCTATATTGGCGGCTTTAACGTTGGGGATGAGTACTTAGGACTAAATCGTAAATTCGGCTACTGGCGTGATACACACTTACGTTTGGAAGGAAGTGCCCTTCACCCGCTTCAAACTCGATTTATTTTGGACTGGAACCAAGCGTCCAAGGATCAGGACATTGAATATTCCGATCGCTACTTCCCTGCAATTCCCATGAAAGGTTCTGTCGGGTTACAAATCGTTTCAAGCGGTCCGGATTCAGAGTGGGAACAAATAAAAAATGGCTATTTGAAGTTGATTACTTCCGCCAAAAAATATATTTATATTCAAACACCTTATTTCATACCTGATGCAAGTTTTATGGACTCGCTTCGCATTGCCTGTCTATCGGGCATAGATGTACGCATCATGATTCCGAATAAGCCGGATCACATGTTTGTATATTGGGCGACTTATTCTTATGTTGGCCAACTCATCAAAGCTGGTGCGAAAGTGTTCATTTATCAGAATGGTTTCTTGCATACGAAAATGATTGTTGTGGATGATGAGGCTTCAACTGTCGGGACAGCCAATATCGATGTACGGAGTTTTAAACTGAACTTCGAAGTAAACGCATTTATTTACGATCGGGAAACGTCCCATCAATTAGCTGAGTTGTTTGAACAAGACATGATGTTATCCACGGAACTTACGTGGGATTTATATGAAAAACGAACGCGATTCATTAAAATGAAGGAATCATTTTCAAGGCTTCTATCACCTATTCTCTAAAATCAAATTCACCACGCTCGGCATGAAGATTTCCACTTTCTTCATGCTTTTTTTGTGGCATGGAATTGCAGATGAGCATTCGATATGAACTCGTTGTGTTCTGTGGTATCATGTACGATGTACAAAAATAGGAAGAGGTTCGCAAACTCCCTCTATAAAAAACTAAGGTGATTCTGTTTTTAATTTTCAACGTGTATGGTATCACCTAAATAGAGATGTCGAATACTCATTCTTCAAAAGGAGAAATGAGCAATGAAACAAGAAAAAGCAGTTGTTGTATTCAGTGGAGGACAAGACAGTACTACTTGTCTGTTATGGGCTTTAACCCAGTATGAAGAAGTATATACGGTCACTTTCGATTATGGTCAGCGGCACATTGAGGAAATTAAGTGCGCTGAAGAAATTGCCAAAGAATTGAATGTTCCATTCAAAGTTCTGGATATGCAATTAATTAATCAACTGTCACCAAATGCTTTGACACGAAGTGATATCGCTGTGACTGAAGGTGCTGATGGCGAGTTGCCTTCTACATTTGTCCCAGGTCGAAATCATTTATTCCTGTCCTTCGCTGCGGTTTATGCACAGTCCATCGGGGCACGCCATATCATTACAGGCGTTTGTGAATCTGATTTCAGCGGATACCCGGATTGCCGTGATGTGTTTGTCAAAGCACTGAATGTCTCCATTAACTTAGCAATGGATTCATCGCTTGAGTTCCACACCCCTTTAATGTGGTTGGACAAAGCGGAAACTTGGAAACTAGCCGATGAATTAGGTGCACTGGACTTCGTACGTGAGAAAACATTGACGTGTTATGAAGGTGTACGCGGAGACGGATGTGGAGAATGTCCTTCATGTGTGCTGCGCAGTAGAGGCTTGACCACTTACCTTGCAGAAAAACAAGGAAGTGAAACCAAATGATGCAACAATTTTATCCACAAACCCAACATTCGTATCGTTACGAATTAAATAAAGATATGCACTTGTCTGCCGCTCACTTCATTCCGAATGAAAATGCTGGCAACTGTCAATATATGCACGGTCACACGTATTTCATTAACATTACGATTGCAGGGGATCAGTTGGACGATATGGGCTTTTTGATTGATTTTAAGGACGTCAAAAACCTCGTCCATAAACGATATGACCATACCGTTCTGAATGACCATCCTGAATTCAAACAAAAATTCCCCACTACGGAACAAGTCGCTGGAGAAATTTGGACAACCATCCACACGAAACTTAAAACACTTTCTCACCAACCTAAATGTCTTCAAGTAGTCGTGCGTGAAACCCCTACCAGCTATGTCGTGTACCGTCCAAAAGCGGAGGATTTATTATGAAAATACCAGTAATGGAGATATTCGGTCCTACGATTCAAGGTGAAGGAATGGTCATCGGACAAAAGACGATGTTTGTTCGTACTGGAGGATGTGATTATTCATGTTCGTGGTGTGACTCTAAATTCACCTGGGATGGCACGGGGAAAAGTACGGCGATGAAAGCCGAAGAAATCATTGAATCTTTAAAAGAAATCGGTGGAGAAGCTTTTTCTCACATTACGATTTCTGGCGGGAATCCCGCACTTCATAAAGGATTGGGCAAATTCATCGATCAGTGCCATGAACAAGGATGGAAAGTGGCAATCGAGACTCAAGGATCTTTTTGGCAAGATTGGTTAGTACAAATTGACGACGTGACAATCTCACCAAAACCACCAAGTTCTAAAATGGTGACGGACTTCGATAAACTGGACACCTTTATGCACAATTTAAGAGAATCGAATGTGAGCTTAAAAGTAGTGATCTTCAATGAGGAAGATTTCAAGTTTGCAGAAATGATTCATGAACGTTATCCGGAAGTTCCATTCTATTTGCAAGTTGGCAATGATGATGTCTTGACTGTCGATGATCAAGCATTGGTTTCATCATTATTGACACGCTTTGAATGGCTAGTTGATACGGCTATGAAATCGACGATTATGAACGATGCGCGTGTATTGCCTCAATTACATGCTTTAGTTTGGGGAAATAAACGTGGTGTTTAACAAGGAGGAACCAACGATGAGTGGTCGTGAAAAAGAAGAATTACGAGAACAAGGCATCAATTTATTAGGGAATCAAAATGTGCAATATGACTTTTCATATAATCCAGGTGTTTTGGAATCGTTTGACAACAAACACCCATACCGAGATTATTTCGTGAAATTCAATTGTCCAGAGTTTACATCACTATGTCCAATTACAAGCCAGCCGGATTTCGCAACAATCTATATCAGTTATATTCCTGATGTGAAAATGGTGGAAAGTAAATCGCTTAAATTATACTTATTCAGTTTCAGAAACCATGGCGATTTCCATGAGGATTGCATGAATATCATCTTGAATGATTTGGTCGAGCTTATGGACCCTCGCTACATCGAAGTATGGGGTAAATTCACGCCACGTGGCGGCATCAGTATCGATCCTTACACAAACTATGGGAAACCTGGTACGAAGTATGAAGAGATGGCAACTCATCGCATGATGAATCATGATATGTATCCAGAAACGATTGATAACCGGTAACAAAGGCTGCGTTCACTGAAGACTGTAGGTGTACAGGTTGCTTTGTACGCCTAGCTGTTGTTGCACAATGGTCTAAACATTCTAAGAGGGATGGGCTTAGTGACTTTCGTCACTAAGCCCATCCCTCTTTTTCAGACTATCCTAAGATTACTCGTCGCATAAAAATGTTACAACCTTAAAACCCACAGAATGCAAGCAGAGGCTAGCTATATCGTCTATAAAAAAGGCAATAAAAGTAACGCTCTATTCACAAAACAGTTTCTAGTTAGACTTATTTCTTGTCATTTGATATTTATCCTAATTTTGATAAAAACACAAAAACAAGCTGTAATGACTTCCCTCACTCTTTTGATTCCTTTTCATTTGCAACTTTATTTATTCTTTCTAGCATTGGCGGATGTGAATATCGAAACCATTTCACGAGTAGTGGTGGATTCACTTCATTTAATCCTGCCTTCGTTAGTTCTTGAAAAGTTGTGACAGCTGCCTCTGGGTCGTCCATTAATTCCATTGCATACTGATCAGCTCTTGTTTCCTGATATCTGGAAATATAATTTGAAATTGGACTTGAAGCAAACAATAGAAAAGATGTGATAAGTAAAAATAATGGCAATGAATGAATAGCGTTCACTTGTTTAATTTTTAATACACGTCCAAAGCGCTGGATGGCCCTAGGCATTATTTTAGCAGTCAACCAGAGCCCGACAAGCATTGTTAGGATATAACCAGCGATTCCGAAGTATATATGTTTCTCCACATAATGCCCCATCTCATGAGCCATAATGAAAAGAATTTCATTTTCTGATAAGCGGTTTAAAGTCGTATCCCATAATACTATTCTTGAATTATTTCCAATCCCCGTAACATAGGCATTTAGCGCATTTGTCTTTTCCGCCATGTTGACTTCATACACATGTTCTGTTGGAATTTTTGCTTGCTCAGCCAACATGAGAATTTTCGTCTCTAATTCTTTGTTTGTTAGCGGATAAAAATCATTATATAAGGGGTCAATCACTACTGGTTGAATGAACATGAGGAAAATGGAGAAAGGAATCATCAGTAACCAGGCATTTAACCACCATCTCTTTGTGCTTTTATTTATAAGCCAATAAAGAACCGTTACAATCACTACTGTCGTTCCGAAGTTAACCCAAAATTCAATGACATTATCACGCATCCAAGAATTGAAATTCTGGGTACTAATCCCATATTTTTTACTTAAGGAATATCTGTAAAAGTCTAAAGGAAATAAAACAATAAACGTAAGTACGGACAGTAAAAAAAGATATACTGCATTTTGCAAAATTGCCCATTTTTTTTGCAAAGGAATCCATCTTTCAAACGCTAGAGAAAGTCCAGTGATCAGTATGAATAAATAGACAAGCCATTCAAATGGTACTGATACAAAAAAGAGGAAATTCTTTATTCTTGAATACTCCTCACTAAGGTACAATTCTCGCTCTGACATAAAAACATGAGGATCTGCAACAGTTCCTTTCAAAGCTGCTGGTATCCCCCCACTGCCACTATGGAAGATATAAACATACATTAGGAAAGCATATACCCCAAATAATAAAAGAGCGATAATTCCCCATTTTTTCGCCAAATCCATTTCGCCTCCACTCACTCTCACTT
>Ga0209013_10002600_pt1 | contig 16274 bp, 15 predicted proteins | sample Cruoilmetagenom2_FD_187291 | JGI IMG/M metagenome (GOLD analysis project Ga0209013, IMG submission 187291) | Oil polluted marine microbial communities from Coal Oil Point, Santa Barbara, California, USA - Sample 2 (SPAdes) (version 2) | ecosystem: Environmental > Aquatic > Marine > Oil seeps ...
GGGTAGCTTGTTTCAAGAGATGGTACGGGGCGTATTTGGGAACCTGGAATTTTTTGACTGATTATGCCGAACAGGGTGCGCGCTGCACCGATAATAGTGTCGATGTTTTCACCGGAAATGTTAACGTCAATATTGCGCCCCTGCCCGATGCCGTGTTCAAAAATACCAGCCTGGATACTGACCCCGAAAATGCCCGGGATGGAATGTATGATCCGGGTAAAAAGGGGCATCATTTCCCTTGCCCTTGTTTCATGGACACTTAGTCCGCCAAATAAGTTGAAGCGATCGGCCCCAACATAGAACATCTGTTTGATCTGGGGAATACCGTCCTTGCCGTCTTCCTTAAAATACGGTTCGGCATCGCTGAATATTTTTCTGCCCATAGCCTTCAACTTTTCAACAGAGTAACCGGGCGGAGGAATGAGAATATTCAGTATAAGGTTTCGGTTGCCCTGGGGCAGGTATTCGGCGCTTGGCATCATCCAGGCTGTCAGGCCCAGGGAGAACGAGGTGAGGATTATTACCGTTGCAAGCCGGGTAAAAGTGTTTTTCAGGCAGAAGCCGGAAATCCGCATAAGGGTAGAAACGATCACCGGACCAACATAACTTTGCTGGAGTTTTCCAGGTTGCCGGTCTTTTTTTCGTTTGTAAAACTGATGGATAAGAGTCGGGATCACCGAGATTGAAACAAAGAGGCTGAGCAGAATGGCGAAGGTGATGGCTATGGCAATATCCCTGAACAGCTGACCGGCTTCTTCCTGCATGAAAATTATCGGCAGAAAAACGGCAACAGTTGTTGCGGTCGAGGCAAGTATGGCACCCCAGACCTCTTTTGTCCCCTCGTAGGCAGAGTCAAAAGGTTTTTTGCCCATTTTCCGGTGTCGATCTATGTTCTCCAGGACCACAATTGCATTATCAACAAGCATACCGACGGCAAATGAAATCCCGGCCAGACTGACCACGTTCAGGTTTCTGCCCATCAGCCACAGGAAAATAAAGGTGCCAATCGCAGAAATAGGGATGGCAAGGGCGGTTGTCACTGTTGAGGTTACGCTTCGCAGAAAGATCAGAAGAACACAGACCGCCAGCAGTCCTCCAATCAGAATGTTTTGTTTGACAGTACTAATTGCCCGGGTGATGTAGGGCCGCTGGTCATACACCCAGTCGATATAGAGGTTGTTTTCAGCCAGGATGGTTTCATTCAGGTGGGCGACCTGTTTTTCGAGCCGGTCACTCATCTCCAGGACATTTGCACCCTGTTCCTTGCGGACACCGATGACGATGACCTGGATACCGTTATGAAGAACTCCGACGCTTTCTTTTGTATAGCCGGGTGTAACTTCGGCAACATCCCGAAGATAGACCCGTTTGATTCCATCATCAAAAATGACAACATCAAGGGGATCGGCAGGTGTTTGGAATTGACTGACAGTCCGTATCCGGTAGTTTTTCTTGCCGATGCCAAGCACACCGGCGGAAACGTTTTTATTTGCATTTTTGATCGACTCGGTGATCTGGTTGATGGTGATGTTATGCCGGGCCATCTTTTCGGAGTCCAGAGTCACATGCAGTTCGTTTTCGGTACCGCCGAAAACGAAAAGAGAGCCGACACCCTTGACACGATCCAGATACTGCCGGACGTTGTCCTCAAAAAATGTCCTGAAGTGATTGATATGTTCCTTGTTCTCAGGGGTTGTTTTCAGCATCATCCAGATAACCGGAGAACTTTGGGCGCCGGCCGCCTCAATTTTTGGTTTGTCGGCATTGTCAGGATAGCCGGTGACCTCGTTCAGCTTGTTGGATACCCTGAGCAGGGCCTCGTCGAGATCAGTTTCAAGGGTGAAGGAAAGGGTGATTTCACCATAACTGTTATAGCTGGCACTTTCCATTTTGGTCAGTCACTGCAGACCCTTCAGGGTTTTTTCCTGTTTTTCGATAATCTCCTTTTCGATTTCATAGGGAGTGGCCCCGCCCCAGGTCGTATTGACCGTAATCTCAGGAGTTTCAACATCCGGCGTCAGCTGTACCGGCAGCTTATTCAAGCCTATAAGGCCGAACATCACGACCAGGATGACGGCAACGATGACTGCAACCGGTTTGTTGATGGAATATTTGATAATATCCATTACTGTTCCCCAACCACGGTTACGGGCTGACCAGGACGTAACCGTTCGTTACCCTCAACGACCACAACCATGCCCGGCACAAAGGATGGGTTGTCGGCACCAACCTTGTCGTCAAAGAAGGTAACGATGTTGACCGGCATGATTGCGGCCTTGTTGTCCTTGACCGAATAGACAAAGTCCTTTCCCTGGAACTGGACCAGAGCGTCCCGGGGAATTATGGCGAGTTCTTTTTTTTCACTGGTGGGGATATAGACAGTGGAAGACATGTTCTCCGCAATATCTTCAAGAGGCGCTATAGAGATTTTTTAAAAAACATTTTTTGTGCGCACATCTGCCGTGGGGATGACCTGGGATATCGTACCTGTGAGCTTTTTGTTAAATGCATTAATGTTGACCGGTACCTCCTCGCCAATGGTGATAAACTGTAAGATAGTTTCTTCAACCGGGACTTTGACAATAAGGTCCTGGGTTGAACCGATTGAAACAAGCTGCTTTCCCTGTTGGACCCATTCCCCGGTTTCTACATTCTTGGCGAGAATTATTCCGTCAAACGGAGCATTGATAACACTTTTTCTCTTCTGGATGAGCAGTTTTTCCAGTTCAAGTTCGGATGATTTTTTCTCGGCCAGGGAGTCCTGGTAGTCGTAGACGGCATCGTCATAATTTTTTTCACTCGTCCCCTTCCGGTTTAACAGTGTTTCCAGTCGGGTGTAGTTTTTTCGGGCAAGTTGAATGCGCAGGTCAATCTGCTCAATGCGTGTTTTTCGTAGGGAAATTTCCTGTTCAAGAATTTCGGTGTCCAGCCGAATCAGCGGTTCTCCGGCTTGTACCCGGTCCCCCTCGGTGACAAGAACACGTTCAACGAGGCCGGATACATCAGAAGAAACCTGGCTCTTTCTGTCGTAGGTGAGCAACCCTATATAGGAGCGATTTTCAGAGACGATCTCTCTGACAATTTGCTGAACTGCCACTTTTGCAGGGGGAGGTTCCTGGGCAAAAGCAGCTGGAGGAAGCAGAAGGAAAAGCAACACAGCAGGAGCGGCAAATAACGAGTAAAATGCGACAGTTGGCGCTTGACAGGACACTTGGAGAGTAAGAAAAGTTCGCACCGTAGACCTCATTTCTATGTGTTGGGGTTAGACATTGTTTTAATGTCAATTGCTTTTGTGATGATATAACCAGGGAAGCTTTAAATCGGGGGGGCGATGGTAACGACAATTCGCATATCGGTTTCTGCCTTGACTCCGTGCGGCTCTCTGATGTCTGAAATAAGAATATCACCGGTTTTGGCAGGGATAGTCATGTCTCCGTCCCCTAGAAATTCTCCTGAGCCTTCAATGACAAGGATAGATAGCTGTCCATCAAGGTCATGGGAATGAACAGGAAAAATCTTGCCGGCGGAAATGTTGAAATTAATGATTTTAAAAAATTCAGAGTCGTGTACAACAAAATTCTGCATGCCGAGAGGATTGAATTGACGGGTTGTATCCAGTTCAATTTTTTTCATTCTCCCTCCTGATCGATAAATGGTTCATTCTAAATTATTATATTGAATAAACAGCCAACAAGCAAAATTCCAGTGCCGACAATTGCAATAAATGCTCCGATTAATTTTGGTTTCAGGACCTTTCGGAGGATAACTGTTTCCGGCAGTGAAAGGGCGATTTGAAGTGGTTCCATTTTCTTGCCCTTGTTTATGTTTTATTTGTAACCAATTACAGGGTCCATAACTTTGTGGTATCACCTGCTTTTATTGTGCATCGCATCGTTGTCGAACAGCAATCTCAGGTCGCCTTACGAGCATTTTATGAATTTGAGAGTCATCATTGAGCCACTGCTTCATTAATTTGAGCATTTCAGCGGCATATTGAGATTCACTGTTTTCTGCCAACCGGTAAATAATCCATGATCCCTCTTTTCTGAACTTTATTAATCCCGCCTCTTCCAGGAGTTTCAGGTGTTTTGAAACCGTCGGCTGGGCCAGACCGAGAAGGGGTTGGATTTCACAGACGCACAGTTCGCCATCCTCTAGAATTTTCATGATTTTTATCCTGCCGGGGTCGGACAGGGCCTTCATGATGCGAATAAGATTTTTCATTGCTATTCCTATATTTACATATTGCTTTATGGTAATCCGATAATCGGATATCTGTTCTTTGTCAATATCTCAATTCAAAAGGAATCTAATTTGCCTTCCGCACATACTTATCAAAGCGGCCAACCATAGCCTGTTTTGCATGGTCATCAACAAAGCTGGCTTCAAAGCTGTTTCTGGCGAGCTGGACAGCCTGGTCTCTGTCCATGTCTAATTCCCGTGCAAGGGCAAAAAAGTTTTCATTGAGATAGCCGCCAAAATAGGCGGGGTCGTCAGAGTTGACGGTAACCTTGAGGCCCTTGTCCAGTAATGTAAGTATATTGTGGTCCTTCATCCGGTCAAAAACCCGCAGCTTGATATTAGACAAAGGACAGACCGTCAGGGGGATTTGCTGCTCAATGAGCAGTTGGACTAGTTGCGGGTCTTCAAGACAGCGAATACCGTGGTCAATGCGCCTTGCCTTCAGCAGGTTCAGTGCCTGCCGGATATACTCCGGCGGGCCTTCTTCGCCCGCATGGGCAACAGGGAGAAAATTTTCCTTCATGGCCCGCTCAAAGACTTCTTGAAATAATTCAGGGGGAAAACCTTTTTCCGAAGAGTCAAGACCGACGCCGGTAATAAGATGTTTGTAGGGAAGGGCAGTTATGAGGGTCTTCATGGCCTCGTCGCAACTTAGATGCCTGAGAAAGCACATGATCAGTTTTGAGCTGATATTGAACTGCTGCTCGGCATCCTGAAGTGCCCGGGTGATACCGCCTATTACACTATCAAATGCAACGCCACGGTCCGTATGGGTCTGGGGATCAAAAAATATTTCGGTGTGGATAATGTTCTGGTCATGGCATCGTTTAATATAGGCCCAGGTCATGTCATAGAAATCCTGTTCCTTCAGGAGCACATTTGTTCCCTGGTAGTAAATGTCGAGAAAGGACTGCAGGTTGTCGAATTGATAGGCGTTCCGGACTTCTTCAACGCTTGAGAACGGGAGTTCAATATTATTTCTCGTGCCTATTTCGAACATCAGTTCCGGCTCCAGTGAACCTTCTATGTGAATATGAAGCTCTGCCTTTGGCATTTTTCGGATAAAATCGATCACAGCATACTCCTTGTTGCATATGGAATTATCTTGCTGTTTAAACGCAAAAAATCCATGAGTTAGTTAGTGACGGTAACTCTGCCGTCAGGCGGAGGTGTGTTGATAATTTTTTTCTTGTAAAATTTTTCGGCCAGCACTGAATATAGAGTTGTGTACGTGTTGACGGGGTCCTGGCCAAACTGTTTAAACCAGTAATATTTGTCACCCTTACGCTCCGCAAGGTAGGCGTTACAGGCTATAGAATATATTTTATCGGGATCAAGAGACAGGTACGAGCCGTCTTTTGCCGCTACGCTGATACCTGTGACCCTGGTGCCAGGTTGGGTTACAGACCAGGTTCCGTTTTGATCGGTTATTTGCTGTGCCTGTTCAGACATGGTGATAGTAAAATGCAATCCTGAAACCTGCAGGAAGCCGCCATGACCTATCTGGCTTGCAGAATGTTCGAGAATTTCTTTCAGGTAATTTCCCTTGATCTTGAGCAGGTAGACATCATTTTCAAACTCATCTATTTCATGCAGCATCTTGTCAGTAACCGGTCCGGGAGGATATTCCTTGTTCCCTCTGAAGGCTCCGGCATTGTTCATAACAACATCGACTTTGAATTTATCACGGATAAGGTCGTTAATAAGGTCGGCTACAGTTGACTCTCCGGACCTGACAGAAGATTTTCCCAGGTTCCAGGTTGTTTCAGTTGAGCCAAGGACCACGGCACCAGGCATTTTCTCCCTGTATTGGGCAAGTCGTGACTTAATCTGCCCGTTTTCAGGGATATCCTGTGTGATTGGGATAAGTCTGAACCGGATAGAATCTTTTTGAATCTGGTTGTCAGGAGTCAGGCTGATATCCAGGTAAACAAGAGCAGCTCCTTTCTCTCCACCGTTGACGATAAGGGTGTTGCCGACCTGTTTGTAGTCAGGGAGATAGTCATGGGAATGACCGCCGAAAATAATGTCAATGCCGTCAACCTGTGCAGCGATACGCCTGTCCTGCTTAACCCCAATATGGGTCACCGCAACAATAATGTCTGCTCCATTCTGCTTGAGCGCTGTAACCATATTTTTTGCAACAGTCAGGTTGTCTGCCTGCAAGCGAACATTGCCTCCGCTCGTCACAAAGGGAAACTCTTCGGTCATCAAGGAAAAAAAGCCGACGCGAATAGTATCATAGTTGCGGATTAAGTAGGGCTGACAAGAATTTTCAAGGGCTGTACCGGTAACTTTTAGGTCGGAACACAGGGTGGTAAAACCGGTTTGCTCCAGGGCTTCGCCTAGAATACCGGCACCGCGGTCAAATTCATGATTCCCCAGGCCAAGGATGTCATACCCGGCCTTTCCCATCAGTTCGAAAATTGCCCTGCCGTCAAAGGAATGGAAATAGCTTCCCATGAGGTCATCTCCTGACGAGAGAACAATGACAGGGGCTTCTCCCTTTTGCTCAATCTCCTCAATACTTGCGGCGATCCGGGAGATTCCACCCACCACTTGTATCTTTGCCCCGTCTTGGTTCAGATCGACTGTACGTTCAACCGGGTCCAGCTTTCCCTGCAAATCGGCAGTGCCTAGAAAAATCAGACGACGTGTTTCGCCACCACCGCCAAAGGCCTGCACAGTGTAGACGAAGATCAGGTAGAAGATGAACAGGATGCTTAGCAAGTATTTTTTTTCTTTGTAACGCATGGCTTTCTCTCAGTTGGTGGGATTCGTCCCTCACAATTATTGCTTATCGACAGCCCTAAGCATAGTTTTTTTCTCATCTCCTAAAGAATGGGCGTATTTTCCTTGAGTTTATTTAGAGGATAATGGGTGCCGCGCCAGTCAATGCCATCGTTGGTGAGAGTTGTTAGCATGCCCTTTAAAATGATGTAGATGTTTATATAAGGCGTAACCAGGGCAAAGGGAAGTGTCCAGTATGTAGTATTGGTGATATCGGCTCCGTAGGCAGAAGAGAGCAGTCTGATGGAAACAGTCAGGAAACAGACAAGCTGTGTCATACCGGAAGTCAGAAAAACGCCCCACAAAGGCAGAATCGTCAATAAGCAGATCATGAGAACAGCTATCATGACACAGGAAACCCGGAAGTTATACAGGGCGAAGATATTTTTCATCAGGCCGTTGATCATATTTGCTGGTGAATCATACCAATGGACGGCAAGAAAATCATATCCGGATAAACACTCCTGCCTGAAGCCGTTCCGCTTGATAATTTTGCCAAGCATAATATCGTCAATCGGATGCATTCTGATTTGCTCATGGCCACCGATCTCCATGTAAACCGATTTCCTGACCAGGTTGAATGCACCGACCCCGATAAAGTTTTTGCTTTTCGGATTACTGACCTTCCACGGCTTGAACAGAAAAAACAACCCGCCGCCCGCATCGACCATCATGGCGTTGAGTAACAGGCCGCGGGCAATATTTCTGAAAATCAGGGACAGATGATCAATATGTTCATTGATCATAATCGACATCGCCCTGGAAAGGGTCGTCTTCTCGAAAAGAATATCGGCATCAGTAAACAAAACAAATTCACCCTGCGCCTGGAGAACACCTTGGTGGAGGGCATGGTTCTTGCCGAGCCAGCCTTCCGGCAGTTCCTCAATAGTATGAATGAGGAGTTCAGGATACTCCTGCTTGATTTGTGCAAGGACCTCTCCGGTTCCATCTGTTGATCGGTCATTAACAACAATTATTTCAACGGGATTATAATCCATATTAAGGATGGAAAGCAGGGCTGGTTCGATGGTTTTCTCTTCATTACAGGCAGGGACAATGATAGAAACTTTCGGACGGACCTCCTGCTCAAAGAGCATAATCCCGCCCAGGGACCGCATTTTTCTAATCCCAAGCCAAAGCTCAACCAGGGCATATAGGTTAATCATAAAAATGACTACAGCAAAAACAAATAAAGAGGTCAATGTCTATGCTCCGGATACCATTGTATTGAGGAAACCAAAATCAACTATATCATATTATAAAAGTATATCTTCCCTGCCGATTGGAGCGATAATGCTGTTGCTGCGCTCTACTTCCTGATTTTTACAAGGTGAGCGCTGTCATTCATTATCCGGAGCTTTTTTCGTGTTGCAGAATGCCTTGACAACCGGCAGTTCGTCCCATCTGGTGGTGTAGGCCGGTGATTTATGCTCCTGGCTCATGCACCAGGGTTTATCCAGGCCGGACGAGGCATATTGTACTGTGTTTCTGCCCCAGCGGCTGTTGATCTGGTCCAGGGCTTCCATGACTGCTCCGTTGTTTTTTGGCAGCGGCTGAAACAGGTTCTGCTGCCGCATTGTTGAACTGGTAAGCTCAGTCAACATGACCCCGGCCTTCTGGTAGGAAAAATTTTTTTTATAGATTTTTTTCAATCCCTGCAGGGCCGCCCTGATCAAGACCGGTGTCGAGGAGGTTGGCGGCTCTAAGCTGACCATCAGGCTGTCGGAGTGCTGGGGCAGATTTTTGCGGTGACGGTTGGTGCGTAGAAAAACGTGCAGGTTCGCAGCCACCAGACTCTCATTCCTGATTTTTTCTGCGGCAACAGATACGTAGCTGGAAACCGCCTCGCCGAGATCCTTCACCAAGAACACCGGCTTCCTGAAGGATCGGGAGCAGACGACAGACTTTCTGGGGACCGGTTCATGGTCAATGGGAATGCAGGGGGTGCCGCGCAGTTCCATAACTGTGCGGAGACCGACGACAGTCAGGTGCTCCCGTATCCACTCATCGTCACTGTTTTTCAGGTCAAGTGCAGTGAAAATTTTCTGCCGGTTCAGTTTTTCACCATTCCTCCTACCGATTCCCCAAATATCCCCAACCGGTATTTCGGCCAGCAGGGTGTCCATATCGTCACAAGACGTCAGGTCAAGAACACCCCGGCAACTGGCGTCTTTTTTGGCGATGCGGTTGGCGATTTTGGCAAGGGTCTTGGTCGGACCTATACCAATGGAAACAGGAATACCCACATATTGTTTTATTTTTTTTCTTAGAAAAAGTGCGTGTGACCTTAAATCTGCGCCTGCAATGTGTGTTTCTGGCAGCCGGATAAAGGCCTCGTCAATGGAGTAGACTTCTACCTCGGGTTCCATCTGCTGCAGGATGGACATCACCCGGTGGGAAAGGTCACCGTAGAGGGCGTAGTTTGAGGAGAAAACATAAACGTTGTGTTTTTCGATAAGCGCCCTGTTTTTGAAATACGGTGCGCCCATGGGGATGCCCAGTGCCTTGGCCTCGTTTGAACGGGCGATGATGCAGCCGTCATTGTTGGACAGGACAACAACGGGTTTGCCCTCCAATTCCGGTTTGAACAGACGCTCACAGGAGGCATAGAAGTTGTTGCAGTCAACAAGGGCAAAGACGGTGTTCATGACAGGCTACAACTGGTGGACAACACTGGTCACCACTCCCCAGATTTCGCAGCCGGTATCTTTGTTAATTATCAAGGGAGGGTAGTTCGGGTTTTCAGCAACAAGCCGTCCTCCGTTGCCATTCTGGATAAGTTTTTTGACTGTCAGCTCACCATTATAGACTGCAATGACAATGTTGCCGCTCACCGGCTTAAGGGAACGGTCGACAATGAGGATATCATCGTGGTGAATACCGACACCGATCATCGAGTCGCCGGCGACTCGGACAAAGAAGGTGGCGGCCGGATTTTTTATAAGCAGTTCATTGAGGTCCAGCTTTCGATCGACATAGTCGTCCGCCGGAGAAGGAAAACCAGCCGAAACACCGCTGAGAAAAAGCGGCCGTCGGACCTTTGATTTCTGCTCTATCCCGTAAATTTCTGCAATTGAGTCGTCGGTCTGTATTGTCATATTGTCTTCCGGTTTTGCCTGGCAGTGTGATTCGTGCAGGTTTTTCAATATTGATGGAATCGTAAAAAGTCAAAATTATCGCTCCTGGAGTGAATTGTCGATCGTCGTCAGGAACGGATCAAACAGGTATTCAAGTACGCTTCGCTGGCCGATGTGAATGAAGGCTTGAACCAGCATGCCTGGGTAAAGCCGGTAAACGCGGTTGTTATGTTGAAAATGATCCTGTTCGGTGTCAATGCGGACCGTATAATACATCCGTCCTTCTTCGTTTGTAAATGCATCGGGGCTGACGTGCGTCACCTTGCCCTCAAGTTTGCCGAATCGTCGTGCATCCGGGGACGCCAGTTTAACCACGGCTCTCTGGCCCACGGTAACAAAACCGATATCACTTATCGGCAGATGCGCCTCAATCACCAGTTTGTCTCCGCCTGGGACAATATCCATGATGGTCATGCCAGGCGTGACAACACCGCCTTCGGTGACGATATGGAGCGATTTGACAATACCGTCCACGGGTGAACGGATCACCTTGCGATTAAAGTTGTCATCGTATTTGCGAAGCCGCATAGTAAATTCATCCAACTGCTTCCTGGCATCCTTTAATTCTATTCGGATAAGGGATAGAAATGCGTGGTGCATCTCTTCAAGCTTATTATTTGCCTCCTTGACAGCAGATTCAGCTCGTTCAATGGCTACCTGGTCCTGCTCAATACCACTTTTCAGATCCGTGCCTTCCCGTCTGAGTTCAAGGTGCTTGTACCTCGTTGTCAGATTTTCAGCGAGCAGGTCTTCACTTATGTCGAGCTGTTTATTCAAGAGAGCAAGAGATGCCTTTTCGTTTTCAAGTCGGGCCTTGATGACATCAATATCCTGCTCCTTCTGGTGTATTTTTTCTTTTTGGGTTTTGACTTCGCTCCTGTACTGGCTTTGCCTGGACTGAAAAAGATGGAGATTCTGCCTGGCCAGTTCGGGGTGCTCTTGGGCCAGATCGTCAGGAAAATTCAGGCTTTCCTGTCTGCTGTTTTCCGCTTCCAGCCTGATAACATCGAACTGCAGAGAAATGATCCGGGCCGTCAGTTCATCTACATCAGCACCGCTTGCTGTCTGTTCCAGGACGGCAAGGATTTGGCCCCCTTTGACGGTCTCACCTTCACGAACCATTATTTCACGGACAATACCTCCCTCAAGATGCTGGATTTCCTTCACCCTGCTGCTTGGAACAACCTTGCCATTTGCCGTACTGACAATGTCGAGTTTGCTTATAACAGTCCAGAGGACAAAACATACACACATGGTGACGAGCAACAGGAAAAAAACCTGCACCAGGCGTCTGTTGCCTGCAAGCGGTTTGATTTGGTTATTCTGCGGCATTTGGTTGTGTTATCTGGGGTACGGGTTTACGGTTAAGATCAAGAAGGACATTGGCCGCCTTGATGAGATGTGGGTCATTGGAGCTGACAATAATTGTTTTTCCGTCTTGGGTACACCTGTTGAGGAGGGAGTATATAGTTCTGCATCCATCTTGATCAAGGCCTACCGTTGGTTCATCGAACAGGACAAGGGGGCCTTCGGTCATCAACGCCCTTGCCAGAGCTATCCTTTTACGGATTCCAGGCGGTATGGCGGCAGGATCACTGATAACCGTTTCAATACCCTTGGCGGATCTGTCCAGGAAGTCTCTCAAGCCCGCCTCCAGGACAACACGATTCAGCATGGCATCATCGACCTGTTCGCCCAGGAGGATATTGTCCCTGATTGAGGCCAGAAAGAAGGTCGGTTCCTGTGGCAGGTAGATGATCTGTCTGCGCCACCAGGGTTTGGCCATCTGCTTGAGATTAATGTCGTCGGCGAGAATGTCACCCCTGCTGCATTCAAGCAGACCGGCGGCGAGACGAATCAGGGTCGTTTTTCCGGTTCCATTATTGCCTGTAACAGCAAGAATCTCACCCTGTTGCACGTCCAGGGTGAGTGATTCAAAAAGAGGGGTACTGGTACCGATATAGCCAAAGCCGACGTCTTGCAGTCTAAGCCGTCCGGAATATTGTTTAATGGCAATCCCTTCGCTTTGCTCACTCGGCAGCTTGGCCAGTTCGTCCAGAACTGTTTTGCTCTTCGATGACTGTTTGAGTAGATGGATAGAGCGAAAAAGCCTGGCAATAGATTGAAAGGACCTGCTCGCCAGAATGTTGGCACCGATCAGGACACCGACACTTAGTTCTCCCTGAACGACCAGTATTGCACCGGCACTGTAAATGATAACAGACTGCAGAGAGCCGATTGTCATCATAAGCGATGAAGATTGCTCACGTCTGAAGGCCAGTCGCTGCCGGAGTGTTGAAAGGTGCTGCAGGTTTTTTTCACGGATCGCTGTCAGGTAACCGATTCCGTTGAATGCCCGGATAGTCTCCGGCGTATTGAGTGCTGTAAGTTCATGGTTACGGTACCGGACAAATATTTGTGCCATTTGTTCGGCCAGCTGATTGTTTTTGACAATGGAATATGCCCCGGCAGCCAACCCGATGAATGTGCCGATCAGGGCGATAAGGGCAAGTGTCGGGCTGAGGAAGGCCAGAGCAAGCAGGTAGAGCAGGACAAATGGAACATCGAGCAGGGGAATTATATTGGGTGGTTCCCAGCCGGCCTGCACCTTGCGGATGTCAGACATGATGTTGGCAATCTGTTCTCTGGAAAACCTGACCACTGCACCAAACTTGGCAGTGGAGAGGGTGTGAAGGACATCCTGCTCAAGAATCCTGTCCGGTTCCTCATTCATTTGGGAAAGAAGGGCTGTTCGGACTAATTGGAAACAGTACTGAAGGATTATGGCGATGACTACGCCGCTGGTCAGTGTATAGAGGGTCCCGCTGAATCCATGACTGACAAAGCGGTTGAGCAGTTGAATGACAAAAACCGGCAGGGCAAGGTTGAGAAGTGAGATAAAAAAGCTCGCTGTCAGCACCTCGAGGGTTAACAGGGGAGCAAGTTTGAATCGACTGAGCAATGTTTTCATTTGGTCAATTAGCTATCTTTAACTTCATGCCGGAAACAGGTTATGATATAGTATCATTAATTTTTTAGTAATTCACGTACTTCTCCGGGAACATGCTGGTTTCGTTTTATTGTCAGTCTGTTTTTTCTGATGTGCAACATGGAGTCCCTATAAAAAAATGATCAATAAAGAGCTGTTTACACAAGCAAGAAAAGCTCACCGTGAAGAGGAGTGGGACCGGGCGGAAGAGTTGTACCTTGATATCCTGGAAAGAGAACCGTCAGATCCAGATGTAAATCATCTCCTGGGTGTATTAAAACATCAGAAGGGAGAGCATAATGCTGCTTTGTTGCTGATTGAAAGAGCTTTGAAGGAAAAGTCAAATTACCCTGCAAGTCACAATAATCACGGCAGAGTGTTACAGGAACTTGGCAGGTACGATGAAGCTCTTCAATCATTTGAAAAAGCTGTCGAACTGCAGCCTGATTTTGCCGAGGCACATAACAACCTTGGAACAGTTTACAGGAAACTTGGTCAACTGGATAAGGCTGAGGTAGCATACCGTAAGAGTGTCACCATAAGGCCGGATTATGTCAAGGCGCTCAATAATATTGGAAACCTTTGCCAGGTACGACGTGAATACCATAAGGCTCTGGATTGGTATGGCCAGGCATTGAGCTTTGATCCGGATTCTCCGGTTAGTCAGTATAACCTCGGGTGTGTTCTGATTCAACTTGGCCGTTTAGATGAGGCAGAAGCTGCCTTGCTTCATGCCTTGAAGATGGATCCTGAAATGGTTGAAGCTATGAATTTAGTCGGTATGCTGTATGCATCCAGGTATCAGTTCAAAAAGGCGGTCGAAATTCTCAAGCAATCCATCAGGCATTTTGATGACACAGTTCTTGGTCGAATTAACCTTGCCAATGTCTACGCTGCCATGAATCGTTTTGAGAAAGCTGTAAAATATATCGAAGATGCTGCTGAAATTGCTCCTGACTCTCTTGAGGTATTGAACAACCTCAGTCTTATCTACAAAAGTATGGGCAGAACGGCCAAGGCATACAACTGTTTAAAAAGGGCGGCAGAAATACAACCCGATAATCTTTCTGTTCTGACTAATCTTGCAAACATGTATATGATCCAGGGAGAGTTTTCCAGATCGGCCGAGACATGCCGACAGGCAATATAGCAGAACGGGGAATTCGCCCCGGCATATTATCAACTGGCCCAGGTTGTCAGCGGCGAAGATACCATTGATTTGTCCCGTGATATCATGGAGCTACTCAAAGCAGAGAAAAACACTCTCGAGGAGCGGATACAGTTAACCTTCGGTCTAGCCAAGCTGTTGGAAGATCAGCAGAGATATGCACAGTCGTTTATGTACCTGGAAGAGGGAAACAGGCTTAAGCGTAGTACCTATACTTTTTCCCTCGAGTTCTATCAGAAAGTAATTGATAGAATATGCGAGGTATACAGCCTTGAAACCTTCCAACGGTTTGCAGGAAAGGGTTGTGAGAGTACCGTGCCGATTTTTATAGTCGGTCTGCCGAGGTCGGGCACAACGCTGGTGGAACAGATTCTGGCCTCTCATCCCGATGTGTTTGGGGCCGGGGAATTGAGTCTTTTTGTTGAAACGGTAGAGCAGTATGTAGAGGTAGAAGTTCTAAACGGCCAGGAAGTTATACCTGCTGATCTTAGTCTCAGCCGTAAGGATTTTTCCATTTTGGGAGAGATGTATGTTAACAAGCTGCAACAGTATGCACCCGGCAGCCGGCATATTATCGATAAGATGCCGGGAAATTTTCTGCACCTTGGTTTAATCAATCTCGTTTTACCCAGGGCTAGAATAATTCATTGTACACGGGATCCTGTTGATACATGTCTTTCCATGTATAAGAAACTGTTTACTCATGGCCATCAATATGCCTACAATTTGCAGGAGTTGGGTGAATACTATCTCCTGTACAGGAGGCTGATGAAACACTGGTACAGAGTCTCGCCCGGAAAGTTTATGGAGCTGTCGTATGAAGAGCTTGTCAGGAACCAGGCCGATGAAACTAGACGGCTGCTCGATTTTTGTGGTTTAGACTGGCATGACGGATGTCTTAATTTTTATAAATACAAGAGACCTGTGTCCACGGCAAGTTCGGTACAGGTCAGGCGGCCGATTACAAGCAGGTCAGTCGGTTTATGGAAAAAATACGAACCGGAGCTTCAACCGCTGTTGTCTGTCCTGCAACCCTATCTGGACAACTGATTCAGACTAGGACAATATCGCCGGAGTCAATCGGGTTGTTCAGCAGATTGGCTATGGTCACAGCCGTTGGTGAAGACGTTGTAGTTCCATTTGCTATATCGGCGTCGTATATGACATGCCAGGTATTTGCTCCGGTGTTATGATAGATGATAATTGCTGCTGATGATGTTGTGGCACCGGTTATATAACCAGGATAAGGAGCTGCTCCGGTGGCTGTTATAATGCTTCCTGCGCCCAAACCTGTTCCACCAATTTGCAGGACATCATTACCTTGTACACCGAAATCAGTAATAATATCACCCCCTTCAGCAGCGCTTGTTCCGTTATTAAAAATATAGGTGTCATTTCCGTTTCCGCCGGTAAAGGTGTCTGCCCCTCCCAGTCCAGCAAATGTGTCGTCCAGCGGTGTCCCTGCTTTAGGGGCATTGGCATTGTTGTCGCCAATATAATTGGCAGGAACGGTCATTGTAACTGTACCGATGTCTTGACCTCCCTGCCCATCTTCAACAAGAAACTGGAAAGTATCGGTACCGTAATTTTCTTCAAGAGGGTTATTGGTGGTGCTGTAGGTAAAAGTGCCATCGGGGTTAATCGTTACACTCCCGAATGAGGGTTGTGATTCGACCGAGAATGTGAGCGGGTCGCCATCAGCATCAGACGCCTGGAGTTGATCGTTGAAGTTCGTCCCTTGTACAGAGACAAAATTGCTGTTGACGGCAACTGGATCTGTATTTCCAGGTCCTGGTGGCGGAGGAGGTGGCGGAGCCAGGCCGGGAGTTACGACGATTGTGACGACGCCGTAGTCGATGCCGCCATGACCATCGTCGACACTGAAGTGAAATGTATCTGTACCACTGAAGCCGGCATTGGGGGTATAGGTGAAGGTGCCGTCCGGATT
>Ga0209013_10002602_pt1 | contig 16268 bp, 12 predicted proteins | sample Cruoilmetagenom2_FD_187291 | JGI IMG/M metagenome (GOLD analysis project Ga0209013, IMG submission 187291) | Oil polluted marine microbial communities from Coal Oil Point, Santa Barbara, California, USA - Sample 2 (SPAdes) (version 2) | ecosystem: Environmental > Aquatic > Marine > Oil seeps ...
CACGAGCGCGATGCCATCGACTTCGGCGATAGTCTGCCGACCGATGCCGATGTGATCGGCTATGTCGATGATCAGGTGGATGCCTTCTTTCTCCACGTCCAGGGATCGGGCACTCTGGTCTTCCCGGATGGCGGGAGGGTGCGGGCAGGTTTCGCAGAAACCAATGGTCGGCCATACCGCTCTATCGGGCGTCTGCTCATCGACGACGGATTGGTGGTCCTACCTAAAGATAGCCGCCAGGACATCGCCGTCTATGGTGTGCCCGCCACTGAAATTGCCGTCGAACTTGGCAACAACCGGGCTGCCAACACGGTGATGCTCGGTTTCTGGACGGCCATCGTGGGCGTGGTCAGCCACGAGGCCATGCGCCAGTCGGTAGCCGACTCGGTGCCGCCCAAGACGATCGACGTGAACATGAAAGCCTTCGATGCGGGTTATGAGAGGGGCTTGGAGGTCAAAGTTGAGTAAAGCTGCACTCGTTGTCGGCGGCAGCGTGTCCGGCATCCAGGCGGCGTTGGATCTGGCCAACTCAGGCATCGAGGTGCATCTGGTTGAGCCATCGCCCTTCTTGGGCAACTGCGGCGCAACCAGTGTGCCGCGGCACTTGCTGAACACCCGTCTGCTAGAGTTGTCCAAACACAGCGGCGTTGAGGTTTGGACCAACACACGCATCAGCCGTGCTGAAGGAGAAGCAGGTCGCCTGCGTGTAGAACTGCGCCAGCATCCCCGTTACGTCGATCTGACCAAGTGCACAGCCTGCAAAGACTGTATCGAGGTCTGCCCGGTCACGGTGCCAGGTACGAACCACAAGGCCATCTATCTGGTGGAGGGTGCCCAACCGGGATGCGTAGTTATTGACAAATTGGGCAAGGCCCCATGCTCCAACACCTGCCCAGGCGGCATCCACGTCCAGGGCTACGTGGCCCTCATCGCCCAGGGGCGGTTTCAGGAAGCCCTGGACCTCATCCGCCAGGCCATTCCCTTTCCCGGCATTTGTGGGCGGATCTGCACCCACCCCTGCGAGCTGAACTGCCGCCGTGAAGAGGTAGACGAGGCGGTTTCGATCCGCTTGCTGAAACGCTTTGTGTCCGATTGGGAGCTCCAGAAGGAAAGTGAATCAGGGGATTCGGTCGGAGATCCCACATTGGATAGCGTCCGCCCTTCAGGGGAGCAAAGCCGCAAGGTAGAGGAATCCCCCAATACCCAGCATCCAGTATCCAATTCCCGACGCGTTGCCATAATCGGCGCCGGCCCAGCCGGGATGGCTGTAGCCGACAACTTGTGTCGCAGGGGCTACCGGGTCTCGGTTTTTGAAGCACAGCCAGTGGTTGGCGGGATGATGACCATGGGTATTCCCTCCTACCGGCTGCCCCGCGACGTGATTCAGCATGAGATCGAACGGATCGAACATCTTGGGGTCAAGATCCACCTCGATACACCCATTGGCCCTGATGGTGAATACACGCTGGAGGATCTGTTCAGCCAGGGCTATGACGCCATATTTGTTGGCGTGGGCGCGCACAAGAGCCACAGCCTAAGGATCCCTGGCGAGGATTTGCAGGGCGTTGTCTCAGGCATCGAGTTGCTGAAATCCCTCAATCTGTCGCACCAGACCGACGATCCCCTGTGGCAGATGAAGGTGCTCAGTTATTTGCTGGGCGGCGCAGCTACGCAAGTGGCCATCATTGGCGGGGGCAACACGGCTATGGACGTGGCCCGCTCCCTAAAGCGGCTGGGGGTGGACGATGCACGGGTTCTTTATCGCCGCACCCAAGCCGAGATGCCGGCTATGCCCGAGGAGATCGAAGAAGCAATGCACGAAGGCGTGCCCATCGAGTTCCTCGTCGCACCAGTGCGGGTCCTGGGCAACGAACAGGGAAGGGTAGTGGGCCTCGAGTGTGTACGCATGAAGCTGGGCGAGCCAGATCACTCGGGCCGGCGCCGTCCCGTTCCCATTGCTGGCAGCGAGTTCACCTTGGAATTGGACATGGTGGTGCCGGCCATTGGCCAGTCACCAGATCTGTCGTTCCTTGGAGAGGGGCACCGTTTTGCTGTCACCCGGGAGGGCACGTTCAACGTCGATCGGGTGTCGTACATGACAAACCGGCCCGGTATCTTTGCCGCCGGCGATGCCATCACCCAACCGGTGTCGGTGATAGATGCCATCGGCTCGGCTAAACAGGCGGCGGCGGGCATTGACGCATATCTGCGCGGCATGGAGGCCACAGAGATGCCGTTCTCGGCCCGTGAGATGCCGATCTCCCGGCGAGAATTGGCGCCTGAGGAACTGGTGCCCATACCCCGCCACCCGTCCCCGATGATTCCCATGACACTTCGCCTGCACAGTAACGCCGAGGTGGAGTTGGGCTACGATGCCGACATGGCCATGGCAGAGGCTCAGCGATGCCTCATGTGTGGTCCCTGCTCGGAGTGCCTCGCCTGCGAGGCGGTCTGCGAGCCCAAGGCGATCCGCCACACTCAGCAGGAACGATTCGAAAAACTGGAAGTCGGGGCAATTATCTGGACGGATGGAGCTGGGTCGATGCCCTCGGGAATGATTTCGGAAGCTGCGGCTGCGCACCAGACCATTCCCGCCATTTCGGCGAGTGACATGATGCCAGGCGAAAACGCGGGTGCCCGCAAAGGCGATGGGAACGGCCACCAGGGAATCTACCGGGTGGTGTCTGACGATCCACTGGCTGGATCGGCGGCAGCCGCGCGGGTCATGATGGAGTTGTTCACTGAGCGGCAGCCGGCTTCACGGCCGGAACCGCTGGTGAGTGCAGCAGGGGCAGCCCGGATCGGAGTGTTCATCTGTCAGTGTAACGGGCAGATTTCGCGCATAGTAGACACGGCTGCGGTCGAAGCCCAGGCCAGGACGTGGGCGGGTGTGGCTTACACCAAAACGCTGGCCCAAGCGTGCTCGCAAGAGGCGGCCGATGCCATCCACCAGGCCGTGTCCGATGGCGATCTAAACCGCGTTGTGCTGGCCGCCTGCTCATGCTGCGCCGTGGATCAAGTGTGCTATAGTTGCACTTACCAGCGGGTGCGCTGCAAAGACAATTTACTGGGGCGACATTTCGACCGTGGGAACCCATTGTTTGAGTTCGTGAACATCCGGGAGCAGTGTGCGTGGATCCACGAAAACGATCCCCAGGCCGCTACGACCACGGCCGCGGCTATGGTCTCGGCTGCCGTTGCCAACGCCCGGCTCTTAGTCGTGCAGTCCCGGGTATCGCTGCCGTTGGACAGGACGGTTCTGATCCTGGGCGACGGGCCGGCTGCGCCCATCTGTCAGGCCGCGCTGTCAGCCCAGCAGATCCAGACCTTGCGGCTGGGGATCCAGCCCGGGCAGATCCGGCAGACGTCGAATCACTTTACCGTGGTCCATGACGGTTCGAGGTTGTGGCAGGGATCGGCCCTGGTGCTGACCCCACGAGATGAGAGTGAGCAGGATCAGATCAACGAGGCATTTGGCACTGTGGGCCGCCGGCCCCGGACCCAGTGCGAATGGGGCTGCGCTGATACCCACCGGCCTGGCGTGTTTTTCTGCGACCCAACGGCGGATGCCGTGGTCGCCGGCATGGCCGCCGCAGCACGGACCACGGCCTGGTTAGGCCAAGAGCATTCCTGGCCCAAGGCCATGGCCGCTCTGGTCGACCCCGATCGCTGCCGCGGCTGCGGGGACTGTGAATTGGTTTGTGAATTTGGCGCCATACAACTGCAGCCAACCCCGCAGAGGCGTGTCAGCGTCGCTTCAACTGGGCACGGAGAGACAGAGTATGTGGCCTGGATCGATCCTGCCATCTGCCACGGCGAGGGCATCTGTGCCGTTCACTGTCCGGCGGGAGCCATTTCCACCGGGCACCTTACCAGCGAGCAGATCGAAGCAATGCTGGAGGCAATCCTGTCTTGACACGATGGACTAATGACGACTGACGGAAACTGTCCATCCGTCCTCTTTGGTCCACCGTCAATCATCTTCCGCCGCTGAGTAAAAGTAACTTCCAAGGGTGCTAGAAGGGCAGAATGCCAGAAACAGAACCTCTCGTCGTCATCTTTACGTGCAACTGGAACGCCCACGAGAGCCTTCAGGACGCGGGTCAGCGCCGTCTTCACTTTCCCTCAGGAGTGCGGCCGCTCAAGGTGGATTGCCTGGGGCAGCTTGGTCCCAGCGCGGTCCTGAAAGCATTCGAAAAGGGCGCTGATGGAGTCATGCTGGTCGGCTGCCCACCTGAAGAGTGCCACTATGAATTTGGCAGCCAGCGGGCGTTGGAGCTTTTCAAAGAGGTCCGCAAACTGGCCAAGCTTCTGGGGTTCGGTGAGGAGCAATTGGAGTTCCATCAGGTGTCCACGGGTGAAGGCGAGGCCTTGACTGAAAAGGTACACCTGTTTGTTGAAGGGGTGTCCGCCAGGAGCGGGTCCAGGCGGTAGGCATCGCGTGCTGGTTTTCTCACCACGCGTGTCATCGGGGCGTTCTGTTCGGAATGGGCCAGCAGTATCATTGCTCTGGAAGCATGGCGAGCTGGGTATCGAACCCAGGGAGAATCACTGTTTCATGAATTATCAGTCTATCGTTCAGAGAACACGTGCCTACCTGTGCCTGGATTGCGGTAAATGCACCGGCAGTTGCCCCTTGGCCCGGGTCGATCTGGAGTATTCGCCCCGTCGCATCGTTGAGCGCGTGGTCTTTGGCGAAGCCGAGACCGTGATAGCTGATCCTCGCCTGTGGAGCTGCATGACTTGCGGGCTGTGCAGTACGCGGTGCCCGTCAGACGTGGACTTTTCTCAGTTTATCATCGAAATGCGGGCTGAGGCATTCCAGGCCGGCGAGCGGGGCACCTATGCCCACGACGGCATCCTGCAGGAGGTGATGCGCCTCCAGACAATGAGCGCCCATCAGGAGCGGATCGGCTGGCTCTCTGATGACATGCAGGTAGTGGAGGAGGGCGAGTACCTGTACTTTGTGGGTTGCCTGCCTTTTTTCGACGTCGTATTTGCTGACCTGGAAGTGAAAGCCCTGGACATCGCTCGCAGTGCGGTGCGGCTTCTGAATCAAGTCGGGATCGCTCCCATCGTCAGCAACGAGGAACGATGCTGCGGTGCAGATCTGCTGCTGGCGGGCGATGTGGACAGCTTCCGGCGTCTGGCAGAGCTCAACGTTGAGGCTATCAAGGCCACTGGCGCAGAGAAGGTTATCTTTACCTGCGCCGAGTGCTACAATGCTTTCCAGACCGATTACCCAACGCACGTGGGCGCGTTGCCGTTCGAAATGATGCATCTCACCGAGCTGTTGGCCGAAAAGATCAGGGCTGGAGATCTCACCTTCGAGCCGTCGCCTGGATTGGTGACCTATCACGATCCCTGTCGCATGGGCCGCTACCTGGGTGTGTATGAGCCGCCGCGAGAGGTCATCAGCAGTGTCCCCGAGTTAGAACTGGTTGAGATGGAGGACAACCGCGAGCGGGCAATGTGCTGTGGCTCCACGGCGTGGATCAGCTGCGGCGGCTGTGCCAAGCTGATCCAAAAAGAGAAGCTGCGCCAGGCCAGGGAGACGGGCGCGGGGGTTATGTTGACGACGTGTCCCAAGTGCCAGATCCACTTGTCGTGTGCCGCGCGTGCTCTGAAGGCTGATGGCGCTGGAGAGGCAGCACAGGTGGTGGAAGTCGAGGATTTGACGAGCTGGATTGGCCGGGCGCTAAAGTGACGGGGAGTAGAAAAGATTGCAGGTGCAGGTAGCCAATCATCCTTTCCTGGATGGCCACAAGCGTACCGAGATCGCAACCGCAACGGGAGATTTGATGGAGCGAAACATTGTCGTTATCGGCATGGGCTACGTCGGCATTCCAGCCGCAGCGCTACTGGCTGACGTGCCGGGACACAGCGTCATCGGCATCCAGCGGCGGTCCCGTCGATCGGGCTGGAAGATCGACTGGATCAACGATGGCAAGAACCCCTTCGAGGGCGATGAACCGGGAATGGACGAGCTGATCGCCCGGGTGGTTCTGGAAAAGAAAACCTTTCGAGTGACAGACGATTTTGCGGCCTGCAAGGACGCCGACGTCATCCTCATTGACGTCCAGACGCCGACCAACACGGAGCGCATCCCCGAATACCTCAGCCTGCGCACGGTCAGCGCCCAGGCTGCCAATTACCTGCAACCCGGGACATTGGTGGTTATCGAGTCCACCGTGGCCCCCGGTACCACCGAGCACGTGGTTAAACCGATCCTGGAGGAGGGCTCGAGTTTGCGAGCCGGCACAGATTTTCACCTGGCCTTTTCCTACGAGCGGGTGATGCCCGGAAAGTTGCTGGAGTATATCACCGACTTTCCCAGGGTGGTGGGCGGCATCGACGCGGAAAGCACCCTGCGGGCGGTAGCGCTGTACAAAACGATCGTGCGCAAAGAGATTACGCCTGCCAGTGTGCTGACGGCAGAACTGGCCAAGACGATGGAGAACGCCTACCGCGACGTCAACATAGCCTTTGCCAACGAGATGGCTCGGACCTGCGAGGCGATGGGTGTGGACGTCTACGAGATACGAGAACTGATGAACGCCCGGCATGACCGGCACATGCACCTGGCGGGCGCCGGGGTGGGAGGTCACTGTCTGCCCAAGGACCCTTGGCTGCTCAAGTTCGGAGTGGATACCTACGGAGAGTACCCGGTGGCCCTGCGCATGATTGCCCTGGCCCGCGAGATCAACGACGAAATGCCCCTTCACCTGGCGGACTTGACTATTGATGCGCTGGCCGGGCAGGGAGTTGAGCTGGACGGGGCCAAGGTCACAGTGCTCGGTGTGGCCTACCTTGAGAACTCGGACGATACCCGGAACACGCCGGCGACAGCCGTGATCGATGCCCTGCAGGAGAAATGTGCCAGCGTGGTCGCCCACGACCCGTACGTGCGCCATCTGGATGGTTATGAATTGACCCGCCACCTGGAGATGGCGCTGGCCAGCGCTGACGCGGCGGTCGTTGTCACCAAGCACCGGCAGTATTTCGATCTGGATCTGAACTGGCTCAGAGAGACGATGCGCACGCCGGTTTTGATTGACGGTAGGAACGTCTTTGATGCAACGGTGGTTCGAGAAGCTGGATTTACCTACAGGGCAATTGGTAAAGCATAATCAGTAGACCACCACGAACGGGTACTGCGGTCTACAGATAATCTCAAAGAATATGCTCGTTGCTTTGTTGAAGGGCTGGAGGACGGAGCGCTCTGAATAGGAATACCGATGCCATCTGGCCAGTCTGATTCGTGGCCAATCGAAGTCGTCGCCCCGGCTTTCCTGGGAAGCACCGCCCAACAAGCGGCTCTTTTGCTGCGCGCCACAGGAAGCGGCTTATACATCTGCGCGCCTGAATACGGGCCGGCCAGGCTGGTGGTCTCCCACAATCTGACCGGGATACCTTGGGATGAGGGGCTTCCTGAGCGCGTGATAGAGTCCCGGGAAGCCGTTCTGGAAACGCGTGTGGGCCGCCCGCCAACGCTGGCCGTACCTGCTATCTGGGGTGACATCGTGCAGGTCGTGCTCGTAGTGGTTGACGACGTAGCCGAGCGTACCTTTGACGAGCAGGACGCGGCACTGCTGCAGCCGCTCGCCGACCTGGCAGCGACCATGCTTCGCCAGGCCGAGCGGCTGGAGAGGATGACGGCCCAATTCCGCGCTCTGCACGTGATCGACGTCGCGCTCACCTCCAGCGTGCATCTGGATCGTGTGCTGAGCTTGATCCTGGACAAAGCGGTGGGGCTGGTTGGTGCGGAGCATGGTTCGTTGCGTTTGCTCAATTCCGAAACAGGCGAGTTGGTCCTCAAAGCTTATGTGGGTGAGGGCTGGACACCGGAAGTGAGGGCCTACACCTTCCCCACCGGTCACGGGATCACAGGCTGGGTGGCACAGGAGCGCACACCATACCTCTGTCCCGATGTGCGCCGGGATCCGCAAAACGTCGTACTCTTTGAGCAGATGCGCTCCGGCGTCGCTGTACCCCTGCTGGTCGGTACTGGAGAACTGGACGAGCAGAAAGAACTCCTTGGCGTGCTGCTACTGGAGAGTACCCGTCGTGCCGCTTTTGACCGGCACGACGTCGAACTGTTGCAGGCACTGGCTCAGGAGGCTGTGATCGCTATCCAGAACGCCACCCAGCGGCAGAAACTCCAGTTGATGCGCCAGATGCTACAGGACGAGCAGGAGCGACGCGTAGCCGCCGAGAAATGGACCGTCATGGGCCAGGCAGCCACGGCCCTGGCTCACCGTATCAATAACCTGATCGGGATTGTGCCTGCCAGCGCTGGCGAGATCCGCCGGGCTTTGACCGAAGCGGAGGTACCCAAAGCCGACAGGGAGTGGATCGAAGCCAACCTGGACCGTATCCAGCGCAACAGCCGCTTCGTGCTAAGGCTGGCCGATGCCCTGTTCCGGCCCTTTCAGGAGCCTGGCCCCCGAGCTCGTTTTGACGTCAACAGGCTGCTGAACGAGGCATTGCAGGCAGCCCACCTGGGTCCGGCTCTGCCCGGCGGACCCACTCCGGTGGACGGACCCACTCCGGTGGGCGGACCCACTCCGGTGGGCGGACCCACTCCGGTGGGCGTTCTCCAGGACTACACCCAGGGACTGCCGGAGGTGGAGAGCAATTCGTTGCTCGTAGACGTCTTTCTGGAGCTGATCACCAATGCTCAGAAGGCGATGGAGGGCCAGCCACGGAAGTGGCTGGAGCTGCGTACCCGTTTGGAGCGGGATGAGGCCGGGGCCTGGGTCGTAGCAGAAGTGAGCGATAAGGGGATAGGGATCACACCGGAGCAGATGGTCCATCTGTGGGACATGTTCCACCAGAGTAGCGACGGATTGGGATTTGGTCTGTGGTGGGTGCGCACCTTTATCGAGCAGCAGGGCGGAACCATCGCTTGTGAGAGCAGGCCGGGTGCGGGCACCACCTTTACCGTACGCTTGCCCTCAGTTTCCGGCAGTGAACTCGAAGAGATACAAGCAGGGAGCAAAGAAGATCATGCGAGGCAAGATCCTCATCGTTGAAGATTTCGCAGACTGGCGAGAACTGCTGAGCGGCTTGCTACAGCGCGAAGGCCATGAGGCCCAGGCGGTGGACACGCTCCAGGAGGCGCAGGACTATCTTGGTCGTACCAAGGGCCTGGACCTAGCGATCTTGGACATCCGACTGGTCGAGACCGACGAAGGCAATGAAGACGGAATGCACCTGCTGGCTCAGATCCGGGGGCGAAAAGACTTTACCAAGGTGATCATGATCACGGGCCATGGGACCATGGAGACCCAGCGACGGGCATTTCGGGAGTACCAGGCTTTTGATTTTTTCCGTAAAGAACAGTTCGACTCGGAGGAATTCAGGCAGACCGTGCGCGAGGCAGTCGACCAAGCCGCCCGCGAGCGAAGCGCATCCAAGGAGACAGACTATATGCGTGGTCACCGGTACGAGACGTGGCAGCGCGAGCGAGATGGCTAGTGCCAGTTCACACCACTAACACTGGCATTCTGGTCGCTCGCATCGGGTCCGTGACCCGATGCGAAGTTGCTGAAACGAGCAGAAACCGCCAGGTCACGGATTGGGTCTTTTGACCCCTGAGTGATATAGTATTGCATAGAAAACTCAGGGGGTCAAACATGAATATGCATCCGTCCGCGAATCGGCTCATTGAGAAATCGGCGCTGCATGCGATACAGGTAGAACTGCAGCAAGGATACAACCTATCTCCGGTGGAAGCCATGGTCCTTGCCCAACGTCTACAGCAACTGGTCGACGAGCGGACCGGCTGGAGCCGTCAAGAAGGGCAGATTAGCTACCCGGCCATCACCATGGAGGAACCACCTGGGAAACCGTTGAGTTTGTGCCGGAAGGTTCCGGTCCATTTGACAGTCATGGCTGAAGGAGATGCCCAGTTGTGGGCAACCGAGGGACCGGTGGCAGTCCGCAGGGTACGAGTTCATCGAGTGACCTATGAGGCCCTGATGCAAGGCGGCGCCCTGAGTCAGGAGGATCTGGCCTGTCTGTTGGGTGTATCCCTCAAGACCATCAAGCGCATCTTTGCCTGGTATCGAGAACAAGATCAGCGGCTCCCTTCTCGAGGTGAGCTACAGGATATAGGTCGCGGCGTATCGCACAAGGTTCCGGTCATCCACAAGTATGTACAGGACTTGAGTTTTTCCAAGATTTCCCAACATCTGGGGAAACATGGTATTCCTAGCATGGTCCGCTATCTGCGTCACTTCGCCCTGGTAATGGTCTTGGAAGACCGAGGACTGACGCCTGGACAGATGCAGAGCGTGATTGGTATCTCTGAGAACCTGATCGAACAATACCGGACTCTCTACGCCGAGCTCAACGTAGCAGAACATGGCCGTGCACTGGCCCGGATCCGGCGCTCCGTCTTTCACCCAGAAAGGGAACATGGCCCTGAAACGAAGCAGACCGATGGTGGTGTCCAAGAAGCAGACGAAAAAAGGGGGCGCCCATGAGCCGGCGTACCAATCGTCAAGAGATCTTCGCCCCCATGCGGGACAAAACGTTGGACAATGTATTGCTTCAACTGTTTGTCACCGAATTTGGATATGAAAACAAAGTCATCTTTGCCGAAGCCATGATCGAACGCATTCTCGATACCATAGAGGCATTTGTCAAGCCGGCCAGTTCGCTGAAGCCGGGTCAAGTTCTCTGGATGGCCGTCGTCAATGATGGCAAGAAACACGCCCATCAGAGAATGAAAGAGATCCCCCAAGTCCCCGTTATCCTGGACTTGGTCAATGACAATGAGTTGGATACCCTGGCCGCTGGCGAGAAATACCGGAGTATCCGCCGCAAGCGTCATGCTCGCCTCCTGGAACAGGCCCATGCCCAAGGCGGTGTTCTGGCTCAAGGTGACTTGGCCGCACTCACGCTGACGGATCCGAAGCAGGTGAGTACGGACATTGCTCACGTCCGGGAGACAGACAAACGCTTCCTGCCTTACCGCGGCTCTGTGCAAGATGTAGGTGGGACCCTCACTCACAAGGTGGAGGTCATTCGTCTGTTCGAAGCAGGCCACTTGGAGCCTGACATCTGTCGTTTGTTGCCCATCGTTCATAGTCTGCCAGCTGTCGAGAACTATGTTCAGACCTATAAGAACGTGATCAAGCTGCTGGACCGCGGACTTGCGTCCGGCGAAGTCTCGAGTATACTGTCAATAGATAATCGTTTGGTAACAGCCTATATCGACATCATCCGCGAGCATCACCCAGAGGTCTTGGCTCAAAATCCACATTTCCAGGAAGAGTCAGCATCTTCGGGCTCGCAACCTACTCAAGGGTCAAAAGTCCTAATATAGGACCTGGCTTGAGCAGTGAAAAACCAAGGTCTGTTCTGTGAAAGGTCACTAGTCATCCACGGTCAGACCATCCCGCTTGATTCTCTCCTGGACACGATAGTTCAGAATCAGGATGTAGAGGCTGATCAACAATACCCAGGCCGGAAAGACCAGGACGACCCAGGAGGAAAAGCCGACGCTTATCAAGAGCACCGCTGCCAGAGCATAGGTAAGCAAGGCCAGCCAACGCGGCATTATCTTGGTGCGAACCCAAATGGTGCCCAGGACGAACATGAACATGCCTGCCATCCGGATAGCATAGACCGTGTTGAGCCTGTTGATCACAATGCGGGCCAGGGCATAGAGCCCAGTTCCGACCAGCAAATCAGGGTCAAAGGCGTGGAGGGTCAGGACGCTGCCAGCTATGGCCGCAGCGGCAAATATCATGGCCAGATACAGGTACCCGCTGCCGAAAAAGAGTGTGGAGAAGAACTGGTCCTCTTGACGTCCCATGCGGTCGCGCACCACTCCCATAAACCACAGAAAGGATATCCCGGCAAATGGCAGCAGACTCAAGGCCAGGGAGATCGTTTTCGCCTGGCCCTCCAGCCAGTCGCTGGTATCCAATGGATCGGCAGGAATCGCAAGCTGGGTGAGTGTCTAGCTCGTGCCGAACAACAGAGCAAAGAGCAGGCCAGCAATGGCAGCCGCACGCGGTGTTCTGAGCGATCGATTGGACAGACGTGCTTTTGATTCTGTCACGTGACAAAACTCCTTTGCCCGGCGATTTGGCGGCCGATCTGGCCTTGGGCTAGCGCCAAGACGAAGAACAGGGCGGTGATGACGGCGATCAGTTCAAAGGTGTTGCAGCCAAAGCGCGACGACGGACCCTGTGCCGCGTGGTTGATATGAGCGTGATGAAGGCGCGCCCCGTTACCACCCTCAGCGGGACGAGATGGATGAACACGGAACGTCGTCCACGCACTGCTCAGAAGATTATACCATAGATCAAGCCCGCGCGCACGAATCAACCGCTTCGGTGGTGTATCGCATTCGGTGGAATCTTCACCTGCACAGATCGCCCTGGGCTGATGATTGCTGAGGCAATACCTCGGCAATGCGTTCTGGACCGCACCGGCCTGGAAGAGCCGGTGCTAGCGAGGAAACAGCGCGAAACTACCTACCACCGCCTGTTCCACGGCGGTGCACAGGAGCGCACTTACGAAGTGATTCCTGACACTTTATCATCACCGTGCGGTCGGTGCACCACATGATTTCCACCGAAATGGAACCTCTATCACCGCTTCGGGACAAGGTGTTCCCAGTGCGTCCCAGCACGGCACTGCCGCGAAGACTGATCTGTTGCCTCGCATGAAAGAAAAGCTCCAAAGCCGCGGCATTGCTCTGTGGGCGCACCACCGCCGGGGCCAGCCTGGCCCTTCTGCACCGTCTGCAGCCGGCAACCGGCCGGGAAGAACGTTCATGGCGCTGCCACCATCCAATCTTGACACGACCCCGGCTGGTGGTACAATAGGGCGCAGATCCCGGGTAACAATGGGGTACCTGCCAGGGTTGGGGAGGTCGTGCATATGACTACAGAGGAAACAGCGGATCCGCCCGCCGTTCAGGCTTCTGAGACAACCAAGGATCGTCCCTCACGCCCGCGAGGCCACGTCACCATCTTTGACAGCTGGTGCAAAGGCTGCGGCATCTGTATAGAATTCTGCCCACAGGATGTCTTTGAGGCAAATGGTCAGGGCAAGGCGGTTGTGGTCCGCGGCGAAAAGTGCACCGCTTGCCACTGGTGCGATATCCACTGCCCGGACATGGCCATCACGGTGCGCCGGCTCACTCCGGAGGAAGTCGATGAGTTGGAGGAGCTGGCTGAGCTGGCCGGACAGGGTGCGCTGCCCGTGGGAGGTGACCTGTGACCGCACAGTTGATGCAGGGCAACCGCGCCTCCGCGCTGGGCGCGCTGGCGGTTGGCTGCCGCTTTTTTGCCGGATACCCCATCACCCCCTCTTCCGAGATCGCAGAGTTCATGTCCCGCCAGCTGCCCAGACTGGGCGGCAAGTTCATCCTGATGGAGGACGAGATCTCGAGCCTGGCAGCCGTGATCGGCGCCTCGGTGGGCGGGCTGAAGGCCATGACCGCGACCAGCGGCCCTGGTTTCTCGTTGATGCAGGAAAACATCGGCTACGCGGCTGTGACCGAGATCCCATGCGTCATCGTCAACGTGATGCGCGCGGGTCCAAGCACGGGATTGCCCACCAGTCCTTCGCAGGGCGACGTGATGCAGGCCCGGTGGGGAACCCATGGCGATCATCCCATCATCGCTCTCGCGCCCGGATCGGTGCTGGAAGCCTTTGATCTGACGGTAACCGCCTTCAACTTTGCGGAAAAGTACCGTACCCCGGTTATCGTCCTCATGGACGAGGTTGTGGGTCACATGCGCGAGAAGGTAGATCTGCCCGATGTGGAGCAGGTGGTGAGCGTATCCCGGGAGAACCACGCCGAAGCCCTGGTACCCATCGTCAACCGCGAGATGCCCGCCGTGCCGCCCGAATGGTACGAGCCCTTTGGCAGCACACCCTCGGACGTGCCTCCCCTGGCGCCCTTTGGCGAGGGGTATCGCTACCACGTCACCGGGCTTCTCCACGATTCCCGCGGCTTTCCTACCGGCCGTCTGGACGAGGTCCAATCCTGGATCGACCGCGTGTTCCGCAAGATCGATCGCAACCTGGACGAGATCGCCATGTGGGAAGCGGACGGCATCGAAGACGCCCGGGCAGTGGTTGTGACCTATGGCGCGACGGCCCGTTCCGCGCGACAGGCGATCAAGATGGCCCGCGCCCGGCACGGGCGCAAGGTGGGACTGCTGCGGCTCAAGACGCTGTGGCCCTTCCCGGAAAAGGCCGTCGAGCGGGCGGCCGAGAGAGCGCAGCGCATCATCGTGGCCGAGATGAACCTGGGGCAGATTGCCCTGGAGGTAGAGCGAATCGTGGGCCGCAAAAAAGTTCTCCGGGTGGGCCGGGCCGACGGCCAGATGGTCAGCCCGCAGCAGATTTTGGACGCGATGCGTTCCTGACGCTTGGGCTGGAGACAGCAGGGCTACATCATACATCGGGGCGCCTCGTGGCGCCAAACGCCCCCGAGACGGGGGCTATGAGCGAGGTTGTCGGAGCGAGTCTGTAGGAGCCGCCTCCAAGTGAGGTCACCCTACCGGAGATAGACCGCCAGGCTGATACTGAAAGAAGGTTGGAAGGTGAAGCGACACGATCAAGGGGCTTATGAATATCTCCGCCACCACAAAAAGTTCCCCCACGTCTGGTGTTCCGGCTGCGGCATCGGCATCGTGATGGCCAGCATCCTGCGATCCGTAGAGAACTTGGAACTGAACCAGGACGACGTGGCCGTCATCTCGGGCATCGGCTGTACAGGACGCATGCCGGTGTATATGGACTTTAACACGATGCACACCACGCATGGCCGCGCGCTGTCCTTTGCCACTGGCCTCAAGCTGGCCCGCCCGGAGATGGAGATCATTGTGGTCATGGGCGATGGCGACGCGCTGGCCATCGGCGGCAACCATTTCATCCACACGGCCCGGCGCAACATCGATCTGACGGCCATCGTGGTCAACAACAGCATTTATGGCATGACCGGCGGCCAGTCGTCGCCGACCACGCCTCTGGACAAATTCTCGGCAACCGCCCCCTACGGCCACATCGAACAGCCCTTCCCGATCTGCGACCTGGCTATTGCCGCCGGCGCGGCATACGTCGCCCGCAGCACCGTCTACCACGCCAACCAACTGGACAAGATTATCGTACAGGCGATGCGCAAACGGGGGTTCGCCGTTGTCGAGGCGGTCAGCTATTGCCACACGACGTTTGGGCGGGCCAATGACATGAAATCGCCCGTCCAGATGATGCATCTCATGAAAGACAGCAGCATCACTATCCAGGCAGCGAAAAAGATGGGCGATGAGCTGCCCGCGGACAGCATTGTGCGGGGCGTGTTCCACGACGAGGACAAGCCGGAATTTACCGAACTGTATGACGAGGTTATCGCGCGCGCCCAGGGCTCGCCGCTGCCGCGCAAGCGCAAAATACGCCGGGGTTGGGTTTAATAACCATCCTACAGTGCTCTAGCCCTCGTCTCGAGGGCGAACGATGCCCCCGAGACGGGGGCTCTGAGCGAGTTGTCGGGGTCTCCAGGGCGGACGACGTCCCCGAGACGGGGGCTCTGAGCGAGTTGTCGGGGTCTCCAGGGCGGACGACACCCCCGAGACGGGGGCTCTGAGCGAGTCTTGGGGTGGGTTCTTGGGAGTCAGGATGATGGACAGGGAACGGAAAGAAGCACGGCGCGCATTGGATGACCGCTACGAGGTCCGCCTGGCCGGCGAGGGCGGGCAGGGCATGATCCTGGCCGGTGTGATCCTGGCCGAGGCGGCAGCGGTTCACGACGGATTGAATGCCGTGCAGACGCAGAGCTACGGGCCTGAAGCCCGCGGGGGCGCGAGCCGGTCAGAGGTGATCATTGCCAGGGATGAGGTGGATTATCCCAAAGTGATGGCCGCTGACCTTTTGCTGTGCATGAGCCAGGAGGCGGCCGACAGGTTCTACGAGCAGGTCAAGGAGGACGGCCTGATCATCGTAGACTCGACCAGCGTCAGCCGCTTGCCCAGCCACAGGGCGGTAGCGGTTCCCATCTCGCAGATCGCCCAGGAGGCGACGGGCCGCAAAATCACGGCCAGCATCGTGGCACTGGGGCTGGTCACGGGCCTGACCGGGATAGTCAGCCACCAGGCACTGTCGGCGGCCGTCAGCCAGCGAGTGCCGCGCGGGACAGAAGAGATAAACATGACAGCGCTGGAGGCAGGTTATGCCGCTGCGGAACAGCTGAAGAAGGAGCTGCCAGATCTTCCAAGCGCTTGGAGCCCCTCACGGTC
>Ga0209013_10002604_pt1 | contig 16258 bp, 12 predicted proteins | sample Cruoilmetagenom2_FD_187291 | JGI IMG/M metagenome (GOLD analysis project Ga0209013, IMG submission 187291) | Oil polluted marine microbial communities from Coal Oil Point, Santa Barbara, California, USA - Sample 2 (SPAdes) (version 2) | ecosystem: Environmental > Aquatic > Marine > Oil seeps ...
CGAGACGTTCTCGGGAAACCAACATCGTCACACCTCCTGTGGTACGTGTTTCGTGTTGCGTGTTACGTGTTGCGTACTCTGCGTCCTGCACAACGCGAGCTGCCACGCAGCACGCATCAACCCACTCTCCAATATCCAGTACCTGAACCCAGATTCCCCAACCATCACAGATCGATCCACCGGACCTGCCGCGCCTCAAAGATCGCCACAGCCCGGAAGCCAGCCGCCCGCACCAGGTCCAGCGCCTCACCCACGCCAGCGCCCAGGTCATCCACGTGGTGCGCGTCAGAGCCGATGGTCACGATCTCGCCACCTTGCTCGCGGTACCAGCGCAGTACGGGGAGGCCAGGATAGGACTCGCCCGCGGGCTGGCGGAGTCCCGAGGTATTGACCTCAAGGCCGGCGCCCTCCTCTATGGCAGCCTGAAGCACCGCGCGGATCTCGTCCTCAAAGGCGGCTGGCTCAAAGGGGCCATAGTACACCGTCCCGTAGCGTTTCACCAGGTCGAGATGGCCCAATACATCGCCCAGGCCGCTGCGAACCGCCCGAAGCAGTTCTTCAAAGTAAGGAACGTAAGCCTGGCGCTGGCTGTGGCCGGTGAAATAGGATCTGGTTGTCCGCGGCTCGGAGACCATGGCCCAGCCATCAGCATAATCCACGAGATGAACCGAGACAACAACGAGATCCCACGGATGCGCATTCACCCAGGCATCGATCTCACTCGCCCGAGCGGCCTGGTAGGTAATCTCCACGCCCTGTCGTACCCGGATGCCAGGCTCCAGGAGCCTGGCATCCACAAGCTCCCGATCGTAGCGCGCCAGGTTCAGATAGCCGCAGTCCCTATCCCGCGGGTCAAAATCAACATGCTCGCAGAAGCCCAACTCCACGAGGCCGAGGGCGGCTGCCTGCTGGACGTGCTCGGCGATGCTAGATCTGCCATCGGCCGAACAGGTTGAATGGACATGCAGGTCCATGGCCCTCATGACCGCAATTGAGGGATAATGAACAGAAACAGGCCCGCCAGGTCGAGGAGGATGAGAAGGGAATAGGGCACTGCGTCAACCCATGGATCCCAGGAGCCGGGCAGAAAACGGCGGAGGCCAAATGCACCTCCGGCTGCGACCAGCATCAGCGCAGGCCAATTGCCAAGCCCCCCTGCCAGCCGCAGGACGACGCCGCTGGCGACCAGGAGGGCCGCCAGCGGCAGAGCGCGCTCGCGCCGCAGGGTCTCCCGCCAGCCCAGGGCGACGGCCAGGCTGATGGGGACCAGCGCCGAAAAGAGATAGCGGCCTTGATGTTGGAGAAAGCTGGTATTGTACCAAATGTAGGCGGCCAGGGTGAACAGTCCAGACAATGCCAGCAGGCCGCCGGCCGCCCATTGCCACGCGGCGAAACCTCCCCTGTGCCGCCACATGCGCAGCACCCACAACAGAAAGCCGATCAGCGCCAGGGCCGAGAGGATGGCCATGATCTGATACAGGCGCGCATCCAGGAGCACTCCCATCCAACCAAACTGTCCCCAGAAGCTGCGGAAAGAGGTCGTGAAAAAGTCCTGAGCCAATCGGGCGGGCCCATACTGGGCGATGAACTCGACGGTGCGCAACTGGCCGGCGACCACCTGGTCGTGGCGGCCCAAGCCCAAGAGATCAAGGTCGCCGTACAGGGCGATGTTGCGCAGCCACCAGGGCAGCGCCAGCCCCAGGGCCGGCAGCAGGTACAGGGCAACAGCCTTGATCGTACCGGTCAGGGGCGGCGGGTCCTCGTCGAGCCACAGGTGGCGGGCGACGATGGCCACCAGCACCAGGGGCAGCGCGATATAGACGGAGGACTTTGTGATGAGGCCCAGGCCGGTGGTGATGCCCAGCAGCACGAGCAGTTGCGTTGCCCGCCCCTCCCCCGCTGCAGCGACAGCGTCCTTCAGATAGCGGATGGTCAAGAGGAGGATAATGGCCAGAAGCAGCTCGGCCAGCACGTCATTGTTGGCGGCCGCGGTCATGGCCAGGTGCATCGGCAGAAAGGCCACGAATGCCGTGGCGCCCAGGGCCAGGAAGGGGCGATCTGGCGCCAACGCCAGCACCGTCCAATCGACGACCAGCAGAAGCAGGGCGCCCAACGCCACAGAGAAGAGCCGCAGGGGCAGGAGCGCGCCGCCAGAGACCCCATAGACCGGCACGGCCAGCAGATAGTAGAGCGGCGGCTGGTGGAACTCGTAACGGATAGGGGCGATACTCATCTCGGGCGGAAAGCGGGCGGCCTTGATCTCCTCCAGGTAGGCGGCGGGATAGTCGCCGGGCTTGAGCACCGGGAAGCGGCGCTGCTCGGCCAGGTACTGAACATAGTTGTAATGGGCCGGCTCGTCGGGCGCCTGCCAGGCGGGCGTATACAGGGCATACAGCGCCCCCAGGATGAGGTAGGGCAGGATGATGGCTGGCAATAGCCAACCAGAGGGCCGGGTCAACGAAAGTTGAGGCATGGTCCCTTACCTTCCACCGCTATTCTACCTTACCCCAAGGAAAAGGACAAACACCTGAAATGACGATTAGGCCAACAGCAGACTGCGCACTGGCTTGAACGCGGTACCGGCTAGCCGGCAAGAGAAAGCATCCGGTACAGCGCCAGCGTATCCGCCGCGATCTTTTCCCAGCGGAACTGCTCCGAGAGGACCCTGGCCCCATCGGCCAGGGTCCGGCGCAGATCCGGCGCGTTAGCCAGTTGGGTGATGGCCTCCGCCAGGGCTGCCGGCCGCTCCGGTGGCGCCAGGAACACGTTGCCCCCGTCCGCCAGTTCCGGCAGGGGGACCCGCGGCCGGGTGGTCAGGACCGGCACGCCGTGGGCCAGGGCAGCGTGGAACGTGCCGTGCAGGAACGAGACTCCATCGCGGTAGGGCAGCACGCACAGGTCAGCCGCCGCAAAGCTGGCCGTCACCTCCTCGGCGGGGACATAGCCGGTCCAGTGGACGCGGTCCTCAAGGCCCAGTTCCGCGATGAGTGCCTGGATGCGGGCCAGGTAGGCCACGTTGGTCGGGTCGCTGGCGCCGGTCTGGCCGCCGATAAAGAGCAGCAGCGGATTGACCGGGTGCTGCGGAGCAGGTGCCAGGAGGTGCAACGCCTCGAGGAGCGTATCCACGCCTTTGCGCTCGTTCACAAAACCAAAGGTGCACAGCAACAGGTCTCCGGGGCCCACACCCCAGCGCGCCCGCCAGGCGTCGCGGTCATAGCCTTCGGGCAGCTTGGGGTCGATGTTGGAGCCGATGGGGATCAGGGCCGGGGAAAGCCCGGGGCTGCGCATACCCATGCGCTGTTGCAGCGCCTCAAAATCCTCGCGGTTGGTGGTGATGGCCGCGTCGCTCTGGCGGGCCAGATCGTCCACCACCCAGCGGCGTACGGGTCCGGCCTTGGGAAAGAGATAGGGCACCTTGAGGTCGTGAAAAGTAACGGCCGTCCTGGGGCGCTCGTCGCCGAGAGCGCGCAGGCGCCGGGGCAAGAGGTTGATGGCCGGGTGCATGGCATAGGCCGCGGCCTGGTACTGGACGTGGACCACGTCCGGCTGCTGCTGGCGGACGAGGCCCAGGATGGTCCCCCAGCAGCGCCAGTTCCACCGATCGACGAGGGGATGGACCGTCAAGCCTGGCACCGGCCCAGCCTGGGTCGAACTCACGACCTGTACGTCGCAGCCTTGCTCATGGAGAGCCAGACCTATCTCTCGGGTATAATCGCCTACACCACCTTGCATGGGTGGGAACTCGCCTGTGACAAAAAGGACGTTCATGGCTAGTGCACACCAGCTGGGATGGCAGGCGTCCGGAGACCCGAACGCAGCACCTGGCCGTAGGCCCGCACGCGCTCCTCGCGCAGGGGCCGTTTATGGCCCACCAGCCACTTGAGCCCCTCCCGGACCAACTGGTAGACGTAGGTTGCCAGCAGGAACCAGCGCAAAAGTTCAGCCTGGATGGAGCCGTGGTGCTTGCGAAAGTAGCGTACCTTGCTGCTCTGGAAGTAGATATGCCGGGCGGGGACCACCTGCTCGCTGCTCTTGCCCTCGTGGTGGACGACGGCAGCCGTGGGCAGATAGACGACTTGCCAGCCAGCGTCCACGATCCGCCGGCACCAATCCAGTTCTTCGGAGTACATGAAAAAGCCCTCGTCCAGCCCTCCGATCTCTTCATAGATCTGGCGGCGGACGAGCAGGCAGGCGCCCACGACCCAATCCACCGGCTGGATAGCATCGTCGGGCGTGCCGGCCATATAGTAACGTCGCAAAAAGCGGCTGTCGGCCCACCACTCCTGCACGACGGTGCTCTCGACCAGCCCTGTCATAAAGGTGGGAAAGCGCCGCCGCGACGGTTGCAGGCTGCCATCCGGGTAGCGGAGCTGGGGGCCCAGGGCGCCCACCGCCGGCTGGCCGTCCATATAGCCTACCATCGTGGCCAGGGCGTCGCCCACTACCTCGGTATCCGGGTTCAAAAGCAGGAGATAGCGGCCCTGGCTCAGGGCCAGACCTTGGTTGTTGGCTGCTGTGAAGCCGCGGTTGCTATCGTTGGCAATGAGGCGGACGCCGGGGAACTCGTCGCGGACCATCTCCGCACTGCCATCCGTGCTGGCATTGTCTACTACGATGACTTCAATCTGAAGCTCGACGTTCGAGGCTTCGCCCTGAGGGCCTGTCCCGAGTGCGCTGAAGGACTCTGCCAGGAGGGCTCGTGTCTTTCCATCCTCCATCGAACCTCGAACGCCCGACTCATGTGGCGAGCGAAGCCGAACCATCGAACCTAAACAGCGGCGGAGCAGGTCACGCACATTCCAGCTTACGACGACAACGCTCAGATCAACCACGTCCCCCCCGCTTGGTGGGGCCTACTTTTTCCGGGAGACGGCATAGTCCGCCAGTTCGTGCATCATGGACCGCGTCTCCGTATCGGGCAAAGGGGCCAGGGCAGCCTGGCTCTGGATGATGAATTCGCGCGCCCGCTCCCTCGACTGATCCACGGCCCCCGACGCGCGGATGGCTTCCACGACCTCCTGCACCAGGCCGCCGTCACGCCCGTCGCGCACAACAGCCGGCACTTTCTCGTCGTCGGGGTGAGCCCGCAGGTAGTAGAGGCCCGGCAGGGTCACGATCCCTTCCCGCAGGTCGCTGCCCACCGGTTTGCCCAGCACGCCTTCATCCCCCTGAAAGTCGAGCACATCGTCCATGATCTGGAATCCCATGCCCAGGAAACAACCATAGTCCCGCAGGGCGATCAACTCGGCTTCGGGCGCCTCGCCCAGTACCGCAGCCGCCTCTGTCGCTCCTGCAAAGAGGGACGCTGTCTTGGCGTGGATGCGCTGGTCATAGTGGTCCAGGGCAAGCTGCCAGGACTGTTCATCGCTGAAATGGGGCAGCTCGCGCCGGTCGAACATTTGCCGCAGTTCCCCGCTGCATATGGTCGTCAAGGTGTCGGCGAAAATCGTCATCACACGCACGTTGCCGGTTTCGGCGGCCAGGGCGGCGGATCGCGCAAAAAGATAGTCGCCTGTAAGAACTGTAGCGCCCGGGCTCCAGTTTGAATTCAGCGTGGCATTGCCCCGCCGGAGCAACGCACCATCAATGAGATCGTCGTGGACAAGGGTGGCCGTGTGTAGCATTTCTACCGACGCAGCGAGGGATACGAGGTTGTCTGAGGCCAAAGACCCATCGGCCGCATAAAAACATCCGGCCAATAGGGCAAGGGCTGGGCGCAAGCGCTTGCCGCCACTGTCCAATAGGTGCTGCAGAACCGCCGTAAGCTGTGGATAGTCGGGGGACACAGGCTCGCGCAATTTGCGCTCCACCCGGTCCAGATCGGCTTCCAGCGGCCCCAATAGAGGGATCGTATTCAATCTTGTCTTCTCCCGGTCTGATGTTCGCGGTTCGATGTCCGATGTTCGATGTCCGTGGATTGGCGTTCCTCCTCAAACATCGAAGGTTGAAGCTCGAACTGAAACAAACGCTGGGCGTTGGCGGTCGTCGCCTTCGCCAGGTCGTCAAATGAAATGCCCTTGAGGGCAGCGATCTTTTCCGCCACGAGCCGGACGTAGGCCGGTTCGTTGCGCTTGCCCCGGTGAGGATGCGGTGTCAGGAAAGGACAATCGGTCTCCACCAAGATGCGGTCCAGGGGCAGCGCCTGCACAACCCCGGCCAGCCGGTGCGCGTTCTTGTAGGTCACCGGCCCCGAGATCGAAATGTAAAAGCCCAACTCGACGGCTCGCTCCGCCATGGCCAGGTCGCCCGAGAATGTATGCAGCACCCCCAGCCGGCCAGTCAGCGATGAACCCTGCAGCCCCTGTGCCCAGTTGGTCAGGATCCCCATGATCTCGTCGTGGGCCTCGCGGTCGTGGATCACCACAGGCTTGCCCATCTTCCCGGCCCAGGCAAGTTGGGCTCGAAAGGCCCGCCGTTGCACGTCACGGGGCGACCGGTCCCGGTAAAAGTCCAGCCCGATCTCCCCCACAGCCACCACCCTGGGCTGCTGGGCCAACTCGCGCAGATCGGCCAGCGCCGCGCCATCCAGCCTCTTGGCATCGTGAGGGTGCATCCCCACAGCGGCATAGATCTGCTCGTGCTCCGCCGCCAGGGCGACGGCCCGGCGGCTGGAGGCCAGGTCGGTCCCCACGTTGACCATCGCCGCCACGCCTGCTGATTGGGCGCGTTCGATGACGGCCCCCCGGTCGGCGTCAAACTGACGAAAATCCAGGTGGGCGTGGGTGTCAACCAGGTTCACGATTTCATTCCGATTTCATTCCGCTTGCAGTCCGCCTCTAGTCCTCTTTCAGTCCAGCGATGCGCAGGCCATCTTCCAGGATCTCCTGGACGCGGGCCTCCTCCGTCGTCTCGCAGTAAACGCGCAGGATCGGCTCGGTGCCCGAGAAGCGGATGAGCAGCCAGCCGCCGTCGGCCAGGCCGAACTTGAAGCCATCGGTCGTATCCAGGCCGGTCATTTCCAGGCCGCCGATGGTGGCCGGGTTGGCAGCCAAGATCCGCTTCCGCGTGGCCTCGCGCTGGTCGGCCGGAAAACGGCTGTCAATACGATCGTAATAGTGGGCCCCCACCTGGCTGTAGAGATGCTCGATAAGCTGGGATGGTGTCTTGCCCATGCGCACCATCAGGTCCAAAATGTAGAGGCCAGCCAGGATCCCATCCCGCTCGGGCACGTGGCCCTGGAAGGCATAGCCTCCGCTTTCTTCGCCACCGATGAGGGCATCGGTTTCCAGCATCTTGGGCGCCACATACTTGAAACCCACGCCGGTCTGGTAAACCGGCACATCATAGATCTTGCCCAGCTTCTCCAGCATCGAGGTGGTAGACAGAGTCTTGACGATGGGCCCCCGGTCCCCCCGCACCTCCAGGAAATACATGGCCAACAGGGCATAGACCTGGAGTTGATTCACAAACTGCCCGTGCTCGTCGCCAATGCCGACGCGGTCAGCATCTCCGTCGTTGATGATGGCCACGTCCGCGCCCACCTCCAGCACCTTGGCCAGGGCGACGTCTACATTGGGCGGGATCGGCTCGGGGCGGCTCATCTCCGGAAATAGCGGGTTGCGCTCGGCGTGGATCTCGACGATGCGTGTCTTGCCTCCGCCCAAAATCCGGGGAAACCAGCCCGCACCATTGCCCCACATGGCATCCACCAACACGGTGAGTCCGGCATCCTTGATGGGCTGTACGTCAATCAACCGCTCGATCTGAGCCAGATAGGCGGGCGCGGGGTCAAAGTAGGACACCGTCCCCTGGGTCAGGGCGTCCTCCAGGGCGACACGCTTGACCTCATCGATAAGGGGAATGCCTCGCTCGATCTCTACCAAACCGTCGGGGGCAATGGCGCCGCCATGCTCGTCGCGCACCTTGAAGCCATTGTCCCACGGTGGATTATGGCTGGCGGTGACGTTCACTGCCCCGGCTGCTCCCTGGGCGACCACCGCGTAAGAGATGACAGGCGTTGGTGCAGCTCCTTCGGTCAGCAGTACGCGGAAGCCATTGGCCGCCAGTACCTCTGACACCGCGGCGGCGAAATGCTCGGCGGCGAAGCGGAGATCGTGTCCGACGACAATCGCTTCTCCCCCTTTGCCCTGGGCCAGCATGTAGGCGGCAAAACCCTGCGTGCAGCGGCGCACGTTGTCAAAAGTATAGTCCTCGGCAACACGGCCCCGCCAGCCGTCCGTGCCAAAGCGAATGTCAGTCATGACTCCTCCCTAAAGGTTGTGGCACCTAGTCAGGTGTGCCATGTCGGCATCTACCATCATCTGAATCAACCCCTCGAAAGAGACCTCTGGCTCCCACCCCAATTCTACCCGGGCTTTGCCTGGATCGCTAACCAGCAGGTCTACCTCGGCAGGACGGTAGAACTGGGGATCGACCACGACGTGCTTTTCCCAGTCAAGATCCAGACAGCAAAAGGCCGTCTGGCACAGGTCCCGGACCGAGTGCGTTTCCCCGGTGCCCACGACATAGTCGTCAGGGATGTCCCGCTGCAGCATCCGCCACATGGCCTTCACATAGTCGCCAGCAAAGCCCCAATCACGCCGGGCCTCCAGGTTGCCCAGTCGAAGATCCTGGGCCAGGCCCAATTTGACCATAGCAGCACCATGGGTCACCTTGCGGGGAACAAACTCCAAGCCCCGGCGGGGGCTCTCGTGGTTGAACAGAATGCCCGAACAGGCGAAGAGGTCATAGCTCTCGCGATAGTTCACCGTGATCCAATGCCCATAGATCTTGGCAATGCCATAGGGGCTGCGTGGATAAAATGGGGTACCTTCGTTCTGGGGAACCTCGCGGACCTTTCCAAACATCTCACTGCTGGAAGCCTGGTAGAACCGGGCCTCGGGCAGGACCGTACGCATGGCCTCCAACATCCGTGTTACACCGAGGGCAGTGAACTCGCCGGTTAGCACGGGCTGCTTCCAGGAGATGGGTACAAAGCTCTGGGCTGCCAGGTTATAGATCTCGTCGGGCCTATGTTCGCGCATGATATCAATGATCGACATCTGATCCAGCAGGTCGCCATGGGCCAGAGAGATCCGCTCCTGGATGTGCTCGATGCGCCCAAAATTGACGGTGCTGGAACGACGTACCATGCCAACAACCTCATAGCCCTGGCTCAGAAGAAACTCTGCCAGATATGAACCATCTTGCCCAGTGATACCGGTAATGAGCGCCGTCTTTGTCATCGATTTTATCCCAAAGAATCTTCCAGCAGTTGCTTATTTATTTCTGCGCGCCAATATGCCAGTATGTCATCGAGGCTCTGCTCAAATGGGATCTCGGCCTGCCACCCGGTATGGTCGCGGATCCGGGTAACATCGCTGACAACCTCCGGCACGTCCGACGGGCGCATTCGCTCTGGATCAGTCTGCACTTCGATGGGGACCCTGCTCTTGGCCAGAAGGATATCCAGCACATCCCGTACGGCACGGGATTCGCCGGAACCCACATTATACACCTGCCCCGGTTCCCCGCAGGCCATGAGCGATACGTAAGCGCGAACCACATCGCGCACATCGCTAAAATCGCGGCGTGTGTCCAAATTCCCCACCTCTATGATGGGGGGCTGCAGGCCCAATTCAGCAGCGGCGATCTGGCTGGCAAAATCGGGAGCCACAAAGCCAACGCGCTGGCGTGGACCGATATGATTAAAGGGCCGCACCCGGACGACGTGCAGTTTGTGAGTCAGGTAGTACTGCAGCCCCAACAGATCCTGGGCCACCTTGCTGATGGCATAGGCGCTCAAGGGACGCAGGGGCGTGTCCTCGTCAATGGGCAGATCTTTTGGTGAAACAAGACCATATTCTTCACCGGAGCCGACAACCAACACCCGGCAATCCGGATTGACCCTGGACACCCCCTCCAGAACGTTGAGCTGGATGTGAATATTGATCTCCAGAGTACCCCACGGGTCGCGGTGCGAGGCGGACACCAGCGGTTGCGCTGCCAGGTGAAAGATAACATCCGGTTGCGCTTGCTCGAGAACAAAGGTCATCACGTCGAGGCGAGAGAGCTCAGCCGGGTAGAGTTCCACCTGGCCACACAGATCGGAGATATTGCCGTACGGACCAAATACCGTGCCGGCTACTTCCCAGTCGGTGGTCTCGAGAAGGTGCTCGGTCAAATGACTGCCCACAAATCCCGAGATGCCAGTGATGAGTGCTTTCAAGACGTCCTCCGGCAAACAGGTCCGCTGAGTGGGATCTAGATCATCTGCAAAGCGCTGCGTCCATGGAGCGCTCCATCCCCGCAATGCGCGGCCCATTATACCCTACTTTGGGTCTCACCGCAAAGGAACAGGACCAGGGGGCCAACTTGGTGGTCAGCCATACCTGCAAAGTACTCACTGTAGCCAGACGCCTTCACACTTGCGAGACGCAGAGTTCTAGAGAATGCGACTATTCCTAATCCTTCTCGCCATTCTCCGCGATCTCTGGGGTAAGATGTGAGGAACTACCAAGACCTAGTGGTTGCAGACTTGGGCAATTGATGTTATAATGGGGCGGTCACTAGACAGGAGATAATGATCTATCATGACAGGTAACAATGCAGAACAGGTAGTTTCTACCAGATCTCGCCCAGAACGCAGGCGGAGAGGGCGGCCGCGGCGCTGGGTCTTGGGTCTGATAGTGTTGGTCGTCTGCTTTCTGCTGGTAGGGTGGGTCCTGCTGGGCACCAAGCAGGGGTGGATCGAGACTCCCGTGGTCGGCAAGGCAGCTTGGCTGCAAGAGTCCGCCCTCGCCAAGGCACTGGCAACGGCTACCCCCACACCTGAACCGACACCTACCCTGATGCCTAGCGAGGTTGCGGCCCAGTTCATACCTCAGCTGCAGGGGGCACTGGAGCACAAGACTTGGGAGCGCGCCCTGGAGATTATGGCTATCATGCAGGCCGTAGACCTGCGTGACGAACAAGTGCGCCAGTGGTCCGTCACAACGCACATGCAGTATGGTCAAGCCCTGGTAGGGGCTGGTCAAGAGGATCAGGCCCAGATCCAATTTGATGAGGCCGTTGCGCTGGCGCCCGAAAACGAGAGCACCCTACTGTGGCAGGACACGACGCAGCGATTCCGGGCCGGCAGGGAAGCTTACAACGCAGGCGAATGGGATGCAGCCATCAAGGCATTCAAACAAGTGCAGAAGCGTATCCCCGACTACAGCGACGTTTTCCTGCGCCTGGTGAGCAGCTACCACCGCAAGGGAGAAGCAGCCATCGAGCAGGAGCTCTGGTCCGTGGCCCTCGATTCGCTGCATAATGCAATTGAGCGGACACCCGATGGTGACCCTTCGGCAGCCGAGTTGGATGGGCTCTTGTCAGTGGCCTATCGCGGCCAGGGTCAAGTGGCCATGGAAAAAGAGAATTGGGCCGCCGCCGTCGAGATAATGACCGAGGCCAAAGAACAGCTCCCCAAGGATTTGGACGTGGTCGATCTCTTGGGGCGAGCCTATCGCCAGCGGGGCATCGCCCAGCAGGAAGCAGTCAAGCTCAAACCAGCCAAGGCAGACCTGGAAATGGCGCTGACCCTCCGGCCCGGCGACGAGAAAGCGCAACAGCATCTTGACAGGGTCGAGTACCTCCTCTCAAAAAAGATCGAAATCGACATCTCCAAGCAGCGCATGTATGTCTGGAAGGACAAGAAGTTGGTCTACAATTGGAAGGTATCGACCGGCCTCCGCGGGCGAGATACATCCACGGGCCGCTTCCAGGTACTTGACAAGATACCGATGGCTTACTCCAGGGTCTGGCGCCTGAAGATGCCCTACTGGCTGGGCATCTATTGGGTCCAGGGTATCGAAAACGGCATCCACGCCCTGCCCATCCGGCCCAACGGTAGTATCATGTGGGGGGGACTTTTGGGCCAGAAGGCATCCTATGGCTGCATCATCTTGAGCAAGGCAGCGGCCAAAAGCCTTTACAACTGGGCCGACATCGGTACGCAGGTACACATTCACCAATAGCCGGCAAAGGCCACGGCTGTCGCCGTGGCACGGTTTCCTGGCTCTGTCACGGGTGCCAGCATGTCGATGGCGAGGGACCAAAGTCCCGGGGCTGGTGCATCCGTGTCACCATGGAGCCTGCGCAGGGATAGCATCTGATATCAGGAGGCGTAACCAATGAGCATGGATATGGGTCAACTGACACAGATGACCACCTGGCTGGATGAGGAACACCGCCGCGACAAGGCGGAACTCATCAGACTGCAACAGCGAGTTGAGAGCCAGGAAGGCGAGCTGCTGGATCAGTCTCGCCTTATGAAGGATCTGGAAGGCCGGGTCGTCAGCATGCAGGCCCAACTGCTCAGATTCTCCCAAATCGAGACGGCCCTGCAGCAACTGAAAGACGAAGTGGTACAGATGTTCGCCCAGGCCGATGAACGCCGCCAGCAGCAGGTACGAGAAGCGGAACGAGTCCGGGCCATCGAGCGCGACAATGTCTCCAAGTCGTTGAACGAGCTCCGTCGCGATCTGCAGGGTCTGCCTCGCATCACCGAAGAGCTGGGCCTGCGCAAGGCGGAACAGAACCGCTTGAGCGAGATGGCCCTGAACATGCAACAAGAACTCAACACCCTCAAGCAGGAGGTCGAGAACAAGTTACGCGGCATCCCCTTTCTGGAAGATGGCCGCCAGCAGGACGCCAAGCGGATTGCCCGGCTGCAGCAGGAATCTCTGGAGGCATTGAAACGTATAGAGCAGCAGGGTTCACGCCTGCAGATGATCGAAGACGTGACACAACGCCAGGAGCGCGATACAGGGGAGTTGAAGGAACTGTTTCCTCAACTGCGAGCCTCACAACGAGAGTTCATCGAAGGACAATTGCTGGAAACCGAACAGATCAAACGACAAATGGCCGAGTGGATCGAGACCCTGGAGATACAGGCAAAAAAGGTAGACGATCATTCCGCCCGCATCCGGGAGTTCACGGAAGCATTCCGCCAGGACCGCCAGGTCGTCGACAATGTGGAGCGTTTCCAGGAGCAGATCCGGCGAGAGCAGACCCAGGTATCCGAACTGCAGCGCCTGAGCGAGGAGCGCCAGAAACGCCAACTGGAGGAGAGTCAGGAAGAACACGAGAAGCGGTGGAGAAAAGAGCTTATGCGTTGGGACCATCAATGGGGCGAACAGGCCAAGAGCAACCAGCAGGGTGCCGTTCGTTTTCTTGAATTGGGAGAGCGGCTGGAACAACACCGGACAGAGATCGAGGCGACCTGGAAATTCCTGGAATCGCAGATCACCTACCAGACCCAGGAATCGCGCCGGTGGTTGGGCGAAATGACCCAGTTGCTCGAGGAGCGGCCCAAGAAGGACTAGTCATGCGCGTAATTGGGACAGCAGGTCACGTAGACCACGGCAAATCTACGCTCGTTCATGCCTTGACAGGGATCGATCCAGACCGGCTGAAGGAAGAAAAAGAACGAGAGATGACCATCGACCTGGGTTTTGCCTGGCTGACATTGCCCAGCGGCGAGCGGGTCGGCATCATAGACGTACCGGGCCATAAGGATTTTATCAAGAACATGCTGGCCGGCGTAGGGGGGATAGATGCCGCTCTTTTTGTAGTAGCCGCCGACGAAGGGGTGATGCCCCAGACCCGCGAGCACCTGGCCATTCTTGATCTGCTCCAGGTACCAGGCGGCATCGTGGCGCTGACCAAAGTGGACATGGCCGAGGACGAAGACTGGCTGGAGCTGGTGGAAGCGGATCTTCTGGAGGTGCTGGAGGGCACAGTACTGGACGGAGCACCGGTGATTCGCTGCTCGGGACGAACGGGGGAGGGACTTGAAGCATTGATGGCCGAACTGGACCGCTATTTGGCCACGAGCGCACCCCGCCGCGACATAGGGCGCCCCCGGCTGCCCGTGGATCGTGTATTTACCATCGCCGGATTTGGCACCGTGGTCACAGGTACGCTCAGTGAAGGCGTGCTCAAGACCGGCCAGGAAATAGAGATCCAACCATCGGGGCTCAAAGCACGTATCCGAGGGCTGCAAACCCACAAACAGGCGATCGAGCACGCCGTACCTGGAAGTCGCGCCGCCATCAACCTGACAGGGGTAAGCATGGATGATGTCGCTCGCGGGGAAGTAGTAACGACGCCGGGGTGGCTGCGACCGACGACGCTGGTGGACTGTCACCTTCGCTATCTGGAGGACTCGCCCCTCCCCCTGAAACACAACGCAGAGGTGGACTTTTTTAGCGGGGCCGCCGAGACCCCAGCCAGGGTGCGCCTGCTGGGCAAAAGAGTCCTGGCGCCCGGGGACGAAGGGTGGGTACAAATCCGCCTGGAAAAGCCAGTAGCCCTGGTCAAGGGCGATCGGTACATCATCCGCCGGCCTTCGCCCAGTGTGACTGTCGGTGGGGGCATCGTCGTCAACCCATACCCTGGGCGTCGCCATCGTCGCTTCCGGGCTGATGTGCTCGAAAGATTGGAGACACTGGTCCACGGCTCGCCCGAGGAGATCCTATTGCAGACCCTGGAGAGGTACCAGCCCTGCCAGGTACGAGACTTGCTGGACCAATCAAGCCTCGCGCGACAGAATGCTAAGGATTCGCTACAATCCCTTGTAGAAGAGGGCCAGATCCTGGTGCTCGATGGTTCAAAGCCTCCCCCCACCTATTCGGATTCCAGTTTTCTGATCAGCCGCTCGGGCTGGGGCGCGCAGAGGGAACGGCTTGAGGCCCTCTTGGCCGGCTACCACCGCCAGTATCCCTTGCGGGCCGGTATGCCTCGCGAGGAGGTCAAGAGCCGGCTGGCGCGCTATCTTCCGGCCTTGACACCCAGGCTCTTTAACGAGATACTGGATCAGGCGACGGAGGAAGGTTGGCTCTCAGGAGCCGGGTCTGCCTCAGACCGGGTCCAGCTGACCACCCACCAACCAACCCTCTCGCCCAAGCAGCAACAAGCAGCAGATTATTTGCTTTACACTTTCAGCCAAACGCCCTACACCACCCCCTCGGTGGCCCAGTGTGAGGACCAGGTTGGCAGCGAGGTCCTCAATGCCCTCATCGAACAGGGCCAGTTGATCAAGCTTAACGAAGACGTCGTCTTTCTGACCGAGACCTATGAGGAGATGAAGGCCAAGATAGTAGCCCGTCTGGAGGAGCACAACACCATCACCGTGGCCCAGGTCCGGGACATCTTCCAAACCAGCCGCAAGTATGCTCTGGCCTTGCTGGGCAACCTGGATGAGAAAAGGGTCACCCGCCGTGTGGGTGACGAGCGCGTGCTGCGGTAAGGGCCGTTCCGGGCACCTGGGGAGGCAAACCAATGAGAGCCCACATTGTCGGGTATTTTACCCGCTGCCCATAGCCAGCCGCGAGTCATCCCCGAATTCACGCCGCAGGACCCCATAGGCCACGACCTGCCAGGCCCCAAGAAACCAGGATTCAATTCCAGAACTTTTCCAAAAAACGATTGACCTCTGTCCTGAATTGTGGTATCATGGGAGTGTTCCTGGCAATCACTACGCCCCCTTTGAAGCCCCGCACGAACGCGTGCCGATGCCCGCAGCAGTGGGTACACCCTGATAGCCCTCATCGCCGCACAAAGCAGCCCCAAAGTCACGCACACTTGCTGCCATCATGATCCCTTGCTCGCCCACATTGCTCAAACGTGAGCTCTGTGTCTTGAGCCGCGCAGCACGCCTGCGCCACAAACGGACCCAGCCCTGGTGGGGCTGGGCGCAACGGGCAGCGGAGCACCCCTGCCTCCTCAACGTCTTGCACAGGGGACACGCTGCCCTGGCCGAAAAAAAGAAAGGCGGTGAGGCCAGCGCAACCTTCTCCATTAGGTTCCCGGCCATCGAGCCGGGATCAGAGGCGCCAGGCTCAGGCTTGCGGCATCGTGCGAACAAGCCAGAAGCCTGTTCTGGTGCACGTGTAGGCGAAAACCAGAAACTATGAGGAGGTTAGTGATGAAAAGCAGAGCATGGATCGTTGTCTGGCTGATGATGTCGCTGTTCGTATCACTGGGTGTCCTGCCCATGGCGGCTGCCGCGGACCCGCCACCTACCGAGGAGATTCAGAGTTCGATTGACGCGGGCATACAATGGCTTGTGGCCCAGCAGGACTCGGACGGATTCTGGGGGGACTGGGAAGAGTGTGCCGTCACGGCCTTGGCCGTCAAGTTCGATGCCCAGGAGATTGTGGTCGCGCTGGGCGAGGTGGGGGACGGCGACGTGTTGGTGCTGTCTCTGACCGGCGACCTGACCGAGGAGTGCGGAGCCCTGCCCTTTGAGGGCGAGGACGTGGTGATCATCCTG
>Ga0209013_10002605_pt1 | contig 16257 bp, 15 predicted proteins | sample Cruoilmetagenom2_FD_187291 | JGI IMG/M metagenome (GOLD analysis project Ga0209013, IMG submission 187291) | Oil polluted marine microbial communities from Coal Oil Point, Santa Barbara, California, USA - Sample 2 (SPAdes) (version 2) | ecosystem: Environmental > Aquatic > Marine > Oil seeps ...
CATGTAATTGACTGGAGAGATGCCAATTTGGCATCTCTCTTTTTCTCGTTTGCTTACAAATTCACTTCTACTATTTCCCTTTATCTTTACATGCGGTCAGTTACACGTGGACATCCATTTTGTGATACAATTTTTCTGTTAGCGAGTGTATTTAAAAGGAACAACAAAAAGCCAGTTGTATAAGCGGACTTTTTGGAGATTATTTGTAAGAAGTCTAAATTGTGAGTTGATAATTTATGGAAAGTCCCACATATGCAGTTGTAGATATTGAAACAACGGGTCATTCACCTGCCAAAGGTGACCGAATGATTCAGTTTGCTGTTGTTTTCGTCAAAGACTGGCAAATTCAATCGACCTATTCAACCTTTATACAACCCGGAAAGAAAATTCCGTTTTTCATTCAAGATTTGACGAATATTTCTGATGAAGACGTTCGTGATGCACCAACCTTTGAAAAAGTTGCTGGAGACATTTACGATATGCTTGAAAATTGTATTTTTGTTGCCCATAATACAAATTTCGACTTATCTTTTATTCAAGCTGAGTTCAAACGAATCGGATTCTCTGCCTGGACCGGGAAGAAAATGGATACGGTTGAATTATCCAGAATCCTTTTTCCGACTTCCTTTAGCTACAAACTTCAAGATATTACGCAAGAACGCGGCATACAGCTTACAAATGCCCATCGTGCGGACGATGACGCTTATGCTACTGCTTTATTATTCATTGAATGCATGAAAGAAATTGAAAAGCTTCCTATTCAGACACTCGAACATATCCATAAACGCTCCTTCCAGCTGAAATATGATATCGCCTCGCTGTTTTTCGAGGCACTGCAGAAAAAAAGAAACGTGACAAAATCTGAAAGTGTCGATCTCTACAAAGGAATTGCCCTGCGAAGAAAACAGCTTCACCTTCCTGCAGATGACATTTCCATTGCCTATCCTGAAACCAAGAATCGTAAACGGTTTTTCTTTACGGAAGGGTTGGCTGATTTCAAGGAACGTGATGGACAGTTCCAAATGATGGATGCCATTTGGCAAGCTTTTGAATCCACAAATGAGTTGGCAATAGAAGCATCCACTGGTGTGGGAAAAACATTAAGTTATTTGCTGCCCGCCTATTTCCATGCAAAAAAACATGGAAATAAAGTATTGATCAGTACATACACTTCACATTTAATGGAGCAATTATGTGATGTGGAAATCCCTAAACTAGAATCCATCGTCCAAGGTAAAGTAAATATGGCGGTATTGAAAGGTGCCCGGCACTATATTGACTTGCATCGTTTTGAAGAATTGCTCCGGGCTGAAGATGAATCGTATGATGAAACCTTCGCGATTTGCCAGTTATTGGTGTGGCTGACACGTACGGAAACAGGAGATGTTGGAGAATTGAATGTTTCTAGCGGAGGACAATTTTTCTTGGACAAGGTTAGGAAAAATCCTTTCTCCATTGAATCTCCAGCTGTCAAAACACATGATTTTCATGCGTATGCATTAGCTCAAAGTCACCAGGCGGATTTCCTCATTACCAATCACGCCATGTTATTTACGGACCAGCATCGATTGGATCCTTTATTGACAGGTGACATCAGCGCTTTTGTCATTGATGAGGCACATCAATTCATTCAAGCAGCCAATACACGTGATGAACGTATTTTCTCATACACTCAATGGAAATATATATTCGGTCAATTAGGGACGAGGGATCAGGAACAACTGACGGCAGCTTTCTCGAACGTTTTGCGAAACCATGGGATAGAAGTTGAGGTGTCCTTGCTGGAATTGGAGCTTGTCTTTGAACGCTGCAACTTAAAATTCGATGAAGCAGTACAGTCTCTTGTCCAAAATATCAGGAGGAAGAGTTTGAGTAAATCCCAGTCCAAGTACACGATACTGCTTGAAGAGCTGGAACTCGATCTTGATTTGCTCGAAGAGGTTTACCAGACACTCCATAGATGGGTCACGATTGCGCAAAACCTTCACGATCGTTTGGCCAAAAGCCTCTCTGATTCGACCCATGCCGAAAAGCTTATATCGGCAGAGTGGCAGTATTGGGTAAATGAAATGAAAATCAAAACCGGAGAATGGGTGGATATCTTCCTCTCGGCACGTGGTGACTATTCAGTATGGGTTGAACTGGATCGAAGAAGTATTCCTGGTAGTCTGCATGTGTATAAAAAACCTGTTGACAGCACAAAGGCAGTCAATCAAATTTTTGAACAATGGCGAGGTCGTGCTGGTATTGTATGGACATCAGGAACGTTGTCCGTCCCAGGAAATAACCGATTTATCGTAAACCAACTCGGACTTCCGGAAAATGTCCCAATCAAGACATATGCAGCCCCGGAGGATTTTTATAAAGGTGCAAATCTCTTTATTGTGGACGATATGCCTGACATTCAACATGTGTCCCAGTCCGATTTTATAGAGGCTGTTGCAGATGCAGTCATTCAGACCGTCCTTATTACAGAGGGGCGATGTTTTGTATTGTTCACTTCACAGGATATGCTGAGAAAAACAGTGGATCTTATTCAGGATACGGGCTTGCTCGAAGGATATATGCTTTTTGCACAGGGAATGACGTCTGGCAGCAGGATGAAGTTATTGAAGTCTTTCCAACGTTTCAAAAAATCCGTGTTATTCGGGACAAACAGTTTTTGGGAAGGCGTGGATGTACCGGGGGATGCTTTGTCAGCAGTTGTCATGGTTCGATTGCCGTTTTCTTCACCAGAAGAACCTGTATTCAAAACGCAAGCCGAGCGCTTGACTAAACAAGGTGTCAATTCATTTTCCGCGTTCGCTCTGCCAGAGGCAATTTTAAGATTCCGGCAAGGATTTGGTCGTTTAATCCGTTCTTCAACTGATCGGGGAGTCTTCATTGTGCTGGATCGAAGAATCGAATCAAAGTCTTATGGCAAGGAATTTATACGGGCTTTACCGGATATTCCTGTGAAGAAAGTGTCCTTGCAAGATATGGTCTTAGACCTCGAACATTGGTATAATGAAAAAGTATGAGCGTAGAAAGTAGGGTTTTCAAATGGAAAGCAGAATTGAAGTATTATCAACAGTTACGGTTGACTACCAATCAGACTTGTATAAAGTTGTGGATGCCTTAAATCGCACATTAAAAGAAAAAGATTTAATGTTCGGGCTTGCACTGGACAAAGACAATCATGAGAAAGCCGTTTTTACTATTTATAAAACGTAGGGTGCATACATGAAAAGATGGGTTATATTTATTAGTGTATTTATTCTTTCTCTGAGTCTTTTTATCAGCATTTTTGTCATGTGGAAAGCAGGACAGCCTTTTTCCGATGCGAAAGCGAAAGCTGAACAAACGGCAGTCAATGAAAACAAGTTGGATCGGGTCACGGACTCCGAAGTGTACAGTGGATCAACCACATATATCACGGTTCATGGCTTCAGCAATAATGGCGATGAAAAAGCTGTCTTTATCCCGGTTGGCACTAAAAATAATGTGATTGAAGAAGTACTATTGAACGATGGCATTTCAAAAAAACAAGCCATAAAAACTGTGCAGGACGAATTCAAGGTTAAAGAGGTGTTACATACTAAACTTGGTTGGGAAGATAATAATGCAGTTTGGGAAATCACTTTTTTAAATGAAACTGACAAACTAAATTACGTTTACTTATTATTTGAAAATGGAGAATGGTGGAAACGTATATTGAATTTGTAAAGGGGACGATCGATTATGAAATATCAACTAGCTAATCGTGTTCACACGTTGACGCCATCCACAACACTGGCCATTACGGCAAAAGCGAAAGAGTTGAAAGAACAAGGCATTGATGTTATTGGACTTGGTGCAGGTGAACCGGATTACAATACACCGCAAAATATCTTGGATGCAGCGCTTAAATCCATGAACGATGGCTATACAAAATATACCCCGGCTGGTGGTTTACCGGCATTGAAAAAGGCAATCATTGAAAAATTGCAACGAGATCAAGGTTTAACCTATGAACCAGCTGAAATATTGATTGGAATCGGTGCTAAACATGTACTATATACTTTATTCCAAGTATTGTTGAATGAACTGGATGAAGTCATCATCCCGATTCCCTATTGGGTGAGCTATCCTGAACAAGTAAAACTTGCAGGAGGAGTACCGGTATATATTGAAGGAACATCAGCACAACAATACAAGATTTCAGCACAGCAAATTCAACAGTCAATAACTGACAAAACACGTGCGATCATCTTGAATTCACCAAGCAACCCTACAGGCATGCTATACACTGAATCGGAATTAAAAGAAATCGCGGATGTGTGCAAAGAAGCCAATATCTGGATTATTTCAGATGAAATTTATGAAAAATTGATTTATGGCGATGCGAAACATGTTTCCATTGCTGAAACTTCCGATGATGCGAAGGAACGGACAATCGTGATTAACGGGGTTTCCAAATCCCATTCAATGACTGGCTGGCGTATTGGTTATGCTGCAGGTAATAAACAAGTCATTACAGCCATGACTGATCTAGCAAGCCACTCCACTTCAAATCCCGTGACAACTGCTCAATATGCAGCTATTGAAGCTTATAACGGGCCACAGGATACGGTGGAAGAAATGAGAGCGGCGTTTGAATCGCGTCTGGAAATTATTTACCCTAAACTGGCTGCCATCCCAGGTTTCCATGTATTGAAACCACAGGGTGCATTTTACTTACTGCCGGACGTATCCGAAGCAGCACGAAAAACAGGTTATGAATCAGTTGATGCTTTTGTGGAAGCTTTATTGACCGAAGCGAATGTGGCAGTCATTCCGGGTTCAGGTTTTGGTGCACCATCAACGATTCGGTTATCATATGCAACTTCTCTTGACTTACTTGAAGCTGCTGTAGCACGTATTGATACATTTGTAAAAACAAAATGGCAAGATGGTTTGCTGTAATTTCTGGAGGAACTTATGAAAAAAATTATGATTCAAGACTTGCCGAAACACTTGGGTGAAACGGTAAAATTAGGTGCTTGGCTTGCTAACAAACGCTCAAGCGGTAAAATTGCATTCATGCAACTGCGTGATGGTTCTGGATTTGTACAAGGTGTCGTCGTCAAAGCTGATGTTACTGAGGAATTGTTTGCAAAAGCTAAAACAATGACACAGGAAACCTCTATGTATGTAATTGGAGAAGTCACAAAGGATGATCGCTCGACTTTCGGTTACGAACTTCAAGTGAAGGATATTGAGGTTCTTCACGAAGCTGTGGATTTCCCCATTACTCCTAAAGAGCATGGTACGGAATTCTTGATGGACAACCGTCATTTATGGTTACGTTCACGTAAACAGCATGCCATCATGAAAATAAGAAATGAAGTCATTCGTGCAACATATGAATTCTTCAATGATAATGGTTTCGCAAAAGTAGATCCTCCAATCTTGACTGGATCTGCCCCTGAGGGAACATCTGAACTATTCCAAACGAAATATTTTGATGAAGATGCATATCTTTCACAATCTGGCCAACTATACATGGAGGCCGCAGCTATGGCCCTTGGAAAAGTATTTTCTTTCGGTCCTACTTTCCGAGCTGAGAAATCAAAAACTCGGCGCCATTTGATTGAGTTTTGGATGATTGAACCTGAAATGGCATTTGTGGAGTTCGAGGAAATCCTTGAAGTACAAGAGCAATATGTCTCTTATATTGTTCAATCCGTATTGAAGAACTGTAAATTGGAATTGGAGCGTTTAGAACGTGATGTTACGAAACTGGAACATATCCAAGCTCCATTTCCACGCATTTCATACGACGATGCAATCAAATTCTTGCATGAAAAAGGATTCGACGACATTAAATGGGGAGATGATTTTGGATCACCTCACGAAACGGCAATTGCTGAACATTATGAAAAACCAGTGTTCATCACGCATTACCCAATCGGTATCAAACCATTCTATATGCAACCACACCCTGAACGAGATGATGTAGTTTTGTGTGCGGACTTAATTGCACCAGAAGGATACGGAGAAATCATCGGAGGTTCTGAACGAATTCACGATTATGATTTAATGAAACAACGTCTTTCGGAACATAACCTGGATGAAAAAGCGTATGCATGGTATCTTGAACTCCGTAAACAAGGGTCTGTACCACATTCAGGATTCGGACTAGGACTTGAACGCACCGTGGCATGGATAAGTGGGGCAGAGCACGTTCGTGAAGCGATTCCATTCCCACGTTTACTCAACCGTCTATACCCATAAATCGAGAACATAATTTATACAAAGGAGAGTTCAGGTATGCACCAACAACAACCAGATCGGCTCCGTATGTGGACAGAGCAGGGAAATGTAACCATTTCCCAGCTCTTTTTTCAACATTATAAGCAGTGTGGCATTCAAGATGATGAAGCATTACTGATTCTTCATATGTTAGCTTTTATAGATAAAGGGAACCATTTTCCCACACCTGATGATTTAGTCGAACGTTCCCATTTTACCCATGAGGAAGTCAGCAAACACATGCAACGACTGTTTCAGAAAGGTTATTTATCCATTCAGCAAAGATTTGATGATAAAGGAGTTCTTTTTGAAGCTTTTTCTTTCCATTCATTATGGAATCGGATAGTAGATCTGTTGTTGACCGAAAAAACAACTGAAAAAGAATTGTCACAGAAGGAACAGGAAGGCGAGATTTTCCGCTTATTTGAACAAGAATTTGGGCGTTTCCTATCCCCGATGGAGAGTGAAACCATTGCGATGTGGATGGATCAAGACCAACAGTCTCCAGAACTCATCCGGGCTGCTCTGAAAGAAGCGGTCCTAGCCCAAAAAATGAGTCTCCGCTATATCGATCGCATCTTATTTGAATGGAAAAAGAAAAATGTCAAAACATTGCGGGATGTTGAGAAACAAGTGAGTCAATTCCGTACGGTTCCAGAGCGTACAACAACACCCGTACAAAAAACAAATAAAGTCCCATTTTATAACTGGTTGGAAGAGCGGGATTAAGGGAAGTGTATGAATGTTAACAAAAGGCCAATGGGATCACTGTTTATCTGAAATGGATGCCATGTTTCCAAATGCGCATTGTGAACTCGTCCATTCAAATCCATTTGAGCTGACAATTGCTACATTACTATCAGCCCAGTGTACAGATGTGCTTGTAAACAAGGTCACTCCGGGCTTGTTTGCCAAATATCAAAGACCGGAAGATTACCTAAGCGTGCCTTTGGAAGAACTTCAAAATGACATCAGATCGATAGGATTGTTCCGCAACAAAGCAAAAAATATTCAAGCCTTATGCAGAATGGTTATAGAACAATTCAACGGTGAAATTCCGGCAGACCGTGATTTATTGACTACTTTACCGGGGGTAGGAAGAAAAACGGCAAATGTAGTCGTGTCAGTTGCTTTTGATATCCCAGCTCTTGCAGTGGACACGCATGTAGAGCGTGTTACAAAGCGCCTGGGTCTCTTCCGATGGAAAGACTCTGTCCTCCAGGTGGAAGAAACTATCATGAAAAAAACTCCGATGGACAAGTGGTCAAGAACCCATCATCAACTCATTTTCTTCGGTCGCTATCATTGCAAGGCACAAAACCCTCAATGTCCGGTTTGTCCTCTTTTATCGTTATGCCGAGAGGGTAAAAAACGAATGAATAAAGGCTTGTTGTCTATATGATTGAATTTGACCCGAAAAAAGCACAAATCGAACAACTAAATGTCGTTTTTGAAGAATGGGAATACCTCAAAAAAATAATCCTGGAAGCTCATGTAATGAGAAATTCGGACATGAAGACCCCAATGCATAAAGCGATAGCTCTTTATGAAAATCTACTCTCACTTGTTTCTACAGACCGTGCATTTGAACCACTGAGGTTAAAAGAGTATGAAGTGCTTCCGCTTAATGGAGAAGAACGTTTTCTATTCATTATCAGGAAACCGGGACATTACGCCGCTTTTTGCCAGCTTGATGGATTATTTGAGGAAACTAGAAAAAAAATTGCTCGTTTGCGTGTTAAATACAAGTAAAAGAAGCAGACCCTTTTAAAAGGATCTGCTTCTTTTTGAATTAAAATAAATAGTGGCTTGAACTTTTAAAGTTTTCCGCAATCTTTATGGAGTAGAAGAACTGTTTTCAGATCCCTCAGCGTTTCCTTCGGCGGTATCATCATCTTCCTCTGGAGGCGGAGGAGTTTCTTCGCCGGAGTCATCGTCATTCGAAGATCCGTCATCCGAACCATCATCATTGCCTTCGTCATCATCGCCGTTGCCACCATTACCGTTTCCATTACCGTTATTGCCACCATTTCCATTGCCGTTACCTTCACCGTTGCCTTCACCATTCCCATCATCGGGATTATCATCTTCACCTTGATCTGGTATTTCCGTCGCATTTATTTCCAAAGTGGTGGTCGCCGGTGAACTTCTGACCTCATCAGCTATTGCCACAACGCTGAACGTATACGTACTACCTGGAGCAATTCCTGTGACAATCAATCCTTTTTGATCGGTTGTCTGTAGGACGGATGGACTGCCTCCATCAATTGAAATGGACACTTCATAAACTACATCCAAATCTTTTTCACCTTGTTGAGGGGCATCGTGTTCCCATGACAATGTTGCTGTAAGATCAGCTTCACTGTAGTCCGCATTTAGTGCTGTCGGACTGTCTACTTCAATTTGTTCATACTCCTCGGAAACTTGAGTTGGTTCCGAACCACGTACGAATAACTCAGTACGTCTCAGATTTTCCGGAGTAAATTCACTTGCAAGGCGAAGAGGGGAGGTACCAACCTCTACAGTTGCTTCAACTACCGAGTTCGGTCGTTTGAAGCGAGGAGTGTCTTTTCCTTCAGAAATATTCGTCATAATATCCTTGAATAATAATTGTGCAAACTGACGTTCAGAGCGCTCGTATGTGTTAATGGCATTCTCTCGTTTTTCATATCCCGTCCAGATTGCAATTGAGTAATTGGTTGTATATCCTGCGAACCAAATATCAGGAGCAGAACCTTCACTCAAATTATATTTCTCGAATTCTTCAGATGAATAGTTGGTTGTACCCGTTTTACCTGCAACATCCAGACCCGGAATCGCTGCAGCCTGACCAGTGGCACCATTTCGATTACCAAGTACATCACGCAGCATATCAGTAACCATATAGGCAGTTGAGTCTTTCATTGCTAATGTTGATTTTGGCTTGAATGTCTTTTTCGTCTCTCCGTCACGGTAGACGATTTCACGAATTGAGTAAGGCTCCGAGTACATTCCTGCATTTCCGAAAGCGGCAAAGGAAGCTGCCAATTCAATCGTGTTTATTCCACTAGTCGCACCAATTGCAGAAGATTCATTAGCCAAATAATCACCAGAAATTCCAAGTTTATTCGCGAACGCTTTGTGATCGCCGGTATCGACTTCCTTGAATGTTTTGATCGCAGGAATATTTCTTGATTGATATACTGCTTGGCGAATCGTCATTTCACCGAGATACTTATTATCGACATTGTAAATTTGTTGATCCGAATTGGAGTAGTTCATTTTTTCATCCACAATCGTCTGACCTGTCGACCAATCCAAATATTCAATTGCAGGACCATAGGCGAAAAGGGGTTTTGCCGTTGATCCAATCCCTCGATCCGTTCTGTCTTGCGCAAAGTTCAAACCGCGATTTGAACCGAAATCACGTCCGCCGCCAATAGCCACGATTGCACCAGTTTTCGTGTCTAATACCGTCAAACCAGCTTGCATGTTTTCAGCTGGGAAGTTTTCATTGTTCAATGCCGCTTCAACTTTAGCTTGCGCTTGAGGATCGAGTGTCGTATAAACTTTCAGCCCATCAGCCAGCGAGTCGCCTTCACCCTTGGATTCAATCTCATTTAGGACAATATCCAAAAATGCAGGGTATTTAGTTTTATTGGATGCCTGGCGCTTTTCCTCCGCAACCAATCCTTCGGTCACCGGTATCGCCTGGGCTGTTTCCATCTCTTCTTTCGTGATTTTTCCGTGCTGTTCCATCAATCGCAATACGATATTGCGGCGTTTCTCTGCAGCTTCCGGATGTTTGAATGGATTGAAATTATTTGGACTTTGCGGCATTCCAGCAAGCATGGCCATTTCATGAAGTTCTAAGTCTTTCAACTCACGTCCAAAGAAATGGTTGGAAGCCGTTCCGATTCCGTAAATGCTACCGGACATCAAAACTTTATTGAAATACATTTCAAAGATTTCTTCTTTTTCAAATTTCCTTTCCAATTGGAAGGCTAAGTATGCCTCTTGAGCTTTACGTTTCAAAGTTTTTTCATTTTGTAAAAATGAATTTTTGATTACCTGTTGTGTTAATGTACTGGCACCCTGGGCACCGAAACCTTCAGTAATATTGGCAAGGATGGCTCCTCCCAGACGATAGAAATCCATTCCCATATGTTCATAAAATCGAACATCTTCCGTTGCCAAAATTGCGTCTTCCATATCTTTGGGAATGTCTTCGTAATTCACATAATCCCGGTTCTCTATGCCGATTGTAGCGAATATTTCACCATTTTTATCATAAAATTCCGAAGAAATTGGATCTTTTAAAGAGTCTTCGTCCAATTCCGGAGAGGAACTTGCATAATAAGCAAACAATCCACCACCTAATAATAAACCTGCTAAGCCAATAACAAGACAGGCAACCACTATACGCTTCAGCCATGTTTTAGCTGAAGACTGTTGAGATTTCTTTTGTTTTTCTAATTGTTTTCTTCGTTGTCCACGAGAGTTTACTTTTTCGCTCACGAACGTCTCCTCACTTTCGTTACTTTACAGGTTCTTCTGAAAGCATTTTTGTTACTCCTTTAAGATAGTCTATGGGAGGAAAAGCTCCCGGTACTATTTCATAGGCGTGTTCCTCAAAATATTCGAACGGGATAGATTTACGTCCACCTTTAATCATTTCATCCCAAGCTGTCATTAATGCGGGAAAAGGTAGAATGAAATATTTGTTAATCTCAGAAAATCGAACAATTAAAAAGCTGACACCTTTTTGTTCTGTAACAAGACGCATATGGTCTATTTGATGGGCGTGAATATTCTTTAAAGGAAAGGAAGTTTTATTTTTCGTTTCTTTTGCTTCAAAATCCAAATGGATGCCATTCCAGACTCCATTGAAATCGGTCGTTGATGCAGTCCGATAATACGCTTCCTTGATAACTGCGGCACTTCTGGATGGATACTCGACTTTGACTACTTGAATCGGTACTGGTTTTTTATGGATGACGGCAGTACTTCGCTGTAAATAGTATTCGTTCGTTTCATTGATCTCATCCTCTAACGTTTTTCCCCTGTTACTGAAGGAATAATCCTTTTTTGTTCGATTCTCACTATTATTTTTCTGGGGGTTGTAAGATTTTCCGTTCGGGTAATTGATTGCCATGCTCGTCACCTCGCATATCAGTGTATCATACCACATCATACTAGACGTCATTGTGTCATTTAGGTTTCATATCTGTCGTGTCGAATAACTGTATGTATTAGCATATTGCTTCTAGTTTTGTCGGTGGGGAAGGTATTCAACCTGCTGTGTTGAACTTCACTAATACTGGAGGGATATGCTATGAAAAGAATTGAAGAATTGATTGAACAATTATCACTGCTCGAGCATATTTTAGAAGCTCGGTTCATACAAGAGAGATCGAATCAAACACAATCGGTGATTGAAAAAGGGCACCAGTTGGGGAAAGCACTGAAAGATACAGAACAATTGATAGAATGGAATATCTGTTCGCGTAAAAGTGGTTAAAACCACTTTTTTTTGTTACTATAAATAGTGACAAAGGAGCTGTAATCATGAGTTTAAGCGAACAAACAACCTTGATTTTAAAAGAAAGTCAAAATTGTATAACACGTCACCTTGAAATGCGTGAAGCGGACAGTACCCCGGATTTTTTCACAGTGGTAAAGCCTCATGCAGATGAATGGCATTCCTTTTTATTTAATTGGAGAGAACAGGCGAGAATCTGGATTCAGGAAAACCGTCCTAAACATATGAGAATTCAACAGATTGATGCGGCGATTGAAGCTTTCAATCAATATGTCGTCCAATCATTTTATAAAGAGACTGGCAAAAAAAGATTTGCCCAGTCCATACAGTCAACCTGCTACACGCTGCAAACTTTTATACATGCCATAGAGCAAGAAGGTGAAAAGCTTGATGAAGAAAAAGGCGATTGGTGAACTCCTGAATGAATGGAAACAAGATGCTGATATGCGTGAGCGGATCGTGCATTGGCATACCATAGAGGCGAAAGGTGCATCATTGGCGGACTTTCCGAATAAATTGCATCCTTCCATTCAAGCCGCTTTAAAAGAGAGAGGCATCCACCAGTTATACAGTCATCAAAGACAAGCTTTTGATATTGCCATGGAGGGTCAATCATTTACTGCAATTACTCCGACAGCCTCAGGGAAATCTCTATGCTACCATCTTCCCGTATTGCAATCTATCCTAGAGGATTCCTCCACTCGTGCACTTTACCTGTTTCCGACCAAAGCATTGGCCCAGGATCAAAAATCCGATTTGAACGAATTGATCGAACAAATGAACCAGGATATTTTGAGTTACACATATGATGGGGATACATCACCATCAATTCGAACGAAAGTGAGAAAAGCGGGTCATATTGTCCTGACTAATCCCGATATGCTGCATTCCGGCATATTGCCCCATCACACAAAATGGGTGTCGTTATTCGAGAACTTGAAATATATCGTGATAGATGAACTGCATACATACAAAGGGGTTTTTGGCAGCCACGTTGCACATGTACTGAGAAGATTGAAACGGATTTGCCAGTACTATGGAAGCAACCCCGTATTTATTTGTACATCCGCTACAATTGCCAACCCCAAGGAATTGGCAGAATTGCTTACGAATGAGTCCCATAAATTAATCGATCAAAACGGAGCTCCTTCAGGTAAGAAAAATTTCATTTTTTACAACCCTCCTATTGTGCATCCTACATTTGGTGTAAGGCGTAGTGCAATTCTGGAAGTGCGCGACTTGGCGAAAAGACTTCATAACGAGGGTATTCAAACGATTATATTTGCAAAAAGCCGAGTCCGCGTGGAAATGCTGGTTACTTACCTGAAAGAGCTGACCAAAAGGAAGATTCAGAACGAATCGATTCGGGGATACCGTGGTGGCTATTTACCATCCGAACGCAGACAAATCGAAAAAGGATTACGGGAAGGGACTATCCAGACTGTCGTCAGTACGAATGCATTGGAACTGGGTGTGGACATCGGTCAGTTACAAGCTTGTATCATGACTGGTTATCCTGGGAATATAGCAAGTGCCTGGCAACAAGCAGGACGTGCGGGACGAAGGCAAGATGAAGCACTGATTCTCTATGTTGCCCAGTCCACAGCCCTGGATCAATACATTGTTAACCATCCTTCATTTTTACTGGGACAATCACCAGAGCAAGCACGTATCCATCCTGATAACTTGGTCATTTTGATGGATCACTTGAAATGCGCATCCTTTGAACTTCCTTTCAAAACGACTGATCAATACGGCGAATTTGAAATTCAGGAATTGCTTGCCTACTTGGAAGCAGAAGGAATTTTAGTGCGGACTTCAGATAAATGGCACTGGATGAGTGAACGTTTTCCTGCACATGAAATCAGCTTACGCTCCGCTTCCCAGGAAAATGTGATCATTATCGACCAGACCATCCCGGCTGCTACAAAAGTAATCGGGGAAATGGACCGCTATAGTTCAATGACTTTGTTGCATGAAGAAGCAATCTATTTACATCAAGGAATTCAGTTCCAAGTCGAGAAACTGGACTGGGAAGAAAAGAAAGCATTTGTACGGGAAGTGGATGTTGATTATTTTACAGATGCCAATTTAGCAGTCGAATTGAAAGTGATGAGTGAAGATCAGGAAAAAGTGTTTGAACAAGGAGCTGTTTTCTTTGGAGATGTATCCATTTTGGCAATGGCTACTATCTTCAAGAAAATACGTTTCGATTCACACGATAATATCGGTTCAGGACCGATTCAGCTGCCTCCTGAAGAACTTCATACTTCCTCAAGCTGGTTAAGCTTCAACCGCCCGGAAGGCTGGACGGATTCCATGTTGACGGATGCGATGACGGGTACCGGAACATCAATTGCTTCATTTATACCACTGTTTGTCCAATGTGATCGCCGTGATATTCATGTTGTCCCACAAGTCAAATCAATCCATGCGGAATTACCGACATTTTTCGTATACGATAGTTACCCAGGAGGAATAGGAATCAGTGAACGAGTATTTGAAGTCTGGCCCGACCTGCTGGCCCATGTTGAACAGCATGTCGCTTCCTGCCCATGTGATCAAGGGTGCCCTGCTTGTATCGGTGCACAGGATGCAACGGTCGGTCTTAAAGATGAAGTAATCAAACTCCTGGCATACTTGCAGTTGAAACCAAAAGGTGAATTTCATGTCATTTGAAAAAAATCTACTACAAATGAAGAAGTTAATCAAAAAAAAGCCAGTGAAAGGCCAATCGCTGGCTCCTTTTGTCATTCCTGAGAGACCCGGTTATTCATCCACTTGGGAAAAAGCTGGTTTATCTTTAATTGAAAATGAATTTGGTGTCGTATTCGAGAAAAAAACAAGGTATGAGCCTGATTACAGACACGGTTCTTTTCAGTTGGAAGATGTGTTCCAGGCATTTATATTGTGGAATTCGTTTCAGGGGGTTCATCCTGTTTCTACCGATGACCAACAGGTGGTATTCTTTGATACTGAAACGACAGGATTGAAAGGTACGGGAACATATATTTTTTTAATAGGTCAGCTGAAATGGAATGGGGACCATTTTGAAATGATTCAACATGTTCTGGCAGATCCAAGTCATGAAACTGCTTTTTTGTATGCTTCGGGGTTATGGAAACCGGATCATACCATCATCACATATAACGGGAAAAGTTTTGACTGGCCACAGTTGCAGACTCGCTGGACATTGAATCGGGAACATCTCCCCAAACTGCTGGATCCTGCTCATATAGACTTATTGCATGCCTCCAGGAGAGTTTGGAAAAATGAACTGGACCATTTTAAACTCACTAAAATAGAAGAAGATAAACTTGGGTTTAAAAGAGTTGGTGATATTCCAGGACATTTAGCACCGATCATTTATTTTGATGCGGTCAAAAGTGGCAATCCTTCCACACTCCTAAAAGTACTCAGTCACAATGAGTGGGACATTTTATCTTTACTTACGCTTTTCATTCATACAACGAAACTGATCCTGCAGGAAGAGTACTCGGAAACAGTAGGCACATCGACCAATATAGGAAAATGGTTTGCTGATTTGAAAGCTTTTGAGAAAAGTCAAAAAGCATTTGAACAAATCACGAAGCAATATGAAGCTAAGGAAGCCGCGAAAGCATTTTATTACCTTGGATTTGAGTATAAACGGTTGAAGCAAGCAAATAATGCATATAAGGCTTTCGAACAATCACTCATGTACTTGCCGGAAGGCTTGAGAATAAAATCTTACGAAGAACTTGCAAAAATAGCGGAGCATACAAAAAAGGATTTTAATACAGCTATAGAAAAAGTGGAGAATGCACTTAATCTTATAGAACACTCAAAAATACTGACTCCACTCAAAAAAATACGCTTGAGGGCTTCGTTCGAAAAACGGTTAATTCGAAATAAAAAGAAGCAAACTATTTCCCGGGGAAGCGCAGATTTCGACAGGAAATGAAGAATGAAATAAACGTCTAATTGTTCTTTATGCTATAATTAATACATGCCTGTAACAACGGAAGGACGATGTATATGGACACAAAACTAACGCCGGAAGCCATTTTGGAAAAAGAATTTAAGACAGGTCTACGAGGCTATAATCAAGATGAAGTAGATCAGTTTCTGGATGACATTATTCAAGACTATGGAACTTTCAAGCAAACAATTGAAACATTAAAAGCCGAAAATAGACGATTAAAAGAAGAAATGGAAGAATCACCAAAACGCCAAGTAGCCGCTCCAACATCAGGTACAACAAACTTTGATATCTTAAAAAGACTTTCGAATCTTGAAAAACATGTGTTTGGAGCGAAGTTGTACGAATAATGGAACATCCGTGTAAACATTGTTTTCAAGAGGAAAGTCAAGTATAATGAGGAAACCAAATAGGAAATCCAGGTAATCGCTGCAATGCTAGACATTGTAGAGGAAAGTCCATGCTCGCACGGTTCTGAGATGACCGTAGTGTTCGTGCTTAGCCAAAAAATAAGCTAAGGCAG